>ERZ773250.1161-NODE-1161-length-13491-cov-9.038404_pt1 | contig 13491 bp, 11 predicted proteins | sample MGYA00511258_ERZ773250 | MGnify/ENA primary metagenome ERZ773250 (study PRJEB29015, sample SAMEA2738164) | human oral metagenome | biome: human oral; feature: human-associated habitat; material: saliva | place: China | collected 2187 ... | reverse complement strand
TCAGATAATCGTACATAATTCACTCCATTATTTTTTAATAAGTTGTTTTAATTCTCTCACATCTACCACTTTCAGAGATAGAATTGCAATTAAGTAAATGATTCCACCAAGCACAGCAAATGCTAGAACATTTATGGTTGGTGAAAAATGTATAACTGTTTTTGAAACCAGCAAGAGTCCATACATGATAGCTGATGCCAGAATAATTTTCATCATCGATCCGATAATCGGAACATCTTTTATGTATCTGCGAGTATAGAACAATTGAATTGCCCATACAAGCGCTTCAGTCAAGACAGAGACAATAGCTGCTCCGATATAACCAAGCTTTGGTAGGAAAAGTAAGTTTAACCCTACACTGATAATCGCAGGAGCAGTTGTTGAAATCATGAATTCCTTGTTTTGATTATGAGGGATTAAGATTTGAATTCCCATAATATTGGTCCAACCAATAAAGAACATACGGAAAATCATGATAGCAATTGCATAGCGCGCATCTTGAAAATCTTGCCCAAGGAAAAATTGAACAAAATCATCATTGACGATTAAAATCCCTGCCATCATTGGGAAAATGACCAAATTATAAATCAAGAAGGACATCTCATGCATTTTATTAACTGCCTTGTGTTCACCTGATGATAAGAGGTGCGCAACACGAGGCAACATAACACTCCCCAAGGAAGTCACCAAAGTCAGGAGGATATTTACTAACTTTAGAGCCTGATCATAAATCCCTACATCTTTTGTAGACGCTAGTGCTCCAAGCATGGTACGGTCTAACGTAACATACAAAGAAATAGCAACTTGAGGTAGAAATAATAAAACGATTGGCTTCAAGTGACGCTTGGCATACTCTAAATCAACATGAGGTTTTCCAATAAACTCTCTTGCTGGCAACCACATACTGAGTTGCCCCAAAAGTTCAAATATGGTAAGCAAAAAGACATAGAGATAAAGGTCACTTGCAGATTTAACAAAGAGGAAGATAGAGATGACACCTACGAGTTTGACCGTGATGTTTCGAACGGTAATCTTTCGAAAATCCTCCAACCCTTGAAAGAGCCAGGAAATGTCCAAACCTTTCGAAACCAAACTCAAACCTAAAATGTAGGCTACTGGATTTTGCATAAAAGGAAGTGCCAGACAAAGAACAATGTATAAGAATAGAGAAAAAATAGTCGCACTCAGTTGCAGGGAATATATTCCCCAAAAGTTTTTTTCAATTTCCTTGCGATGCCCTGAAATGACCTTTGTTCCATAGTTGGCAACTCCTAGTGTTGCTAAGAGGATAAAATACGTAACGATGGAGTTAAAATAACCATACGTTCCTAGATCATCCGATGAAAAAACCCGTGTTACATAGGGAGTCGTAATAATTGGGAGTATAATCACCAACAATTGATAAGAAAGATTGTAGGCATAGTTTTTTAATACTTTCATCTCAACCCGTCCTATCTACTATCCCTAAAATCTCTTTTTTAAATAAAACTATTTTACAGGCTAGAATTGTCATTTTATGTAATTCTTGTTCTTTCAATCCAGATTCCTCTACTTTTCAAATTTAGACTTTTCAGGAAATTTTTTCTCAAATATTTTGCGAACAAAGTTGACTTCGGTATTGAAATCTTTGGTATGTTCATCATCATTTATACACAGAAATTTATTTTTTCCTTTATGAATAATCGATTCAATTTTATCTGAAAATGCAAGAGGTGTATATTCACCAACACGAATAGTTTGTGGCATAAATGAATTTGTTTCAATGTTCCAATAGCTCATCAACCAATGGTTGACGTCTTTCGTAGAACGGAATTTGTTTTTACAAATTTGATGTAGAAGTTCTCCTTCTTTTTCCCAAATCTCAGCAAAAGTACTTTTTAGATGAGGCACCGCAACATGTGCATCATGATAACCAATAATTCCTGAATAAAAGATGCTAAATAGATTATACAGATTAAATTTTCCATAACCTGTATTCAAAAACTTTCTTCTATGTTGTGAGAATGTTTTTTTATCATAAAAGTATTTGTTCATGATTAGTAAATGATTAAAATTGATATAATCAAATTCTTTAGTTGGGACTAACGGTCGATATATACTCAACAATCGAGGCAAGCCATTTATAAACAAATCTTCCTTTTCTAAAAACGTATTAACAAACATATCATCGTTAAACAGAACAAAATGCTCACTTAACTCTTTAATCCTAAAAAGATTTAGTTCAATCACATTTGAACTGTAAGTCGGTAAATACTCAGACGGAATATAATCTTCGTGTTTTACAATTTTTAATTTAGGATGATTTGTATCCAGCCACTCAGGTAAATGTCCATATGTAATAAAATAGATATTATTAACCCAGGGAGCATATTTTTCTACTGATCGAAACCAGTATTGAAACAAATCCATGTCTCTAAACCTGGATTCATCATTCAAGTTTGGACTACCATCTTGAGTTTCGTATTTCCTCTTTTCCTCTCGCCACTTTTGATCATTCCCATCAACCCAAGTAACTACAAAATCGATTTTATTCTCCATGTTATCTTCCCTAAACTAATTCTAGTAATTGTTTTTCAAGGTTTTGAGCAGCTATCTTAATGTCGTAGCCAGATTTCTCAAAATTATCTCGTATATCTTCATAATCTAAACGAGTTGTTGTACGAATCATTTCATCAAGGAATTTTGCCCATCTTTCTTCATCGGCTTTCAATGAATAATAAAAAATATTTTCATTAATTTTTGCCTCCTGAGGCATAGCTTCTTCCGACAATAGTATAGGAAGACCGTTCGCTTGAGCCTCTAAAGGAGCTAATGGCAGGCCTTCAAATTTTGAAGGGAAAAAGAATAAGTCAAAAGCACTTAACCATTCTGATATATTCGACTGAACACCTACAAAGTACACCTTATCTTGAACAGATAGCTCCTCAGCCAATAACTTTAATTTATCCAAGTCTTCGCCTTGACCAACTAGAACTAAGCAGACATCATTTCTAAATTCCTGTAATTTAGCTAATACTCTTATCATAAATTCTTGATTCTTCTGGAAATGCAAACGTCCTACATGACCTAGCACAAATTTATTATCTAATGTATAATCAGTTCGAATTTTGTCTCGTGCTTCAGAAGAAAAAATAGAAGCATTCATATTAATAGCATTTAGTATAATCTTAACTTTTCCAATAGTTTCTTGATTGTAAAACCATTTTGCAGCTTCGTGCGAACAAGCCCAGAAATCGGTTGCCCACTTTTCAATTCTGTCCCTATTATGATTATGTAATTTTTCACGAAGTTTGGTATCCATATTTTGACTATTATGGCTGTGTACAATTCGAACTGGAATACCAAAATATCTTGCAAATTTTAAATAGTCAATATTTGCCAAACTATTAATATTAACCCAAATTGCCTGATAATCCGATGCATATTTTTTGAAGAATCTATACATTTCCCAATAATATCGTACCGGATTTTTACTTCTCGCTGTTAGGTGAAAAACTCTTGCTCCTTTAGAAATAAGTTCATCCTCATAAGCTATTTTATCATTTGAATTACATAAAAAATCTAAGGCTAACTTTTCGCGATTAAATTCACGAAAATAATTCATAATAAATGATTCGACTCCGCCAGGATTTTGATTCATCCCAAATACTAGAATTCTTTTCATTAACTTTTTCTTCCTTCTTTGAATTTGTTTTGCCTCACTCGAATAATGTAAACCAATGCCGCTAAATGATACAAATGTATTTTCAAGAAAAATAGAGGTACAAGAGATAAATTCCTTACATCAGAGATAGATAAATTTTGTATAGGCTCAGAAAACATAGGCATCTTATAAAGCCTAATCATTTCTCTGAGTTTTTCTCTAAAACTCTTTGCATTATCAAAATGGAACACTTCTCTAACCATTATTAAATTAAAATGCGCCAACTTATATAATGAAAAAGCTTCTCGAATAGCATCATCAACATTTTCTAACGCCTTTGAACTCTCATCCAACGAAACAATATAACCTTCTAATTTATCGGAAGAAAATGTCCTCATTGTTGAAGGTGAATCGATTGAGTAATGGTATAAAGTTTGAGGGTATAAGGTTAGACTGTGCATCGCCAATAGAAATCGAAGATAAAAATCACTGTCTTCTGAAACTCTTAAATTTGTATTAAATTTTAACCCAAGTTCGTCAATTAGATGTTTATTAAACGCCTTTCCCCATACTGTCATGTATTTGGTTGGCTCAGAAAGAAATCGAACTATAAACGGGTTAAGATCATTTATCAATTCTACCTCTTCTGAAAAAAGTTCTATTTCTTTAGAGCCTTTTTTATAGTTATAAACGCATAAATCTGTAGGATTGGTTATTAAATTTTCAATAATTATGTTCAGATTCGATTCCACCAAATAATCATCTGCATCTAAAAAAATCAGCCACTTCCCTTTAGATTTTTCAATTCCCAAGTTTCTAGCAAAACTAGTCCCTTTATCCGATTGATAAACTCGTATATTTGAATTTTCTGTTGCTAATTTTTTGGCAATCTCGAATGATTGATCTGTCGAACCATTTTCAACGATAATCACTTCAATCATATCGTGATAAAATGTACCATTTAGTACACTTTTTACTGCTCTATTAATCGTATCCGCTCCATTATGTAAAGGAATAATAATAGAAATTAAGTTTTGTTTCATAAAAAATACCATAAATAATCTGTAAAGAAGTAGATAAACTGACCATCCATTCCAGTCCTATAAATTAACAAAAACAGGTTTAGAATATCTTTCTTATCTACATTTTGAAAGCTGTTTAGTCTGAAACCACCCAATATTCCTTTGTGTTCGACTATACGATTGTTTCAAACGAATTATTACCATCATTTTCATCAGCAAACTGATAATCTGGGTAGATTAAAACCCCAATCAAAACCCAAAAAATATTGTTATGAAGGTACAAATTCAAATCATCAATCATAGAATGAAAACTCATCAAAATCAATATCAGAGCAAGAACCCATTGGCCTTTCTTAATTACTTTAAATAGCGTTAAAGTTAAAACAGAGAGCATCACTGACAGGATCAATAAACCATATTTTTGTAAAATCTGAACATATAAATTATCCACATACAGATACGTTTGATTATTTTTTACCCCTTCGACAGTCAGACCATTCCCGTTCCATTCGACTGGGCGTCCAATCAATCCAAAACCATATAAGTTTAAAGATTTATTTGCTAGATATAAACGACCACCTAACATATGGTTTGCTTTAAAAAGAAAATCATTGATCAGAGGATAACCGGAATTGGGAAATGTAAAGGATACCCAAAAACTAATGATTGCATTTACAATAAAGGTCAGTTTAAAGATTCTAAATACATTTCCCAACTTAGAAAATATATTTGGAAACCACTTTATTAATAAGCTGCAAACTAACAAAATACAAGAACTATAAAATGTCAAACGAGAATCTGTCTTGCTATACAACCAATATACAGACAATGACAACAAAATCCATTGCCAATATTGTATTTTACTTTGCTTTAAATAGAATACGATAGCAACAATATTCATCAGTAAGATAGAAGGATATAATGCATATCTGAAACCTAAGTAACTACGTACTCGAGGCCCAGAAATTTCTAGATAATTAGGTATTATTCCCAATCTTGAACTCATAATCACAAATAAGAGCAAGCATGTACTGACAAATAAAGAGGTTGTAGCCACCTTTTTAAAAGGAACATCTCGTAAAGTATAAATAAATAAGATACCTACTGCGACATTTGTACTTAGGGCAGTCGTTTTACCAACAGCAACATAAATTAAAATTGTTGCAAATAACCCTAAGAGAGCTCTATAATCGTACTTTCTTTTAAATGATTCCTTTATGGCTAAAAGAAAGAGCGAAAAAGCTATCACTAATTTATAAACTAATATAGGTATAAATTGAACATAAAAAGTTGTATTTAATATCGATACCGTCAAAAATATCCCTAATGCACTAAGAGCTAACAGTTCTGGTACAGATTTTATTTTTATTACTAATTTCATCCCTATGTTTTATCCCCATCTAAAAACTCTGTCCATATTTTTTTCCAAAGAATTTTGCTTGAAGGAAAGATTTCCCTTTTTGGAATAAGTTAATCTTTTCCATATAGATAAACGGAACCTCTTTTATCCGTAAATCTTGATTTGCCAACCAAACATTGAACAAGCGTTCGCTGACCCTACCAAATAATCTAGCATCAAAAGCAGAATAGCCTGTAATATCCAGTCTTCGGTACAACTCATCGATGATCGGAAACAACCATTCACAATAGGCTGCTACATTTTCTTTTGACATGATGAACATGTTGAACATATAACCACTGCGCTGTTTCATAACTCGATCAAAGGCCTCGATATAGTCTGGTCTCAACTCACTAATAATTTGGCGCGTCACATCTAGATGATTAGCATCATGTGTATGTGCATAGTGTGAGTACAAGGTTTCAATGTAATATTTCCGTTTTTTAGGAACAATAACGTCATATTTTGACAGTAAATCTTTCACTTCTGATTTCGATAAGATGACATCATTCATGTCAAGCGATTCGTTATACGATTGGCTTTTCGACGTGAAATAACGACGATAGTGTACTAATCCAAGATAATCGCAGTCTAAATTTTTCCACGCCCAATAAAGTCCAGTTAACTCACAATAATAGGGGTTTAAGCTAGAAATGTTATCTCCTTCATTATCACATTGGTATCCTAATTTTTCTTTTCCTTCACTACCGACATGGATGGGTAGATAAAGCTCAGCATCTTCAGGCATTGTAAATTGCTTGTGCGTTGCTACGATAATTTTATAATTCTTTGTCATTACAACCCCCTTCATTTAGATTAAACTGTTTACGCTAAAAAAGAAATCAAACACCTGCACTCTAGTTTCGCAGAGTTCACCTTAGAAACTAGTTAACTCTTTGGTCATGCGTCTAATAGACTATTCAGATTAAATAACTTTGAAAGAATTATCTACCAAATTTTAGAGTTGGCAGCAATCCCATTCAAAACTCTAAAGCATGACTACCAGTATTTGATTTCATATAATTTGCATTTCATACTCATCAACAGATAACAAAATCCTAACAAAACATATCTGTTCTTTAATGAGCCCCTTTTCCTAACAAAACTTGCTTAATGGTTAATAAAAATATTTTTACATCCAATTTAAAAGATTGATGTCTAGGATAGTACAACTCCATCTCGCAACGTTCAGGATAATAGATTTCACTTCTCCCAGAAACTTGCCACATACCAGTTATTCCTGGTTTCACCGAAAGCAATAGTTTCTGTTCGTCTTCGGTATATTCTTTTAATTCCTTATCCAGAATCGGTCTGGGACCTATAAAGCTCATATCACCTCGTAATACATTTACAAACTGAGGAAATTCATCAATACTTGTTTTTCTGATAAAGTTCCCAATAATCGTTAGACGAGGATCCTCGTTAGGTGGCAACTTATAGCTATTCTCAATATATTTTTGATGTAGCTCTTTATTTGCCAAGAGAATTTCCTCAGCATTCTCAACCATGGAACGGAACTTAATAATTTTAAATTTCTTTCCATGCAGTCCTGCTCTGTACTGAGTAAAGAAAATGCTACCCTTATACCCTTTTGCTTTATAAATGATAAAAATAATTACGGAAGCCGGAAAAGCTAATACTATCGTTCCTACCAATCCAATAAAGAAGTCTGCAAGTTGCTTAAAACTTTTGTATAAGACTTCACGTATCTCCACTTAAACTCCACCTACTTTTCATATAATCTTATTTTTAAAATTTACTTTTTCTTATTTTTCCCGTAGTTTCCATAGTTTCCATAGGAACCATATTTATCAAGATGCACGTTATATTTATTTAAGATAACTCCTAGGAAAGGTGTCCCAGTTTGCTCAAGCTGGAATTTAGCTTTTTGGATTTCTTTACGTCTAGTTGAAGAAGCTTCTGCCACCAAGATTGAGGCATCACATTTTTGAACGATGATGGCTGCATCAATGACAACCCCAATAGGAGCTGTATCCACAATGATATAGTCAAAGTATTTTCGCAAAGTCTCAATCATCGCTTCAAACTTTTCACTTTGAAGAAGTGCTGTTGGGTTGGGTGAGACTGGTCCTGATTGAATTACAAATAGGTTTTCTACGTTCGTTTCACATAAACCGTGCGATAAATCCTTAGTCCCTGATAAGTAGTCTGTCAAACCTGTGATTTTTTCTCTAGACTTGAAAACACCTGACATGACTGAATTACGGATATCTGCATCGATAAGAAGTGTTTTATATCCAGCACGCGCAAAGGCCCAAGCGATATTCGTCGAGGTTGTAGACTTACCTTCTCCAGGCCTTACAGAAGAAAGTGCAATTACTTTAAGCTCATCTCCACTTAACTGGATATTGGTACGTAGCGCATTGTAGTACTCTTCTGCTTTTTTTGCAGTATTTATTCGTTTTTCTGATAGTTCTAACTTTGCCATTTTTCCCTCTTTACTATAGTTTCTCAAGATTTGGAACTACACCTAGTAGTGACAATTGCATCACTTCTTCAATGTCTTCTGGGCGCTTTACTCGGTCATCCAATAATTCAACCAATAGGACAACTAGAATCACTAGTCCTGTGACTACGATAACACTCATCATTGTATTGCGACGGATATTTGGTGAAGACGGAGAAGTAGCTGGTCTCGCTTCATCTAAGGTCGTTACGTCCGAAACACGTGTAATAGAAATGATTTTTTGGGCAGCAACTTCTCTAAGTGCATTTGCGATACGACTCGCTTCCTCAGGATTGCTATCTCGAACTGAGATCGATACGATACGAGTGTCTGTAGGTACAGTCACTGAAACTTTTTTACCAAGAGTTTTCGCATCCATCGTTAACTTTTGATCTGCCACAACTTTTTCAAGGACATCTTGTGAGAGAATAATCTCACGATAGTCTTTTACTAGAGATGCACCTGCCTGCAAATCTTGGTTACTCAAACCAGGCTTGTCGGCTTGGTTACGATTTACAACATAGATGCGTGTCGTACTCGTGTATTGAGGCTTGATCACAAACGAGCTATAAGCAAAGGAAACCAATCCTGCCACAAGGGCCGCTAACACGATGATCCATTTGCGTTTCCATAGCACTTTTACTAATTGCAGTACATCAATTTCAATTTTTTCTTGTTCTTTCATCATTTCTCCTAGATTAGTTGGTCATTTATGATTTTTGAAGGATTTGTTTTAAAAAGTTCTCGGGCTTTTTCTGTTCCATATTTTTTAGCAATGAGCTCGTAAGCTTCTCTCATATATGGCGGGCGATTATCTAGATTATGCATGTCGCTAGCCACGATATGAACTAAGTCTTTATCCAAAAAATACTTAGCCCGTTTTTTCATAAACTTATAGGTATCTCCAAAAAGTCGAGACTTCAAGACACTAGAACTATTTATCTGAGTGTAGCAGCCCATATTGATGAGATCTCTCACTTTTTCTCATCATTTTCTAAAGCGTGGTAGCGCTCAATATGAGCAATCACAGGCGTAATCCCCAACATGAGAACCTTGGACAAGGCACTATGAATATCTCTGTAAGGTGTATTCATACTAAACTCTATCAAGGCATAGCGTGTTCCATTTAGCTTGGGAATCATATCCTTTTCAAGTTTTTCTAACGCATCACTTGAGAAATAAATCTCTGCCCCATATACTACTGTTAAATCCGGAGCGATTTCTTGTGCCAACTGTTTTACTTCACTAAAATTTGTCGCAATTTTTTCTTCAGGTGTTTCAAACATCCCTTTTCGACGATGAGAGGTTGAAACAATCGTCCGAACACCCTGAGCGTAGGCTTCTTCTAGAAGTGCCTTGCTCTCAGCTCTATTTTTAGGACCATCGTCGACATCAAAAACAATATGCGAATGGATGTCAATCATTTTATTTTCCTTCCATGGTATCTTTAATAGCCGCCTTAACGGTTTCTAAGCTTGTTGGATCAATTTCTAGCATGTAGAGATTGCTATCTGGCATAGCGTAAGACGGAAGGTCCATACGACCAGTACCTTTCAAATCTTGATTGGTAACGGTATATTTACCACCACTAGCCAATTGTGTATTCACAAGGCTAACCATTGTTTCTGGTGGCATATTGGTCTGAACTGAATCTTGCAAACTTTGAATAATGCTATCATAGTTTTTCAAAGCTTCAGTCGACGTCAATTTTTGAATAATCGCTGTAATAACCTTTTGTTGGTTACGACCGCGGTCTCCATCACCATTTGTCAAAGAGTAGCGTTCACGGACAAAACCTAAAGCTAATTCTGAATCCAAATGGATATTCCCAGCTGGGTAAAATTTCCCATTTGTATGCGCCGTAAACTCTTGGTCATTATAAACATCAACACCACCAAGAAGGTCAATCAATTTCAAGAAAGAAGTGAAATTAAGACGAGCATAGTAATTCAAGTCAATGCCATAGAGATTTTCTAAGGTATGAATAGAAGCATCTACACCATAAATACCGGCATGCGTCAACTTATCTTTTTGATTATTTCCACCATCTGAAATCGGCACATAAGCATCACGTGGAGTTGTTGTCAAAAGAATCTTCTTAGTATCTTGATTCACTGTCATGATGATATTGACATCTGAGCGTGAAACAGAACTGATAGGACCATAGGTGTCAATTCCACTGATGTAGACATTAAACGAATTTCCTGTAGCTACCTTAGGTGCTTCCACTTTCTTAGTGAACTCTTTAGTGTAGATTTTCTTGATTTTTTTAGCATGGTCAGGATATTCTTGCTCAATCAAATTTTCAAAAACACTATTCAAGACAATCGCTTTGGTGTCGCCATCTAACAAACTCTTATAGGCCGCTAGGTAAGAAGACGCTTCTTCTACTGTCAATTCCTTGTTTTGAGTTGTTTTAATGTCATCTATCAATTTTTGAATATTCTCAGCATCTGACCCTGTTGGAGCAGTTACACTTGATAGTTCTGAAACATTGTTAATCTCACTATCTACAAGAACCGCAACGCTCATGGTGTAGCTTGAGTAGTTTGAACTTGCATTAAATTGATTTGCAAGACCAACAAAACGTTGAACAGCAACCAAAGCCACCGAACTACATAATACTGAAACAAGTAGCACTATCAAAGTGAAAACTTTGGCTTTTCTTTTAACAATCAACCATAACGACAGCAAAGCTACAAGCAAAAGAGCTGCTGATAGGATAATATTGAGATAGTTTACGGCTAAAATCTGATATCTAAAAATTAGAAATACTAAAAAAGCAGCTAAAACAACGTAGATTAGCAATAAACCTACGTTTAAACTTTGTTGAAATTTATTCGATTTACTTCTTTTTACACGTCTACTTTTCATGGAATACCTCTTCAAAATATTTTAATTTAATTATATCATAAACTGTCTCTCAAGGCTATCTACATCCACCAAGGAAGCGCTTACCGGAAAAAATGTTTTTACCGATTGCATTTTTATTATTGCTTTTGTCTAATTTTATGTTTTTAAAACACAACCAAAATAAAAATAGAGCTTTTATAAGCTCTATTTTTAGTTATTTAACGTGACTTTCGAATTCTTTTTGACTCTTTTCGACAGAATTTTTACGTTCCTGTTCCCATTTGGCCTTCGCTTCAGCAAATTGAGAGCTTGTAACGACATCTGTCTGCAATCTCATGTACTTGTAGTTGCTTCCAGTTCCTTTGATACCAACTAGTGAGTAAGCACGTGTAAATGGTGTCACACGTGTCACCGAAGCACCACCACCATTTGATACAACTGGGATTAGAAGGGAACTATCAATCAACCAAGCTTGTGCGTCTGCATAGTTTTCATAGCGCTTAGCTACATCTGTATTTTCTGCATCTGCTGTTTTTAATTTTTGAGTAAATTGGTCCAAACCTAGACTAGTAATCTTATTTGCATCCTTGCTTGGATCAAGTCCCAAAATCTTGAGATAGAATCCATCTTCAGAATTGAAAGGATTGAGGTAGGTTGAAGGATCTTGGTAGTCAGCTGACCATCCATCCAAATTCAAATCATAGTCATGATCTGCTGGAGTTGGCGCTTGAGCTGTTGCATTTGTATAATCATCTGTCGATAATTGGATAACATCAACCACTACATTTTCAGAACCAAGCGTTGATTCGATTGATTGCTTGATTGAGTTTGTACCTGAAAGCAAAGTCTTGTTAACCTGGTCCACAGGCAAGTCCAAATGAATTGGGAAGCTCACACCTTGGGCTTCTAATTCTTTTTTAGCTTCAGCAAACTTAGCTTGCGCTTTTTCTTTGTTGAAATAACCATCTTGAGCATCTTCAAGATTCATATTTGACCATTGTGTGCCATAGTTGACTAATTTTGAAGCAACTGTTTCACCAAAAGTCTTGTCTCCGACTTGTACGAAAGTTGGTGGCACAAGTGTGTTACGGAGGGTATTTTTTGCTGCTTCTTCACCGTTTGATTGTGCTGAATAGGCAGTACGATCGATGGCGAAGTTGATTGCCTGACGGAAGTTTTTATTCAAAACTGCAGCTTGAGTTGCTTGTTTTTGCTCATCGCTTGTTTTTGCAGTATGGTTATAAGCACCACGGTTGACGTTAAAGTTATAGTACCAAGATGTTGCATCTTGCAAGCTATAAACGATATTGTCCTTGTATTTTTCCTTGGTCTTAGCGAAGTTTGAGCTGTTTGGATAAACACCTGCAGATGAATAAGCACCACTTTCAAAGTTACGGATTGTCAAGTCTTGGTCTGAACCGTCAAAGTAGGCCAATTTTACCTTTTCAATCGTTACTTTTTCTTGGTCATAGTAATGTGGATTTTTCACATACTCGATGGATGATTTAGATGTGAAATCTTTTAACAAATATGGTCCACTATAAAGGATGCTATCAGGTTTCAAAGTTCCGAAGTCTTTTCCTTTAGAAGCTAGGAATTCTTCATTTACAGGAAACAAGATACTGTTAGTCGTCTTTGAGTTCCAGAACGGCTCTGGACGTGTCAAAGTATACTCGACTGTGTAATCATCTAAGGCTTTCACACCAACATTTGAAAAGTCTGTATTAGCACCTGTTACATAATCATCCAAACCCTTAATAGAGTTTTGAATCAAATCCAGGGCCTGACCCTTGTTATCAGCAGCGTACTTGATACCAGTTACAAAGTCTTGCGCTTTAACAGGAGCATACTCTTCTCCATCTGAAGTATACCACTTAGCATCTTCACGGAGTTTGTAGGTATAAGTTAAACCGTCTTTAGAAACACTCCACTCTTTTGCAAGGGATGGAATGAGGTTCCCGTAGTTATCATTTTCAAGCAAACCATCTACCAAGTTGGTTACAATAGCAGTGTTATCACCAGCGTAATCCAAGAGATAGTTAAAGGTTGTCGGATCTGCACCAAAGGTAGACGAGTATGTCTTGCCGTCTGATGCTGACTGGCCACA
>ERZ773250.1150-NODE-1150-length-13580-cov-9.407837_pt1 | contig 13580 bp, 12 predicted proteins | sample MGYA00511258_ERZ773250 | MGnify/ENA primary metagenome ERZ773250 (study PRJEB29015, sample SAMEA2738164) | human oral metagenome | biome: human oral; feature: human-associated habitat; material: saliva | place: China | collected 2187 ... | reverse complement strand
TTGGCTCATAGCCATTTTCTTTGAGGATTTCCATAAAGCGAATACAAGCATCTGTGTTTGCCTGTTTATCTCCGCTAGCGTGATCTTCGTAGTCAAGACACAAGTATTTTACTTTTTGAGGGACATTGTCAAGGAAGTAGCGTGCTTCTGCTTCTGCTTGTTCTACATCTCCACCAAACCAAGCATAGTGATAAAATCCGATAGGGTTTGATTGCTCTACTTGAGCAGACAAGCAAGGGTTTAAATAGGTCGTACCTTCTGAAATTTTGATGATAGTGTTAGTTGTTCCCATCTGCTCCAAAATTCCTGTAATGTCATAGCCCTGATGGCTTGCTACGTCGATGAATAAGTCGTTTTTCTTCATTGTTCTCTCCTATTCTTCGCTTGGCTTGTAATATTCAAGTGCACGTTTGCTATCAGTGATACCACTTGTAGTCGGGTCATTTACCACACCTAACAAGACAAGGATATACACGAATGTGTTCACACCATCTTGAATATTCTTAGGAATATCCAAACCGAATTGCTGAGCCATCAAGAAGATAGCACCAAGCAATGCAATGAGTGTTACTTTATTTTGTAGTCGTAGTTTCCAATTAATCATGTTCATTTCTCCTTTTATTGTTTATTTTGAATTAAATTTTTAAGCTCTCTTACGTCTTCACCAAGTGATTTCACTTGCTCAGCTAGTACTAAGATAGCCTTATTCTGTTCATCGTGGTTATCGAGCCGTTTGTTGGCTGACATCTTGAATTCGTGCAGATTCTCGATATCTTTCTCTAAAATCGTTAGACGATTTTCCTGCTTGGTTGCCTTATCTTTCATCGAAAAATAAAGACCAATCACAGGGATAAAGGTGATGAAAATCTGTACGAGAAATCGTTCATATCCTTGCATAGACACCTCCTATTCTTTGCCTTCAAATTTCCAAGCCACTCCCGTTCCGTTTTGTTCGAGAGAGCCATTTGTCGCAAAATCTGAAACAGGCTCACCGTTGTACGTGAATTCTTTGTTAAGCTGCACAAGGATGCGCTTGCCTTCACCGTTTACTTCGACATGACTTGGGTCTTCGATGGTAATCAGGTCATGTGGTAAGTAGGTCTTGCCTACTTCAGCCAGAGGAATCAGCTCAACCAATTCTTTATAAGTCGTGCCGTATTCAATATTCTTGCTCATGACGGAGTTCAAGACAAGAACATGGATGACCTTCTGGTTAACCTTCGAGTTTTCTTCAGTCTGTTTGACAAGTGCAGAGAGTCGGTCCTGTTCGCTCTTATTTTGAGCAATCTGTTGCTCAGCCTGTTCAAGCTGTGCTTGTGCCTTGACTATTGCTGCCCCTGGATCTAATTCTGTGCGAATGATATTTTTAACTGCCTCAATCAATTCTTCGTCTGACTTAGCTGTTTGATCTCCTGGTAATTCACGAGCAAAAATCGTGTAAGGTGATTCACGATGAATCACGACTTCTGTTGTATCAAATTTCAAATATTTGCTTCTAAGTGTATATTCTGTTGCCATTTTCTATTCCTCCACTATTCCGTCTTGTTTATCAGTTGCGAGTTGGTTCTTCAACTCTTCAATTTGTTTTTCTAGTGCTTCACGCTTTTGTACTTCTTCGAGGTACGCCGCTTGGAAGGTTGATTTCTCAACTGTCAATCGTGCTACATCTTGTGCAATAATTTCTAATACGTTCATGCTAATTTCCTTTCTAGAGTCTCAATTCTTTGAGACAGTTCCTGAATCGCCTTGAGGGCGATATTTAATAATCTAAAATCATCTAATGCCAGATTCTCTCCTTGAGAGTATACTAGGCTACTGTCTAATTCCTCAACATCTTGTGCAATCAATCCAACGTTTGTATAAGGTTTCTTATAACCAAATTTGTCAGGCTTCCAATCGAACTTCTTAAATTCCAACTTCTTCACAAAATCAGTTGCTTCAAAATCGGTGTCTTGAATGTTCGTTTTAAGTCGCTTATCTGAACTCGAAGCATCTGGCTTGAACCACCACGTACCATCTGTGTCAGTACCATCGTTGACGTACATTTGCCCATGTCGGGGATCCCAAGCGATGAATGAAATGCGATAAAGGTTTCCAACAGGGTCTCCGTACCTAAAATTTGAATTTATCGGTAATCCACTCATTGGTTGCCCACGATATAGATTACACAAGGAGGTCAACCCTTTGACCGTCAAGAGAGTGTCTGCGACGGATTCTCCTATTAAATTCCCACCGTTCCAGTTAGGAGAATTATAGATGAACATCCCTTTAGGAATTTGTCCAAAATTCCTACCAAACAATTGAACACCAATCCCCTTACTTGCACTATAAGTCTCAGGAACATTGATTTGAAGACCACCTTCTTGAGTAGGTCTCAAGAATCCATTATCTCCGATAGTTATTCGACTATTCCCTGTTATATTAGTACCGTTGATTTCAGTACCTCGGATAGTACCTCCGTAAATCCTATCACCGCTTAAAATACCTGAACGAACCTGGCTTGCATCAATCGCAACACTCTGAACGCGATTAATAAAGGCTTGTTTAGCAAACAATTGACTCAAGTAGGCTTCATTTGCGACTAATTTGTTGAATAATGCCTGGTCAACTTTTATTTTTTCAGCTGTAACAGCTTCAGCATCCAAAACAACTGTAGTCACCGAACCAGCTTCAAAATTAGCAGTTTTCAGCTTATCAATCATGGCCGACTTGATAACTGCCTTATCAATCAGAGTCTCGCCAGTGATATGAGTCAGCTTACCGTCAAGTCGATTATGACCGTTAGCGCCAAGATTGAGACCTGAAATCAAATCGCCTGCGCTATTGATGTTTTGAACTGCCCATGAGCCAGCGAGTTGAGTCATTTTTGTTTGAGTTGCTTCAAGCTTCGCATTCGCATCTGCAACTGCATCTTCTGGAGCAGGTTGCCAGAGTCGGTCATTCGTGCCTTCATAAAAATCAAGCTCGGTCATGAATAGACCGCCCCATTTATTAGGATTGTTACGGTCGTACTCAAATTGAAGATAACCTTCGTCATAATTTTCAGTATTTAATGTGAATGATTTCTTGATTGCTTTTGAACCATTGAAAACAGGGCCATCTGCCCATGGAGGTCTACCATCGAAGACAAGCTGTTTCTCTTCAAAATCAGAGATTGAGCCTTTTTTTCTCTTACAAAAATATATCTTGAAATATTTCGAGTTGTTATCAAATCCTAAAATATTCAAAACGTAGTCTGCATTTTGTTTGATGATAAACCGTGGACTTTTAACGATGGCACCTGGTCTTAATTCAAACATACGCTTTTGACCGTTAAAATAAAACGAGTGAGCTGTAAAATTCAAACGACCATTTGCTTCCGTCCAATGCTTCAGACCGTCGTCCGCTCGTGAATTTCGGAGCATATTCGGTCCACCAACGTTGGCATATTTCCCAACCTCGACCTGAAACAGTTGATTCGTCAAAGCCATGCGAGCGACCTTATTCGAGATGTCATTCTCATTGCTACCGATAATGCGCTCGTATAGACGACTTGTTTCTTGAACTCGCTGGAAGTCTGTCTGATTAGCCTTGTTAGCAATCTGAGATGTAATATTTGCAAATTGCCCATCGACCGTCTGCTTGTATTGAGCGATTTTCGCAGCTATATCATTGTTCGTCTGCGTACTTATCGCACTAAATCGACGTTCGAGACCTCTCACATCCTCCTGATAATCCGATTTCCCGACAAAATCACGAGTCACTAACTCACGAACAGACGTTGCTTGTCGGGCGCTCTCGTCTCGTGCATAGCGCTGTAAGCTCTCTTGTCGTTGACTATCCTTCTTTACGTATTCTTGCACAGTTGACAATTCTGTACGCAATTTCCCAGCTTCAGCCACAACTAAAGTCTTATCTGCCTTATCCTTGGTTGCATTCAGAATTTCCTGACGAATCGATCCAGCCTGCACTTCAAATTCAGCCAGACTCAACTTCTGATTTAGCTTGTTCTGCGTGTCTGTCTCAAGTCTCTTCACAGACTGTCTGATATTCTCGGCAGTCACATTTAATGAGCTGATATCCGCTTTGGTTCTGAGGCCTTCAGTTAGACGGCTCACACCAGCTTCTAGAGAATCAGCGCGCTGTTTGAAGGTCGATTCAACTACTGAAATCTGACCTTCTATATCTTCAGGAGCTTCTGAATAAGAAGTATCTACATCGCTTATTTCAAACTTCGGCATCCAAATCCAAACGGTTCCTTCCTGGTTGAAAGTGAACAACCATTCATTTGTTGTCAGTTTGGATTCGTTTGTCCAACTTTTGGGAATATGGACAACATACCGTTTAATTTCTGTCGACAATGTCACATTTTCGTTTTTATACCATATATTGCCTAATCGAGATTTTAACATTATTCCATTTTTACTTGCCTTGGCATAAAATGTAATTGTTACATCTTTATTAGTCGTACTTCCAGCAATTACTGTTCCAAATTGACCCAGCGCTGGATAAGTAATTTTAGGATTGTCGCCATCTCGGCCAGATGGATTCTGACCTACAATTTTAAGAGCGTTATGTCCAAGATACTTATTTTCGCTATCAATAGTAGCTTCGTAAGTACTTGTAGTCCAAATCCTTGTTTTTGAAATATCCTGCTTGAAAAGTGAATTCAAGAATAGATTTCGACCGGATGCCTGCACACTCGCTATCTTACTAGCCAGCTCCTCAGCTGTCTGTGTGAGTTCTGACTTGCTTGCCTTACCATTGGCCAAGTTGGTCAGCTCTGCCAGTCTACGCGTCATCGTCTCTTCATAGGTCGCTTGCGCTGACTTTATACCAGACAGTTCATTCTTGGTCTGGATAAGTGCTTTTACTTGCTTCTCAATCTCAGCTGTAACCTGTTCTTGCTTCGGTCGAATATCGTTCACGATGGCTAGTTTCAGAACATCCAAGTCGCCCGACAAAGCCGTCTGAGCGCTCGTAGCCTGTTTCTTAAATTCTTCAAGTTTAGCAATAGAGTCCAACCCAATCCGCTTCGCTTCCTGGGCGAGTAAGCTGCTTGCACCAGCATTTCTTAACGCTTCTTCAGCCCTGCGCTTAGCTTCTTGTAATGGGCCGTTGTCAAAACTATTGAAGCGCTGGTCGATTATATCAGAGAGTTCTCTCTTGACCTCTTCGGCTCTTGTTTTGGCAGCGTTGAGACCGTCGGTGAACTCGTTCTGCAGTTCTTCAGTTTTGCGATCAAAAGCAAGGTCAGCATTCTTGAGTTCTCTGACTAACTGCCTTTCAAAATCATCTTGAAGTTGTTGAGCTTCGCCTTTGACTGCATCACTCACTGCGTTACCAATTGCATTGGCAAGTCCAGACTGGAATTGACCAAATCCGATAGATTTCAGCTTCTTGGCCATCGGTGAGTAAGTGTACTTAGTAATCTTCTTGCGAACATCCAGATTGTAGCGTTCGTGGAAGATACTCACGACATCGAACATTTGGACAGGCACGTCACTCTGGCCGACAACCTCAATCTCAAGGCTATCTTCCATCATGTCGCAGAGCGATGTTCGATAATACTGCTCACCATACTTGCGAAGGCTGGCTTCATCTTTCACATCTTGATCATTAACCTCAATCACATCTTCATAGATTTGACTGTACTTGTTAATGAGTGGACTATCGATTGTAACCGTGAATGTACGATCAGGTGCTTTCTCTCCCTCACCTTTGACTGTTGCGATGAAAGTAATTCGAGTCTTCAGAGATTTAGTAGAGGTCTTGTGCTGATAGCTAGAGAGGTTTTTCTTGTACATAAAAAGCGATTCATTTTCTGAACCGCCATTTTTTAACAAGCGAACCTGATAGCCGTGGCGAACAAGGTCGCCACCCCATTGGCCGATAATCGAGTGCTTATCTTTCGCGAATGCTTCCATAGCATTCTTAGATCCGATGTTGAAAGTATGTCTATCTTCAATATCAGAGAAGAATGAGAACGGATTGTCACGAGTGATACTTCCAGCGAATCGACTCAAGGCAGTCGAACCAGTCTGTCTATCCAGTGAGATAGGATTGACCACATAGTTATTCAAGAGGGTGAACACTTGGTTGGCATAGACTTGAATATAGCCGTGCTTCTTCTCAACCTCAAAAATGACAAAATCCTGCTCACCGTGAAGGTCGTCAGCAGTTAGAAAAGTCTCTTCCTTCAACTTCTCCCACAAGGGATCAGAAGTCGGAAATCGGAAGCTCAATTGGTAGGTGCTATTCTCCTCTTGAACAATTTCATCAGCATAAGCAGCATTCAGAGGCATATTTCCATTTGTTAAATAAATCAAATCTTATACCTCCAGTTCGGTCGAATAGTGATCTTACGGACGGTTCCAGTGAATGAAACACCGACCTTGCCAGTCGGGATTTCTAAGAACCCTCCACGTTTCCGAAGCGTATTCTGAACCGCGCCAGTAGCGTTATAGATGTTCTGCTTGCCTTGCCTACAATCGATCGTAGCCTTGGTCTTAATCGCTAAATACATGGTCTTACGGCCAATAGTAAGGGAGATATCACCATCCCCCTCGATTTCGATGATAGGCTCTGAATAGATTGTTCCAAGATTATTGATTGTACCAGATGCAGTCAGAACCACAGGTTCTACGCTCTTCTGATATCTGAATGGTTGCATATCTAACTTGATTGCCAATTCCCAACCATACATCCCCTTGGGAATAATTTCAGTATCTAAGAAATCGGCATAGAATAATGAATCAGGCTGATAGCTAAACTCTAAACGATTCCCAACTGGTTGAAACTTTTCAACCAAGGTTGCCAAATCAGCGAAACGCTCAAAGAACACTCGGACGGTTCGTTCGTAATTATCGAAAGCTCCTTCTTCTTGATTGTAGCTACCATTCATACCATACGGTTTCGTTTGCTCTGCGAAACGAGGGCTGGCAGAATGTATCGTTCCAAAATCTATGACCACACAATTTCTTAATTTAGTTGTTGAAAAATCATTCACTTTTAAATAATTCGCCATTAAATCCCCTCTCTTCTCATAATATTTCCTTGATAGCGATAAGAGTTCTCTGCGATTACTTGACCATCTAGATAAGTGTTGGAATCCTTATCTAATAATTTTCCAAGCAAAAACTCTACACTTTCTTTCAAGCTGACAAGCTCAGTCACGATAGCTTTACCACTACTATCCTCTGAATGGTTAGCGAAACCACTACTAGAATATGTAGATTTAGGATAACTAGAACTTCGATTTCTCGAATTGAGTTCTTGAAAACGTCTGGTTAGATGAGAAATTTTAGTATCTTCAAACCCTATCCCTTTTTCATAGTTAGGCATACCCAAGCTATTCATCAAGCTACGAGTTTTACCAGCTTTTAAGACCTTTGTTCCAGGTGGAAGTGGTAAAGTAACATTACGGCCTTGCGGAATAAATGAAGTTCCGTCCGGCAATGTAACCAACTCTTTATACAAGGTTCCTCGTTGGTCATTGACCATCGCTAAACCACCTGGGTGATTATCTGTACCCTTGGCGTGTTTTTGCGTGAAGAACCTTGTAACTACGTCGATAAATTTAATACTTGGCAATGAATTTAAAGATGCCCAAGCACTGTTGATACCTCCACCAGTATTGTTCGTAGCATTGATATCAATTGGACCATTCTGCTTAACTGCATTGACCGCACTGCTTGCAGCAGACGCTTCTCCTTGCGTTTTGTTTGTAGCATTGATATCAATCGGGCTATTTTGCTTGACTGCGTTTACTCCAGAGCTTGCAGCAGCTGAAGGATTTCCTGTCAAATCAACAGCGTTAATATCAATTGGTTTTAACTGATAAGGAGAGTTAACGCTAAGTGTGGCAGATTGTGAAGCACCTCCTGTTTCATCAGTAGCGTTAATACTGATAGGAGAAGTTTGCGCAGGCGAGTTAACGCTAGCTTGGGCGCTCGCTACTGCTCCTGCAGTTTTATCTTCTGCTTGCAACAGTTTAGGTGACGGGAATAAAGTATTCCAATAATTCAAACCAATATTGGCATTGTTCAACGTACTTGTAAAATTAGAAGAATCCGCTGTTAGGTTCTTAACGAATACTGACGCTTCATTCCATAAAGACAGACTAGCTTTGGAATTCGTTACTTCTGTTTGGAAGGATTGACTATTTGCTAAGAATTCTTTCTGAGCTGGTTTCAGTGCATCGTATTCACTTAATAGTTTCGTTGCCTCAGTTGCGCTATTAATCACACTCTCATTCTTTAAGAATAGTTCTTTGATATGAACAGGCATGCTATTCCATGCTTTTAAGTTGCTTTCGCTATCAAAAATAGCTTGCAATCCAGCTTTATTATCTACAATGACTTGCTTTTCTTCCAAAGTCATGCTTGACCACTTACCAGATTCGACAAGTACTTCAGCAATCGTTACTCGAGCATTTGAATTTAAGTTGGCATTCTTAGCAATAAATTGCAATTGCGCCCAACCTTCAGCAGATTGAGTTGCTTCTCCAATTACTTCTTTTACATTGGATTTAACTTCAAAATTACCGTTTGCGTTGATATTACCGACCAACAAAGACCATGCGTCATTGGCCTCTCTCGTTTCCTTGCTCATATCACTAGTATATTTAGCAAGGATACTATGAGAATCGCCCATTTTTTGAGAAGCTTCTGCAGCTTTTTGTCCAATCAATTCATAAGACAAACCATACTCTTCTAGAACCTTTTTAGCTTCTTCCCAGTAATTCCAGTTTTGGCCAGTTCTAGCTTTTAGTTTTGCGTCAAGATTTTGCATAACTTGATAATACTTAACCCCTAGCGCTTCCATCGTCTGTTGATGGTTAGTTTCTAGAGTCTGTAGTTTTTGGTTGTAAGTTTCTTGATCAAGAACTTTACCATCTAAGAGTTGTTTTAACTCATCTTTTGATGTTTTGTATAATTGGTTTTCTTCATCGAGAGCCTTTTTCAAAACATCTTTAGTGTGGTTTAGTTGGGTCTCGTTTAGGGTGCTAATCTCTCCATTTAATGCTTGGATTGCTGCTTTTTGTTGGTCGCCTGACAACTCCATCATTTCGATTCTAGCTTTAACCATCTCTTTTTGGTTATTTAAGACGATATCTTTTTCTTCTTGAGAAAATTTCCGAGCATCTCCGTTATGACGTTTGTAAATTTCGCTAACCTGATTAGCCATTGCATCGGTGTTTGAAACAACTTGCTCATTTCGTGCTTTCATATTAGCGATTGCTTCATCACTAATACCCCACTTCTTAGCCAATTCTTCCATACGCTTACTGGCTTTTTCAGCTCCTGAAGCAACCTCTTCATGAAGTTTTCTGAAAGCTTCAGAAACCTTTTCCGCATCTCCAGCGTGAGTTCCGAAATTGGCTACTGCTGTACTAGTATCATCTACCTTGCTTTGAAATGCTCTTAATTCTTTAGTTGCGGTATCGCTCAACTGAGAACCAAATTCTTCAGTTTTTATTCTAGCTTCATCTTTTTTGTTGCCTAGATAAACTAAGCCTGCTGCAAGTAAGGCGCTACCACCGACTAATAAGCCGATAGGATTTGCAAGAGCGCCTAATGCCCCTGCGAATGTTCCTGTACTAGATGTTGCTCCTGCTACTGCAGTTTCAACTGCTCCAGCTGATCCAGCGACAGTTTTAAGACTGTTTGCTGCACCACCAAAGTCTTTGAGGTATTTTAGAGAACCACTAATATAACCAATGCCTTTTGATAGACTACCAATTGCATTGATAAAGCTATCAATAGTAGAAACGCCACCACCTAAGATTTTAAAAAATGGTCCGGCTGCTGCAGCTGCTAATCCCCAATTAATGATGCTTTGTTTTTGCTCAGTTGATAATGAACTGAAATGTTTAGCTATATCTGACAAAGTAGCTATCCATGGTTTAGCAGCACCCAAACCATCTCTCAGAGCATCTAGCAAAGGTCCACCAAATTCAATAGCGATATCGACTAGTTCATTTTTCAACATTTGGAGTTTAGACTCCATAGTCTCGTAACGCTTGCTAGCTTCATCTGTTAAGGCTGTTCCTTTTTCCCATTCGGAATTTGCTACATTCATAGCTTTCCCCATGGTTTCGGCAGCAAGCCCCAAAGATTTCAACATGTTAGATTGTCGAACCCCTGTTAAACCAAGTTTTTCAAGGATTTTATTTGCATCTTTTCCGCTTTCGCTAGCCTTACCAAGGCCTTTAATAAAGTCTTGTAAAGCTTCAGCTGGCTTTGTTTTCCATTTTTCCGCAAATTGTTCGGCTGTCATTCCTGCTGTATCTGCGTAGTTTTTCAATTTCTCTCCGCCTTCCGATACAGCGTTAGAAATACCTGTGAGCGTCTGAGTCATGGCGGTACCACCAGCCTCAGCCTCAATACCAACCGAACTCATAGCTGTCGCCAAACCTAAAATTTCAGGCATAGTTAATCCAGCTAACTTACCAGACGCAGCCAAACGATTAGACATCTGAACAATATCACTTTCGGTCGTGGCAAAGTTATTCCCCAAACCAACGACTGCAGCACCAAATTTAGCAGACCAACTATCAAGATCATCTCCTGAAACTTGCATGATGTTACCGATTTTAGCGATAGACGTTGCAGCTTCTTCGGCACTCAAGTTGGTGGATACACCAAGATTAATCATGGTTTTTGTGAAACCTTCGATTGACCCGATAGGAACACCCAACTGCCCTGCTGCTTCCGCTACGCTTGCAATCTCTGTAGCACTAGCTGGCATTTCTTTTGCCATGTTACGAATACTAGCGCTGAGTTTTTCAAATTGTTGAGGCGTGCCGTCTACTGTCTTTTTGACCCCTGCAAACGCACTCTCATAATCAATTGCAGCCTTCAAAGCTATACCTGCCCCAGCTACAATCGGTGCAGTTACTCCTTTGGTCAAGGCGGAACCGAAACCAGAAATACTTTCTCCAACCTTCTTGAATTTACCACCCAATTCTTGAGCACTATTTCCAAATTTTGTAAAAGCATTATCATCAATATAAGCCTTTTTCATAGACTCAGCTAGTTTTTCATAACGATTTTGTAACTCTGCAACTTTTGCAGCAGTCGCAGTCATACTAGCACTTGCTTCCACCAATTTCTGTTTCTGTTCAGCGGAAGCTGTCGAAACATCTCCAATACTTGCTTTTAATTGGTTGTATCGCTCACTCTGAGAACTTAAAAGCTTTTGGTAAGAATCTAAAGCTGACCCAGTTTGCGACATAAGAGCCTTTAAGTTGCTAACACTTTTCCCAGCTCCCTTAAAGTTATTCTCCATCGCTTTTAAGGAACTATCAACACCCTTTAAATAGGTCTTCAACCTCCCAACATTCGATTGAAAAGGAGCGACATCTAAGGTTGCAGTAGCGACTAACTCACCAATATTACTTGCCATTTACTCTCCTTTCATTTATCCAAAAAGGAACGGAAAGGCCTTGTCAAGGGTCGTTTCTTCTTCCTCTTTGCTTTGTTTTGTTTCTAAAGCCTGCACCATCAAATCAAAGTCGGATAGGCGCATACGTTTAATGTCATGGATTGTATACCCTTGACTCATTAATGATTGGACCCATATCAACAAGTTGTTTTGAGCTTGTTTAGGGCTTAACCCTTTTTCTTCTTTTTTTCCTCGGGAGTCTCTTTTTCTTCTTGTTTTCCACCAAGTGCCGCCAGATATAGTTCGTTCAAACTTTCAAGCGTTTCAACACTTGCGCCCTTCAAATCATCTACATCGAACTGCTCACCGTACATTTTAACGAACATATCAAGATATGCTTCATTCAACTCACGATGCTTGGCAGGATTTAGCAAATCTTCCTTCTTTTCGTACAAAGCAGTTTGACGAACTTGGTGTTCCAAAGCCAGAAGATTATCTTCAACATTGACATAATCTTTAGAGAACTCTTTTAGAACCCCACCTTTTTTAAATTTAATTTCAAACATTCTTTACTCCTTAAAAAATATAGGCTTGGAATAACCAAGCCTATCCTTATGCATCTTGTCTTACTGCGCCTGATTCAGCGGTTGCTGTTCGTTCAGAACTAGAACCGCTTACGACTTTGGGAAGACGAGTTTACGGAATTCAGCTTCTTGGAATTGTGGGTTGTCTTCACGACCAACTACAATTACAAGTCCTTCGTCTTCGTCTCCACGAGCTACGAAGCTTCCTGATACAGTATCGTTTTTAGGATCTGGTGAACCATCTTTCGTTTCCAAATCCATTCCTGGAAGCGAGAACTTCCCTTTAAGAAGACCAACCCAGATACCTTTACCGTCATCACCAGTTGTACGGAACAAACAAGCGATATCATTTGGCGTCATCTTCTTGCTGTATTTTTCAACACCATTCTCGACAGTGATGCCGTAGAAATCTTTACGAGCATCACTACCCAAATCAAGCCATGATACTTCAAGGGTTGTTCCAGTGATACCAGAAGACAATACAACGTATGGCCCATCATCTGCTGTGATAGTATTCAATTCATTTGTGATATCCAACTTCGCACTCTTGATGCCAGGGATTTTTTTAGTATCGCCTTCAATAACGTGTTTAGCATTCAAGACTCCATATTCAAAACCACGTAAACCAAATTTTACTTTAGACATTTATTTCTTTCCTTTCTTCTTCGAGATCGCTCCAATCAAAAAAGCGATATTTCCGGACATTCATTAACAATCCAATATCGCTATCCATATATCGAGGTTTCTCGTTCGCTGTGTAGCGTTCAAATCCGCCACTTTCTAGTACCGTATCAATTCTTTTGGCAATCTGATCTGCCTGCTTAGCATTTTTACACCAAAAGTTTACTGTGATACGTTGTTCCATGACGATAACATTATCGTCAGCATAATCATGAGGAGCTTCGTATGTTGAATAAATTCTTGCAAACGGAGCAAGTTCCTTTTGCCTCATATTCATCTGCTTTTCAGGAATATCATAAGTAAAGATACCTTGCTTATACCCTCCTGGGAATTCTTTCCCTCTAAACTGATTAAATAGCTGATTTATTTTTTCATCTGCTACTAAAAGCTTATAAGCTTCGGTTTCTGCAATCACTTACCTAATACCTCCCTCATCTTGTTTCCATATATCTCCTTAGCACGAGGAGTCACTTCATTAATAGTTTTTTCTTCAAAATCCTGTGCCTTTTGATGAATTGTTCCATCATCTGGGAAACGAGCACGCCACCCTGTCGCACGACCAAAACCAATATCTTTCGAAGGAGCTTCTCCACCACTTTTAAAGTTACTGATTTTGATATCGTCCTTTAATCGAGAATAGGTTTCCTCTTTGTAAACAGGCGTGTTTGATTCAAGAACCTTCTTGAATTCTTCTGCCACTTCTGTGACAGCCTCACGGGCCACTTTAGGCGCTTTAGCTTCCAGTATCGTGAGATTCTTAAGACAATTATCCAATCCCTTTGTCATGACATCATCACGCCCTTTATCAGGTCAATTTCCTTATTGGCATGATCTCGCTCGATAGAATCTATCTGGTACTCATTTCCATCAAATTCTATAAAACAAGTATTGTCAAAAGGTAATTTTGGAAGATGGCGAATCAAAAACGTTTTAGTATCTTTGTGTTCA
>ERZ773250.1148-NODE-1148-length-13592-cov-3.210312_pt1 | contig 13592 bp, 7 predicted proteins | sample MGYA00511258_ERZ773250 | MGnify/ENA primary metagenome ERZ773250 (study PRJEB29015, sample SAMEA2738164) | human oral metagenome | biome: human oral; feature: human-associated habitat; material: saliva | place: China | collected 2187 ... | reverse complement strand
ACTCCCGTCGCCCGCTCCATTCCTTTCCCTCCCCCCATCCGTTGTGCAGGTCTTCGCGGGCGAACGCCCGCCCTGTCGACAAAGGCCAGCGCCACGGCGCAGACGAATGGCAACAAGGCAGGCGAGTCCGTGGGGGAGGGGCCAGCGCGGGCGGCCTCCTAGCGGAACATCACCCAGGCCGCCTTGGCGAGCACGCGGGGATCTCGCTCGTAGTGGTGCAGTTTCGTCAACGGCTTGTCCAGGCCCAGCAGCGTGTACACGGCGACCTGCGCGCACCGCACCGAATACTGCTCGGTGAAAACCATGTCGAACGGCATTTCGGCGAACTGGCTGATGAACGCCAGGTTCTTCGACCCGTCGGGCACCACCTTCGGACGGTCCAGCGTGGTGCGCCGGTTGAACAGAGCCGACGCGTAGGGCATGTGAGCGGGAACCACGTTGACCACCGTGGACATCAACTCATCGACGCGATCCGTAATCGGATGCGCGGTGGTGTCGATGCGTCCCAGGTGTCCGATCGTCTCCAGCAGCATCTCTCGCCCCGTCATCTCGATGAACGGTTTGGCGATGAAATCGCCCGGGCGGCGCGGATAGAGCGCATATCCCCAAAAGACTCCCTGCTCGGGGGTCTGGGCGTGGTAGTGCGGCTGGTGGTGCACCACCAGGGAGATCAACGGGCCGGAGTCGACGAAGGTGTTGAGCGCGTTTCCGGGCAGCTGACGGGTCAGCCGGGAGATCTCGTTGATGAGACTGTGGTCGGAGGTGGTGACGGTGAAACTCGTCCACTCCGACTGCGAACGGTCGTTGAAGAACTTGTCCGGATGGCCGAGGTTGTAGAACCGTCCCGCAGCCTGCTTCCACAGCAGGGCCGACGGCGCGTAACGGTGGTCCTCGACGATCGCGGTGTCCAGATCGCCGATCGAGGTCGAGTCCGTGATGGAACCATTGGTGGCGAACACGAGATCCTCGGGACGCACCTCGATCAGGCCTTCGGCGTCGTTGTTGTCCACCTCCTCGTACTTCAGGCCGGTGACGATGATCTCGTCGCGCAACGGGGTGTCCGCGAAGACGAACTCGGTGACCTTGCGGTTGGTGATGAAGGTGACGCCCTGTCCCTGCAGGTGGGCGCGCAGCGGCAGGATGACCGACTCGTACTGGTTGTACGGCGTGCGGGTGACCCCCTCCAGGGTGTTGATCCGGGAGAACTCGAGGATCATGCGATTCATGTAGCGGCGCAGCTCGGCTGCGGAGGAGACGTCCTTGAAGGCGAACGTGGTCTCCCACATCCGCCAGAAGTTCGTCGTGAAGAAGTCCGGTGTCTCGGCGAACCAATCGCGGATCGAAACGTCGTCGAGTTCGCACTCGCGTGACTCCGGCAGCATCATCAACCGGGTCAACAGCAGGCGCTGCTTGTTGGTGAACTGCATGTGCCGGTAGCCCTTCGGGCCCGAGACGCGCAGGCCTTCGGAATCGATCAGTCTGCCGATGTCCTTGGTGGGGTGCGCGTGATCGAAGTCGAGGATCTCCTGTGTGACGGACTTGCCCGGCTGGTCCAGCGACGGCACACTGCCCATCACATCCCAGAAGTTCTCGTAGGTCTCCTCGTTGAGCATCCGCCCGCCTCGGTTGAGGAAACCTGCAGCATTGCTCAGTGGGTGGTGCCCGTACTCACCCTCGAATTCCTTGACGGCAGCGCCGTCGTTCGCGCCGTGCGTGTCAAGTCCCAGGATCGTGATCTGGTCTCCGCGCCAGCCGCCGTCGCGGATCAGATAGACGGCGGCGGCGAGGTTTCCGATCCCTGCGCCGATCATGTATGCCTTGCGAGTCATGTCTTCCACGCTTTCATCCATCCGGCGCCGCGCCCTCCGCGACGTCCCTAAAACGGATTGTACTCCGTTCGGAGTGCGCTCCAAAATGTTATCGTGAAAGCAGCCCCAACGACGTCCCGTGAGCCAGGTGGTGAGGATGAACATGCAGCAGCCGACGCCGGCGCAGGGAACCTCGCTGCGCGAACGCAAGAAGACGGCCAAGCAGGAACGCATCCTGGAGGCCGCCACCAGGCTCTTTGCCGAGAAGGGATACGAGGCGGCGACCACAGCAGAGATCGCGGAGGCAGCAGATGTGGGGGTGGGGACCTTGTTCAGGTACGCCGGCTCCAAGGCCGAGCTGCTCGTCGCGGTGATGAACAACCGCTTCGCTGAGGGAATCGAGGCCGGTCTGTCGGGGGCTGCGGAAGGCCAGACGACAGCCGAGTCGATCGTCACCATCCTGCGCCCGTTCGTCGAGGAGTCGATGACCCACCCCGAGAACATGCTCGCGTACGAGCGCGAGGCTCTGTTCGGTAGCGTCGAGCACCGGGAAAAGGCCACCAGCAGCGTCTCGCGCGTCGAACAGGCCATTCTTCAGGTGTTGCTGCTGCGTCTGGCGGAACCGAGAGAGCCCTCGGCTGATCTCGAGGACATCGCTCACACCATCTATGCCGTGCTCTACCTCGACATCGTCAAGGTCATCACCGGGCGCAGCGCCAAGGCGGACCTTCCCGCCCGGATACGATGCTCCGTCGACTTCCTCACCGGGGCGCTGCTCAAAACCTGAATCTGCCGCCCGGGTTTGTTGTCGGCTGCCGGATTGTTTCGACTCGGCTTTTTCTGGCGCTCACATGCCGGTGCGGCCAGCTCCGGATGGGAAGGGGGCTCGCGCTTCGGATCAACCAGCCTTGCAATGGTGATTTCGACTCAACCAGGGTGAGGAAGAATTGCCCCAAAGCCCAAAAGTTATATCCCTTTGGCCGGGTTTGAGTGATCATTTTCTATGACGAAAGAAGGGGATTTTCATCTGCGTTTTCCGGGTCGTGGGGACTGCCCTATGCTGACCAGTGATTGTGTTTCGCCGGAGGTTTTCCGGGATTGCAGGTCCAGGAGGGGGAATTATGACCGATGTCCGAAAGGTGTCGCCGTGGCGACGCTTCATCGCGGTGCTGACTTCTTTCGTGTTGGCTGTGATGGGTGCCTACGCGCAGGGTGCAGTGGCGCACGCCGAGGAGAACAGCGCCATCGCATTCGGGCCGGTGACGCTCACCCATGTCACCGAGACCGGGGACCCCGTGCCAGCTCCCGGGCGACAACTTATCCGGGGAAACTTCTTTTTTCTGGACATTTCCTTCGATGCCACGACAGCCAACCCACAGCCGGGGGACACCTTTTCCATTTCCATGCCTGAGCCGTTCGTGAACCGCGACGCGGGGAACTCCCAGCGGGAGGTCATCAAACCCCTCATGGTGGGTGCGACTCAGGTCGGTGACTGCAATATCAAGGCCAACCTCATCACGTGCACCCTGAACGACGCGGTGCGGGGCCGCACAGACATCCTGGGGACGCTCCGGGCACAGTTGGTGGCGGACGGGGTCACGTCCAGGACCAGCAGCACCTTCGTCATCAACGGACAGAACCATGTGCTCCAGCACCCCTGGGGCGAGGACATCGTCGCGCCCGGGATCGTGCCATTCACCCCGGGCACCAGGGCGGTCAAGGGGGCCACCGGAGTCGGCTCCGGATCGAAGGCCATCAACTGGCGCGTCATCTTCGGTGGCACCTGGCTGAAGAACAACTACCCCAACGGCGGGCCCATCACCATCAAGGACACCATCAGCGCGGGCATGGAGGTGCCGGACCCCTCCACGGTCCAGCTTGTCGAGGTGTACGGCGACCCCGCCACCGGCAAGGCCACCGACCGCGTCGTCGCCAAGGGGGACGGCACCGGCGAACTAGACGGCTTCAAGGTGACCCCCAACATCGAGGGACGAACCGTCACCTTCAAGGTCGAGGGACCGCTTTCCCCGGAGAAGGACTACCGGGTGGAATTGACCACCCCCTTCACGGGTGGCGAAACGGTGACTCCCGGATTCCAGTACACCAATGCTGCGACCTTCGTTGAGGCGGGCCACACCACTCCCACTGCTGTTCGCAGCTATTTCGAGTCCTTCAAGGCGATCGTCACCTACAAGCAAAGTTTCGGTGGTTTCGAGGTGAGCAAGAACATCCAGGGTGACGTAATCCCGCCGCGGGGCCAGAAGTTCGACGTCACCGTCAACTACACCCTGCCCGCAGGTACCACGGCAGCGGACTATCCCGACTGGAAGGCGCCTGAAAACCCGACGAAACTGACCGTGACGGTCGGGAGCACCACGCCGTACATGCCGACCTTCCCCAAAGGAACGGTGGTCACCCTCAGCGAGGACACGGGTTCTGCCGATCCTGCGTCCCCCGGGATCACCTGGGGTGCCCCGGTGTTCTCGTCGGCCAACAACAAGGTGAGCATCAACGGCGACAAGACCCAGGCCACCTTCACCGTCGAGGACCAGGTGACCCTTCCCGTCTCACTGATGAACACCACCAAGGCCTCCCCAAGTGGAGCCTTTGCGATTTCCAAGACTGTTGTTGATGGTGGTTCTGAGGGTGTCGATAGTTTTGGTGTCGAGTACAAGTGTTCTGCTGCGGGTGAGAATGATGAGGGGGTTGTTGCCGCTACGGGTACGGTTGCGGTGGCTGCTGGTGGTGAGAAGGTTGTGGGTAGGTTCCCGGTTGGGACTACGTGTGAGGTAGTTTCCGAGGTTCCTGCCCCGCGGGCTGGGTATTCGTTGAGTGTTGACAGGGGTCAGGCTGTGACTGTTGTCAAGGATGAGACTGTCAAGGTGAATGTGACGAACACCTATACGCGGGATCTTGGTGTTTTTGCGATTTCCAAGACTGTTGTTGATGGTGGTTCTGAGGGTGTCGATAGTTTTGGTGTCGAGTACAAGTGTTCTGCTGCGGGTGAGAATGATGAGGGGGTTGTTGCCGCTACGGGTACGGTTGCGGTGGCTGCTGGTGGTGAGAAGGTTGTGGGTAGGTTCCCGGTTGGGACTACGTGTGAGGTAGTTTCCGAGGTTCCTGCCCCGCGGGCTGGGTATTCGTTGAGTGTTGACAGGGGTCAGGCTGTGACTGTTGTCAAGGATGAGACTGTCAAGGTGAATGTGACGAACACCTACGCCAAGGAAACCGTCCCGGCTCCTGGGCCGACCGGCGCTCCTGCACCCACGTCTTCCGCTTCGCCGAGTGCTCCGCCGTCTCAAAGCGATGCGCCAAGTGCCTCGCCTGCACCGAGCCCATCGGTGGATCCCACTCCCACCATTGAACCGACCGCACCCGGCGTCCCGACGCCCACCGGGAAGGAAATGAGGAAGCCGGTCGTGAGACCTGGCCTGCCGAGAACTGGCAGCTGAGTCGCTGACTCGACGGACGTCCGGGCCCGGGGAACCATTTCCCGGGCCTGACCGTTATTATTTCCCTACTGCCGCGTGAAACCTGACTTGGAGGGGTTGTTGTCCATTCGTTCGACATGTTCGTTCGCTGAACGCGGCTCCAAGAAGTGACATGATCCTGGTAGCAGGTTTCCGCGACGGAGAGAGAAGCAGATGACGATTTGGCTCGAGAAGCTTCTCGTCCCCAATCTGCTCGAGGCATACCTCGAGCACGGGTACGGGTTCAACTTCGGATACGCCGTGGCAGCGGACTCAATCGGCTCCGAGGACTCCGCCAAGGATCTCGTCGCTGCGCTCGACCTCGACGGCCCCGAAGGCCCCCTGGCCGGGGCGGAAGTCATCCACACCCTGCGTTTCCCCTTGATGCCCACAGACACCGTCTACCCTGCCATGGGAGGCACCACCGACGAGGAACGCGCCGTTGCCCGAGGGGACTTCCTGGAATTCCCGCCCTTCAACGGCAGCGGCGTCATCGACCTTCCCAGCGACCCCCAGGCCTCGTATCTCTACGTCGACCCGACGATCCTGCGCGCCGGCGCGCAGATCCTGAGGCGGGAGTCCGGAGGAGCGCCTGCCGAGGTCCTTGCGACCTACCGGGGCCTGTTCATGGGTTGGAAGAAATCCGATGGGACGAAAACTCCGCCCGGACGGCCCGACCCGCTCAGCATGCAAGCATTCCGGGTCAAGGAAGCCGACTCCTTCTCTCCAGGGCAGTTCAACTTTGACGACATCGGCAGGCTGCTCGACGTGATCGGGCTCCGCCGCGACGACAGCGGTATCCAGCGACGCATCGTCATCGAACTCGACCAGATCGCCCAAGCCGGGATCGTCAAGACCCACGGCTCCTGGGACGGCTTCCCGGTGCGTGCCATGCGCATCACTGACGACGGTGACTGGGAGGTCATGTCCCTGGCGCACGACTCCCACGCCGCACAGGAACGTGGGATGCAGCGCATCGAGGCGGGGGTTTACAGTGCCATCGTCGCCCCCAGCCAGGTGCAGACGGTTTTCACCCTGCTCTCCATGCCGTCCTGGCCTCAGGGCTGACGTCCAGCCGTACGACGATGCCGGCCTCCTCAGGTGGAGAGGCCGGCATTGTCGTGTGGCAGAACCGACCGATTTCCTGAAAGGCGACCATCCGCGGAGCCCTGTGTGGCGCCCGTGGAACGCTTCCGAAGAGAAAATTGGCCGAAAGGTCGACGGGCGCCTATACTTTCGACGACAGTTTGTTTTTCAATGACTTGTTGTGTCAGGGGAAGGCCGTTCCGCCTGGTCGTGTCGTCAGTGAGAGGTGTCCATGAAGTACCCGTGTTCGTTTCTGCGGCGGGCAGTCGGCGCGGGTGCATTCAGCAGCAGGCGCCGCCCGCATCGACCCACAGAGCGTGCCCGCGCCCATCAGACTGGACTGCCCACGACCGGCCACAATGGCTGAGGTGGGCGGGACGAGAAGGTTCGAGGCCGGGTGGATTCCGGTCCCGAACCCGCGCGAGGAGGCCTGCCTTATTCCTCCCCATTAGTTGGGCAGGCCTCTTCGCGCGGACCCGGCCACGCTTCCGAAACAGCGCCCATCGGGTCCGCGTGCCCCTATCGCGGGCCACGTCAATCGCCTTCTGGGACTACCGAAAACCGTCGCGAAGAGTTAAGGTCAGCCATGCGATGTTCATCGCTTCCGGGAACCCTTGCAGGCTCTCCGGCGTTGAGACCTCGGGAGGGAAAAATGAATCTTCATCGTGTGTGTACTTCGCGACGACGTGTCGCGACCGCGGTTTCTGCCATCCTCGCGATGTCGACCACCTTCCTCGTCGCAGGGGAATCTCCGGCTCAGGCGAAGATCAATTCCGGCATCGTCTTCACCGACGCCACCTTCAAACATGTGGACTCTTCGGGTGCCCCGGTCACGGGTCGCCAAGAGGTCTGGCAGGGCGACAACCTCGAATTCAGTGTCAACTACGACGGAACGAACGCCCGAGTGGCTTTTGGTGACGAATTCACGGTCGAGCTGCCTGCTTTCCTCAAGCTCCAGGACACCGCCGCCCGCAGGCTGATGACTACCACCGACGGATCCAAGGCCGGTGAGTGCGCCCTCAACAACACAGATGCGAACTCGACCATCAGCTGTGTCTTCAAGGAAGCAATCCGCCGGAAAACCGAGGTCAAGGGATCCATCCGCGTCAACCTTCAGGTCGCTGAGACCACCACCACCGCGACCACCGACATCAGCCTCAGTGGAAAAACCCAGACCGTCCCTCTGCCCTACGACAAACCCATCGTCGTCAAACCCGTCGAACCCTGGAAGCCCGCGAGCGAACCGGCAGGCCAGGCCGAACAGCTCACCTCCAACTCCAAAGGCATCAACTGGGACGTCACGGCGCCCGGCACATGGATCAACGCGAACCACTCCTCTGGGGCCCAGGTGGTCATCAAGGACACCACCGCCCCGGGAATGTTCTCCGCCGAAGCCACGGACCGGGTGTACAACCGTGTGATCGAGGAGTGCAGCGATCCGCGGAACCCGAACACCAGTCTCTCTCGTGTCGTCGCGGACGGAGTCGGCAAGAGTGTGGACGGATTCCACCTGAAGGTCGACTCCGTCGGCCAGCAGGAAACGACCCTCACCATGAGCGGGCCATGGAGCAACCGGTGCACCTATCACGTCAAACTGCGCTCCGTGTTCGCCGACAACCAAACCGTCGACAAGGCCACCACCTACGTCAACACCGCATCCTTCCAGGCAGTGGGCACCACGGTGACCACCGAGAGCAGGTATCAGGAAACCTTCGAGAGCTCCGTCAGCTATCAGGAAGGTGTGAGGGTGAAACCGGCTCGCGGTATCACCGATGCGCCGTCGAGTTCCGAGAGCGCCTGAGCGCGGGAAAACGCGTCCCCGAGAGGACTGCACCGGAACGCGACGTGCCCATGATCTGCCTTTTGAGTCGTTTGTCACAGCCCGGATGGATCCGTGGGCTATTGTTCCCATGCGGACGACGGGAGGCAGGAACACATGGCGGACAAACGGCAACGACTCGTGATCGTCGAATCACCCACGAAAGCGACGAAAATTGCCGGTTACCTCGGTGACGGCTACATGGTGGAGTCCAGTCGCGGCCACATCCGCGACCTCCCAACCGGCGCTGCTGAGGTGCCCGCGAAGTACAAGGGCCTCAAATGGGCGCGCACCGGCGTCAACATCGACGACAACTTCGCCCCCCTCTACGTCGTGGCCGCTGACAAGAAGGCGACGCTGCGGGAGCTGAAGCAGAAACTCAAGGACGCCGACGAACTTCTCCTAGCAACCGATGGTGACCGCGAGGGCGAGGCCATCGCGTGGCACCTGCTGGAGGAACTCAAACCCAAGGTGCCCGCCCATCGCATGGTCTTCCACGAGATCACGCCGACGGCCATCGCCGAGGCGGTCGCCAACCCCCGCCAGCTCGATGCCGATCTCGTCGACGCGCAGGAGACTCGCCGCATCCTCGACCGCCTCTACGGCTACGAGGTCTCCCCGGTGTTGTGGAAGAAGGTCATGCCGAAACTGTCGGCGGGCCGCGTGCAGTCCGTGGCCACCCGTCTCATCGTCGACCGGGAACGGGAACGCATCGCTTTCGTGTCCGCTGGCTACTGGGACCTCGACGTGACCCTCGACGGCGGCGCCGAAGCCGATCCCCGCACCTTCCCGGCGCGCCTGACCTCCCTCGACGGGGTGCGCGTCGCCCAGGGCCGCGACTTCGACTCCACCGGGCAGCCCACCAGCGCCTCGGTCGCAGTCCTGGACGAGACCACCGCCACCGCACTCGCCGCGGCCCTCGAGGCCGCCGTGTTCCGTGTCGACAAGGTGGAGGCCAAGCCTTACACCCGCCGTCCCTACGAGCCGTTCCGCACCACCACCCTCCAGCAGGAGGCCGGTCGGAAACTCGGCTTCACGTCGCAACGCACCATGTCGGTGGCCCAGGAGCTCTACGAGAAGGGCTTCATCACCTACATGCGAACCGACTCCGTCACCCTGGCGGACTCCGCCATCGCAGCGGCCCGCGACCAGGTTGAGCAGCTGTTTGGGGCCCGCTACCTGCCTCCGAAACCTCGCATCTATGCCTCGAAGGTGAAAAACGCTCAGGAGGCCCACGAGGCCATCCGGCCCGCGGGTGACGTCTTCACCCATCCTGACGCCACCGGTCTGTCCGGCGACGCCCATCGCCTTTACCAGCTGATCTGGATGCGCACCCTCGCGTCTCAGATGGCCGATGCGAAGGGGGAGCAGGTCAGCGTCGCCATCTCCGCCGCCCCCACCGCGCCGGTTCAGGCAGGGACGGGCACGGTGGAACGCGCCGAGCTGACCGCATCGGGCCGCACCATCTCTTTCTACGGCTTCCTGAAGGCCTACGTCGCCGGAACTGACGACGACTCCACCAGCGATGACAAGCAGTCGCGGCTGCCGCAACTTGTCACGGGTCAGGAACTCGCCGCCGAGAAGGTGAAGGCGGCTGGGCACGAGACCAAACCCCCGGCCCGCTACACCGAACCCTCGCTCGTGGCGAAACTGGAGGAGCTGGAGATCGGCCGCCCCTCCACCTACGCATCAATCATCCGCACCATCACCGCCCGCGACTACGTGTTCAAGAAAGGCTCCGCGCTGGTGCCGACATGGCTGGCGTTCGCCGTCACCCGGTTGTTGGAGGAGCACTTCACCGAACTGGTGGACTACACCTTCACCGCGCACCTAGAGGAGCTGCTCGACGAGATCGCGGGCGGCAGGGCCAAGCGACTGAAGGTCCTCACCGACTTCTACCGCGGCCCCGACGGGGACGCCGCCAAGGGCCTCGAGAAGCTCGTCACCGAACTCGGTGACATCGACGCGAAGGGGCTGTCGACCTTCCCGCTTGGCGATTCCGGTATCGACGTGCGTGTCGGACGCTACGGCACCTACGTCGAGGCCGCCGACGGGCGTCGCGCTAACGTCCCCGACGATCTGCCGCCCGACGGGTTGACCGCGGAGGTCGCCGAGGAGCTGCTCAGCCGTCCCCTTGACGAGGAACGCGAACTCGGTGTCGACCCGGATTCCGGGCACATGGTGGTGGCGAAGAACGGTCGATTCGGCCCCTACGTGACCGAGGTGCTGCCGGAGGGTACCCCGAAGTCGGTGAAACCCCGGACGGCGTCGCTGTTCAAGTCGATGTCCCTCGACAGCATCGACCTGGCCGCAGCGCAACGCCTCATGAGTCTGCCCCGGGTGGTCGGCAAGGACCCGGAAGGTGTCGAGATCACCGCGCAGAACGGTCGTTACGGGCCGTATCTGAAGAAGGGCAGCGACTCGAGGTCGCTGACCAGTGAGGAACAGATCTTCGACATCACCCTCGAAGAGGCCCTCGCCATCTACGCCGCCCCCAAGGTTCGTGGACGAGCGGCTGCTGCCCCTCCGCTGAAGGAGTTCGGCGCCGACCCGTCCAGTGGGAAACCCGTCGTGCTGAAGTCGGGGCGGTTCGGCCCTTACGTCACCGATGGCGAAACCAACGCCACCCTGCGTCGCGACGATTCGCCCGAGACCATCACCCCGGAACGCGCTTTCGAACTGCTCGCGGAGAAACGCGCCAAGGGTCCGGCGAAGAAACCCGCCCGGAAGACCACCGCCAAGAAGAAGACGACAACCGCAGCGAAGAAGACCACGACGAGGAAGAAGAGCGCCCCCAAAGCCGAGTGATCCGGGGCGGCGCGTTCTGCGTCAGCTGACTGAGCGGGTCGTCCGGCTCGGGCAGGGTCTCGTCCCTTTTCTCCGCCTGCACGACCATCGGTCAACGCGCTTTCTGGCGCCATCGAACCACTATGCTCAAGTGGGTGTTGGCCCATGGGGGTAGATGACGGTGTTGTTTGATTGGAGCAAGGTTCCGCTGGAGCTGGGACTGGTGACGCTCGCCTTTATGCTGTGCAGCATCATTGGCCTGGAACGGCAGTTCCAGCACAAGGCAGCCGGCGTCCGCACTCACTCGCTGGTGGGGCTGGGCAGCTGCGTGTTCACCCTGATCTCGGTGCATGGGTTCATCGGGCTGGCCGAGTATCAGGTGACCCGGGACCCTTCACGGATCTCGGCGCAGATCGTGTCTGGCATCGGTTTTCTCGGGGCCGGACTCATCTTCGTCAACCGCGATGTGGTCCGTGGCCTGACGACGGCGGCGTCCATCTGGCTGGCTGCGGCCATCGGCATGGCGTGTGGTTCGGGCCTGATCCCGTTGGCGGTGTTCGCGACCGCCCTGCACTTCGTCGCAGTGTTCATCGTCGCTCCGCTGGGGCGCCTGCTACCGGCGTCCGGGGATCGCAGCACGCTGCTGATCACCTACGAGGACGGACGCGGGGCTCTGCGCGACATCCTGACCCACGCCAACTCGCTCGGCTGCGAGACCGCCCTGGTTAACACCAGGCAGCACGTGCTCGGCGGACGCCAGCTTGTCCGTGCCCGGATGAGATTCCGTTCCGGACCGGAATTGTCTGTTGTCATGACTCAGTTGAGCGAGGTGGAAGGGGTCGTCAGCATCGACCGGTTCAACCGGGACGAAGATGAACTCTGAGTCGGGGCCCCGGATGGGCAAGAAATGGCTGCTGCTGGTTCCCGACCTGCTGGTGGGAGGTCCCGCGGCCTGAAAACCGCTCCGCCAGAGCTACCAGGCGCCTCGAGTAGCATGTCGTCCACGGTGGGGCAAGGAATTCCAAGAAGGCAAGGATGGCCCATGGGCGACCCGGATATTCACATCATCGGTGCCGGCCCGGTCGGGTTGGCCGCAGCGTTGCTGTTGGCTGCTCAAGATCGGCGCGTCATAATCCACGAGGCGAGGGATGCCATGTCTCTGGCCGACGCGAACAGTTACCCGATCGGGGTGAATCCGCGTGGTCAGGAGACGTTGCGGCGTATCGATCCGCGTCTGGTCGAGGAGTTGCGCGCGCAGGGTGAACTTGTCGAGGGATTCAAGATCCGTGCCGGGCGCCGGATGCTTGCGTCGTTGCGCTCTGGTGTCATCATCGGTACCACCCGAGCCCGGCTCACCGGCATCCTTCTGGCCGCAGTGCAACAGGACCGGCGAATCACTCTCAGCACCGGCCACAGGCTGGAGGCCATCGATCTGGCCTCCCGAACCCTGCAGTTCACAGGACCCAGCACGGTTGAGGTGGGAAACGGCTTGGTCATCGCATGTGACGGGGTCTGGTCGAAGACGCGTCAGGCTATGGCCGAGCAGCGTGCTGATTTCGCCCCGGACGTGAGTGACTGGGGCGTCCAGTTCCGCGTCCTCTTCTCGGCGCCCGGTGCAATGGCTCCCGGACTGGATCCGAATTGGCACCACATCTTCACGGGCAAAGGTATCTACACTGCGACGCTGCCGGACGGCGTGTGGTGCGTTGCGGTCACGGCCATCAAGGGTGACCCAGCTGAGGCCTTGCTTCTGTCGAGGGAGCCTACGGAGGACCACATCAACGCCCTGCGTCGGCACCTGCGGCAGTACGCCCCGCTCGTCCTTCCCCTGCTCACTCGTGACGCCTATGTGGATTTCTTCGGGCGGGCGCCCTTCGGTGGTGCCGTTGTGCGCTGTCCCCGGGTGTCCCATGATGAGTGGCTCGTCCTTCTTGGTGATGCTGCCCATTCCGTCATCCCGCCGACAGGTGAGGGCGTCAACTCCGGTCTGGAGGACGCGATGCTGCTGGCCGACGCGCTGGCCTCTGGTAGCTCGATGCCGTTGCGCGAATACGACGAGGGTCGAGTTCCCGACCTGAAGGCACTCGGTGAGTACGCGTGTCACCTCAAGGACAACGTCGCCAACGAGGATCCGGTTCGATCTGTTAGCAACGTTGCGCTCCGAATTCTTTCGGCGGTAGCTGGTCTCGTTGGTCAGAAGTCCGGTGATCTGGAGAGCCGGCTTTTCGGCCCCGATGCAGGCCGGATGCCTTATCGGGACGCCATTGGGCCGTGGATTCAGTTCCGGGATCGCTGGACCCCGCCCCTGCGTCGGATCGCGACAGGTGTGATGAGTCGTGTCAACAAACCGATCAGCACGGAACCTCAGACCCTCGTTGCGCACCAGCGCGAGGGTGCCCGACGGCGGATCTGCGTCATCGGCGGCTCGTCCGGCACGGGTAGGGAACTCGCGGAGTTGGCACTGAAGCGGGGCTTTGAGGTCACGTGTCTTTCCCGTCGTGGTGCTGGTCCTGTTGGGGCGCGCCTTGTGTCCGGCGATGCCCGTGACCCGGAGGTCGTGCGCCAGGCGTTGAAGGATGCCACGGCGGTTTTTGTCACCGTCAATGGCGGTAACGACGGCAG
>ERZ773250.1145-NODE-1145-length-13597-cov-2.155885_pt1 | contig 13597 bp, 11 predicted proteins | sample MGYA00511258_ERZ773250 | MGnify/ENA primary metagenome ERZ773250 (study PRJEB29015, sample SAMEA2738164) | human oral metagenome | biome: human oral; feature: human-associated habitat; material: saliva | place: China | collected 2187 ... | reverse complement strand
AAACGGCGAGGCCTCGGGCAACACCGTGAACCTCGGCACAGTCACGACCGCCGCGACCGCATGGGACATCACCCTGCAGACCGCGCTCTTCTACCTCGCACTCACACAGATCAACCACAACGTCGTCTATCCCGCCCTCGTCGGCAAATCCCTCCACCTCCATCCCATCGCCATCATCCTTGGCGTCGTCTTTGGCGGCGAAATCCTCGGCGCGGCGGGCATGTTCCTCGCCGTCCCCTTCATCGTCATCGTCAAGATCGTCATCACCGACATCTACCACGAGCGGCAGATGGAGACGCGGGGCGGGGGGACGAAGTAAATCCATACCGTCCTGTTATCGTAGGGATACAAAAACAGCTGCTCACGCACCCATCGGCGCGCTGGGCTCGCCTCTTGAAGATACTAGATCGTTATCCCATGCCTTCCCCGTTATCACGGGGAAGGGGGACCGCGTGAGCGGTGGAAGGGGCACAAAAAAGCTGCTGTACGAGTTGCATCTCGTACAGCAGCCTTTTCACTTTAGGGAGTGATGGAATATACCTTACGCAAGCATGGAGCGGAGGAACCAGATCTGCTTTGCGTAGTTGGTGACGTGATCCTCCATGAGGTTGGCAACGCCGAAGCAGTCATGCGCATCGGCCGCCTTGCGGACCGCGAGCGCCTGATCGCGGAGCAGCTCAAGATCGGCAAGCGTGATCTCGAGCGCCTTCTTCTGATCGACCGCCTCATCGCCGAGCTCCTGGATCGTCGCAATGGCGAGGTACCCCTTGAGGTTCGCGACCGGCTGCACGCCGGCCATCTTCAGCAGCTCTGCCGTCTCATCGAGCACATCCGCGAACGCGTCGTAGAGCGACTCGAGGTACTCATGAACAGCCTTGAACTGCGGCCCGACCACATTCCAGTGGAGATTGTGCAGCTTGATATAGCCGACGCCGATATTGGCGATGTAGGCATTGATCGCGTTGTTGAGGTTTGCATCATTTGCGTGTGACATAGTAAAATCCCCTTTCATCTTGTTGTTCTTCCTGTTTTGTATCTCATTACGTGTGTCATTATAGCGATAAATGGATTACTTGTCAATAGTAATTATTAAATAATTTTGCGAAAAAATATCTCTGCGGCGCTTTCTGCCGCAGAGATATAGAGAAACAGTAGCCTTTGTCCTCAGTCCTTCACATTGCGGAAGGCAAGCGAGTATACGAGAACAACGGCGAAGCAGAGGACGGGGAGATAGAATGCACTGCGGATGGCGGCGACCTCAGGGGAGAATCCACTGACGAGGCCGGTGAGGGTGCCGCCGTCAACGAGTGCGCCCATCATCGGGGTGATGATCGCACCGCCGAGGATGGCCATAATGAGGCCGGCTGCACCGAACTTTACCTCAGGCCCAAGGCCGCGCAGGGCGATACCGTAGATGGTCGGGAACATGAGGGACATGCAGCCCGAGATGCCGACGAGGCAGTAGATGGAGGTCTCGATCGGGAGGTAGATGGTCCCGAGGCAGCAGAGGATGCCGCCGAGGGCAAAGACGGCCATCATCTTTGCGGGGACGATGTACTTCATGAGCCATGTGCAGATCCAGCGGCAGCCGATAAAGAGGAAGATGGAGTAAATGTAGTAGTTCGCTGCCTCCGCCTCGATGAGGTTCATGTTCGTCATGACGTACTTGATCGTCCATGTCCAGACGGCGATCTGTACGCCGACGTAGAAGAACTGGCTAACGACGCCGAACGCATAGCGCGGGCGGGAGAGGAGACGGTGGATTGCATCACTGACGCTCATGGTGTCGTCTGCATCGCGGTCACTGAGATCGCTGCGGTAGAAGAAGCACCAGATGATGAAGGCGATGAGGATGAGTCCAACGTAGGGGACGCAGACCCAGAACAGCTCGGTATCGCGGACGGCGGTGAGAGCCTCCGTGCTCATGGCGAGGCGATCGTCGAGCGTGGCGGGGTTCAGGTGCGCGAGGATGACGAATTTCGCAAGGAAGAGCCCTGCCATGGATCCGAGCGGGTTGAACGCCTGGGCAAAGTTGAGACGGCGTACACTGGTCGACTCGTCACCGAGGGAGAGAACGAAGGGGTTGCACGTTGTCTCGAGGACGGAGAGCCCGCCGGCGAGGACAAAGATGGAGACGAGGAAGAGATTATAGCTCTGTAGAATCGCCGCAGGGATATAGCCGAATGCGCCGATCATGTAAAACCCGAGTCCGACGAGGACGCCCATGCGGTAGGAGTAACGCTTGATGATGTAGGCGGCAGGGAGTGCCAGAACGGCGTATGCGCCGTAGAATGCCACCTGCACGAGAGAGGAGTCGACGGCCTTGATCATGAAGATCTTGGCAAAGGACGGGACGAGATTGTCCGTCATGTTGTTGAGCAGTCCCCAGAGCGCAAAGCAGGAGACGAGCAGGAAGAAGTATACGCGGTACTGATGGGGCACGACGGGGGTATCGTCCACGTCGCGCACGTCCGCTGTGAAGGCGGCAGTATCTTTGGTCATGTGAATCACCCTCTTTATTTTGTCAGCAGAGCTCAGTCCTCAGCGTAGTGCTTATAGCCGGGGTGGCGTCCCTTGACACCATAGTAGCTGCGTAGATCGATGAGCTTGTCGATGTTCTCACGCGAGATTTCCTTCGGGCCGCCGAGCATGTAGGCGGTGAGGTTGATCTTAGCAAACAGCTCGAGCGTCTCCATCTTGTAGTAGGCGTCGATAAGGTTTGCGCCGAGGGTGAGTGCACCGTGATTCTCGAGCAGGACGGCGTCGTGCTCCTGGATGTAGGGGGCAATCGCCTCAGGTACCTCGTAGGTGGACGGCGTGCCATACGGCGTGATGGGGATGGAGCCGAGCGAGACGACGGTCTCGATCATGTCGTAGCGGTCGAGCGGGATGTGCGCGACGGCAAATCCGGTCGCCGTGGGCGGATGCGCGTGCACGACGGAGCGCACATCGTCGCGATCGTTGTAGCAGCGCAGGTGCATCTTGATCTCAGAGGAGGGGCGGTAGCCCTCGTTCGCCTCGAGGATCTTGCCCTCACGGTCGATGCGGACGAGCTTTTCAGGTGTGATAAAGCTCTTGCTGATGCCGGTCGGCGTTGCGAGCAGGGTGTCGTCGTCGAGGAGGACGGTGACGTTGCCATCATTCGCAGCGACCCAGCCAAGCTGCCACATCTTATGGCAGACGTCGCAGATAGCGTCTTTGATTTCCTTTATATTATCCATTTCTCTCACCTTTCAAGCGTCGGTGACGACGCCTTTTTGCAGTATGATGTTGGCGTACAGTGCGGATTCGCCTGTGGTGACAATGGCGTATGCGGTGCGCGCCTCATCGTAAAACCGGAATCGCTCGATCGTGCCGACCGCTGCTGCGCCGCGCGGATCGTGCTTTGCGATGATCTCCTTGTAGGTGTCCCAGATCGGCGTCTCAACGGGATCGCCCGGCATGACCTCCATGAGGCTGACCGGCTTGTCGACGTAGGGATCGAGCGGGAACAGCGTGAGAATCGCGTCGAGCAGCTCCGGGACGCCGTGTCCGTCGGCACGGACAACGATGCAGTTCTTGCCGACGGATTCGGCGGGGAAATTACCGTCGCCGATGACGATGCGGTCACTGTGCCCCATCTCTGCGAGCACCTTGAGCAGTGTGGGCGAGATGATCTTTGGGATTCCTTTCAGCATGGAGCCATCCCCTTCCATTTTTCAAAATGTACGTCCCACTGTGCGGTGTTCTTCGGCTCGTACGCCGTGATGTCCGAGGAGGCGCGAATGAGGGCACGTGCCTCGGCGAGATCCTTGACCTCACCCGCTGCGATCAGCTGCAGGGCGATGTTACCGAGGACCGTTGCCTCGACAGGACCCGCGAGGACCGTCCGTCCGCACGCATCCGCCGTGAGCTGAGCGAGCAGCCTGCTCTGGACGCCGCCGCCAATGAGATAGATCTTATCGTAGTGTTTGCCCGTGCAGGTTTCGATCTCCGTGAGTGCCGCGCGGTAGGAGAGCGCGAGGCTCTCGTCGATGCAGCGGATGACCTCGCCGACCGTCTCAGGGACGGGCTGTCCCGTGCGTTCGCACGCCGCACGTATCCGGAGCGGCATATCGCCCGAGGGCAGGAACGCGGGATCGTCGGGGCGGATGAAGGAGCGCTGTGCGGGCGCTGCCGCAGCCATCTGCTCGAGCTCGCCGTAGGAGTACTCGTGCCCCTCGCGCATCCACTGACGGCGGCTCTCCTGGATGAGCCAGAGGCCGATGAGATTCTTGAGGAACGAGATGCGCGCGCCGTAGCCGCCCTCGTTTGTGATGTTGCACGCAGCGGAGGTCTCGTTGATGATCGGCTCTGCGAGTTCTGTCCCGAGGAGCGACCATGTGCCACAGGAGAGGAAGATGAAGTCCTCCTCGCCCGTGGGCACGCCCGCCATGGCACTCTGCGTGTCATGGCCTGCAACAGCGATGATGTCGGGTCTGCCCATGCCGAGCTCGGCGGACAGCTCCTCCGTCATGCGCCCGATGGGGGTCGCTGTGGGCACGATGTCCGTGAGGATGTGCGCGGGCAGCTCCAGTGCATCCAGCACCTCACGCGACCACGTGCGGCTGCGTGCATCGAGCATCTGTGTCGTACTGGCAATCGAGTACTCGGTCTTTTTCTCGCCCGAGAGGAAGTAGTTGAGTAGGTCGGGCATGAGCAGGAGCGTCGATGCGCGATCCAGCAGAGCAGGACGCTTTTGCCTCAGGGCGAGCAGCTGGAAGACCGTGTTGATCTCCATGATCTGATTGCCCGTCACGCGGTAGAGTGACTCGCGTGAGATCTTTTTGAACGCCTCGCTTGCGATGCCGACCGTGCGGCGGTCGCGGTAGTGGACAGGATTTTCGAGGAGGGCTCCATCGGCATCGAGGAGGCCGAAATCCACGCCCCATGTGTCCGTACCGATACTGCTGATCGCATGCCCCCGCGCCTTGAGCAGCCCCTGCTTCATCTCGTGAAAGAGCCGCAGGACATCCCAGTACATCGTGCGTCCGAGGTGGACGGGGTCATTGGTAAAGCGGTGCATCTCCTCCATCCGGATGCGGCTGCCGTCGTACGCGCCTAGGACGGCTCTGCCGCCCGACGCGCCGAGGTCAAATGAGAGTACACATTTCTCCGTAGCCATGACAGCCTCCGATGTTACTTATACATGGGCCCATAGGTGGCGCAGGCGCGGTAGTCCTGACCCTCTGCGTCCATGCCGAATGCGTTCCATGCAGCGGAGCGGAAGACCTGCTCGTCTGCGACATTGTGCATGCAGACGGGAATGCGCAGGATGGAGCACAGCGTGATGAGGTCGGCACCGATGTGGCCGTAGCTGATCGCACCGTGATTTGCGCCCCAGTTATTCATGACATCATAGGCGGAGCGGAATGCGCCCTTGCCCGTGAGACGCGGCGTAAACCATGTGCAGGGCCACGTGTAGTCGGTGCGCTTCCAGAGCTTGTCCGAGACCTCGTCGGGGAGATTTACCGTCCAGCCCTCAACGAGCTGCAGCACGGGGCCGAGCCCCTTCACGAGGTTGACGCGCACCATGGTCGCGGGCATCTCGCCGCGCGTGAGGAAACGGGAGGAGAAGCCGCCGCCGCGGAAGTAGCCGTTGTCTGCCGGGCACCACTCCGTCGCATCGAGGCAGGCCTTCTGATCCTTCTCCGTCAGCTCCCAGAACGGCTTGATCACAGAATCCGCGCCGTCCTTGATCTCGCCGCACGCATCGAGGCACGCAGCACCGGAGTTGATGAGGTGGATAAAGCCCTTGCCCTCCTTGGCACGCCCCTCGAGCTCGTAGCCCGTCGCCTTTTTGACGGCCTCGGGGCTCCAGTACGTACGCACATCGGCAAAAATCTGGGCGCGGTTCGTGAGCAGCTTGTTGAAGAGCATCGCGACGCCGTTCAGCGTATCGTTCTCCGTGGCGAGGACATACGGCTCACGTGCGCCGTTCCAGTCGAACGAGGAGTTCATCATCGCCTCGGCGAAGTCGCCGTTCGGGTAGAAGTCCGTCCACTGGCGCTGTCCCTGGAAACCGCCTGCGATCGCGTTGTGTCCGAGGACCTCCTCCTCGCAGCCTTTTGGCAGATTCTTGTTGCCGTTGTAGAGGTCTTTGATGATGCACATCATCTTGACGACGAATTCCCACGCCTCTTCTTTCTCCTTGTCGCTCTTGCGTGCGAATTCGGGGTTCTTGTCAAAGCCTTCCTTGCAGTGCTCTTTCGTCCACGCGAGAGCCTTCTTGTACTCCTCGGGGTCGTAGACACCCTCTGTCATGCGGCGGATGATCTCGACCTCGTCGACGGATTCGACGCGCATGCCGAGGTACTCCTCAAAGAACTCGGGGCTGATAATCGAGCCGCCGATGCCCATGGTGATCGCGCCGATCTGGAGGTAGGACTTGCCGCGCATCGTAGCGGCGGCGACAGCAGCGCGGCCGAAGCGGAGCAGCTTCTCCTCGACGTCGGCGGGAATGCCCTCGGCGTCTGCCTCCTGCACATCATGTCCGTAGATACCGAAGGCAGGCAGCCCCTTCTGTGCATGGCTTGCGAGGACGGAGGCGAGATAGACGGCGCCCGGACGCTCTGTGCCGTTGAAGCCCCAGACGCCCTTGATCGTCATCGGATCCATATCCATCGTCTCAGAGCCGTAGCACCAGCAGGGCGTGACCGTGAGCGTGATGTCCACGCCCGCACGGCGGAACTGCTCCGCGCACGCCGCCGCCTCAGGGACGCGGCCGATGGTCGAGTCGGCGATGATGACCTTTACGGGCTCGCCGTTCGAGTAACGCAGATTCTCCTCAAAGAGCTTCTTTGCCGCGCGTGCCATACCCATCGTCTGATCCTCGAGTGCACCGCGCACATCGAGAACACCGCGCCGACCGTCAATCGTCGGACGGATGCCGATCACCGGATACCCGCCAATGCATCTTGCTTCTGCCATGATAATTTCCTCCATTTCGCCTTGCGATTCATCATGTTGATGAATATTTTGTTTTCTGTTTATGCCTATATTATAGCGTTGAAGAAGTGTTTGCTCTTGTGCTATACTATGTAAAAATAGTACGATTTTATCTTTTTGATAAAAATGGACATAACTTGAGAAATATTACCAATGTGGTTAAATGGGGAAGGATATGACAATCTTGACTAAAAATACGATAATATTATCTTTTGCGAAATGGAGGGGCGCATCGTGAAACATGAGGGATACAACGAATTCCGTACGCGCGGACGCTTTGATTTTCCGATCGAATTCCATCATGTGGATCACCATCACCCGCGATTTCACATGCCCTATCACTGGCACATCGAGTATGAGATCGTCTACGTCCTGCAGGGCGGGCTGACGCTTTCCCTCAACGAGGACACCGTGCAGGCGCATGCGGGCGACATCGTCTTTATCCGTGACGGTATCGTTCATGGCGGTGCGCCGCAGGATCAGGAGACCGTCTACGAGTGCATCGTATTCGATATGAAGAAACTCCTGCACGGAAGTCAATGCACGGGGGAGCGTGTGAGCAAGATCCTCGAGCACGAACTTCTCATCAATAAATACATCCCCGGCGAGACGCACGACGTACCGCAGATGATCGCCGCGCTCTTTACGGCAATGAAGGAGGCGCGTGAGGGCTATGAGCTGATCGTCACGGGGATGCTCTACAGCTTCATCGGTGCGGTGCTGCAGCATGGCCTCTGCCACGCACCGAATGCGGCCCTGCGCGAGAGCAGCCGGCGGCGCGTCATGCAGCTCAAGAAGACATTCCAGCTCATCGACAATGCCTACGATCAGCCGCTCACCCTCGGCGATCTCGCAGCGGCGGCGGGACTGACGCCGAACTATTTCTGCCGGTTTTTCCAGAAAATCACAAATCGCAGCCCTATCGACTACCTGAACCACTACCGCATCGAGGCGGCGTGCATCCGCCTCGCACACAGTGGTGAGAGCATCACAGAGATCGCACTCGCGACGGGGTTCAACGACATCAGCTACTTTATCAAGACGTTCCGAAAGTATAAGGGTATCTCGCCGCTAAAGTATCAGAAGGCAAATTCTGCTTGACAAACAGCACATTTTATATATAATACATAGCAATAAAATATGTTATATCGTTTTGGGTGAGAGGGGAATCGCCATGAGTGAGCAGAAATATCGTTTTGAGACCTTGCAGGTGCGCGTCGGACAGGAGGAAGCCGATCCCGTGACGGATGCGCGTGCCGTACCGATCTATCAGACGACCTCGTACGTCTTCCACAATGCGCAGCACGCTGCCGACCGCTTTGCACTCAAGGATCCGGGCTACATCTACGGACGCCTGATGAATCCGACGCAGGACGTCTTTGAAAAGCGCATCGCGGCACTCGAGGGTGGCTCGGCGGCACTCGCCTTTGCCTCGGGCGCAGCGGCGATCACGGCGACGATCCAGGCACTCGCCCATGCGGGCGACCATGTCGTCGCGCAGCAGACCATCTATGGCGGCTCCTACAACCTCCTCGCGCACACGGCGAAGGACTGGGGCATCGACGTGACCTTCGTCGCGCCGAAGGCGGGCGCACAGGGCTTTGCCGACGCCATCCGTCCGAACACGAAATGCGTCTTCATCGAGACCGTCGGCAACCCGAATGCTGACCTCGTGGACATCGAGGCCGTCGCCAAGGCGGCACACGCGCAGGGCGTCCCCGTCGTCATCGACAACACCTTTGCGACGCCGTACCTCCTGCGCCCCATCGAGCACGGCGCGGACATCGTCGTGCACTCCGCGACGAAATTCATCGGCGGGCACGGCTCCAGCCTCGGCGGCGTCATCGTCGAGGGCGGCACCTTCGACTGGAAGGCATCGGGACGCTTCCCGCACCTCACGCAGCCGAACGAGAGCTATCACGGCGTGAACTTCGTCGAGGCACTCGGCCCCGTCGCCTTCGTCACCTACATCCGTGCCCTCCTCCTGCGCGACACGGGCGCGGCGATCGCTCCGTTCAACGCATTCCTCTTCCTGCAGGGGCTTGAGACACTCTCCCTGCGCGTCGAGCGGCACGTATCGAACGCACTGAAGGTCGTGGACTTCCTCGCGAAGCATCCGAAGGTCGAGCGCGTCAACCACCCCTCGCTCCCGCATCATCCCAATCACGCCATCTACGAGCGGTACTTCCCGCAGGGCGGCGTATCGATCTTCACCTTTGACATCGTGGGTGGGCAGGAGGCGGCGTTCCGCTTCATCGACCACCTGAAACTCTTCTCGCTCCTCGCGAACGTCGCGGATGTCAAGTCACTCGTCATCCATCCTGCGACCACCACGCACTCCCAGATGAACGACGCCGAGCTCGCCGCGTCCGGCATCGGCAGAGGCACCATCCGCCTCTCCATCGGCATCGAGCACATCGACGACCTCCTCGCTGACCTCACGGCAGCATTTGACGCCGTCTGAGCCGTTCTTCTATAAAAATAAAACCTCTGCGCGATGGCTTCCGTCGTGCAGAGGTTTTTGTGTTGGGCATCATCCATTTTCCCATTTGTGTCGATGCTTCACTGGGACATCCATCATTTTGATACACCGATCGTCGCTCCGTATGCGCTTCGTTGGAAAAGTTTTTAATGTTTTTCGCAAAATTTTGTATATGATAGAAGGATTTTCCGCATTTACGTCGAAAGCGTCCTAGAGTACCTATATGTGGATGCTTCGGATTTCTGACCGGGCACCACGCGGTATGGACGCGCAGTACCTCATCGGTGATGGGGATGCCCTAGGGGAAGGAGGGCGGCGATGTTTCCAGAGATACGGCTTTCTGCACTCATTCTCACCGTCCTCATCAGTGTTGCCCTCGTGGTAGGGCTGATCCACTATGCTCCGCCGCTGACGCAGACGTACTACTGGCGGCTCGGCGGACTGATCGCGGGCGCGGGGCTGCTCGTCACGCTCTTTGACCGCCTGATGGCGGCACGGGCGCGGCGGCGCGCGGCAAAAAAGCCACCGCTCTCCTTTGAGGAGGAGCAGAGCGCCATGCCCGCTGCGACAGAGACCATGACAGAGCGTCCCTCTGTCTCCATCTTCCCGGCAAAGACAACGGCAGCTGCTATGCCCAAAGCCCCGCCCCAACCGGCGGGAAAGAAACTGGCGGCGAAAAAGAAAAAGGCGAAGGCACACGCGAAGAAGAATGTTGCGAAGTCGGCTCCTCCCCTCGCGGCAGTACCGCCTTTGACAGCAGTCCCGCCCCGCGTGGCGGCACCGCCAGCGAAGAGCTCGCCGCCAGCACCCCCGCCGGAAGAGCACCTGCCGGATGGGCTCGATGCGTTGCTCGACATCGCCTATGCGTCGGCAGAGCCCGCGCCCGAGCGCGCCGTCGCCGCCTACCGAAAGGCACTCGCACGGTACCCGCAGGACTCCTACATGCCGTATCTCGTCATCGAGCTCTCCACCCTCTACAAGCGTCTGGGGAACTACGACGCAGCGCTCCGCCTCTTTGACGAGGCTCTCGCGCTGCCCATCATTGCAAAGAACGCCGTCATGGTGCAGGAGTTTCGCCGCTCCCGTCGCACCCTGCACGCCGTTTCTGATATGCTCCGCGCGCGGGGAACCCCTGCGCTCCCCTTCGGCGAGGTACCGGAGGACGTACTGGCGGCGGCTGACCGACAGGCGGGCAATCACACCTGACATTTTATTAAAATGGAGGAATAAATATGAAGAAAAGCGTTGACATCCTAGGACTTCCCGTCATCAGCATCACAGAGGGGCGCGAGCTCGGCATGAGCAAGACCCTCCTCATTGATGCGCCGAACCGCATCGTGGCGGCGATCACGATCGAGGACGAGGACTGGTATCGCGGAGTCAAGCTCATCCCCTACGATAACGTGATTGCCGTCGGTGATGATGCCGTCACCATCAACAACAGCGAGAACATCCTCACGCTCGATGCAGCGGGCGACTTTGAGACCCTGCTCGATGACAACATCCGCGTCATTGGCACGAAGGCCATCACGCGCACGGGTGTCATCCAGGGCAACATCACCGAGATCTTCATCGGCGAGGACGGCAGCATCGAGAAATGCGAAGTCACAACGCCGGAGGGCTCGACCTCCGAGGTGACGGCAGATCAGGTCGCCATCTTCGGAAAGGAAGTCACGGTCATCTCGCCGGAGGGCGATGCCGTAAAAAAATCTGACGCAGCGTCTGCACCGGCGGCACCCGCTGTGACAGCCCCCGCAGCAGAGCCCGCTGCGGCTGAGCCGGTCGAGGAGACTGCCCCCGCGGAGGAGACGCCAGCCGAAGAGCCGGCTGCTCCGGAGGAGACGGCTGCCCCCGAGGCACCGGCAGAGGAGCCCGCACCTGCCACAGAGGAGCCTGTACCTGAGGCTCCGGCGGACGAGGCCAAGGACGCAGAGCGCGCGAACGAGGATCGTCATCGCCGCTTCCTCCTCGGCAAGAAGGCGACACGCACCATCAAGATGGACAACGGCGTCGTCATCGTCGAGGCGGGCGCGGACATCACCGAGGAAGTCCTTCAGAAGGCCAAACTCGGCAACAAGTTCATCGAGCTCTCGATGAGTGCACAGTAACATATACATAGATATAGCACGGTAAGGCTGTTGCCTTGCCGTGCTTTATTATGTTCTCATCTCCCAATATGTTGACTTATCAGAACTTACTTGGGACTGCAGGATTTTTTCAATAAAAATAGAATTAAAACAAGAGAATAATAGGTAAGTAAGGAGAATATCTATGCCTGCCCTTACGCGTGTGTGTACCTGGAAAAATGCAGAGTGGATACAGATTACCGCACAGGAAGCGGCCATTTCCTACCCACAAGGTGTTGCGGCGGAGGAGCATATTTTTTGGTGCGAGCTCTGTGGACAGTATGTCCTCTTAACACGAAAGGGGCGGAATGAGCAGCATTTTCGCCATAGCTCCGGTGAGGAAAACAAAACCTGTGAGGAGCGAGTTGCCCGTACAAATATACTCGTACAGTACCAAAAGAGCACATGCGAATTGCCGCTCTTTATCAGAGATGCAGACAAAGAATCCTTTTTCTTTGAACTTTGCTTTCCACGCCTACCCGACACATTGTTGACGCAGTTGCGGCGTGTTCGTATCGATCCAGAAACTCGGGAGAGGAAGCATTTCTTATATAGTGCAGAGCGGTTTTTTGATGGGGCTTGTTCTCTCTTTGTTGGGGATGAACCTTGTAAGGTCTATCATATAAAAGTTGATTCAGACACTGACATGAGCGAATACTGGCCCGTCGCTACGGACGGAGTACGCCCTGAGGGGACTTTGTTTGATGGCGTGTCAGGACGAAGGCTTTCTCCTGATGCAGATGTTGAGATTCGTCATAAGTATTACCTGTTGTGCGCGAAGAAAATACTGCAAAAGATACCGCACCTCATCTTGCGTCAGTGTTCCATCAAAAAAAAGTCATATCGTGTGGCATGGTATCTCTATGAAGTTTGCGCCGAGGATGCCAGTCGGGAGAGTGCGGAGTTCTTCCTTAGACTGGGCTATCGACTTACGAATCATCCGATAAAAATGCAGATCATTTGGCCGCCTTGTGTTGTGCAGGATATGACGGTTAAACAGAAATATCCATATCTGTGGGTCTATGTGAGAGGAAATGTTTCAAATCACACACCGCTAGAAGAAACTGAGTCTTTTGTCTGTGGGGACAATAGCAAGTGCATGGTTGTTTCCTGTCCTGCGGTCCATCGTCGTATCAGCGCCGGGCGCGCACGTATGCTGACGTATTTTGATGTTTGGCGTGATCCACTGGGGAATGCGGCTACTGCACCGCTGCTGCGTGTTCGGGATATATGCGATCAGGATGTGGAGGAAGGAGTGTTCGAGCGGTTGCCGAGAGAGCGTATGCTACGTATCTATTCCGTCTACGATGGATATATCCTCTTGTATCGAAAGGAGGAACTCATTCAACGGGTTGACTTCAAGGCGGACCACGAAGTCGAACTAAATGAGCTTTCCTATGCGATGGAGCTTCGTGTTATCGTCGGTCGGGATGTTGCTTGGCAGGGAAAGTTTCGCACCCCATCCATGTTAACGAATGAAGGTGAGATGGATTTTCTCGCCGATTTGCAGCAGCTTCGGGGACATACGATCAAAGCTCCGTATACACTTCGGACGATAGCAAGACGTTTGAATTCCTACCCCGCCATTCGTGCATGGGTTTGTCAGTGCATTCAGCGAAATGTTATCTCTGAACGTGCCTATAAAAAATTGCGTTATTTCATCATGAGCAATTGTGATTTCAAAGAAATCGCAGAGGTGTGATATGAAAGATTATACTAAAATTCTTACTGAGGAGCAGATTGCTGCGGTATGTACGCTCATTTCAACGCAGGTGTTCCGAAAACTGTTTCAGAAAAATCCACGATCGTTTGGAAAAATAAAACCGGGGTTTCGAGCGGAAAAACTTTCGGATGAAGAGACGGCTGCGTTGGCGCTGGATAATCATAAGAAACCGTTTATTGCGAAGAAAATAAATTGCTGGATCGAAGAGAATTTGAAGAAAGTCGCTGCGCTTTGTGACCAGTACGCAGCTGGTGGAATGCGTGCTGATGAAGGCCTGATGGAAGCACTGTCGCAGTCCGT
>ERZ773250.1119-NODE-1119-length-13805-cov-8.940145_pt1 | contig 13805 bp, 10 predicted proteins | sample MGYA00511258_ERZ773250 | MGnify/ENA primary metagenome ERZ773250 (study PRJEB29015, sample SAMEA2738164) | human oral metagenome | biome: human oral; feature: human-associated habitat; material: saliva | place: China | collected 2187 ... | reverse complement strand
GTGGGCAGCCAGTTAGCCATGGTGTCGTAAGCGGCCTGCTGCTTGGCCATGTCCAAGGTGGTGGTGATCTGCAGACCACCGCGTAGCAGCAGCTGACGGCGAGTAGCCTCATCCTTACCGTAGGCGTCGTTAGTGAGGATCTCACGCACCACGTATTCACAGAAGTAGGCGGCACTCTTGGTTACGCCGCTAGAGCCTGAGCCACAGCCGCCGACGGCGTTGGTTACCTTCAGCATGGAGTCGATGCTCTGACTGGTGGCTTCCTTGTACTGCTCCTGAGTGATGAACTTTTCCTCAAGCATCTTCTGGAGCACCCAGTCACGGCGGGTCTTAGCCGCATCAGGGTTGGTGATGGGGTCGTAGCGGGTAGGCCAGTTGGTCATACCAGCCAGCAGCGCAGCTTCACCTACGCTCAGACTGTCGGCACCGTGAGAGAAGTAGTGGCGGCTGGCAGCCTCAATACCGTAGGTAGAAGGACCGAAGGCTGCAATGTTGAGGTAACCCTCCAGGATCTGCGCTTTGGTGTAGCGCTTTTCCAGTGTCAAAGCGTATTTAGCTTCACGCAGTTTACGGGCCGGAGTGGCAGCGCGGGCAGCCTCCACAGCCTCCGGGTCGCTAGCCTGCAAACCCGCCTCAATAAGCACGTTTTTAACGTACTGCTGAGTCAAGGTAGAGGCACCCTGGGTGGAGCCACCGGCTGCGTTGGTAGCTACCGCACGCAACATACCCGACAGGTCCACACCCTTGTGCTTGTAGAAACGCTTGTCCTCAACGGACACGATAGCGTTTTGGGCATTCTTGGAAATCTTGGCTAGCGGCACCACAATGCGGTTTTCCGCGTAGAACTGTGCGATGGTTTGACCAGCTGAGCCCTTTAGATAGGAAATCTGGGAGGGCTGAAGCACGTTGAAGTCGCTAGGTAGCTCGTCAAACAGCTGCACTGAGGCATCTGTAAGAACTGAAGCCGCCCCTACAAAGGGCAACGCGAAACCGGCAGCGAACACGCCGCCACCAACGGCCAACATAAAGAATGAGAGCAGTGCGGCAAGTAGCTCCCGGGGAGAGGAGAGGGAGACTCTCGAGCTAGCAGACTTCGACATAGCCCCTAGCCTACGTCATGGTGCAAGCAATGAGACAGAGCGGCTTGGTAACACTTCTGACATGCAGGCCAAAATTTTTGTTAGGACTAATACCTGGTTTCACTCTGTTTTTGTGCCAATTTGGAAAATTTTGAAATAACGTGCAGCGAGAATTTGAATCCGCGGACAAACAGGCGTAGAGTCTGGGGGTGAGCTGAGTAACAAAGAAGTGCTCGCCTGGACAAATGAAAGTAGTTCCAAAATGAATAACGAAATTCATTCCTGGACCCAATTGGCAGCGTGTGCCGGTATAGACACCACTCTGCTGTTTGGGAAGGGGGCCGAGCAGCGGGAAGCGCGCGAATTGTGTTACTCATGCCCGGTGCGTTTGCAGTGCCTGGCCGAAGCCCTTAATGGCGACTCTAGCTTTGGAGTTTGGGGCGGCTTAACTGAACGCGAACGCCGCGCCTTGATCCGCAACATGCCCCACATCACTGACTGGACTGCCTGGCTTTCCAGCGACGACGCCCTGGCGGAGGAAATCCGCCAACTACGCAAGCCTGCCCGCACCTCCCTACTACGACGCAAGCCCAGCCTGAGCGAGACTGCCTCTCAGGCCGCCACTACGCGCGCCGCAGCCTAAGATCAGACCACTTCAAAGCACCCCTAGCCCACCCCTTTCACCCAGCCAACAGGTAGGGTGTAATCATGACTACTTGGGAATACGCAACCGTGCCGCTAATCACGCACGCAACTAAGCAAATCTTGGACCAATGGGGTGCCGACGGTTGGGAACTAGTCCAAATCGTTCCCGGCCCGGCAGGTACCGAAAACCTAATCGCCTACCTCAAGCGCCCCACCAACTAGTGGCCACCTCAGGCGCTAGCGCCACTACATAAATCAGTGCCCGGCCGTTTAATACGACCGGGCACTAAAGCTTGTGAGCGCTATTTATGCGCGTTTATCAGCGGGCGCGGCGCTTGAGGCGCTCGACGTCGATAAGGGTTACAGCGCGCCCCTCCAGGCGGATCCAGCCACGGGAAACAAACTCGGCCAGAGACTTGTTAATGGTCTCGCGCGAAGCTCCAACTAGCTGAGCTAGCTCTTCCTGGGTTAGGTCATGGGGGACATGGATGCCGTCTTCAGTGGGTGCACCAAAGCGCTCAGCCAGGTCCAACAGGGCCTTGGCTACACGCCCAGGAACATCAGAGAAGACCAGGTCAGCTAGGGCGATGTTGGTGCGACGCAAACGCACCGCGAGGGCACGCAGCATGTCCTTGGCCAGCGTGGGGTGGGAGTCAATAAAGCCCATTAGCTGGTTGTGCTCTAGAGCCAGCAGCTCAGTGGTGGCCACGGCGGTAGCGGTGGTAGAGCGCGGGCCCGGGTCAAATAGAGTTAGCTCGCCGACTACTTCGCCGGGACCTAGGACCGCTAGTAGGTTCTCACGGCCGTCAACAGAGGTGTGACCTAGCTTCACCTTACCGGTGAGCAGGATGTATAGGCGGTCGCCGGAGTCACCTTCATTGAATAGAACCTCACCACGGCGCAGAGTTGTCTGCGACATCATGCCACGTAGCTCTTCTCGCTCCTCAGGCGACATACGCTCGAAGAGTGGGATGCGCGCAATGATGCTGTCTTCCATATTGCGTCTCCTCGTTTGGGGATCAGGTAGCCGTCAAAGGGCTGATTATTGACTAATCTACCACACCTGTGACGTGATCCACTAGAGATTTTGGGCATTTGTACTCAGTTTTGTCAAAGTTTAAGGTGCTAGCGTTTGTGCAGATCAGCGCTATTTTCGCTGAAGTTGACCCAATTTTCGTGACAGTTTGACACGAAGTTGTCAGACCTATAGCCCATTAATATTATTTTGCGCCAGCTACCCTAAACCGCACTTTAGGCACCCTTTTTTGGCTCGTTTACACTCCCTGCGCCCAGCTAATTTTCAGGCTTCCTCAGGTTTAAGACACCAAGCATTTACCTGGTGAAATTGTAATGACTAGCCCCCTCAACCCGCCCTAATCGGCTACCCTGGAAGGGTGCCTCAGGTTGAAACAAAAGCAAACTACCGCTCCCGCATGGCTCAGCGCCAAAGCGTCATTATCGGTACCTGTCTAGTTCTAATGGTTATTGCTACGGCCCTCGGTTTGGTCGTAGGCACTGGGCTAGTCAAAGTACCAGACCCTGGCTTCCAAGCCATCCCCACTCCCACGCTAGTTAAACGCATCCCGGTATGCCCTGCCGCCCAAGCGGTTACTGGCGAAATCACTGACATTAGCGTCAATATCTACAACGGCACCAAGAAGGCCGGTTTGGCAGGTAGCGCCGAAACTAACCTGAAAGACACTGGTTTAACTGTGCTTAGCACCGGTGACTGGGCCGAGGGTGCCTATGACGGCAATGTGCTGCTCACCGCCGGACCAGCGGGTATCACCAATGCTTACACCGTGGCCCAGGTATTTAGCGGCACGGTAGTGGTCCAGCAGGACCCGCGCGCCTCCTCTTCTGACACCACTGTTAACGTAGTTTTGGGCGCCCAGTACAACCACGGCATCAAGTCTGCTGCGGAAATGGCTGCCATTAAGTCTGGCTCCCCCATCACCGCTCCTGCCGGTTGTTCTCAGCCCACTGCGGCCGCATCCGAGGGCAAGAAGTGACCTTTTGCTTGCGCTTGTATTCACCTTTTTACAGCTAGGAATTGTTAGCGCATTAACCTACTTCAAGCTGGCGCCCTGGGCCCGCGCTTATATAAAGGCTGTGGGCGACGCTCCCTGCGAAGCTTGGTCAGCTAAGGACCTGCTACTAGTGGCCGCTTTAACCAATCGAGGCATGGCGGTTAGCGTGCTACTAGGTGGCGCACTTTTAGTGGGGGTGCTGTCACTACCTCAGGCACTAACTGGCACGGCTGCGACGTCGTCACTACCCCTGTCCGTGCCGGTACTAGCCGCCCTGATCCCTGCCGCCCTGGTGGACTGGCGCGTGCAACACCTACCCACCCGCCTGCTTTCGGTTGCCGGCACAGTGTTGCTTTTGGGAATGGTTTTAGCCTGGCTAGGCCCGCAAGTAGCGCCTGCTGGTATCGACGACGTCGCCGCTCCCCTACGCGCTGGCGACTTACTGCGGGCTTTGGGCGGGGGCGCCCTGGTGTATATTGCCCTGGCTGCATTGAGTTTGCTGCCGCAGCTGTGGGGGCGAGCTCCGGGCATTGGTATGGGTGACGCCAATTTGTATGTGGTACTGGGGCCACTGTTAGCTTTGCACGGCTGGAGCACCCTGCTAATGGGTTTGTATTTGGGTTTTTTCTTTGGTGGTCTGGTGGCGCTGGCTTTGCTACTTAGCGGCAGGTTGAAACTTAAGGGACGTATCGCTTTTGGGCCTTGGTTGATGGCGGGGGCCGCAGCGGCCCTGGCGCTGAGTGTGTCCTAACTACTACTGCCACAGCATTAGCTTGCGGCGAAATTAGGTCTAGACTGGTGGTCTGGCAGCGCTCGGACGACGACGCTCGAACGCGCCAGACGCACGGGCTCTGCCGCATGGACCCCTTTTTCCATTGCGACAGGAGACAGTAAATGTCTAAGGCAGGTTTTTGGACCCTGCACGGTGACGGCCGCTCAGTAAAGCCGGGAGACGTCGTCGCCCCCCACGAACGTCTAACCTGGCCGCGCACCATCGGGATTGGTGTGCAGCACGTGGTAGCTATGTTCGGCGCTACCTTCCTGGTGCCGCTGCTCACCGGCTTCTCCCCTACTACTACTTTGTTCTTCTCCGGCCTGGGTACCTTGCTGTTCCTAGGAATTACTGCCGGACGTTTGCCTTCCTATCTAGGTAGTTCTTTTGCCCTGATTGCCCCTATTGGCGCAGTCACTGGCTACAACGCTTCTAATGGCGGTTTGATTGACCCACACAAGGCCTCCCTAGCTCAGGGAGGCATTATTGCGGTGGGTCTAACCCTGGCGGTTATTGGTCTGCTGGTGCACTTTGTGGGTGCCGGCTGGATCGACAAGCTGATGCCTCCGGTGGTTACCGGTGCGATTGTGTCCCTGATCGGTTTCAACCTGGCCCCTTCAGCCTGGAATAACGTTAAGCAGGCTCCTATCACCGCCACCGTCACCATTGTGTCTATCCTGCTGATCACGGTGCTGTTTAAGGGCATCATTGGGCGCCTGTCCATTTTGATTGGTGTGCTGATTGGTTACGCCACCGCCGTGGCCCTGGGTGAAGTGGACTTCTCCGCTATCAACAAGGCCGCCATCGTGGGTCTACCCGCCTTCCATGCTCCCAGCTTTGACTTTAAGTACCTGGGGGTGTTTGTGCCCGTAGTGCTGGTGCTGGTGGCTGAGAACGTGGGTCACGTTAAGTCTGTATCCGCTATGACCGGCGAAAACCTGGACAACATCACCGGCCGCGCCCTGTTTGCCGACGGCGTTTCCACCATGCTCGCTGGTAGCGGTGGCGGTTCTGGTACCACCACTTACGCCGAGAACATCGGTGTTATGGCTGCTACCCGCGTCTACTCCAGCGCCGCCTATGTGGTGGCCGGCATTTCTGCCCTGGCGCTGAGCCTGCTACCTAAGTTCGGCGCGGTTATTGCCACCATTCCCGCTGGCGTGCTGGGCGGCGCCGCCACGGTCCTGTACGGCATGATCGGTATGCTGGGTGTGCGTATTTGGGTGCAGAACAAGGTTGACTTCTCTGACCCGGTAAACCTCAACACTGCTGCCGTAGCCATGGTTGTGGCTATCGCTGACTACACCTGGGTAGTGGGCGACATGTCCTTCTCCGGTATCGCCCTGGGCTCCTTCGGCGCCATCATCATCTACCACCTGATGCGCGCTATCTCGAAGCTGCGTGGCACCAACCTGGAAAGCCCCTCCCCCGCCTCAGCACCTGCCGGCGTGGAACTGGAAGGCCCGGCCTACTCCAAGCGCCACAAGCAGGCTTCTAAGGCTGACGAGCAGGAATAACTGACCGCTAGCTAATAGCACTAGGGTCACTTATGTTTCACGTGAAACATAAGTGACCCTACGTTTATCTGGGATAGTCAAAACGGCTGTGGCCGGCTAGGCCTACCTTGAGTGTCGGCGCGCCTGCTTTGAGCTGTCAGCATGTACAGTTTGTGCGCCGGCACACCGCTTTGAGCTGTCAGCATGTACAGTTTGTGCGCCGGCACGCCTGCTTTGAGCTGTCAGCACGCCCAGTTTGTGTGCCGACAGATCCAACTTTGATAGTTGACGGCTGAGTTGATGTTGCGCCCTGCGGCCCAGCTGGGCACACTTAAGACATGAGCGTATCCGGCGTATTTACACACCAGCCCCCCAATAACAATGCCGGCGCTAATCAAATCGGCTTCCCGGGCCAGATTGTTCCTGACGATTTTGTGTTTCCAGGTACGCAAGAAGTAAATCCGCGTGAAGTATTTGCTTTTGCGGGCTACAACGCTCCGCGACAAAAAACTCCAGCAATCTGCTTCATCGCCCTAGCCTCGCTACTACTATCCCCGATTCCTGGGGTAGTTCTCGTAACCATGGTTTTGGGGATTTTTGCGATCGTAGAATCTAAGCGGGCCGGTTATCGCGGCTGGGTAATCTCCTGGATCGCCACTATTATTTCCTGCCTGGTTTTTGCCATTTACCTCCTGGCAAGCGCTTAAACGGCGCCGCCAAGCCTAAGCCACACGGCGCCGTCGCTCCTAAGCCCCAGTACGCCGTCGGCCCCGATACCCAGGGCGCCGTCGAGGGACCCCGGGGGCACTGTCGAAAAACGCAGCCAGCAGGCCTTTACAGGTCACCACGCTTTTGCAGGCGCTGCAAGGACAGGTAACCCAGCGGGATCGGGATCCAGAAGGTAACCAGACGGTAAACCAACACCGCCGACACGGCCACACCACTAGGTACCCCGGCAGTAACCAAACCACCAGTGAGAGCCAATTCCACCGGACCCAAACCACCAGGCGAAGGCACCACAGAACCAACCGTGTTAGAAGCCAGGTAAGTAATCGCCAACACCGCGAAAGGCAGCGAATAGCCAAAGGCCCACAGCGAAGCCCCGAAAGACAAGATGTAGGCCAACGACAAAATCACGGTACCCAACACGCCCACACCCATACGAGTGGGGTTGGAAGCCAACCACACCAGACGCGGCCACACCTGCTTAACAGTGGGCTCAATATGCAGCCAAATCCAGCTGCGCAGCTGCGGCACCGCCAAAGCCACCGCAGCCACCACTACCGCCACCACTACCGCCACCAGCACCCAGCCAGAAGGCAGCGACAAGCCAGAAGAAGTACCGGTGGTAGCCGCCAAAATACCCAGCAGCACCACAGTCACCACAAACTGGGAAACCTGTACCAACGCCACGGTGGCCACACCCACCGCCGTCGGCACCCCCTTACGGTTAAGGAAACGCAAGTTCATAGCCGCCCCACCCACACCGGCCGGAGCCACCAGCGCCACCACAGAAGACGCAAAATGCACCTCGGTAGCCCGAATCAAACCCAGCTTGTTGGGGGTGAAAGCCACCAGCGTCATACCGGCGCCCACATAGGTGGCCAGCGAGAACACCAGCGCCGCCAAGAACCACCAGAAATTAGCTTGCTCAACCGCCGCAGAGATCTGGGTGAAGTTCATCTGGCCCAGCACCGTCCACAGCGCCACCACACCCACAATCGCCATGAAAATAGTGCGGGCAGAGAAACGGTTAATCTTGGTGGGTTCAGCCTGGGCCGTAGGCACCAACGCCACCAGTGCATCACGCAGCTCCTGCAAAATCTTGCCGCGTCGGCCCATAGCGGCACGGGTAGAGCGCGGCAACACCACCTTTTGCAACATCGGCGCGATAGAAGCTACCTGATCGCGATCCAGCACCCGCGAGGCTGAGGCAATGGCCCGCTCCACTCCCACATTTAGAGCCACTAGGGCCAGGGTTTGGGCTAGGTCCATGCGGCGCGAGAGCTCAGAGGAAGCCAGTTCGCCGTCATCCCAGTCGGTTAGCCAAATATGGTCGCCAGCATCCACCAGCACACTTTGATCGCTGATGGCGCGGTGGGCTAGGCCAACCGTGTGGGCGCGGCGCAGCTGAGTCCACAAATCCAGCAAAGTGTCGTCAGAGATTTGGTCGCCTAACTGCCCAAATGAGCGCGGAGAGACAATATGCTCGGTGACCAGCAGCATTGATTCTTCTGCCTCAGCCACGCCCAGAATTTGCGGGGAGCGCACGGCCCGACTGCGCGCCATCTGGTTCATCATCACCGTGTTTTCTGCACTGGCGCGTACCGAATAGTTTTTCGCTGGGGCCAGGCCGCGCGTGCGTAGGGTGTCCCAGGCGGTGGATAGGAAGCCCACCACGTGCGTGTCAGTGTCCATTACGCTCAGGTCATAGCGTTTGCCGTCTTGGTCCCACACGGCGTAGATACGGTGAATATCTTCGCTTTGGGATTGCCACAGTTCTTCGGCTAGTTCCAGCTCGTGGGCGCAGTTGTAGTCGGGTAGGGGGGTAAGTTTTTCGTCATTGCCGGCTGGGGCTAGGGTTTGGGGGGTTTCAGTTTCGACGACGGCGCCGTCGTCTTGGGTGGAAACGATCGGGTTTTCACGTACTTTCTCGGTGTAACCAAGCTGGGAGTCGGTACGTACCTGCCAGGCTTGCAGGGGGGCTTGGCACGGGTTTAGACGCACCACCTTGACAGCGTCCACACCGCAGCGGCGCAGGCCGCGCGCCAGAGCCACCCCAGTGGCGTTTTCGCTGGCCACACCCATAATGTAAAGCACCAGGTAGCTGGCGATAAGACCCAACAGCACTGAGGCCACCGCTGCCAGCAGCGTGATAGCTGAACGCAGCACCGAAACACCCACCACAATTCCCAGCAGCCACCAGGAAGTTTTTACCAGCTTGGATTGGTGTTTACCGGAAGCCAAAATAACTGCAGCCAAGGCAGCATAGGTGGGTGAGAGAATCTCGTAGGTGTTTAGGTTGCGGTAGGAGATCATGCCGTTGTGCACCTGGTTAAACACCGGCAGCTGCAACAGGTATGTGAACAGTGCAGACAGCAGATAAGCACTGATTAGGGCGATCAGGGCTTGGCCTGAGCGCCACCAGTCCTTATGCAGCAAAGCGCGCCCCATCAACGCTAGGGGCAGAGCTAAAGTGACGATACCTTCAAAGGCTTGCAGCGGGAACACCAGCACCCGGCGCAGCAGCTGGGAAAAGACGGTCTGTACGTCATAAATGACAGCGGTGGTGGTTGCCTGGGCGAACACAGCCAGTAGAAAAACCGTTACTAGACCTAGCGCGCAGACACCGGCAAATAGTAGGTCGCGGGTGCGGTGTTCGCGCCGCTCTAGGGTGTCAACCAAGGTTAGGGTGCTGGTTTCTACCAAAGTTGGCTGTGGTTCCGCCTGGGAGGTGGTGCCTACTCGGGGAAAACCAACTGGGCGGGCCGAGTTGGCGGCCTCAGCTGGGGCGCTGGGTTTTTCGACGGCGGTAGCTACCCGGCTATCCGGGGTGGCGGCGGGGCTACCGGCCGCAGATTGATCTGGCGCTTGGGTCATGAGGCTAGTCTATGAAACTGGGCCTTATATCCCCACATATCCCCCGCTAAATAGCGAAGCTCATTAGGGATATTTTATTTTGTCCGCTGCACCTTCCAAGACACTATCTAGTGTGCATAACAAAGCGCGCACCCGGGCTAGCAGCCCAAAGTGCGCGCTTTGATTTGGAGTAGCCAGATTATTCTAGATCACTTCATAGTGTCAGATCATTTCACGCGGCGCAGTCGCAGCGAGTTAGACACTACGATCACGCTGCTCATAGCCATAGTGGCCCCGGCGATCATGGGGTTGAGCAAACCCGCCATGGCCAGCGGAATTGCGGCCACGTTATAGGCGAAAGCCCAGAACAGGTTCTGCTTAATGATGCGCAGCGTAGCGCGCGAAACCTTGATAGCAGCCACAACTGCCTCCAGGTCGGCGCGCACTAGCGTGATGTCGGCGGCCTCAATGGCCACATCTGAGCCGGTACCCATGGCCATGCCCAAACCGGCAGCGCCCGCCTGGGCTAGAGCGGCGGCGTCGTTAACACCGTCACCCACCATGGCCACATTAGCCCCCTCACCTTGCAGGCGAGCCACCACGTCGCGTTTATCCTCGGGCAGTACCTGGGCGATTACGTCATCAATACCCACCTGGGCGGCGATGAACTTGGCGGCGCGCTCATTGTCACCGGTGAGCAGGATGGGACGCAGCCCCATAGCTTTGAGCTCACTGATGGCTTTGGCGGTAGTGGGTTTGGGCTCGTCGCGCACAGCTAGGGCGGCACGCAGGCGCAATGATTTTGGATCCGGCCCTGAGGCCACTAGCACCACAGTGGCGCCGGTGTCTTCCAGGGCGCGTACCTGGGCTTCAGCCTGCTCAAGGCTTACGCCCTGCTGGCTCAGCCAGGTGGCTTTACCGACGACGGCGTAAGTGACCTGGCCCGCTGCGTGGACTACCGTGGCACTGACCCCACGACCAGCATGGTTGGTGAACTCGCTGATCTGGGGCGCCTGGACGCCGTCTAGTTGTGTGCCCGCCACAATAGCGCGGGCTACTGGGTGTTCAGAGGGAATCTCTAGCGCCTGGGCCAGGGCCAGGGTTTGCAGCTGGGCTGGGCTTAGGGTGGCACCCTCCCCCAAGTCCACAACCGTGGCGCCGTCGCTAGCAGCACCGGCCTGAGCACCAGCGCCGCCAGCATCACTTACCTCGGCGGCGTCGTCGAAAAATACCGCCTGAGCCAGGTGCATTACCCCCGTGGTGACCGTACCGGTTTTATCCAGCACCACCGTGTCAATACGGCGGGTAGATTCAAGCACCTCCGGGCCACGAATAACCACACCCAACTGGGCGGCGCGGCCAGTACCCACCAGCAGAGCGGTAGGCGTAGCCAAACCCAAGGCGCAGGGGCAGGCAATTACCAGCACCGCCACCGCTGCCGTAATCGCGGCCTGGGCGTTATGACCGGTAGCCAGCCAACCTAGGAAAGTTAAAGCAGCCAGAGCTAAAACCGTGGGCACAAACACTGAGCTGACCCGGTCAGCCAGGCGCTGCACCGGCGCCTTTGCAGCCTGGGCGGCAGTAACCACCTGGGCAATACGTGACAGTGTGGTGCCCGCACCCACCCGGGTGGCGCGCACAACCAACGTGCCCGAAGTGTTCACGGTGGCACCAGTAACCTCGTCACCTGCACTTACATCCACCGGCAAAGATTCACCGGTCAGCAAGGAAGCATCAATGGCGCTGTGCCCCTCAACCACCACGCCGTCGGTGGCAATTTTTTCACCCGGACGCACCCGGAAACGATCGCCCACCTGCAGGCGGTCAATCGGAATTTCCGTAACCGAGCCGTCAGCGTTAACCCGCGCAGCAGTTTTGGCGCCCAGCTGCAAAAGCTTACGCAGCGAGTCACCTGAGCGGTGACGCACCCGCGCCTCCGCTAAACGCCCTGTGAGTAGGAAAGTCACGATCCAGGCGGCAGACTCAAAATACATGTGGGCATGCTCGCTTTGGGTGCGCGGAATGAACTCCATACTCATGCGCATCCCCAGCATGCCGGCACCGCCAAAAATCAGCGCCCACAAGCTCCACAAGGTGGCGGTAATAACCCCCAGCGAAACCAGGGTGTCCATGGTGGTGGAGCCGTGGCGCAGGTTAGTGAAAGCAGCCTTGTGGAAAGGCCAAGCACACCAAGTCACCACCGGCAGGGCCAGCGCGGCCACAACCCACTGCCAGCCATAGAACTGGGCGGCGCTCACCATAGAGATCACCATCAGTGGCACTGATAGCGTGACCGCCACGATCAGGCGACGGCGCAGGTCAGCGGCATGGGCCAGGTGGCGGGCTTCCTGCTTGCGCATAGCCTCGACGGCGCCGTCCTCCACCTTAGTCACGGTGGCGCTGTAACCAGCTTTTTCCACCACGGCCACCAGCTGCTGTGGGTCTACTGGGGCGCTTAGCTCAACGTGGGCTGATTCGGTAGCCAGGTTAACTGAAGCGTTAACGCCAGCCACTTTGTTCAGTTTTTTCTCCACACGCGCCACGCAGGAGGCACACGTCATCCCACCCACGCTCAAATCTACGCTGCCATGGCTGGCGCTAGTTGAGGTGGTTTCTTGGATATCAGTCATTAAAGCGCCGCCTTACTCGTCGCGCTCGATCGCTTCCAGGGTGTAGTTGCCGGCTTCGTCAACGGCGTCGGCCAGGGCCTGGTCGTCTAGGTGCACGTCAGAAACCACCATTACGTCAGAGACGCCACCCTTGTTCAGGATTACTGAAACGTCCTTTACACCCGCAACCTCTTCTAGCTCTTCACTCACGTGACGCACGCAGTTAGAGCAGGTCAGGCCCGAAACCTTGAGGACGGTGGTGCGGTCGATGTTTTCAGCCATTTTCTTCTCCTAAATGTGTTGCCTACCCAGCCACAACGCAGCTGGCAGCTATGAATATGGGCTAGCCGGCCTGTAGACAGCTTTAAAACTGTCCCCCAAGCACGACTAGCCCAACCGGGATATGCCCCGAATTATTCCTAGTTAATCCTCTAGGTGGCGCACCAAACTTTCAGCCAAGCCCACGTAGGTGCCCGGGGTTAGCGCCAGCAGGCGAGCTTCGACGTCGGCAGGCATACCCAACCCAGCAATAAAGTCACGCATAGCCTGGCCGGTAACCCGCTTGCCACGGGTCAGTTCCTTCAGGCGCTCGTAGGGGTCAGCCATGCCGGTGGCGCCAGCGACGGCGGCCGCGCGCATAGCCTGCTGTACCGGTTCACCCAGCACCTCCCAGGTGGCGTCTAGGTCTTCAGCCAGGCGGCGCTCATCCACATCCAGGCCGCCCAGGCCTCCGCGCACATTAGAGATAGCCAGCAGCGAGTGCCCCAGGGCCACGCCCACATTGCGCTGGGTGGTGGAGTCGGTCAGGTCGCGCTGTAGGCGGCTGGTTACCAGGGTGGCCGCCAAGGAATCTAGTAGCGCACAGGAAATCTCAAAGTTGGCTTCACCGTTTTCGAAACGAATCGGGTTGACCTTGTGCGGCATGGTGGAGGAGCCGGTAGAGCCCTGGGCGCTTAGACGCTGGTGGAAGTAGCCCAAAGAAATGTAGGTCCACACGTCGGTGGCCAGGTTGTGGGCAATACGGTTGTAGCGGGCCACGTCGCTGTACAGCTCAGCCTGCCAGTCGTGGGATTCAATCTGGGTGGTTAGCGGGTTCCAGATCAGGCCCAAGTGCTCCACGAAACCGCGCGAAACAGCCTCCCAGTCAGCTCCCGGCACGGAAACCACGTGAGCGCCGTAGGTGCCGGTGGCGCCGTTGATCTTACCCAGGTATTCGGTACCCTCAATGCGGCGCAGCTGGCGGCCCAGGCGCCAAGCCAATACGGCCAGTTCCTTACCAAAAGTGGAGGGGGTGGCCGGCTGACCGTGGGTGCGGCACAGCATGGGCACCGCCTTGTACTGGCGAGCCATTTCACTAAGATCATCCACCAGGCCCTGGGCTGCCGGCAGCCACACCTGCTTGATAGCTGAACGGATGGTTAGGGCGTAGGCCAGGTTGTTGATGTCTTCACTAGTGCAGAAAATGTGCACAATCTCGTGCACCTGGGGCAGCACCGTGTCTTGACCCAGCACCTGGGGGGCAGCATCTAGGCGACGCTTAAGCAGGTACTCCACAGCTTTCACGTCGTGGCGGGTGATTGCCTCAATTTCAGCCA
>ERZ773250.1113-NODE-1113-length-13843-cov-5.191253_pt1 | contig 13843 bp, 12 predicted proteins | sample MGYA00511258_ERZ773250 | MGnify/ENA primary metagenome ERZ773250 (study PRJEB29015, sample SAMEA2738164) | human oral metagenome | biome: human oral; feature: human-associated habitat; material: saliva | place: China | collected 2187 ... | reverse complement strand
AGATGAAAAAATCTCAGCTGGAAGCAGCCTACGAGCGCCAGCAGAAGGAAATTGCGGATCTCAAGGACTTTGTTGCCCGTAATAAAGCTCGCGTGGCGACCCGTAATATGGCTATGTCCCGCCAGAAAAAGCTGGATAAGATGGACATTATTGAGCTGCAAAGTGAAAAGCCTAAGCCTTCCTTTGACTTCAAGCCTGCCCGGACACCTGGTCGCTTTATCTTCCAAGCCAAGGATTTGCAGATTGGTTACGACTGTCCGCTAACCCAGCCCCTTAACCTGACCTTTGAGCGCAATCAGAAGGTAGCTATCATCGGGGCAAATGGGATTGGGAAAACGACCCTGCTCAAGAGTTTGCTAGGGATTATCCCGCCTATCGCTGGTCAAGTCGAGCGCGGGGACTATCTGGAGCTGGGTTATTTCGAGCAGGAAGTCGAAGGCGGCAATCGTCAGACACCGCTGGAAGCAGTCTGGAACGCCTTTCCGGCTCTTAACCAAGCAGAAGTCCGAGCGGCTCTGGCCAGATGTGGCCTGACTTCCAAGCATATCGAGAGCCAGATTCAGGTCCTTTCAGGTGGAGAGCAGGCCAAGGTCCGCCTTTGCCTCCTCATGAACCGAGAAAATAATGTTTTGGTGCTGGATGAGCCGACCAATCACCTAGATGTCGATGCCAAGGAAGAGCTCAAACGAGCTCTGAAAGAATACAAGGGAAGCATCCTTATGGTCTGCCATGAGCCTGATTTCTATGAAGGCTGGATGGATCAGATCTGGGATTTTAATCAGTTGACTTGATAAAATTTAATAAAGGAAAAGAGACGGTTCATTGAGAATCGTCTCTTTCTGTTGCTAATAATTCAAAAATTGCTCGATTTCCTGCTTCTCAATCTGTTTGCCATGCTGGCAGACAGGGCAGGTGAGGTAATGTTTTCTACCGTAAGGAAAGGTTGGAATCCAATAGAGTGTGAACTACCAACATAAAAGATGCTCAAATTTATTTAGACACCTTGACAAATATGTAAAGAACTGCTAGTATATCCATAAGCAGTTTTTTTGAAGACTAAATGGAATTATTATGAAATATCTTATGAAAAAATATGTTAAGTCATTTCTATTTGGGTTGACTTTTATTTTTGTGCTCTTTTCTTCAGCAGTCTATGCTGTTATGGAGCTTACTGAAAGCACGAATCTATCAATGCTTGATATTTATCAGTTTACCTTAACCCAAGCGAATATGGAGATTTTGAGTCAAAATGGCTTGGTCGAAAGAGAATATATCCCAGCTAATGGAAACTGGAAAGAAAGTACGGTCTTCTCGTTAAGAGTAGATAAAAACGAAACTCAGCAAACCTTTAATAGCCCCATTCAATTGCGGTTTAATAATGCAGGTATAGTTAATGGCAAGGTTGTTGATGTTTATGTGACCTTCCACAGCATAGAGACTCATCTAGTTCAGAGAAATGCAGATTACCAGGATCCAAATAAGACGCTTGTCCCCTTTCTGACAGTGGATGAAAACTGGGGAAGCAAATCCATCCAGATTATGGACTATATTTGGCCACCGCATCCGACTCTTACTCATGATATGCATGGAAGCTTTGCTCTGGATACGGATGTTACTGCAGAATTGAGATATCAGGACGGAACGCCCACAGATCTAAAAATGGTCATGTTGCCCTCCGATATTGATGTGGTCTACAATGCACTCGGTCGAGAAGAAAACTTTTCAATCTATGATAAAGATACGGCACTAAATAAAATCGTAAAAAACACTTCCTATGCCCTTAATGAAACTCTAGCGGGCAATAAAACGACATGGCACCCTACAAGGAGTACGCAGGGAGGCAGTGACGAACACAATGTTTCAGGATTTGCGGTTCGTTCTGAAACCAATGCCATTCGATTTGATTTTACAACAACGGCAGTCAGCGGCGGTTTGTTTGGCTTTTATACAGAGACGCCAAAGGCACCAGTGAAGCAGGCTTCAAAGGATAAGCTTCCTGCCCTTGTCGAAGAATCTCTAAATTATACGGCCAAATTTCCTATGCCGACTCCTGGTAAGGACATCATTGGCTCTCTATCTTCAATGCAGATGGTTGAGACTTTGGACGATCGTTTGGATTTTCAGAGTTTGACTCTTCAATTGGACGGTCGGACATTAACCCAAGGTGCTGACTATACAATGGCCAGAGATGGACAAAAGGTATCGGTGGCAATCAATGCCAAGCACCTGATCAGTAGCAATGCTGGAAAAGAATTTACTATTATATACAAGACAAAAACAAACGATAACATTTTACAAAATAGGGCACCTATTGAAAATAAGGTCATACAAGAAATTGATAATATTCCTGTTTCATCAGAAATCGTTACAACTAATGTTCTCTACAAAAAAAGTTACCAATTTGAAAGTGGAACGCAAGATAAATCTCTTCCTCAAGAAGTTTTGAATCTGCTACCGCAAGATCAACATGACCTAGAAAATGGTTCGACGGTTACACCGGATTCTCCAAAAGGGGATAAAAGACTAGTCAGTACTTCAGAAGGAAATTGGGTTTTCAAAAACTATAATAAAGAATCTGACACTATTCAAAATCAAGATGTACTTTTCACTGGAATATGGAATTTTCAAGAATACGAAAAGCCAAGAAAAGAAGTCTTCAATAAAAATAATGAAAATATTGATAACCAAGAAGTCAAGGCCAATGACGTTCTAACCTATAAAATTATCTACAAGAATACCAGCGATAGGGAGTTGGATGTCACCATTACAGATGAACTACCTGAACATATGGACTATGTCAGTGGTTCAACTGTATATGATGACTTTGCTAATAGGAGATTAACTTGGAGAAGAAGGCTGGCACCAGAGGAGACAGTAGAAGTGTCCTTTAAAGTCCGAGTGGATCAGGATGTAGATGGGCACATTCTTCAAAGCTCAGCTAGGGTATCAACTGACCTCTTCTCTTTAGAAACAAATAGGACCAGTAATCCAACGGCATTAAAAAAGTATGTCCTTCCAGAAACAGGCGGGAATGGAACTCTCTTATACCTCTTGGGTGGCTCTATCGTCACAGTGGGATCAGCGATTTGGCTGATTGTCCGAAATAAACTATATAGGAAATTTCAATAAAGAAAAAGATAGGAAATCACGAAAGTTTTGAAGAGGAATGGGATACCTCGAAGACCAAGCTTGAGTGAAGATAAAATTAGGAGATTATGATGAAAAAGATAAAACAGCTGGTCATGGCGGTCTTGGCCTTTGTCTTGACCTTTGCCGACTTACCGGTCGTATCCGCAGACACGACCTATACCATTCAGCTGACTGGGACATCAACGGGCCATACTTACGAAGCTCACCCGATTTTTCTGGGAGACCTCGATCCAGCCACCAATACTCTTACCAATATCAGATGGGCTCCGGGGATTTGGGATTCTGGTAAAAGTAGATTTGGAGATGCGGCCGACAAAGCAGCCTCTTTAAGTGGCAAAGGGGATGATTCGCAAGAAGCAAGAGAGTTTGCTCAGGAAATTTCCAAGTACCTATCCGGCGGTGGACGAAAAACAGTATCGGGACAAAATGGAACAACGACTATTTCTGGTTTGGCTCCAGGCTACTATTTGATTAAGGAAATAAATAATAGCTTATACAAAAAAATGAAGCATACACTCGCTTTATGCTACAGGTGGCAAGAGATACGACAGTAGCAATTAAGTCTGATGTTCCTAGTCTAACTAAGGTAACCAAGTCAAGTACGACGGGAGAGGAAACGACTATAACGGATTACTCCATCGGTGATATGGTTCCATTCCAGCTGACGGCGACACTACCAAGAAACTTGGATGATTATTCTGAGTATGAGCTATCTTTTAATGATAGTTTAATGCCAGGTTTGACTTATAATAACGATGCGCAAGTTTATCTAAAACGTGGTGATGAAGAAAGCTTGATAACCGACCATTTTAATATTTCCATAGAATCGTCCCGTAATCTAACCATAGCTGCTAGTAATTTGAGGCAGGTACCAAATATAGATGCTTCTAGTAAGATTGTGGTTCGTTACACTGCTCAACTGAATCAATACGCAACAACACATGCCAGTGCCAATACTAACATGAATGTGGCTAGTCTGAGCTTTTCGAACAACCCCAATACGGCTTTGGCAAAATCAATCGGAACAACCCCCCAAAGTAAAGTTCAGATCCATACCTATCAACTCAATGTCTATAAGGTGAATGAAAGCAGGGGAGCTCTTGTAGGAGCAGAATTTACTCTTTATAAAAAAGTAAACGACCAGTATATAAAGGTTGGAACTACACAAGAATACAAAAGAAGTAATTTTTCAGGCTTTAAAGGACTGGGGTCTGGAGATTATAAGCTAGTAGAAACGATTACTCCAAAAGGCTACAACACTATGAAGGATATTGAGTTTAGCCTACGAGCGACTTATGATCCAACATTGCCAACTACTCGGACTGCTATTCAAGCAACCTCAGACAGAGCAACTTTTACTTATGAATTGACAAATGGAATTTTTACAACGAATATTGTCAATAAAAAAGGAGCCCTCTTACCAAATACAGGTGGAATTGGAACGACTATTCTTTACCTGAGTGGTACAGGGCTTGTGCTAGGTGCAGTAATCTTATGGATGTTAAAGAAAAGAGTAAATAAAAAATAGGATAAAATCGGAAGAACTGAACGGGAAATCAGTTTCTTCCTCAAAAGGAGATTTAATGAAAAAGATAAAACAACTAGTCATGGCTGTCTTGGTCTTTATCCTGACCTTCGCAGGGCTACCGGTCGTATCGGCTGATACAACGACCTACACTATCCAACTGACTGGAACTTCTTCTGGACATGTCTATGAACTATACCATATTTTTTCTGGTGATTTAGATGCTAATAATGTTCTGACTAATATCGAGTGGGGGCTCGGGGTTACAGGAGCAGGTAGAGCAAAATTTGGAGATGCATCTGCAAAAGCAGCTTCCTTAAGTGGTAAGCAGAATGACTCCCCTGAAGTTAAAGCGTTTGCTCAAGGATTGGCTGATAGTTTATCAGCTGCTGGGAGAACAAGAGTTCAATCTGAGCAAGGGACGACAACCATTTCTGGACTAAAGCCAGGTTACTACTTGATTAAAGATACGAATGGATCATTAGATAATGTAAAAAGTCAAGCTTATGCTAGCTTTATGCTGCAAGTTGCTAAGGATACAACGATAGCTATAAAATCAGATGTTCCTACTCTTACAAAACAAGTAAAAGCTAGCAACTCTGAAAACTACATATCAGCAACTGACTATGCAATTTGGGATACTATTCCTTTCCAAATTACTGCGACTCTTCCAAGTAACTACGGAGACTTTTCCAAGTATTACTTTTCTGTCAAAGATAGTATGACTTCAGGAATGATTAATAATGGTGATATTCAAGTTTATCTACAACAAGGTGGTTCAGAAGTAGCTATTACGGACTCCTTTTCTATCACAACGAACAGAGGATTGACGGTCAGCATTGGAGATCTAAAAACTCTGCCAAACGTAAATGAAAATAGTAAAATCGTGATTCGTTACACCGCCAGGTTGAAAGATAGTGCTATCTTAGGAACGGCCGGAAACTTAAATACGGCTAGTCTGACTTATTCAAACAATCCAAATAATAATGCCACTACAACTGCTCAAACTCTCGACAGTAGGGCAACAGTCTACACTTATCGCTTAAGATTGACCAAGATTAACGAAAGACAAGAGCGTGTAGCTGGTGCAGGTTTTACTCTTTACAAAAAGATTAATAATCAATATAGCGAGGTGCGAAAGATTGAAGCGAGCTCAAGTAGTACCATTGACTTTTATGGTATTAACGCAGGTGACTATAAGCTGGTCGAAAGCACGACACCAGCTGGCTATAATACTATGAAGGATATTGAATTTACCGTTACATCAACTATTGATTTAACTGGGACTTTAACAGATATGACAGCTACCTCAGCAACAGCCACCTTTGAAACGGATGTAAATAGAGGGTACATCAATCTGAAAGTGGTCAACAAGAAAGGTGCTCTTCTGCCAAACACAGGTGGAATCGGAACGACTATTCTTTACCTAGTCGGCACAAGTCTGGTTCTCGGAGCAGGCCTGCTCTTTGTAATTAAAAAACGTGTTTCAACAAAATAAAAGGAAAACTAGAGGAAGTGATGAATGTTTCATTCATCTCCTTCCTCGAATAGGAGATTAAAATGAAAAAAATAAAACAAATACTTACGACCATCTTGGTCTTTATCCTGACTTTTGCAGGGCTACCGGTCGTATCGGCTGATACAACTTACACCATCCAGCTAAGTGGAACTTCAGAGGGACATCTATACGAAGTCTACCATATCTTTTCAGGGACTTTAGATGCTAGCAACACCTTGACCAATATCGAGTGGGGAGAAGGAGTTTCAGAATCAGGCAGAACTCATTTTGGAAATGCTTCTGAAAAAGCCGCTTCTTTAAGTGGTAAGCAAAATGACTCTGCGGAGGCCAAAGCCTTTGCCCAAGACTTGGATCAATATTTATCAGGTGGAGAAACCTTTCAATCCCAGCAAGGTACGACAACCATTTCAGGACTAAAACCTGGTTACTATCTTATAAAGGATAGGAGTGATACTTTAGAAAATAAAAAAGGTCATGCCTATACTAGCTTTATGTTGCAAGTAGCTAAGGATACAACTGTAGCTGTGAAAGCTGATGTTCCAACTCTTACAAAACAAGTTCAAGCTAATGGCTCTCAAAATTATACTGCAGCGACAGAATATAGAATCGGACAAAGCATTCCTTTCCAAATTACCGCAACTCTTCCAAGCAACTATGCAGATTTTCCGCTATATAAATTTACAATCAAGGATACGATTCCTGTTGGAATGACCTATAATAATGATGTTCGAGTTTATCTACAAGAAGGGGGAACGGAAAAAGACATTTCAACATTTTTCCCAATTTCCTATACAGGCAATGTCATTACGATAACTCCAGGTGATCTTAAATATGTTCAAGGAGTAAAAGTATCTAGTAAGATTGTCATTCGCTATACGGCAAGATTAAACGATGATGCTGTTATGGGTGCTCTAGGAAATCCTAATATAGCTAACCTGACCTATTCAAATAATCCAAATGGAAATAATTCTTCAACTGCTGAAACTCCTGATACCAAGGCAAATGTCTATACATACCAGCTTAAATTAAATAAGGTCAAAGAAAATCAAGAAGCTCTAGCTGGTGCAGGATTTACTCTTTATAAGAAGGTTAATAACCAATATACTGAGATTAAAAAGTTTAAAGCTGGTTCAGACAGCACCTTTGATTTTAAGGGGCTTGATTCGGGTGACTACAAGCTTGTAGAAAGTACAATTCCATCAGGCTACAATGCTATGAAGGATATTGAGTTTAACATTTCAGGAACGATTGACTCCACAGGAGATTTGACAAATCTGACAGCAACTTCAGCAACCGCAAGCTTTGAGACTGATGTCAATACTGGTATTATCACCCTGAAAGTGGTCAATAAGCAAGGTGCTCTTCTGCCAAATACAGGGGGAATTGGAACGACCATTCTTTACCTAGTCGGAACTAGCCTTGTACTTGGTGCTGGAGTTCTATTTATTATCAAGAAACGCGCAGACTCCAAGTAATCTTAGGGAGAAAGGAAGAGGTAGATGAAGTATACTATCTCTTTTCCTTTCTTGTGCGACTGAATAAATGTTATGAAAAAACACCTTATTAATTTTTTACTAATTTTATTTTTAGTCAGTGGGATAGGATTGTTGCTCTACCCTACTGTAAGTGAACTTTGGAACTCTTATCATCAGTCGCAAGCTATTTCAAACTATGAGAATAAAGTAGAAAAGCTAGACACGAGTAAAGCAGATGAGATGAGAGCGGCTGCAGAGTTCTATAACCAAACCCTCGAAAAAGGAGTTGTCCCTAACTATCGTCTTTCAGAGGAAGAAAAAAAGACCTACAATAGCCTATTAGATGTTACAGGCACTGGCATTATGGCTTATGTGGAAATTCCCACGCTAGGAACCAACCTTCCCATTTACCATGGGACGGATGATGCTATTTTGCAAGTAGCAATTGGACATATTCCAGGAAGTTCACTGCCGGTTGGCGGTCAAGGGACTCACTCAGTCATATCAGGTCACCGAGGTTTGCCTTCAGCTAAGCTGTTTACTGACATTGACAAATTAAAAAACGGCGATCGATTTATGATCCATGTCTTGGGAAAGACTATCACCTATCAAGTGGACCAGACCTTGACAGTTGAGCCTGATGATGTTTCTTCTTTGGCCATTGACCCAGAGCAGGATTATTGTACACTGGTTACCTGTACCCCTTACGGGATAAATAGTCACCGCTTGTTGGTTAGAGGTCACCGAGTTCCGAATGAGGAGAAGATTTCCAAATCAAGCAAGAAGAGGACGAACGTGATTCCTTGGCTTTATATAGCTATCATCCTTCTTTTGCTGATCTTTATTTTGATTCTCCTTTACAGCAAGAGAAAGAAAAAAAGAGCTGAGCTACGCCATAAAACAGGTTTACGCTCAGCTGTTTATCGCAAACGGAACAAAAAGGGACGCCATGCAAAATGACTTATGGAAATAAGAGTAGTTATGTGAGAACTAATGAAGAAGGTTGTTCCTTTTTTATCGAAAAAACAGAACCTTTTTCTTAAAAATGCTCACACGATAAAACACTTAGTCTTGATATTTTACTCTTACAAAAAACGACTGGTACAAGATTTGTCTCAGTCGCTTTTTATTACTAATAATTCAAAAATTGCTCGATTTCCTGCTTTTCAATCTGTTTGCCATGCTGACAGACAGGGCAGGTGAGGTAATGTTTTCTACCGTAAGGAAAGGTTGGAATCCAATAAAGTGTAAACTTTCGGCCGGTTTCAATAATGTCCCAAGGTGCGACGTTGTGGCAGTTGGCACACTCGATATTGCTTTGGGTCTGTCCTAAGTTTTTCTGATAACCTTTATATCCCCAGATAATCATATTGATTTCCCTCCTTTATTGGTTGGGCGGTCAGCTTATTTGCTGAAGTCATAGTCCTTGATAATCTCGATTTTTTCAATCTTGATATCTTTTTTAGGCTTGTCGTTGTCGTCTGTTTCTGCGGCAGCGATTTTGTCCACCACATCCATCCCTTCCAGCACTTGGCCAAATACGGTATAAGCTCCGCCGTCTAAAGTAGGATTTCCACCGTTTTTATAGGCTTCGATGATTTTAGCAGGGAAGGAATCTGTAGACATTTGGCTAGTCAAATCTTTCTTGCTTTGATTGATGAAAAACTGACTGCCATTGGTATCAGGGCCTGCATTGGCCATGGATAGGGCGCCACGAATATTATAAAGATATGGAGAATACTCATTTTTAAAGCCGTTTCCAGGGTCTTTAGACTTGTCTTTGCCCTTCCAGATAGACTCGCCTCCAGTGCCATTGCCTTTAGGGTCTCCGGTCTGAATCATAAATTCATTGATAACGCGGTGGAATAAAACGCCGTCATAGTAGCCTTCCTTAGCATGGGTCAGGAAGTTTTCAACGGCTAGTGGGGCTTGTTTTGGAAAGAGCTTGATGCGGATATCGCCTTCAGTCGTTACCAACTTGACTTCCGCTTCATCCTCTGCAACTTCTGTAGATAGCTGCGGGAAGTTGGCATTTTCGTTGGTCATGGCATCCTTGAATTGCTCACGGAGTTTGCTGGTTTCCTCTGGATCAGAGCTAGAGCTCACTAGAGAGGAACTGCTGGATGAGTTGGAGGAGCTAGTAGTCTCCTCTTCTTTGCCTTTACCAGAGCAGCCAGCCAAGATAAATCCTGATAAGAGGCCGATAAGAAGAATTTTTTTCATATAAAACCTTTCTCACATTTGATTGTAAACTACTGATATTTTACTACAATTAGGCTAGTTTTTCAAACCCTCCTGTGTCAGCCAATCCAGGAGCAGATTTTTAAGTCCTGCTGGCCGTAAGTTCAGGTCGCAAATTGCTTCTATGTCTAACCATTCAGGTTGATAGATGTTCTGGGCATGACTGCGAAGGGCTTCCTCGCCCTGAATCATTGGAGCTGATGTATGGCCGATAGTGGCATGGAAATAGATTTCTAAGCGTTGGCCATTTATGAAAGTAAAGGCTGGTTGCAGCTGCTTTTCAGACAAGCTCCAACCCAGCTCTTCCTGAATTTCTCGCTGAGCTGCTTGGACTGCAGTCTCACCTGACTCGGCTCCGCCGCCCGGTATCACAAAATACTCTTCTCCATTTTTCCAGCGGTGGATGAGTAGTGTCTGCTTAGATCGGGGATTGTAAAGAATGACTCCAGCTCGCATGATCTTCCTCCTCCTATATTTTTACTGTAAACTGATTAGAATTTCCTTTTATTCTAACACAAGAACAAGAGTTTTGCTTGGACTTGTTAAAAGAAAGGTAGGGCGATTACGTTTATCTTGATAAGATGAAGTTTTAAATACAGAAGAAGTTTAGTAGTAGTAGGCAGACTTGTGCATGATGAAAGAATATGGTAAAATGAATAGATTAAAAATAATAAGGGGTGTTTTCCATGGAGAAAAGACTGACAAGAGATGTCAAGAACAAAAAAATCGCTGGTGTATGTGCTGGTATCGCAAACTACTTTGATTTAGATCCAACCTTGGTTCGTGTTATTTGGATTCTTTTGGTCTGTGTGGCAGGTACAGGTGTCTTGGCTTACTTGATTGCCTGGGCGGTTATGCCAGAGGCATAATAAGAAATTACGTGATAGTGAAATGAGAACTGGCTAGTCCAGTTCTTTTTGCGTGGATAAATAAGTTTTTTTGCTTCTGATTTAGATAAAAGATTTCTCATCTAAGGCTCAAATATGGTATAATAAGGGTTATGGCAACTAAGAAAAACACGAAAAAAGGCCGGACAACTCGCCGGCCGACAAAAGCAGAATTAGAAAGACAAAAAGCAATAAAGAGAATGATTGCCACCGTTGTGCTGGCTCTTATTCTTTTGTTTGCAGCAATTAAGCTGGGCGTCTTTGGGGTTACTATTTATAATATGATTCGCCTCTTGGTGGGAAGCTTGGCCTATCTGGCTATTCTGGCCAGCTTTGGCTATCTCTTTTTTTTCAAGTGGCTGCACAAGCACGAGGGGACGGTTTCAGGTTTTATCAGCCTCTTTTTGGGACTGGAGTTAATCTTCCAAGCTTATTTCGTCAGTGTGTTGAAGCTAGAAGGGGCTGCTGTCTTATCCACAACTCTAGGCAGGGTCTTGACTGATCTGACAGCCTTTAAGGTCAGCTCCTTCGCGGGTGGCGGCCTGCTGGGCTCTCTCCTGTACGCACCAATCTCTTTCCTTTTTTCAAATATCGGTTCTTATTTCTTCGGCCTGCTGCTTATTCTTTTGGGCGGTCTGCTTATGAGCCCTTGGTCTATCTATGATATTTCAGAAAAGGCTATGGCAGCCTTTCAAAATTGGAGAGAGAAGCAGGAAGAAAAGCGTCAGCTCCGTTTCCTGGAGCAGGAAGAAAAAGCTGCACAGGCAGCTATGCAAGCCATTGAAGTAGAGCAAGAAGAAGCTGAAGTCGATCCTGAGACAGGAGAGATTTTAGATGACGAGGACTTGTCAGATACAGCTGTGGACTTTGACGAGGAAGACTATGAGGAAGTGGGAGAGTATGACCCTCATGAACCTCTGGACTTTGGTTGCGAAGAAGAGACGGAGGAAGCAGACGTAGACGTTGAAGTGGACTTTACCGCCAAGGAAAGTCTGGACTATAAGCTGCCGACCATCAACCTCTTTGCGCCTGACAAGCCTAAAAACCAGTCCAAAGAAAAACGCATTGTCCGAGACAATATTAAGATTTTGGAAGAAACCTTTGCTAGTTTTGGCATCAAGGCTGCTGTTGAGCGGGCTGAAATCGGACCTTCCGTCACTAAGTACGAGGTCAAGCCAGCTGTCGGTGTTCGGGTCAATCGGATTTCCAATCTGGCTGATGACTTGGCTCTTGCCCTAGCTGCTAAGGATGTACGGATTGAGGCGCCGATTCCTGGAAAATCCCTAGTCGGAATTGAAGTGCCCAACTCTGAAGTTGCGACCGTGACCTTCCGAGAACTTTGGGATCAGTCTAAGACGGATGCTAGTAAGCTCCTAGAAATCCCGCTTGGTAAGGCTGTCAACGGCTCTGTCCGCTCCTTTGACTTGGCTAAGATGCCCCATCTCTTGGTAGCAGGCTCTACTGGCTCTGGTAAATCTGTGGCTGTCAACGGCATTATCGCCAGCATTCTCATGAAAGCCAGACCGGATGAAGTCAAGTTTATGATGGTGGATCCTAAGATGGTGGAGCTGTCTGTTTATAATGACATTCCCCACTTGCTTATCCCAGTCGTAACCAATCCTCGCAAGGCCAGCCGTGCCCTCCAGAAGGTTGTAGACGAGATGGAAAACCGCTATGAACTCTTCTCCAAGGTCGGTGCCCGTAACATTGCTGGCTACAATGCTAAAGTAGCCGAGTACAATGCCCAATCAGAATACAAGCAGATTCCCCTGCCTTTAATCGTCGTCATCGTGGACGAGCTGGCTGACCTTATGATGGTGGCTAGCAAGGAAGTGGAAGATGTCATTATCCGTCTGGGACAAAAAGCGCGTGCGGCTGGGATTCACATGATTCTGGCTACCCAGCGGCCATCTGTAGATGTAATCTCGGGGCTGATTAAGGCCAATGTGCCATCTCGGATTGCCTTTGCTGTATCCAGCGGGACAGACAGTCGGACCATTCTGGATGAAAATGGAGCAGAAAAGCTCTTGGGTCGAGGAGATATGCTCTTTAAGCCTATTGATGAAAACCACCCAGTTCGTTTGCAGGGCTCCTTTATCTCAGATGAAGATGTGGAGCGAATCGTAGCCTTTGTCAAGAACCAAGCTGAAGCTGATTATGACGATAGCTTTGATCCGGGTGAAGTATCTGAAAGCGAGATGGAGTCTGGCAGTGGAGATGATGGAGGAGATCCCCTATTTGAAGAAGCCAAGGCCTTGGTTATCGAGACTCAGAAAGCCAGCGCATCTATGATTCAGCGGCGACTCTCGGTCGGCTTTAACCGGGCTACTCGACTCATGGAAGAACTTGAAGCAGCAGGTGTTATCGGTCCAGCCGAAGGAACCAAGCCGAGAAAAGTTTTGCAGACAAATTGATTCTAATTTCACTAGTTTACTAGCAAGATAATCATTTGATAAAAACAAATCTGCCAGCAGTCAGCCGGCAGATTTTCTCTACTACTTAACGAGAAGGAAAAGAAGGTATGAAACTAGACACCATTCACCATATAGCTATCATCGGTCATGATTATGCCAAGACCAGGGAGTTTTATGTGGACAAGCTGGGCTTTGAGCAGCTGGATGAGCACCATCGGCCGGATAAAGAGGATATTCTCTTTAATGTCCGCAAGGAAAATCTGACTCTGGAAATTTTTATCAAGGAAGAAGCTCCCCAGCGACCAGCCTTGCCTGCTCCAGAGTATACTGGCCTGCGGCATCTGGCCTTCCGAGTGACAAATGTCGAAGAAATGCTAGCGGAATTTGACCGTTTGGAGATTCCTCATACTGAGCTGCGCTATGACGACTTTGACGGCTGTAAGATGGCTTTCTTCTTTGATCCGGATGGCCTGCCTTTAGAGATTCACGAATAAGACTAGGAGCATAGGAAGATTCTTTTTTCTCGGTAAAAGAATGACTTGTGAATCTCACATATAAAAAATCCATCGGCTATCTGTGTACTGACCCCCAAAAGTTAGACAATTAATTTATCCAAAGGATTTAGTTCTGTA
>ERZ773250.1112-NODE-1112-length-13873-cov-11.554422_pt1 | contig 13873 bp, 11 predicted proteins | sample MGYA00511258_ERZ773250 | MGnify/ENA primary metagenome ERZ773250 (study PRJEB29015, sample SAMEA2738164) | human oral metagenome | biome: human oral; feature: human-associated habitat; material: saliva | place: China | collected 2187 ... | reverse complement strand
AATTACTGCCAAAATCAGTACGTTTACAGTACTGCAATACATTAACTACATAAACAACAGACCACTAGGACATGTCAAATATGCATTAAATTAATTCCGCCAACAAGTTATAATAATAGTTATCATCTCCCCATGGATCATTATCACAGCTTGCTAATACCAAAGGCCCCGCAACTATTGCAAGTGCCAAGAATAACTTTGAAATCCGTCTCATACTCATATCTTATTAAGTCCTTATTCTTTCTTTGTTTACTGGTGCAAAAATAGTGAATTTATAAGATACTCTTTGCGTAAATATACTATTTGAAGATAGGGAAATCCCTATTATAAAAGATAAATCCTCCTTTTATCAATACGAATGAAGAAACTCTAATAATCTAATACAAATTTAATTGAATACTAAAAAACTACTAAACAATGAAGGAAGAAACAAATAATTTTAGTACATTTGCATCTTACTAATAAGTAAATTATATAAAGAGAAGATAAGAAACAGAAATGAGAACAGTTTATGAATTCTCTGTCAAAGACAGAAAAGGTAAGGCTTTTTCACTGAAAGAGTTTTCTAATGAGGTGCTACTGATTGTAAACACAGCTACAAAATGTGGTTTCACACCAACTTACGAGGAGTTGGAGGCACTCTATGAGAAGTACCATGCACAAGGATTTGAAGTACTTGATTTCCCTTGCAACCAGTTTGGACAGCAGGCACCAGGTACGGACGAAAGTATCCATGAGTTCTGCAAACTTACATACGGCACAAAATTTCCACGCTTCAAGAAGGTTAAGGTGAATGGTGAAGATGCTGACCCGCTCTTCAAGTTCCTAAAGGAACAGAAGGGTTTTGCAGGTTGGGACGAGTCACACGAACTCTACCCTGTCCTTGACAAGATGCTTTCTGAGGCTGATCCTAACTATAAGGAAAACCCAGACATTAAGTGGAATTTCACAAAGTTCCTTATTAATAAGAAGGGACAAGTTGTTGCTCGCTTTGAACCAACAGAGAGTTTTGAGAATATCGCAAAGCAGATTGAGGAATTACTATAGGATAGTGACTTGCCAATAGGTTCCTCTCTAAAAAGCATTAGGACTATTGGCAAGATAACATACAAACATAAGATAAAAGGCAGAGAGACTAATACTCTTTGCCTTTTATCTTTTTATTACGGTCATCATCATTACCCTTATAATCTATATGGTATAACACTTACCGACGAGCTTATAGGGGGATTTGTTTATTTGTCAGCATAGTCTACACAGGAGTTTACTGTCGTTTCTGTCCATTAGTTCACTTTCTTGCAGGTAAGAAATAACATGCGGAAAATGTTATTAAACCATTCAACATCAACAACTCATAACCAAACTTGTAGCCAGTAGTGGCCGAAACAATTGTATCTAAAGCAAAACAAAGAAGTGGACTGGCTACAGCTATGTAAGGTGTCAACCTATCATTCACTGCTCGTTTTGTACATAAGCCAAACGCAAAGAGGCCTAAGAGTGGACCGTAGGTATAAGAGGCTATCGTGTAAATAGCATCTATAAGACTCGTCGAGTTGACATAACGGAAGATAAGGATAAATAGTATAAACACTACGGACACCCCGAAATGTGCTTGTTTACGCAGTTTCTCATCCTTGGGACGATTACAAATGTCTACACAATAGGTTGTTGTCAATGCCGTTAGGGCTGAATCAGCACTGGAGAAGCAGGCTGCAACAATACCAATCGTAAAGAGTATGACAACCAATGTACCTAATTGTCCGCCTGCAACTGCCTGCAACATTAGATTATCTGGTACATCTGGTAGGGTCTGCCCTATACTCTTGAAATACATCATCAACAACACACCTAATGACAAAAAGAGTAAGTTGGCTGGTACAAAAGCAAATCCGTATGTACACATATCCTTCTGTGCTTCATGCAAAGTCTTACATGTAAGATTCTTCTGCATCATGTCTTGGTCCAGTCCTGTCATAACTATAACAATGAAGATACCGCTTAGGAACTGTTTCCAAAAGTTCTGTGTCGAAACCCAGTCATCAAATACAAAAATACGAGAGTGGCTGTCGCTGGCTATTGCCTGAACTGCCTCAGGAAGCGTCATCCCCAATGTCTCGATCACCTTATATATAATAAGGATAAGCGCAAGGAGCATACAAAGAGTCTGAAAGGTATCTGTCAATACAAGAGTACGAATACCTCCCCTATGCGTATAGAGCCAAATCAATGCTACGAGGGCCACAACAGTGACGGGGAAAGGGATACCGTATGCATCAAGAACGAAACGTTGAAGTATCATACAAACAACATAGAACCGCACAGCAGCACCTGTCATCTTTGACAATAGGAAAAAAGATGCACCCGTCTTATAGCTATGTTTGCCTAAACGTGTTTGTAGATAAGAGTAGATGGTGGTCAACCTTAATCGATAATAAACAGGAAGTAACAGAAATGCAACGGCAAAATAACCAAGGACAAAACCTAAACAAGTTTGCATATAGGTCATATCGCTCAACATTACCATTCCTGGAACACTAACGAAGGTAACCCCCGAAATACTCGCACCAATCATCCCAAAGGCCACAAGATACCAAGGTGACTGCCCGTTTGCACGGAAGAAAGCATCGTTATCAGCCTTATGTCCCGTTGTTCTACTTATTAACAATAAAATGCAAAAGTATGCAAGAATAGTAGTGATAATTATCATAATGGCAACAAAATTACTAAAAATATCATCATTTCATGCATTAAGAAAATCATATTTTGTAACTTTGTTGTACATAACCTTTCATATTACAGTTATCTATCATTTAATTTCAATAGCGTATGACACGACAGAAAAGATTTATACTTGACGAGAAAGATATCCCGACACAGTGGTATAATATACAGGCAGACATGCCTAATAAGCCCCTACCTCCGCTTCATCCTGTAACACATAAGCCTATGACTGCAGAGGACTTATCTGAGATTTTCAATATGGAATGTGCTAAACAAGAGCTTGATTGTGAGCATCCTTGGATAGACATCCCCGAGGAAGTCTTGGATATGTATAAGTATTATCGCTCCACACCTCTCGTCCGTGCATACGCATTGGAGAAGGCGTTGGACACACCAGCACATATCTATTTCAAGAATGAAAGCGTTAATCCACTTGGCTCACATAAGGTTAACTCGGCCATTCCACAGTGTTACTATTGTAAGAAAGAAGGTGTTACAAATGTGACAACAGAAACTGGTGCGGGACAATGGGGTGCTGCCTTATCATACGCAGCAAAGGTTTATGGACTTGAAGCAGCAGTCTATCAAGTAAAGATCTCTATGCAACAGAAACCCTATCGCTCACTGATTATGAAGACATTTGGGGCTATGGTTGAGGGTTCACCCTCTATGTCTACACGTGCAGGAAAGGATATTGTCACACGTGATCCGACTCATCCAGGCTCTTTAGGGACAGCTATCTCTGAGGCGATCGAGCTGGCGAGGACCACACCTAACTGTAAGTACACTTTAGGTTCAGTGCTCAATCACGTTGCATTGCACCAAACTATTATAGGCTTAGAGGCTGAGAAGCAAATGGAGATGGCTGGAGAATATCCCGACAAGGTTATTGCCTGCTTTGGTGGTGGTAGTAACTTCGGTGGTATCGCATTCCCATTTATGCGCCACAATATCCTTGAAGGAAAGCAAACAGAGTTTATTGCAGCTGAGCCAAACAGCTGTCCAAAACTGACACGAGGTAAGTTTGAATATGATTTCGGTGATGAAGCAGGTTACACACCATTATTACCAATGTACACACTGGGACATGACTTCAAGCCAGCAAACATCCATGCAGGTGGTTTACGTTATCATGGTGCAGGCGTCATCGTGAGCCAATTGCTCAAAGATGGATATATGCACGGAATGGATATACCACAATTAGAAAGCTTTGAAGCAGGTATTCTCTTCTCACGAACAGAAGGAATTATCCCCGCACCGGAGAGCTGTCACGCCATTGCGGCAGCCATTCGCGAAGCGAAGAAGGCAAAGGAAACAGGCAAGCAAGATGTTATCCTCTTCTGTCTCTCAGGGCATGGTCTCATTGATATGACGGCATACGACACCTATATCAATGGTGACTTGAGAAACTATACACTCTCAGACGAAGACATAGAAAAGAACCTTGGAACGGTTCCAAAGGTATAATAATAGGTTTATAAATGCCTTTCTTTGAGGACTATCAGTTCTCAAAGAAAGAATAAAAGATATCTACTTTAACTTACTATATAACAGTCTGGTATCAAGAAAGATTACAGGTGCTTCGTAGACAATACTACAAAGTGCCTGTAATCAGTTATCAGTAGATATTAAATCTTCTTTAGCTTGTCTGCTTGAAGTGCCGCACCAATCGCAGTACAATACTCTGAATTCTTCGGAATGATAAAGCGTACGTCGTATATCTTCTCCATTACAGGGAAAAGAAGTTCGCATTGTGGCAACAAGCTAAGATTACCAATTAGTACAAAGTCACGTATATCGCTATTCAAAGAACTCAATATTGTTGCCGAACCAATAGACTGTAACACCAGACCTATCAATCCTAAAGCAATATCTTCACGACTGGCATTAGCCTGTGCGTTGGCAAAGAGTGATGCAGTTGCATCCATTGGTAAACCAGGAAGAGGACTGGTAGATATATCCTTAATCTGCAGATTGATACGAGAGATATCCCCCTTATTAGCCAAAGCGATAATTTCATTGATATTATCGGTCTGTAAGAGGAGTCGTGAAAGGCCGCTCAATGTTCCCCCACCAATACCAATACCACCAATATGACGCACCTCACTGCCATCACAAAGTACAAGAGAAGTACCCGTACCCATTGAGACAACGATCATACGTTGTAGCTTTGATTCAAACTGAGCACCTAAGCCATCGGCCAAGAACTCATCAGCCTTAGCTGTTGGCAGACCATAGACAGGTTTATCAATATAGTGAGCACCAACACCCGTAAGCATAACATGCTCAACATCAGACAAATCTATTCTATTGTCATAAAGATACTTTCCAAATGCTCCATACAAGGATGTCACTGGGTCAGTAGCCTTAATACGCAAAGGTTTAATTACCTTTCCCTCTCTGATACCAACAATCTTTGTTGTTGAAATACCCACATCTATACCGATGGAAATCTTCATACACCTTATATAATTATACAGAAGTCTTATAAATACAACTTTTTTTAAGAATAATGATTGGGATATGATCGAAAAGAACTAAAGCCCACTTATCCCCTTATAAAGACTTGTCACCAAATAAGCCTCCAAACTATTCCCCCCCTTACAACACCATTAAATCCAATGCTTCAGGTCAGTCTGAAATACAACTTATACTGTCGCAAAGGTACGAAAAACATTAGAGTTTCAGCTAAATACCGAGATATTTTACAAAAAAGACACAAAAATATTTCTCTATTAAGCTGAAAATGAGTATCTTTGCACTCCGTTATAATGAGAAAGTAAGAATTAAAACATCATTAAAGAACAAAACGAAATGACGAAAGCAGATATCATCAATGAGATAGCAACGTCTACTGGCATTGCCAAGAAAGACGTATCAGCTGTGGTTGAGTCTTTTATGGAGACAATTAAAGACAGTTTGTTGGAGAAGAAAGAAAATGTATATTTACGTGGTTTCGGTAGCTTTATCGTTAAGCACCGTGCTGAAAAGACTGCTCGTAACATCTCAAAGAACACGACTATCACTATCCCAGCTCACGATTTCCCAAGCTTCAAGCCAGCAAAGACCTTCATCGAGGATATGAAGAAATAAATTAAACATAAATACAATAACAATTTAAAACAATTTAAAGCTATGCCAAACGGAAAGAAGAAAAAGGGACACAAGATGGCTACGCACAAGCGTAAAAAGAGACTAAGAAAGAACAGACATAAGAGCAAGTAAGCCCCAAGGCTGAAAGACTCAATAACTGACTTTCATTAATATGGCGGGGCATGTCATCGCAAGAAACTTCTCTTCCCTGGAGGTGCGACGACAGGTTCCGCATTTTTATTTATCCTTATAAGTATCTTTTAGCGTCATTGTAGATAAGATAAGACGGCTAAATGATAGTTATATCAAACGAAGAAGATGACAAGCGAAGTAATTATTGATGCCCAATCGAAAGAGATCTCGATAGCACTTCTCGAAGACAAGCGTCTGGTAGAATACCAACGTGAGCCAAGGGAGGCGAGCTTCTCGGTTGGAAACATCTACGTGGCAAAGGTCAAGAAACTGATGCCTGGGCTGAACGCCTGCTTTGTAGATGTAGGTTATGAGCGTGACGCCTTTCTTCATTATCTTGACTTAGGGAGCCAATTCAACTCCTATGCGAAGTATCTGAAACAGGTTCAGAGCGACCGCAAACGACTTTATCCCATTCAGAAAGCCACTCGTCTACCCGACTTGCAGAAGGACGGCACCGTTCAAAACGCATTGCAAGTAGGCCAAGAGGTGATGGTGCAGATTGTTAAAGAACCCATTTCCACCAAAGGACCACGCTTAACAGGTGAAATATCATTCGCTGGTAGGTTCTTGGTGCTCATACCATTCGGGCATAAAGTTAGCGTATCCTCTAAAATCAAAAGCGGAGAAGAACGCGCACGTCTCAAGCAGCTTATTCAGAGTATTACGCCAAAGAATTTCGGTGTAATAGTCCGTACTGTGGCTGAAGGGAAACGTGTTGCAGAACTTGATGCCGAGATGAAGGTCCTTCTGAGCCGTTGGAATGAAGCTATCACGAAACTGCAAAAGACGCAGGAGCGTCCTCAGCTTGTTTTTGAGGAGACTGGTCGTGCTGTTGCAATGCTACGTGATCTCTTCAATCCTACCTACGAAAACATCTACGTCAACGATGACGAGATATGTACAGCAGTTCGACACTATGTCTCTCTAATAGCCCCTGAGAAGGCGGGCATCGTGAAGAAGTACACTGGTAAGGTACCTATTTTCGACAACTTTGACGTTACGAAGCAGATAAAGTCCAGCTTTGGTAAGACCATCAATTATGGTCATGGTTGTTACCTCATCATCGAACACACAGAGGCAATGCACGTTGTGGATGTGAATAGTGGGAACAGAACAAAGGAGAAAGCACAAGAACAGAATGCTCTCGACACTAACCTTGGTGCTGCTGATGAGTTAGCTCGTCAGCTCCGACTGCGTGATATGGGTGGAATTATTGTCGTTGACTTCATCGACATGAACCTTGCTGAGGACCGCCAGATGCTGTACGAACGTATGTGTAAGAACATGCAGAAGGACCGTGCACGTCACAATATCCTTCCTCTGAGCAAGTTCGGACTAATGCAAATCACTCGACAGCGCGTTCGTCCAGTAATGGATGTCGATGTAGACGAGACTTGTCCAACATGTTTCGGCAGTGGGAAGATACGTTCAAGTATTCTCTTTACCGACCAGTTGGAACGTAAGATTGACCGATTGGTTAATAAGGTTGGAGTTAAGAAATTCTATTTACACGTTCACCCATACGTTGCAGCTTACATTAACAAAGGTTTTATTTCATTGAAACGTAAGTGGCAATTGAAGTATGGACTGGGTGTTAACATCGTTCCTTCACAGAAACTTGCCTTTTTGCAGTATGAGTTCTATGATGCAAATCAGCAATTTATTGATATGAAGGAACAGAACGATAAATCCTGAACTAACTACTAAGTCGTTAGATAAAGAAAGGTTTTCAACATTAGACATCCGTCACCTATTATATATAAGGTGGCGGATTTCTTTTATCCTCACGCTGCACTTTTCGCTCAATCGCCTCGATGACTATACGCTTATCAGCCGTTCATAATCTAATCCTGCCGCTCTGTCTTTGCTCATTACCCCACCCTTTCATCGTTAAATACGCCCATCTATCTTTGTGCAGTACGTTACTGCCCATTCAATACATTCTGTTATTTTCGCTCCCGCAGTCTTCATACGGTTCGAGTAATTTGTAGTATTTAAACTATAAAAAACTTTGTAGAACCATGAAAAACTACGACAAAATTCACATAAAAGTCTGAGTACAAAAGCGAAAAGTACGTATAACATTCGAGCTTGTAACCCACACTGAACCAAACGTTTATGAAGAACGATGTAGAAGACGCCTTTCAAGGTCCAAGAAGGGCGTTAACAACACTCAAGAAGGGCGTGTTCTTGAATGTAATTAGGCGTCTTCTTAACCCTTAAAGGGCAAGTATTGGTTTCAAGGAGTACGAAAAAGATTTACATCAAAGCCTCATCGTTTCATATTACCCAACCTTTCATCTACTTTTCCTCCAATCATTCTTTTGTCGTCCCATTGCCTACCACCTCTATGTGTTTAGACTCGTTACCTGCCATGCGGATGGTACATACCAAAGAAGATTAGTCCTGCCATAATCCACTTTACACGCAAATCACTTTTTATTTCAGTATTTTGTCTGGGTAAATCCATCCCCTTGCCGAATAAAACAGCACTTGCCCTTGTTTGTATCAACCCCTTCTTCTCCATCAAACTTTAGGGTTCTCTATGCCAATAGAAGACTCCTCACAAGACATTCTTCATTGTATCCTGTGAATGAGAAAGGCCCTCATAAAAGTCTTTCGAACAGTTGTAAACACTTTTATCCCACCTATCAGAAGATAAAAGAAAAAGCCCTCACCTATCTGAAAGCAGACAAGTAAGGGCATAGTTTATGTGAGATGATAAATGTTTTAAGCAGGAATTACCTTAAAGCGGATGCGGAAAGCGTGCTTTTCCTCATCCCAGTTGGTACCTAACATCTCAAAGCATCCTATCTGGGCAGTAGAGCGAACGTGTTTACCAATACATAGACAAACATCGAAATCACCTATCCTTACCAACCGTAACATCTCTGAAGCATCTTCTGGAAGTTTGTCAACACTAACACCATCTGGGATGTTATTGCGGTCTACCATCTCGTATGTCACTGGTAAGTCTTCAGTTATCAGTCGGTTCATCTCAGCCTCTATCGCCTTTTCTTCCTTACGGTCAGGCTTATGATTAAGGATGAACGTCATCTTACTCTTCTTCCGTTCGATGTGCGCATTACTACTCCGTTCTGTCCCAAACATCCTAATCATCACTTGATTTAACAGATGTTCGGCCGTATGAGCAGGTGGAAACTCTTCTTTGTTATGCGTATTGAAAGTATAGTCCATAGCCTACTTCTTTAGCACAAATTTATATATTCGACCGTAATTCCCCTCAACATCCACAGCTACCTGCCCATCACGCCGTAACGCAACCTGCTTTGTATAACCCGACAGCAAGTCGGTCATCTCAACAGTCTGTTCTGGTAATCCGAGGAAATCGAAGGCATGAGAAGGAATAGTAACATTGATGTTCACTCGAGCTGAGTCGAAGTTAGCAACGACTAATAGCACGTCATTATCAGCCTTACGCATGAAAACATACTGTTTATTAGGGTTGAAATGATGGCTCTGATTGTTGACATACATCAAATCAAAGGTCAATCCTTCTCGAACAGCTTTCTCACGATTACAAAAACGAAGAAGTCCTTGATAGACAAGGGATAGTTTCTTCTCGTCTGTAGTCAATGCCTTGCGATTGAAAAATCCCTTATAGATAGCCTCTGTTGACCAATAATCAAAGATAGTTGAGCGACCGTCGCACCCAGAAAAACCTTCCTTATCCATGCCTCTCTCGCCGAACTCCTGTCCAGCATAGACCATAACAGGGTTCTGTTGGAGGAGAGCTGAAACAATCATACCAGGGATTGCCTTCCAAGGATTAGCCGCAAAGAAATCAGAAGCAATACGTTGTTCATCATGGTTCTCAAGGAAATAGAGCATGTGAGCACGTATGTCATCAACCTTTTGCCACTCTTGTGTAATGGAAGAAGCAGGACGCTCGTCGCATATCACACCACGAACACAATCGTACATACCCACTTTATCATACAAGTAGTCGAAGCCTGACGCCACATACAAACGATATTGATTAGGGTCATAGACCTCACCAATGAATATCATCGCTGGGTAGTGTTCCTTAACCTGTTGTGTTGCATGTGCCCAGAACTCGTGTGGAACCATCTCCGCCATGTCACATCGGAAACCATCAACACCCTTTGCAGCCCAGAAAAGGAGGATATCTGTCATCTTCTTCCATGTTGATGGGATTGGATGATAGTGATAACTCCTACCGCCAGCATCACAATAATCTACGCCATAGTTCAGCTTTATGGTCTCATACCAGTCGTTCTGTTGAGGATGAGAGTCGAAGCGGTCATTACCAGTACACTTTGCTGGGTACTCATGATAAGCCTCAGCATCGTGAGCATAGACATTCTCAACGACACCGGAGAGGTCGAGCTGCTCGCCCGGACAGTAATAGAAATTATTCTGAGGATCGAAGTGCTTTCCCGTATCATCACCTTCTCCAAGGTCCTCAACACCCTCTGGTTTAGCGATACTCTTATATTGTCGGGCAACATGATTGGGCACAAAGTCAATGATAACCTTCATCCCTTCTGCATGTGTACGAGCTATAAGTGCCTCAAACTCAGCCATACGTGCATCTACATCGACCGCAATATCTGGGTCGATATCGTAATAGTCGGTAATAGCATACGGCGATCCGGCACGCCCCTTGACGACACGAGGGTTCTGCGTAGGTATGCCGAAGGCTGAATAGTCAGTACATGTAGCATGACGAATGACCCCCGTATACCACAGATGAGTGACTCCGAGGTCGTGAATGTGGCGTAACACATCCTTATCAAAGTCATTCATTTTACCCGCACCGTTCTCTGTTAAGCTACCATACTCCCTCTTTGTAAGATTCTTATTACCAAAGGTTCGTGTGAAGACTTGGTAGATGACTAATTTAGTTCTCATAAACCTAAAAGATAAAGAAAAGCCCTCCAACGTCCCTCTCTCTATAAGGAAAGGAACGGAAGGGGGGCTGTTACTTATTATATAAGGTGGGATTAAATACCGTGTGCATTAACGGTCTTGTCGATACGACCGAGCATACCCTGCAAAGCAGAGCCTGGTCCGCACTCAACAAACTCTGTAGCACCATCGGCAATCATGTTCTGTGCACTCTTTGTCCAGCGTACGCTTGAGGTAAGCTGAGCAATGAGGTTCTTCTGAATCTCAGCTGGGTCGGTGTGTGGCAATGCGTCTACATTCTGATAAACAGGGCACTTTGGAGCGTTGAATGTAGTAGCCTCGATAGCTGCCTGCAACTCGTCTTTAGCAGGCTGCATCAATGGAGAGTGGAAAGCACCACCTACCTTCAATGGCAATGCACGCTTAGCACCAGCAGCCTTCATCAGTTCGCAAGCCTCCTGGATACCCTCTGTTGAACCAGAGATAACCAACTGACCAGGACAATTGAAGTTTGCTGCAACACAAACCTTACCGTCCTTTGATACCTGCTCGCATATCTCCTCTACCTTTTCATCAGGTAGACCAATGATAGCAGCCATAGTTCCTGGATTTAACTCACAAGCCTTCTGCATAGCATTAGCACGTGCGGCTACGAGCTTCAGACCGTCTTCAAAGCTTAACGCACCAGCTGCAACGAGTGCTGAGAACTCTCCCAAAGAGTGACCAGCAACCATATCTGGCTTGAACTCATCGCCTAAGCAGAGTGCAGAAATAACACTGTGGAGGAATACTGCAGGCTGAGTAACCTTCGTCTCCTTCAACTGCTCGTCAGTACCAGCAAACATTATCTCGGTTATCTTGAAGCCAAGAATCTCGTCAGCCTTATCGAAAAGTTCCTTTGCTAATGGGTTGTTGTCATAGAGGTCCTTACCCATACCAACAAACTGAGATCCCTGTCCAGGGAATACAAATGCTTTCATATACTATTGAATTGTTTAATTATTAATGTTCTACAGGGTGCAAAGATACAGAAAATAAAGGAGATAGGAAAGAAACTAAGGGAAAAACACAACGTGTCGACCATTACCTTTACGCCGAAATAGACTGAACTGTCAATATATTTACCTCATTGAAAAGACATAACAAGGTGACGCCCGGCTAATAAAGCAATGAAACCGAATGCAAGAGAAGCTATGATATATAGCGACGAAAGCATAAATCCGTCCCCTCCTTTTAGTAGTGTAGCATTCTCATTCATAAAGGTTGAGAACGTTGTGAAGCCACCGCAGAAGCCAGTAGTCAGTAAGAGACGAACGGCAGGACTAACTCCTCCATTGCTATTAGGCAACGAAGAGAATATACCTATTAGGAAACAACCAAGCACATTGACTACCATTGTACCCAAAGGGAATGACCCTGCAATCGCCAACTGTACATACTTTGAGATTAGCATACGTAGACTGCCACCTACGAAACTACCAACTCCAACTAAAAGAACATCCTTTATCATGCCTGTATATGATTAATTCTATCGGTGATAATTAGAAGACTATATTGAAACCAAATCTAATACCATTCTTTGAAATGCCTGGAACGTTCGTATAAGTCAGTCGACGGACATAATCAACCTCCAAGCATTTAAGGATATTGTGTATTCCGAATACAAATTCCATGTATGGATCGCGTGTCATAACACGTGTTTCAGCAGGGAACTTGTATAAGTCTTGATCGTTAGCATTCTGTGGTAAATAAGGGTTGTTCTTATCTGTTAGATGTCCCCACATACCTTTGAAAGCTATATATTCACGCCATTTTAACTTCTTGATAAGCGGCAGACGATTGAATATCTTACCTTCTAAGTCCCATGCAAGATTAAATTGTGCATAGCGATCGTTAAGGAACTCGAGTCCTTTCATGAGGTTGAAGGTTCCTTGATGTTCGAAGTATGACGTGTTTACAGGAGGAGTGATGAGGAATTGGAAAGGTATTTTGTTCCATTGCGCACCACCTTGTACACGTGTGTCAATATGCCCCCAGCTTCCTAACCAGAATCGTTTGTATATCGAAACTTCTGTTAGATTACTGTCAAAGTTGCCTCCCAAGAAATGCTTAATACCCATTGTATGAGTGAGATTAAACTCAGGTGCATCAAGATTAACGGCCATACGCTGTTGCTTAGAGTTGACGTATGATTGCCCCGGGCGGTAGGTAAGACTCAGTGTGACCTCACTCATGCGTACTTTATCAACCAGTGTACCATCCATCTTCTCGTAGACAAGCTTTCCTGTAGGCATGTTACTCTCTGTACGAAGTTCTAAACTTGTTGCCAAACCATAATCAGTCTCCCACGTAAAGGTAAGCTTCTGACGATTAAAGAAATACATTTGTTCCACCTCAACAGGGCGGAAAGTCATGAAGATATTATCCTTATTGTGTTTAAGATACTTGTCAGAAGGAGACTCAACATCCTTATTTGACTCAAAGGAAATAGTCCGTATAGGGAATTCTATCGGTTGGTACTCTGGTTTATTGAATGAGTATGTAACCTTGGCATCGTAGTATTGCTCGTGAGACTTTGTCCCATAAGCATAATAACCCTCAAAGAACCAATGCGGATTGAACTTAGCTGTGGTACGAGCGGAGGCTCTCAGACGTATACCATCCACAAAGTTCTTTGATAGAAAGGTGTTTACAGGACCGATGTCTACCTTACTTGGCTTTGTTTCCGAGCCTGTTTCAATGAAGTTCTCAATTAAGGCTTTCGACGCAAACATAATCCACTTGAAGTGTTTAGTGCTTGCCATACGTTTGACAAAGGCATCCATACCAGCCTCACTCTTTGTCAGTTGCGTTGTTCGATGTGCTGCCCAGAATTCATTATCACGCAATTTAGCGTTCGCATCATACGTTATCTTCGCCTTACCCTTAAATAGTTTATCATCAATAGGAGTAAAGGCATAGTTTGTCAGAC
>ERZ773250.1107-NODE-1107-length-13916-cov-10.410793_pt1 | contig 13916 bp, 13 predicted proteins | sample MGYA00511258_ERZ773250 | MGnify/ENA primary metagenome ERZ773250 (study PRJEB29015, sample SAMEA2738164) | human oral metagenome | biome: human oral; feature: human-associated habitat; material: saliva | place: China | collected 2187 ... | reverse complement strand
ACCAGCGCGGCATGGGGTCCAACCCCGACGTGCTGCGCGACCTCCTGCGCGAGCGCCGCGTCATTACCGCGGCTCAGACTCCGCTCCCGGAGTTCTCGATCCAGATCATCGCCGGCGTGGCGGACAATCTGCGTCGCATCGACTCGCTGATCTCGGCGCATGCTCGCGTGCCCGGCTTGGATCGCATCGCTGCCGTCGACCTCGCGGTCATGCGTGTGGCGGTGTGGGAGATGCTCGAAAACGACGATGTGTCGCCGATCATCGTCATCGACGAGGCCATTTCGATCGTTCGATCGATCTCGACCGATACGTCGCCGTCGTTCGTGAACGCGGTTCTCGACGCGATCCGTAAGGATCTCGCGTCCCCCGCGTGGTCGCGTCGCAGCTCCGAGGAAGAGGATGTCCGAGCTTCCGATGAGGCTGAGTCATCGTCCGACAATGAGCTGCCCGTGCAGGAAGCACCCGCGCGGTCTCTGCCCGCTGGTGCCAAGCCACTGGATGGCGGCAACGTCGAAGATGAGCTCGACGAACTCCTTGAGGAGTACTGAGCCCTCGCTTCATACTGATGGTGAAGGCCGACTCTCGCATGAGAGTCGGCCTTCACCATGTCATGAGGCTGTGTTACAGAGACAGGCGCGTCGTGCGCACGTCCCAGAACTCCGGGCCATCAACGATGACCTCAAAGGTCCACTCGCCGGGCAGCTGTGCGATCTGCGCAAGCAGCGGGCGAGGCAGGTGCGGTGCGCGGATGATGAAGGACTCACCGGCGTTCATCGACTGGGCAGCACCGAGAACGGCCGCATGACGCAGACGGTGGGGGATAGCGGTCGCATCAATGGTCGGCTCGGCAACGTCGTGTTCGCCGCAGCCGCAGCCGCCACCGCGGACCTCGGGGTGGGGAAGCTGTTCGATCGTCATAGTGTGGCCTTTCTTTAGTGAAGTCTCTTCGGCGCCGTCGGCGCGGATTGAATTTTACCGGGTTCGCCCCTTTCATTGCATTGCCAAAGGGGTCGCATTCTGGCATGGAAGATGGGGTACCCGGTAGGGGTATCGCCTTATACCCCTACCGGGTATGGTCCACACAGCTTTCTCGACACCGCAGCCTTCTCGTCGCATGTCAAGCAATGACCAACAGCTCGACACCGATTTCACACATGACCATTCCACGTGGGCTTTCACACGTGGAGGCGTCACACTCACGTCTGATCAGGAGCGTAGGATGGACGTACGACAGATCCTTTAATGACCGTCCCGTGAGGCGGGGAAGGAGTACGCGTGGCCGAAGTGCACGCAGATCGCGCATCGCGCGGCAAAGAAGTATTGGGAATTGGCGACGTCGCACGCTCCCTGACACGCATCGCCTATGAGATCGTCGAACGCAACGGTGGCAGCGATAATCTCGTGATCGCAGGCATTCCCACTCGTGGCGCAACGTTGGCACGTCGCCTCGTCAATCGCATCCGCGAAGTTTCCGGCACCTACGCGGAACTCGCAATCATCGACACCACGATGTACCGCGACGACCTGGCCTCTCAGCCCCTGAGGGCTCCGAAAGAGACTCTGGTTCCTCGCACTGGGATTAACGGCAAGACGGTCGTCCTCGTCGACGACGTGCTGTACACCGGCCGCACCATCAAGGCTGCGCTCGACGCTCTCACTCGTATCGGTCGCCCCGCGGCCGTTCAGCTCGCAGTCCTCGTCGACCGAGGCCATCGCGAGCTTCCGATTCGCCCGGATTACGTCGGTAAAAATCTGCCGACCTCCCGCGACGAAATTGTCACCATTCTGCTCGACGAAACAGACGGGCGCGATGGCGTCCTTCTCGGGAAAGGCCTGTAAACGATGAGCCTGAGCCATCTCATTTCGATCCGTGACCTGACGCGCGAGGAGGCGATTCTGATCCTCGACACAGCGGAGCAGATGGCCGCCACTCAGCGCCACGGCGTGAAGAAGCTTCCGACGCTTCAGGGCAAGACTGTCGTCAACCTCTTCTTTGAGGATTCGACGCGAACCCGCATCTCTTTTGAGACCGCCGCCAAGCGCCTGAGCGCCGACGTCATTAACTTCCAGTCTCGCGGCTCCTCCGTCTCCAAGGGCGAGTCCCTCAAGGACACCGCGCTCACGCTGGAGGCCATGGGAGCGGACGCGGTCATCGTGCGCCACTCCTCGTCGGGTGCCGCGCACCGTCTCGCGCACGCCGGCTGGATGAATCTGCCGGTCCTCAACGCAGGTGACGGCACCCACCAGCATCCGACGCAGGCACTCCTTGACGCAATGACCCTGCGTCGTCACTACGCGCCGTCGCTCGGCGACGACGGAACACCCGCCCCCGGCTCCGGCCTCGACGGCGCCCACGTCATTATCGTCGGCGACGTCCTCCACTCGCGCGTGGCGCGCTCCAACGTCGATCTCCTGACGCTCCTGGGTGCCCGCGTCACCCTCGTCGCACCCCCGACACTCCTGCCGATCGGCGTCCAGACCTGGAACTGCGACACCTCCTACAACTTCGACGAGGCCCTGGCGACCGGTCCCGACGCGGTCATGATGCTGCGCGTGCAGCGCGAACGCATGTCGAGCGCGGGCGGCGGTTTCTTCCCCTCGCCCGGCGCCTACCACGCGGAGTACGGCCTAACCCCCGCACGCTTCGCGACGCTGCCGCCCAGCGCCGTCGTCATGCATCCCGGCCCCATGAACCGAGGCCTCGAAATCTGCGCTGAGGCAGCCGACTCAGACCAATCTGTCATCGTCGAACAGGTGTCGAACGGTGTGTGCATCCGCATGGCCGCCCTCTACCTGCTCCTCGCATCGGAAGGACACAGCAATGACTGAACAGACCCGTGACATCCTGATCACCGGCGCTTCGCTGCTCGGCGGCGAAGCCACCGATATTGCGCTGTCCGGTGGCATCATCGTCGCGATCGGTGCCGACGCTCGCGACGCCGTACGCGACCCGCGCGTCATCGACGCAGAAGGCCTCATCGCTCTGCCCGGCCTCGTCGACATTCACACCCACCTGCGCCAGCCGGGCGGGGAGGACGCCGAGACCGTCTTCACCGGCACGCGCGCGGCTGCCGTCGGCGGCTACACGGCCGTGCATGCGATGGCCAACACGACGCCCACGCAGGACACCGCGGCCATCGTCGACCAGGTGCTTCGGCTGGGCGAGGAGGCCGACTGGGTCGAGGTACGTCCCGTCGGTGCCGTCACCAAGGGCTTGGAAGGCAAGCACCTCGCATCGCTCGGCTCGATGGCCCGTTCGCGCTCAAAGGTCCGCGTCTTCTCCGACGACGGCAAGTGCGTGTCCGATCCCGTCCTCATGCGCCGCGCCCTCGAATATGTCAAGGGCTTCGGCGGCGTGATCGCCCAGCACAGCCAGGATCCCGCCCTCACCGAGGGCGCTCAGATGAACGAGTCGACGCTGTCCGGCGAGCTCGGCCTGGCCGGTTGGCCCGCCGTCGCCGAGGAGGCAATCATCGCCCGCGACATCCTCCTCGCCAAACACGTCGGCTCGCGCCTGCACGTGTGTCACCTGTCGACCGCGGGCTCGGTCGACCTCGTACGCTGGGGCAAGGCACAGGGCGTCGACATTACGGCCGAGGCCACGCCTCACCACCTGCTCCTGACCGAGCAGCTGGCCGCCACCTACGACCCGCTCTACAAGGTGAACCCGCCGTTGCGCCGCGCCGAGGACGTCGAAGCAGTGCGTGAGGGTCTGGCCGACGGCACGATCGACTGCATCGGCACGGACCATGCGCCGCATCCCCTCGAGATGAAGGACTGCGAGTGGCAGGCCGGCGCATTTGGTATGACCGGCCTGGAGACGGCGCTGCCGATCATCATCGAGACGATGGTGAACACGGGCCGCATGGACTGGGCAGACGTCGCTCGCGTCATGTCGACGGTTCCCGCCCAGATCGGCCGCGTGGAATCGCAGGGCCGGGGCCTCGTCGTCGGCGCCCCCGCACACGTGACCCTCGTGGACGCCACCGTCCGCGTGACGGTCGACCCGGCCAAGCAGTGGACGCGCTCCACGAACTGCCCCTTCCGCGGTATGGAACTGCCCGGACAGGTGCGCTACACGATTTTCAACGGCGTCCCGACGGTCGTCGACGCCACCCCGATTGCCAAGGAGGACCGATGACCACGTCCGATATCGCTCTGCTCGTCCTGGAGGACGGCACCGTTTTCATGGGCCGCGCGTGGGGCGCGAGGGGCCGCACGCTCGGCGAGATCGTGTTCTCGACCGGCATGACCGGCTACCAGGAGACGCTCACCGACCCGTCGTACCACCGCCAGATCGTCGTCATGACGGCCCCGCACATCGGTAACACCGGCGTCAACGACGAGGACCCCGAGTCCTCCCGCATCTGGGTCGCGGGCTTCGTCGTGCGCGATGCCGCCCGCCGCGCCTCTAACTGGCGCTCGCGCCGCGAGCTGGAGGACGAGCTAATCGCTCAGGGCATCGTCGGCATCGCGGACGTCGACACGCGTGCGATCACGCGCCACATCCGCGAGCGCGGGGCCATGCGCGCCGGCATCTTCTCGGGTGATGCGCTGCCCGTGGGCGCGCAGTACCTGGGGGACGAGGCCGTGGCTTCCCTCGTGCGCATCGTCTCCGAGTCGCCCGCGATGAGCGGAGCGGCGCTGGCCGCTGAGGTGTCGACGGACGAGACCTACGTGGTGGAACCTCTCGGCGACTTCGAGGGCAAGGAGCCCATCGCGCGCGTCGTTGCTGTTGACCTCGGTATCAAGTCGCGTACGCCCTACCACCTGGCCGCGCGCGGAGTGCGCGTCTACGTGGTGCCTTCGACCGTGTCCTTCGCCGACATCGAGGCACTCAAGCCGGACGGCGTCTTCTTCTCCAACGGTCCCGGCGACCCGTCGACGGCCGACCGCGAGATTGGCGTGCTGCGCGCCGTTTTGGACGCTGGCATTCCGTACTTCGGTATCTGCTTCGGTCACCAGCTCTTCGGGCGCGCTCTCGGCTACGGCACCTACAAGCTGGACTATGGTCACCGCGGCATCAACCAGCCGGTGAAGGACGTGGCCACGGGCCGCGTGGAGATCACTGCTCACAACCATGGCTTCGCGGTGGATGCCCCGGTGGGGGAGCCCTCGATCGCTCCCTTCGAATCGGGACGCTACGGGCGCGTCGAAGTCTCCCACGTCGGCCTCAACGACGGCGTCGTCGAGGGCCTGCGCGCCCTGGACATTCCCGCCTTCTCCGTCCAGTACCACCCCGAGGCAGCAGCCGGCCCGCATGACGGCGAGCTGCTCTTCGATCGTTTTATTTCCCTGATGACTGCCGCTAAGGAGACCCACTGATGCCCCGCAGGAACGATCTGTCGTCCGTCCTCGTCATCGGATCGGGCCCCATTGTCATCGGCCAGGCGTGCGAGTTCGACTACTCGGGCACGCAGGCATGCCGCGTGCTGAAGGAGGAGGGCCTGCGCGTCATCCTCGTTAACTCCAACCCGGCGACCATCATGACCGATCCGGGCATCGCCGACGCCACCTACGTCGAGCCGATCACCCCGGAGGTCGTGGCCTCGATCATCGAGAAGGAGCGCCCCGACGCGCTGCTGCCCACGCTGGGCGGCCAGACGGCGCTGAACACGGCCGTCGCGCTGTCCGAAATGGGCGTTCTCGAGCGTTTCAACGTCGAACTGATCGGCGCGTCCATCGACGCGATTCGCGCCGGTGAGGACCGCGAGGAGTTCAAGGAGATCGTTGAGCGCTCCGGTGCCGAGGTCGCTCGTTCCTTCATCGCCCACACTATGGAGGAGTGCCACGCGGCCGCTGCCGAGCTTGGCTACCCCCTCGTCGTTCGCCCCTCCTTCACGATGGGTGGCCTCGGCTCCGGTTTTGCTTACACCCCCGAAGACCTCGAGCGCATTGCCGGCCAGGGCCTGGCAGCCTCGATCACGACCGAGGTCCTCCTCGAGGAGTCGATCCTCGGCTGGAAGGAATACGAGCTCGAGCTTATGCGCGACAAGGCGGACAACGTCGTCGTCGTATGTTCGATCGAGAACGTCGACCCAGTCGGCGTGCACACGGGTGATTCGATCACCGTCGCTCCGGCGCTGACCCTCACCGACCGCGAGATGCAGCGCCTGCGCGACATCGGCATCGCCGTCATCCGCGCCGTGGGCGTGGACACCGGCGGCTGTAACATCCAGTTCGCGATCCACCCCGAGACGGGCCGCATCATCGTCATCGAGATGAATCCGCGCGTGTCGCGTTCGTCCGCGCTGGCCTCGAAGGCGACGGGCTTCCCGATCGCGAAGATCGCCGCGCGCCTCGCCACCGGCTACACGCTCGACGAGATCCCGAACGACATCACGGGTTCGACCCCGGCCTCGTTCGAGCCGACGCTCGACTACGTCGTTGTCAAGGTCCCGCGATTCACCTTCGAGAAGTTCCCGGCCGCCGACCCGACCCTCACGACCTCGATGAAGGCCGTGGGCGAGGCCATGGCGATCGGCCGCTCCTACACTGAGGCGCTGCAGAAGGCCCTGCGCTCGATCGATAAGGGCGGCGTGCAGTTTCACTGGGACGGGCCGGCACCCACCCCCGAGGAGACCCGCGCGCTCGTCGAGGCTGCGGGAGTCGGCACCGAGGGCCGCCTCGTCCAGGTCCAGCAGGCTATTCGTGGCGGCGCGACGCTTGAGGAACTGTTTGAGTCGACCAAGATCGACCCGTGGTTCCTCGACCAGATGTTCCTCCTCGACGAGGTCGCAACCCGCATTCGCGAGGCCGAGGCTCTCACGGGCGACGTTCTGGCCGAGGCGAAGCGTCACGGCTTCTCCGACCGCCAGATCGCTGCCATGCGTGGCCTGTCCGAGGACACGGTGCGCGAGGTGCGTGGTGCCTTCGGCATCCACCCCGTCTTTAAGACGGTCGACACCTGCGCCGCCGAGTTCGCGGCCCGCACCCCCTACCATTACTCGACCTACGACCAGGAGAACGAGGTCCGTCCGCGCGAGCGCGAGGCCGTCATCATCCTGGGTGCCGGTCCCAACCGAATCGGTCAGGGTATCGAGTTCGACTACTCGTGCGTGCACGCAGCCATGTCCCTGCGCGATCACTACGAGACCATCATGGTCAACTGCAACCCCGAGACGGTGTCGACCGACTACGACATTTCCGACCGCCTCTACTTCGAGCCTCTCACGCTCGAGGACGTCCTGGAGATCTACCGCGCCGAGTGCGCGGCTGGCCCCGTCAAGGGCATGATCGTCCAGCTCGGTGGCCAGACCCCGCTGTCGCTCGCCGCCGATCTCGAGCGCGCCGGCGTGCCGATCCTGGGTACCAGCCCGCGCGCCATCGACCTGGCCGAGGACCGCGAGGAGTTCGGCAAGGTTCTCGAGGCCGCTCATTGCCCGGCACCCGCACACGACACCGCGAACACGCCCGAGCAGGTCATCACCGTGGCCGAGCATGTCGGCTACCCGGTTCTCGTTCGTCCCTCCTTCGTGCTGGGTGGTCGCGGCATGGCGATCATCAACGACGAACCGGCGCTGCGCGAGTACCTCGCGAGCCATGACTCCGAGCTACTGTTCTCGCGCGGACCGCTCCTCATCGACCGCTTCCTGGACGCCGCCATCGAGATCGACGTCGACGCCCTGTACGACGGCGAAGAGCTCTTCATGGGCGCGATCATGGAGCACATCGAGGAGGCTGGCATCCACTCAGGTGACTCCTCCTGCGTGCTGCCTCCCATGACGCTGTCCGCGCGCGAACTCGAACGCATCACGGCCTCCACCGAGGCGATCGCGCGTGGCGTCGGCGTTCGTGGCCTGATCAACATTCAGTTCGCCCTGCTCTCCGACACCCTCTATGTCATCGAGGCAAACCCGCGTGCCTCGCGTACCGTTCCCTTCGCGTCGAAGGCAACGGGCGTCCAGCTCGCAAAGGCCGCCGCTCTCATTCAGGTGGGTGTGACGATCGCCTCCCTGCGTGAGCAGGGGCTGCTGCCCACCCATGACGCCCGCGAGATTCACGACGGTGGCTCGATTGCCGTCAAGGCTGCCGTCCTGCCGTTCAAGCGGTTCCGCACGGCTGGCGGCGAAATCGTCGACACCGTTCTTGGTCCCGAGATGCGCTCGACCGGCGAGGTCATGGGCATTGACCGCGACTTCCCGACGGCATTCGCCAAGGCCCAACTCGGCGCTTCGACCGACATGCCGACGTCGGGCACCGTCTTCATTTCGATTGCAGACACCGATAAGCGAGCGATCGTTCTACCGGCCTCCCGTATGCACGAGATGGGCTTCAAGATCCTCGCGACCTCAGGAACGGCATCGGTCCTGCGCCGCAATGGCATCGAAGCCCAGGCTGTTCGTAAGTCGTCCGAAGGCCGCGGAGACGGCGGCGAGCCGACGGTCGTCGACCTCATCAACGACGGATCGATCGACATGGTCGTCAACACGCCTCAGCGCAGCGCCCCGCGTAATGACGGCTATCAAATCCGTACCGCTGCGGCCTCGCAGGACCGCCCTGCGGTGACCACGCTGCAGGCGTTCAACGCGATGGTGCAGGCCATCGAAGTCCGTATGCGCGGGGCCTACTCCGTGCGCTCGTTGCAGGAATGGGATTCCATTCGATCGGAGGAAACACGATGACAACTTCCGCAATCAAGCCTGCCGCCTCAGCTGGCTTCGGCGACCGTCTGTACACCGCCATGCGCACCTACGGCCCCGTGTGCGTGGGCATCGATCCCCACGCCTCTCTCTTGCAAGAATGGGGACTTGACGACGACGCGAACGGTGTGCGAGAGTTCTCCCTTCGAGTCATCGAGGCGCTCGGTGGTCGCGTTGCCGCCTTCAAGCCTCAGGCCGCGTTCTTCGAACGGCACGGCTCTCGAGGCGTCGCCATCCTCGAAGAGGTCATCGCTGCCTGCCGTGAAGTCGGCACGCTGTGCATTGTGGATGCGAAGCGCGGTGACATCGGCTCGACGATGGACGGCTATGCACAGGCGTTCTTGTCGGACGCCTCCCCGCTTGCCGGTGATGCAGTCACGCTCTCGCCCTACCTCGGCGTAGGATCGCTGACCCCCGCCCTCGAGTTGGCGCGACGGACCGGAAGGGGAGTGTTCGTTCTCGCCCTCACATCGAACCCCGAAGGTGCCTCCGTTCAGCACGCCCGCGGCGAGGATGGAACCAGCGTTGCGGGGCGGATCGTGTCCCAACTGGCGGACTTTAACAGCCGGTGTGACCAACAACACCTCGGGCCCGCTGGCATCGTCGTGGGAGCCACCGTGGGCGACGCAGTCAAGCGTTTGGGCATCGATCTCGCCTCGCTCAATGGCGCTTTTTTGGCTCCAGGAGTGGGCGCACAGGGCGCTGGACCGGCGCAGGTCAGGGAGGTTTTCGCCGGAGCCGAAGATGCTGTCCTCGCCTCGTCCTCTCGAGCAATCCTGCGTTCTGGCCCGAGCATCGCCGGCCTCCGAGATGCCTATCGTGCAACGGTCGATTCGCTGCAATAATCTGCTCTGTTACTAAAAGAGCAGCGTTTTGGTCTGGCACTAGCGGTCTGGAAGGTGACATAGTTTATTTACCGAAGATCCCAACGGAGGAGATGATCAGAATGGCACTACCTGATCTCACGCCAGAACAGAGGGCACAGGCCCTCGAAAAGGCAACACAGGCACGGAGGCGTCGCGCCGAAGTGAAGAATGCGCTTAAGGCGCGCTCGATGAACCTGTCGGAGGTTTTGGAACTCGCTGATTCAGACGAAGCCGTAGCGAAGATGAAGGTCGTTTCGCTGCTGGAGTCGCTGCCGCGCGTCGGCACGAACACGGCTGCCGTGCTGATGGACGAGTACAAGATCGCCCAGAGCAGGCGCGTGCGTGGCCTCGGCCCCGTCCAGCGGAAGGCGCTCGTCGAGCGTTTCGGCTGACGCGGTCAAGCGTGGCACACTTGAGTCATGACAAAGGCTCAACTCACTGTCCTCGCTGGCCCTACAGCCGTTGGAAAGGGAACTGTTGTCGCTGCGCTGACGAAGCGCTTCCCGACGCTTAACGTGTCGATCTCGGCAACAACTCGCGATCCTCGACCCGGTGAATTGAACGGCGTCCACTACTACTTTGTTTCCACTCAAGAATTCGATGCAATGATCGACCGTGGAGACATGTTGGAGTGGGCGCTTGTTCATGGAAAAAACAAGTACGGAACGCCTCGCGGCCCCGTTGATGAAGCCCTCGCCGCTGGCAAGCCCGTGCTCCTTGAGATCGATCTGGCCGGCGCACGTCAGGTCCGCACCACCAGGCCCGACGCGCAGTTCATTTTCCTCGCTCCACCTTCGTGGGAGGAGCTTGAGCGTCGCCTTATCGGGCGCGGCACCGAAAGCCCCGAGGAACAAGCGCGTCGCCTGACTACCGCCCGCGTTGAGCTGGAGGCTGCCTCGGAGTTTGACCATGTCGTGATCAACGACGACGTGGAGCGCGCGGTAGATGAACTGGCTCGGCTCATTGGCCTGGAGTAGTATCTATCTGAATCCGCCACTGAGAGGAATACACGCATGTCCGGAATTGTTGCCCAGCCCGTGGGCATCACGTCCCCGCCCATTGACAATCTGCTGGAGCACGTCGATTCCAAGTACGCGCTGGTTATCTTCGCTGCGAAGCGCGCACGCCAGATTAACTCTTACAATCTGCAGCTTCAGCAGAACATGATCCAGTTCGTGGGTCCGGTCGTCGACGTGCAGCCGGATGAGAAGCCGCTGGCGGTTTCCCTGCGAGAGATCAACGAAGGCCTCCTGACTCTCGAAGCCAACCCCGAGGCCTGACATGGCAACTGTCGTCGTCGGAGTGACCGGCGGCGTTGCAGCTTTCAAAGCACCCATCGTGGTCCGCGAGTGTCAACGCGCGGGCCACGACGTGTATGTCGCTGCGACGCGCGCGTCATTGGATTTCGTTGGCCGCTCCACGTGGGAGGGCATCACGTCCCGCCCGGTCGCTGTGGATATCGCGGGGGAGGGGCGCGCCGAGCACGTGGAGCTTGCTCGCGTCGCAGACCTCATCATCGTCGTTCCCGCGACCGCTAATTCTTTGGCGCGCCTCGCCGCCGGTTTCGCCGACGACATGGTCTCGCTGACGGTTCTCGCGTCTGACGCGCCGGTTGTTGTTGCCCCCGCGATGCACTCCAACATGTGGCTGGCACCGGCCACGCAGGCGAACGTCAAGACGCTTCGCGAGCGCGGTGTGCACGTCATCGATCCCGCGTCTGGCGCGCTCGGTTCTGGCGACAGCGGTGTCGGCCGTCTTCCTGAACCCGTGGAGATCGCTCGGGTAGCTCTCGAGCTGCTCGATTCTCGCAACCAGTCATTGCAGGTGCTCGCTGGCCGCACGGTCGTTGTCACCGCTGGCGGGACGCGCGAACCCATCGATCCGGTCCGTTTTTTGGGCAATCAGTCATCCGGCCGTCAGGGACTGGCGATTGCGTCGGCAGCGGCGCGAGCCGGTGCCTCCGTCCGTGTGATCGCCGCCAACATCGAGTCGGCTCTCCTCGAAGCGCTTCCGACGGGCGTACAGGTCACTCGCGTGGGCAGTGCCCTGCAGATGCGCGAGGCTTTGATCGATCAGGTGGCCGACGCCGATGCTCTCGTTATGACGGCAGCCGTTGCGGACTTTCGGCCCGAGGCCACCTCGGAGTCGAAGATGAAGAAGGACCCATCGACCGAGGATGCTCCGACGATCCGCCTGGTTCGTAACCCCGATATCCTCGCTGAAGTCGCGCACGGCGACCAGCGCCCGCCCCTCGTCGTCGGTTTCGCCGCGGAGACCGGCACCGACGAGGAGATTCTCGCCTACGGCGCTGACAAGGCTGCTCGAAAAGGTGCAGATTTCATTTGTTTGAACCGGGTGGGGGAGAGCGTCGGATTTGGCGACGTGCCCAACGATATTCGCCTCCTCGATGCATGCGGCCACATCGCGGGCCGTTACGTCGGCTCAAAGGATGAGGTTGCCGCTGGTCTTGTCGGCCATATGGCTTCATTCCTTGATAATCTAAAGCGGTGAGTCAACAGCTTTTTTCTTCTGAGTCCGTTACTGAAGGTCACCCCGACAAGGTCTGTGACCGTATCTCCGATGCGATCCTCGACGCGCTGCTCGCTGCCGACCCCCGCTCGCGCGTTGCCGTCGAGACGATGGCGGCCACCGGCCTCATCCACATCGCCGGTGAGGTGACGACCGAGGCGTACGTTGAGATTCCTGAGATTGTGCGTCGCGAGATTCTTTCGATTGGCTACGACTCGTCGCGCGTTGGCTTCGACGGTGCCTCCTGCGGCGTTTCCGTATCGCTGGACGGCCAGAGCCCCGACATCGCCGGCGGCGTTGATGAAGCCATTGAAGTGCGCGGCACGCAGGGCGGTGACCCGCGCGACCGTCTCGGTGCCGGCGACCAGGGCATCATGTTTGGCTACGCTTCTTCGGATACCCCGGATCTCATGCCCGCCCCCATCTGGCTGGCACACCGCCTCGCAAAGCGTCTGACTGACGTTCGCAAGCAGGGCATCGTTGAAGGGCTGCGTCCCGACGGCAAGACTCAGGTGACTCTCGCGTACGAAGACGGTCGGCCGGTGGGTATCGACACAATCGTCGTGTCCACCCAGCACGACGAGGCGCTGTCACAGTCGGCGATCGCCGACGCGGTGCGCGACAACGTCATCACCCCTGTCATCGAGGAGTCCGGTCTCGCGCTGGCGACCGGATCCATGACTACTCTGATCAACCCGTCGGGTCGCTTCGTCCTGGGCGGCCCCGCCGCGGACGCCGGCCTCACCGGCCGCAAGATCATCGTTGACACGTACGGTGGTATGGCCCGTCACGGCGGCGGTGCCTTCTCCGGCAAGGACCCGTCGAAGGTCGATCGTTCCGCCACCTACGCCGCCCGTTGGGTGGCTAAGAACGTCGTGGCCGCCGGTATCGCCCAGCGTTGCGAGATTCAGCTTGCCTACGCCATTGGACGTGCTCGCCCGATCGGCCTGTACGTCGACACCTTCGGGACTGCTTCGGTGCCCGAAGATCGCATCGCGGACGCCATCCGCGAGGTCTTCGACCTGCGTCCCCTCGGCATGATCGAAGACCTCGATCTGCTGCGTCCGATCTACCGCGAGACCGCTGCGTATGGCCACTTCGGCCGCGAGCAGTTCCCGTGGGAAGCGATCAATCGCGTCGACCAGCTCAAGGCTGCGCTCGCATGAGTGAGGCATTGGAAGCCCAGGACCACCTGCCCTCGTACGAGACCGAGTCCGCTCGCCGCGCGTGGCGTCGGCGCACGAGCCTGGAGATGATCATTTCCGGCTCCATCGGCCTCGTCACGTCGTTTGTACTCTCGATCGAGGCGTGGCAGCTGGCCGCTGACTCTTCAGCGCGCTTTGGCTGCGACATTTCGTCCGTACTGTCGTGTTCGACGGTCGCGCAGACGTGGCAGGCGCGTATCCTCGGCTTCCCTAACGCTTTCCTCGGCATCTTTTTCGAGGCCGTGGTTCTCGCTATCTCCGTCGCTATTTTCGCGGGCGTGAAGTTCCCGCGCTGGTACATGCTCGGCACGAACCTGCTGTACACGATCGCGCTGTTCTTTGCGTTCTGGCTGTTCGGGCAGTCGTATTTCATCATTCAGGTGCTGTGCCCGTGGTGCCTGCTCATCACCCTGACGACAACACTCGTGTTTGGTGGAATCACGCGCATCAATGTTCGCGATGGCGTCATCCCGGTGCCCGAGGGGCTGCGTCGTCTTGTCGCACAGGGCCTCGACTGGGCACTGTGGGGCCTGATCGTTTTCGGCGTGCTCGCCATGGTGGTCGCGAAGTACGGTCTGAAGCTTCTCGGCTGAGAGCGGGACGCAGATGTGTGCGGGCAGTGATTCACTAGGATCATGACTTCCCAACAGGGCATGCTTGACGGTTTCGATCCG
>ERZ773250.1103-NODE-1103-length-13957-cov-2.495324_pt1 | contig 13957 bp, 16 predicted proteins | sample MGYA00511258_ERZ773250 | MGnify/ENA primary metagenome ERZ773250 (study PRJEB29015, sample SAMEA2738164) | human oral metagenome | biome: human oral; feature: human-associated habitat; material: saliva | place: China | collected 2187 ... | reverse complement strand
CTGCGCGCCCCCGGGGACGGTTAGGCGGCCTACGCCGCTGCCGCAGCCGATTCCTCCCCGCGGATCGAGCGCAGCACCCCGGCGAGCAGGAACCACCCGCCCGAGACGATGAGGACGGCGACCGCGCCGCTGTAGACCATGAGCTGCACCGCGCCGAGGAACTCTGCGCCGATGTAGAAATAGATCGCCGCCACACCGACAAACGAGAGCACGAGAAAGAGCGCGCTGTGCACGACATTCGGTGAGAGAACGACGCCGAGCGCGCCGATGATCGTCACGGCAGCGAGAAAGTAAAAGATAAAGCTCATGTCGCCCCTCCTTCCGTCGTCTGCGCATCCTTTGCGGCAACGTTTTCCGTGGCGGATGTGTCCGCCGCAGCTTTTTCTTCAGCGGCATTTTCCTCAGCAGCTTTTTCCTTTGCGGCAGCCTCCGCTTCGGCTTTCGCCTTCGCCTCAGCCTCCGCCTTTGCCTTGGCGGCGGCTTCCTTCTTCGCCTTTTCCTCTGCCGCCTCGACCTCCACCTGTGCGAGGAACTCCGCGAGATCGGCACGATCCTCGTCCGTCATGGCATCGTGCGTCATCGTCTCCTTGCTCCACGTGGCGATGGCGTAGTCCTTATCCCAGACAAGCGTATTGACCGGACACGCCTCCACGCAGAGATTGCAGTAGAGACAGCGCCCCGAGTGATGAATGTAGGACTTCATGTGGCGCTTCTTCTTCGCATCTGGGACAATCGTCAGATCGAGCGCCTTGTTCGGGCACGCATTGGCGCACATCGAACAGCCGATGCAGACGCGCCAGTCCATCGCGAGATTGCCGCCGCGAAAATTATCCGTCATGGGAAGCTTTTCCTCAGGGTAGCAGACTGTCTCCTTCTTGCCCCAGAGATGCTTCCATGTGACACTCATGCCGGTCAAAAGGCCTTTTCCAAACATGTGCGTCCCCCCTTAAACGATACCGAACCAGAACATCAGTGCACCCGTCAGAACAACGTTCAGAATCGAGAGCGGGACGAGCACCTTCCAGCCGAACGTCAGGATCTGATCCACGCGCGTGCGCGGGAACGTCCAGCGAAACCACATGATGAGCAGCACCATGAGCACTGCCTTGAGGCCAAACCAAACGAATCCCGGCAGGAACGACGGTCCGCTGTAGCCGCCGAGGAAGAACGTCGTCGCGAGGATCGCCGCCGTCAGGAGATTCGCGTACTCTGCGAGGAAGAACAGCGCCCAGCGCATCCCCGAGTACTCCGTAAACGGTCCTGCGATGATCTCGGACTCGCCCTCCACGAGGTCGAACGGCGTACGGTTCGTCTCGGCGACCGCTGCGATCAGGAAGATGATGAACGCGAGCGGCTGCATGAAGATAAACCAGTAGTTTTGCGCCTGCATCTGCACGATATCGTCGAGGCGCAGTGAGCCCGTCAGCATGATGATGCCGAGCAGAGAGAAGAGAAGCGGCGCCTCATAGCTGAGCATCTGCCCGACGATGCGCATGCCGCCGATAAACGAATACTTATTGTTCGATGCATAGCCGCCCATGAGGAACGGCAGCACCGCCTGCCCCGAGATGGCAAAGAGGAGGAACACGCCGACGTTGACATCGGCGAGCACCACCCCCACATCGAAGGGGAAAAGCGCGTAGACGAGCGCTGCGGGGACAAAGAGCAGCGCGGGCGAGAGTGCCCAGACCACCTTGTCCGCACCGGCGGGCATAATGTCCTCCTTGCTCATCAGCTTCAGCATATCCGCAACGGGCTGCAGCAGACCGAATCTTCCGCCCACGCGGTTCGGGCCGATGCGCACTTGGATGAACGCGCAGATCTTGCGCTCCGTATAGGTAAAGACAATCGCCGCCATCGAGATGATGCCGAGCAGGATGGCAATACCGACGAAGGTCATCACGAGATCCACCACGAACGGAATCGGGATCAGGCAGTAGATGAGCCCGTCCAGCTCCATCGCAATCGCAGAAAGAAGAGAGCTCTCCATCATTCGTCTCCTTTCTCAGCAGTCCACTTCGCCCATGATTGGGTCGATGGACGAGTAGGCGGCGACCGAGTCGCCGATGAGCATGCCGCGGCACATCGGATCGAGTCCCTGCATATTTACGAACGAGGGGCGGCGGATGTGGATGCGGTATGGTTTCGTCGTACCGTCACTGACGATATAGAAGCCGAGCTCCCCGCGCGTTCCCTCCGTCCGACTGAACACCTCGCCCTTGGGCGGCTTGATGACCTTGGGCACCTTCTTTGCCATGAAGTCACCCTCGGGCAGCCCGTCGATTGCCTGCCGCACGATCTTCGCGCTCTCCGTGATCTCGGCGAGCTTGACCATGTAGCGATCCCAGTTATCGCCGTGCTCGCCCACGGGGATATCGAAGTCAAAATCATCGTAAACGCTGTAGCCGTCCACCTTGCGCAGATCAAAGGCGAGCCCCGTCGCGCGCAGATTCGGCCCCGTCATACTGCACGCGAGTGCCTCCTCCGTCGTCATGGGCGACGTGCCACGAATGCGGCGGACAAAAATCTCGTTGCCCGTGAGGAGACGGTTGTACTCCGCGAGGAAGTCGGGCACACTGTCGACAAAGGCGCGGATCATCTCTGCCGCCGCGGGAGAGAGATCCTCCTTTACCCCGCCGATGCGGATATAGTGAAAGGTCTGACGTGCCCCGCAGACGAGATTGAAAATATCGAGGATCCTCTCGCGGTCGCGGAAGCAATAGAGCATCCCCGTCGACGCGCCGAGATCATTCGCGAGCGTCCCGATGAAGATCAGGTGACTGTTGATGCGGTTCAGCTCCGCCATGATAACGCGGATGTACTCCGCGCGCGGCGTTGTCTCGATCCCCGCCAGCTCCTCCACCGCACGCGCATAGCCGAAGTTGTTGTTCATGGCCGAGATGTAGTCGAGGCGGTCGGTATAGGGCAGCCCCTGCGCATACGTCCGCGCCTCGAGCAGCTTCTCAATCCCGCGATGGAGATAGCCCATGATCGGCGTCGCCTTCACGATGCGCTCGCCGTCCAGCTCGAGCTGCACCTGCAGCACGCCGTGCGTCGACGGATGCTGCGGGCCCATGTTGAGCGTATAGGTCTCGGTACGCAGCATCAGGACTCCTCCTTCCGAAAGGATGGGACAGCGGGCGGCGGCGGCGGAACAAAGTCCTTGCGCAGGGGATGCCCGACAAAATCGTCCGCATGGAAGACGCGCCGCAGATCGGGATGCCCCGTGAACACAATGCCCATAAGATCATACACCTCGCGCTCCTCGAACGCCGCGCCCGGGAACACAGAGGTCGCCGAGGGGAGCACGGGCGCATCATGCGGCAGCATTACCTTCAGCGTCAGCCAGTGCAGCTCCGTCGGTGAAAAGAGATGGTAGACCATCTCGAAGCGGTCTTTCCAGTCCACCGCCGTCACATTCTCAAGCCGCGTCAGCTGCAGTGTCCCGTCGACACGCAGAACGCGCAGCAGGCCGAGGAGCTCCTCAGCGGCAATGTAGAGCGCAGGACGCTCTGCCTCCGCATCGTACTCTGCCGATGAAAAGGCGACCTTGAGTGCCGCCAGCATCGCGGGCGTCACATACTTGTTTCTCATGCGTGCACCGCCCTCTCTGCCGCCCGCTCTGCCCAGTAGGCACGTTCCGCACGGACGCGCTCGGGATGGAGGATCTTCTCGCGCAGCTTCAGCATGCCGTCAATCAGTGCCTCGGGGCGCGGCGGACAGCCCGGGATGTAGACATCCACGGGCAGGAGCTCATCAACCCCCGAGACGACCGAGTACGAGTCCGCAAAGGGGCCGCCCGCAATCGCGCATGCCCCCATCGCAATCACATACTTCGGCTCGGGCATCTCCTCATAGAGACGCACGACCGCCGGCGCCATCTTCCACGTCAGCGTCCCCGCGACGATGAAGAGATCCGCCTGACGCGGGCAGGGGCGAAACACCTCATAGCCGAACCGCGCGAGATCGAACCGTGCCGTCGCCGTCGTCATCATCTCGATGGCGCAGCACGCAAGCCCCGAGGACAGCGGCCAGATCGAATTGGCGTGCGCCCAGCGCAGCAGCTCATCCAACTTGACGACAAAGACATTTTCCCGCAGACACTCCGGGACGCGCTCTGCTATTTCCATGTGAGATCCCCCTTTCGCCACGCATAGGCAAGGCCGAGCACCAGAATCCCAACGAAGATGAACATCTCGATGAGCGCAAATGCGCCGAGCATGCGGAACTCCACCGCCCACGGGTAGAGGAACACCGTCTCTATGTCAAAGACGATGAACAGCAGCGCGTAGAGGAAATACCCCGCACGAAACTGAACGTAGGGCGACCCGATCGAATCGACACCGCACTCGTAGGGAATGTACTTCTGCGGCGACGGCTTCTTCGGCTGCAGCAGGAATGCCGGTCCCAGTGCCATGACGGGGAAAAACAACGCTACGAGAAGAAAAATGCCCAAGCTCCCATATTCTCCCATACATAAGCCCTCCTTATAGAAGAATTAAATAAATACATAGGAAAAGAAAATGATTCAAAACAATAATTCAGGGGCAAAAAAATATAATCGCGACTTAACAGACGTTGTATTTATAATTGTCAGTATAAACGATAAAATCTATATATCATCATACCTGAAAAGTGTCTTTTTTACAAGATACAGCGTGAAAAACTTTCTATTGATAAACTCCATCAAACGATAGGGAAAAGAAGAACATGCTTATTTGAAAGAAACGAGATTTCCTGCTATAATCAGAAACAATGATGGAGGCGTGTCCCTGTCTGTCAGCGGCACCTCCGGCAACAAAGGAGACTTTACACAATGCTGTTACACCGTAAATCCGTCGAACTGCTTGCGCCTGCCGGCACATGGGATGCCATGACGGCAGCGATTGATGCCGGCGCGGACGCCGTCTATCTGGGCGGCAAACATTTCAATATGCGCCTGCACGAGGGCGATTTCAACTTCGACGACGCGCGGCTCAAGGAGGCAATTGACTACGCCCATGCCCATGACGTCCATCTCTACGTAACCCTCAACAACCTCATCAGCAACGAGGAGCTGCCGGCACTACGCGACTATCTCGCCTATCTGGAGGAGATCCGCCCCGATGCGATTCTCGTACAGGACTTTGCCGTGCTCGAGCTCGTGCACGAGATGGGCATCACCGTGCCCCTGCACACCTCGGTCATGATGAATACGCATAACGAATACGCCATCGAAAAGCTCAAGGAATACGGCATCACGCGCATCGTGGTCGGCCGTGAGATGACGCTCTCCGAGCTCGCCCTCTTCCGTGCGCGCACGGGCATCGAGGTGGAGTACTTCATGCACGGCGATATGTGCATCTCCGAGAGCGGGCAGTGCATCCACTCGGGCGTTCTCTTCGGACAGAGCGGCAACCGCGGGCGCTGCATGAAGATCTGCCGCTGGCCGTTCGCCTTCATCAACGAGGAGACGGGAGAGGTGCTCGACGCGTCCAGCCCCGGGCCGTACAAGCTGGCGCTCAAGGATATGTGCATGTATCGTGCCATCCCCGCACTCATACAGGCGGGCGTCTTTTCGTTCAAAATCGAGGGGCGGATGCGTGCGCCGGAGTTCATCCGCCGCCTCGTCTCCACCTATCGTGCCGCCATCGATGCCTACATCGCCGATCCGAACGGCTATACGACGGATGAGGAGGGTTGGCGCAGCCTCTACGAAAACCGCGTGCGCGACTACACGACCACATTCGCATTTGGACAGCCGACAGCAATCGACATCGGCATGACGGGCGAGCGCGAGCCGCGCTTCTTCAGTCAGGCGATCGAGGAGGCAGGCTTTGCCGACGAGGTGCTGCGCGAGGAGCCGCCGATCGCAAAGGAAAACGAACCCACCCGTCGTCTGAGTGTCCGCGTCGGCACCCCCGAGGCGGCGCGCGCCGCCATCGACGCAGGTGCCGATACCGTCTACGTCGGCGGTGAGGCATTCCGTCCGCAGCGTCCGTGGACGCTGCGCGACTATGAGGCACTCGTGCGCGACGCAGCAGGACGCGCTCACATCATCGTGAATACACCGCGCACGACCATGCGCCGCGAATGCGGAGAGCTCGAGCAGTTCTTCACTGCCCTGAACGACATCGGCGTGGACGGCGTCATGGTCGGCAACCTCGGCACGCTGAAACTCGCACGCACGCTCACGAAGCTGCCCATTCAAGCGGATCACTCCTTCAACCTCTTTAACCATCTCGCCGCGACCTTCCTCAGGGAAAACGGGCTCACCATGGCGACGGCATCCTATGAGCTGTCCTTCCGTCAGCTGCGCGAGATCGTCGAGAACGCCGTCCTTCCGATTGAGGCCGTCGTCCACGGCGCGTACGAGTCCATGATCTGCGACTACAACTTCCCCGCGATGTCGCTGCCCGCATACAACGACCTCGATTCGCCCGAGCTGCTCGACACGCACTATGCGTTCCGTGACGAGGCAGGCGGCGTCCATTCGATCCGCATCGACCAGTACGGACGCAGCCACATCTACTTTGCCAAGGATCTGTGCCTCTACCCCTATCTCGAAAAGTTCAACGGGCTCGGCTCGTACCGCATCGAGGCGCAGGACTACACGGCAGATGTGACGGCGGAGATCGTCCGCATCTACCGTGCGGCACTCGACCGTCTCGCCGCAGGCGGCGACGGCTATCGTGCGGCGGAGTTCGACCGCCTCACAGAGATCGCGCCGCGCCCTCTTGGCATTGGCACCTACCGTTTCCGTCAGAGCCGCAATTCGATTTGAGTAAGAAAGTACATTTCATGGCAACAGATTCTATCAGCGAACACTCCTACATCGGCGCAGCCGCCATACTGGAAAAGAAGAAGAAGTACATCATGCCCTGTCTGGGGCATTTCTACAGCGATCCGCGCCAGATTGTGCGCGGCTCTATGCAGTACCTCTACGACAGCGAGGGACGAGAGTATCTCGACTGCTTCGCGGGCGTCTCCGTCATCAACTGCGGGCACTGCAACCCCGAGATCAACGCCGCCGTCACGGAGCAGGTCAACACCCTCCAGCACGTCTGCAATATCTACCTCACGGAGAACTTCGTCAACCTCGCCGAGCAGCTCGCACGCATCACTCCGGGCTCACTACAGAAAAGCTTCTTCTGCTCCACGGGCACAGAGGCAAACGAGGGCGCAGCACTGCTTGCCGAGATCGCCACGGGCAGCAGTGAGTTCATCGCCCTGCGCAGCGGTCTTCACGGTCGTACGAAACTGACGATGAGCCTGACGGGCATCGCCATGTGGCGCACCGACCCGAATCCCGTCGGGGGCATCAGCTTTGCACCGAACCCATACTGCTATCGCTGTCCCATGGGCAAGGAATACCCTGCCTGTGACCTCGCGTGTGCCAATGTGGTCGAGGACATCATCCGAACGGTCACATCGGGGCGCCCCGCCGCCTTTATCGCCGAGACCATCCAGGGCAACGCGGGCATCGTCGTTCCGCCGCCCGGGTACTTCAAGCGCATCAAGGAGATCCTCACGCACTTCGGCACGCTCTTCATCGCAGACGAGGTGCAGACGGGCTTTGCGCGCACGGGCAGAATGTTCGGCATCGAGCACTACGATGTGCAGCCCGACATCATGACCATGGCGAAGGCTCTCGGCAACGGTGCGCCCATCAGTGCGTTTATCGCGACGCCGGCGGTCGCCGACAAGTACAAGAAGCCCGGCGCATCGACCCTCGGCGGCAATCCCGTCTCCTCCACGGCAGGACTCGGCGTCATCCGCTATATCGAGTCGCATGATCTCATGGGGAACGCCGAGCGGCGCGGCGCACAGCTGCGTGCAGGGCTGCGGGAGATCGCAGCGCGGCATCCCATCATCGGCGACATCCGTGGCCTCGGTCTGATGGTCGGCGCAGAATTTGTCCACGCGGACAAATCCCCCGCTTCTGCCGAGCTGGATACTGTACTCGAGGAGCTCAAGGACCGCGGCTTCATCGTCGGCAAAAATGGCATCGCCCGCAACGTCATGGCATTTCAGCCACCGCTCATCATCACGGAGCAGAATATCAGCGACGTGCTGAATGCGGTGGAGATCATCTTGACGGAGAAAGGACTCTAACGCTATGGCAAAACGCTACCATGAACTCACCGTCGCAGGCTGCCGCCGCAGTCTCCCCATCCTGAACCTCAACGAACACCTGGCGATCGCGGGTTTCGTCATGCTGGGCGACGTGGAGCTGTGCACGGCGTGTGCACGCGAGCTGGCAAAGGTGATTCCGGCGGACACGGAGATCCTCATGACCGCCGAGACGAAGGGCATCCCTCTGGCGGCGGAGCTCGCACGACAGCTTGGTATGCCCTACTACATCACGGCACGCAAATCCATTAAGGCGTACATGGAAGATCCCATCTGGGTCGAGGACGAATCCATTACGACGCTCGGCAAACAGCGGCTCTACCTCACGGCGGATGATATCACACGTATCAAGGGACGCCGCGTGCTCCTGCTGGATGACGTGATCAGTACGGGCGGCTCGATGAAGGCACTCGTCCATCTCGCCGAGAAGGCGGGGGCGCACGTCATCGGACAGGCGGCCGTTCTCGCCGAGGGCGACGCGGCACAGCGGAAAGACATCATCTTCCTCGAGACGCTGCCGCTCTATACCCCCGCATAGGAAAGGGCATTTCGTGCATCAATATCTCTTCTACATCGGAGATTTTCCCATCCGTGCCTACGGCATCGTGATCTCCCTCTCGATCTTCCTTGCCACAGGGGTCGCCTACTACCTCGCAAAGGCGGATGGGCGCGGCTACGAGAAGTACATCACCGACATCGGCATCTACTGCGGCATCGCAGGGCTTCTCGGTGCGCGGCTCTGGGATGTCTTCTTCTTTGACTGGGACTACTATCAGCACCACCTGACCGAGCTGCTGAACGTCTGGCAGGGCGGCATGGCCATCCAGGGCGGCGTCTTTCTCGGCGTGCTCGTCGGTATCCTCTACAGCCGAAAGCACGGTCTTGACACCATCCACTTCCTCGACGTTGTCGCCCCCGCCATCGTCCTCGGTCAGGCCCTCGGGCGTTGTGCAAACCTCCTCAACGGCGACGCCTTCGGTGCGCCGACCAGCGGAGACTTTGGCATCCTCTATCCTGCAACAACCCTCGCTCACCACACATACGGCGCACAGCCGCTCTGGCCGGCGGAGGTCTGGGAGGGACAGCTCGACATCGTCATCTTCGCGCTCCTTCTCCTCTTCCGTGCGCGCGGCCATGCACGAGGGCAGTGCTTCGCCCTCTACATCATGCTCTACAGCCTCGTGCGCTTTGCGCTCGAGTATCTGCGCGGCGACTATACAGAGAAATACTTTGGGCTCTTCACGAGCGCGCAGACGGGAAGCCTCGCCTTCGGGTTCATCGCCCTCGGCTTCTTCCTCTGGCTCGGAGTGCGTGAGCACGGCACAGTTCCCTTTGAAACAGAGCAAACCAGCGAGCACAAGAAACCACGACGAAAAAAATAAAAAATGGGTGCCGCACGAAACTGAAACGTTCGTGCAGCACCCATTTTTTGATTCAAGAAATCACTGATAAATTTAGCCGCATCATCTTGACGCATCTTTTTTCTGTGATTGAAGGTCACGTATCTCCGCATGTGTCAACCCACTGGATTTTTCGATTACATCCACGGGCACGTTCAAAGCAAGCAGGGAACGTGCCATCTCCAGCATCCCCTCGCGGCGCCCCTCGCGGCGGCCTTCGCGCTGTCCCTCACGCCTGCCCTCCTCAAGCCCCTGGCGAAGGCCTTCACGGCGTGAGGTGGACATTGCACTAATGTAGTCGCGCATAGCTTTTTCCCGCTGCTCGTACTGCCATCGCTCCACATCACTCTGCATAAAGACACGCTCTGCTTGAATCGCCTCGTTAATTGCCGTCTCACTCATCGCCAGTTCCTCCGTTTCTCGTTCGTTCAGTTTGTTTGAAAAATAGGCAAGCCACTTTTCAAGACGCTTCATTTCCTTCACCGATTTCAGCTTGAACTTCGGAATTTCAAGGAAATGAATCTCCAAATCTTCCGTCAGCCGATGTCCGCTCACAATGTCATAGATCCCGTACATATTATGTGGATTTTCCTGCGGAAGCAGCTGAAAGTTCAATAGATTGATGGTAATGGACGGGTTCAGATCCTGATACTCCATCCCCTTGTGAAGGGTCTGATACATCCGCGCCCAATAGTAGAGCGTCCTCTTCTGCATATTGTAGAGATTCACGAGTTGAACCTCTATATTGATCTGACTGCCATCGCTCGCAATTCCATAAATATCGAGCTGTGACTGCTTGTCGTCTGCAAACTGTGGATCAAACTCACGGTCAATAAAGGTGATATCCATGAGGGCATCTTCTCCCTCGCGGTTCAAAACAGCGTTGAGAAAACTAAGAGTGATACGCTTGCGTTCCTCTCTGCCAAAGATGAATTTGAAGAGATAGTCATTCAATGGGTTGTACCCTTGTCGATTCATCACAAGCGTCCCTCCTCGTTATCCAGTTGCTGCCTATATTCTATCTTTTTTTCACTGCAAACACAAGGGAAGCACTGATAAATTCAACACCGTCATTTTATCAGCGATTCCCAAGAAAAAACGAGATGAACATACGATTTTTCGATCAACGTTCCTTCACCTTCCCCAATGCGCCGCGCACGAGTTCCGCCAGATAGTGTGCCGTCGGCGCAAGGGCACGCGGGTCGACGCGGAAGGTCGGATTGTGGATAGCGGCAGAAAGCCCTGTTCCGACGAGGATGAACATGCCCGGTACCTTTTCCTGATAGAAGGCAAAATCCTCACCACCAAGCGATTTCGGTGCGGGTACGACATTCAGCCCGCGCTCCTTCGCCTTTTCCGCGGCGTACGATGCCCAAAAGCCATCGTTGCACGTTGCGGGAGGTCCTTCGTACCAATCCGTCTCCACCGCGGCACCGTAGGCTGCTGCCAGCTGTTCTGCGAGAGTACAGACACGCGCGCGGATCTGTGCACGCTCCTCTGCGTTCATGCTGCGCGTCGTCCCCTCGACGAGTGCCTCCTCGGGAATCACGTTCCACGTATTCCCCGCCGCAATATGCGTGACGCTCACAACACCCGCAGAGAACGGGTTAAGATTGCGCGCGACGACCGTCTGCACGGACTGGATGAACGCCGCCGCAAGGACAATCGGATCGACGCCGGACTCGGGATGTGCGGCATGCGTCCCCGTGCCGTGAAAGCGGAAAACAAAGCGATCCACCGCCGCCATCACCGCTCCGTCCGAGATGCCAACCGTGCCGACCTCCATGAGTGGCGAAGCGTGCAGACCGAAAATCGCTGCAACGTCCTTCAACGCGCCTGCCTCGATGAGCACCTTCGCACCGCCCGGCGCCTCCTCTGCCGGCTGGAAGAAGATGCGCACGCGCCCCGTGAGCTCCGCCTCATGCTGCTTGAGCAGGAGCGCCGCGCCAAGTACCGACGAGATATGGAAGTCGTGCCCGCAGGCGTGCATCCGCCCTCTATGCTCCGAGCGGTACGGCAGATCCGTCTGCTCCTCGATCGGCAGGGCATCGATATCGGTGCGCAGCGCAACGAGCGGCTCCCCCTGCCCGACCTCCGCGACCAGTCCCGTCTTGAGCGGCAGATCCAGAATACGGATTCCCGCACGATCCAAGGATGCACGGATGCGCTTCGTCGTCTCGACCTCCTCGTAGGAGAGCTCTGGATGACGATGGAACCACTCAAATTCCTCTACGATGAATGCCTCTATATCCTCAATTGCTGCCATGATATTCTTCCTCTTAATTCATATATGTGTGATATGTTATTATGGAATTATATATTGAGCCGTCTGTCTTGTCAACCACATTTTCATCCTGAACCGATAAATGGAAGATTTTCACGCCGCCAAGTTTTTGAAAATTTCGGGTTGACAAGGCTGTATTTCATCTGTTATAATTCGTTTTGTCGTTTGGACATGAGCGACAAGCAAATGGGGTTATAGCTCAGTTGGTTAGAGTGTCTCGTTGACATCGAGGAGGTCACAAGTTCGAATCTTGTTAACCCCACCATTTGTTTTTTCATCCGCAGTTGTGCGGATTTTTTCTTAGGCTCACTTAGCTCAGTTGGTAGAGCATCTCCGTCACATGGAGGGGGTCGGGGGTTCGAATCCCTCAGTGAGCACCATAAAGATATCTGATGCCGTCCCACGGGGGCGGTTTTTTTGTGCGTTCTCCTATGCTATAATGAGAGCCAACACAGAATATTCTAGGAGGTATATATGATGGCAATCAAGGAAATTCGCCCCATGGATCTGACGGAGAATGTGTTCAAGCTGATCAGTCAGGACTGGCTGCTGGTCAGCGCCGTACACGACGGAAAGGTCAACGGCATGACGGCGTCGTGGGGCGGTCTTGGCTTTCTCTGGGCACGCCCGGTCGCCTATGTTTTCATTCGTCCGACGCGCTACACGAAAGAGTTCGTCGACGCATCCGACGGCATCACCCTTTCGATCTTTGAGAAGAAATATAAGCCCATGATGCAGTATTTTGGAACGGTGTCCGGGCGCGACGAGGATAAGATCGCAAAGTACGCGCTGACGAAGAAGGAGCACGGTTCCTATATATACTTTGAGGAGGCGCGCCTCACCATGCTCACGAAGAAGCTCTATGCGCAGAAATTGGATCCCTCCTGCTTTACGAACGCCGCGGTAAATGGGCAGGAGGATTTTCCTCAAACCTACTATCCGGAGCATGACTACCACACGATGTATATCGCAGAGATCGAGAACATCCTTCTAAAGGAGTAACTATGCCAACGAACGACAAGGAAACTGCCGCGCGAATTCTCGCCGCCTCCTCTCTTGCCCGCGATATGAACGAGGAGGATGTCGAGGAGCTCCTCGCCTCAAGCGACGTGCGCCTGCACACCTATCCGAAGGACACGATCATCTTTCACGACGGCGATATGCCCCACTCCCTCTACATCCTGATTGCGGGGGAGGTGCACATCCTCAAGGATACGCGCTCGGGGCGCCAGATCTTCATCTCCGAGATCAATCAGCCGGGCGATATGTTCGGCGAGGTCTACGAGGTGCTGCAGCGTCCCTACGATATGTACGTCACTGCCGTCACCAGAACAACCCTGCTCGAGGTATCGAGCCACCTCTTCACGCTGGACATCGGCAAAACGCCGCACCGCTCCGCCCTGCTCGTCCAGCGCAACCTCATGCGCATCTTCGCCGCCAAGGCGTACGCGATGCACACGAAGCTCAAAGTCCTCGCGAGCGGTACGCTGCGCGAGAAGATCGTGCGCTACCTCCTCCCCTACATCGACAAAAACGGATGCGCCGCGCTCGCCGTCAGCCGCGAGTTTATTGCCGCCGACCTCGCCGTCAGTCGTCCCTCCCTCTCACGCGAGTTGAGTGCGATGCAGCGTGAGGGCATCCTCAAGGCGGCAGGACGCAAGATCTGCATCACGGATATGGAAAAATTTGAGAGCTACCTATAACAAAAAGAACCGCCAACGAAACAGTTCAGCTTCGTTGGCGGTTCTTATTTTTGATGAATTACCGTGCGGCACACGAACCCTTGTGCACACTGCAGTCCTCGTCGCGGTTCGTCAGGCCGAGCTCCTTCAGCAGCTCCATGTCCTGAGCTATTGTCGTGCCCGAGGTCGTGAGCATATTGCCCGTGATGGAGGCGGATGCTCCGGAGAGGAACGCCGTCGCGCCGTTCTCCGGGAGCAGCTTCCGCCCTGCGCCGAGGCGGATGTTCGCCGTCGGATTGATAAAGCGGAAGATCGCCACCGTACGCAGGATGTCCTCCCCCGAGAGCGGAGCGAGATGCTCCAGCGCCGTCCCCGGAATCGCCATCAGCGAGTTAAGCGGGATGGATTCGATGCCGAGTTCGGCGAGGCTCACCGCCATGTCGAGACGGTCTTCCCACGTCTCGCCCATGCCGATGATG
>ERZ773250.1095-NODE-1095-length-14020-cov-4.789116_pt1 | contig 14020 bp, 11 predicted proteins | sample MGYA00511258_ERZ773250 | MGnify/ENA primary metagenome ERZ773250 (study PRJEB29015, sample SAMEA2738164) | human oral metagenome | biome: human oral; feature: human-associated habitat; material: saliva | place: China | collected 2187 ... | reverse complement strand
TTGATGTAAAAATATCAATGTAGCACTCCAGTATGTGTAGTGCTGGAATTAAAAATATTTTTTTAAGTTCGTATTTTGTTGGTGTATATTTTTATAAAAGACAGTATGTTTTATGAAGTTGTATATAATAGAGAATCCCCTAGCCAAATTACTGGAAAAAGTTCGTTTTATAAGGTGTTATCAGATATATATATACATATGTATATTCATCTTTGTACGTCATTTATTATTGCGTAAAAGATACATTGTGCGACATTATAATTAGGTCATAAACACGATTACTCTATCGTCGTTTATCGATCAATAAATAACCAATGAAAGGTTTTAACTATAATGTCTGAACAATCTGACAAACAAAATATCAACGCGACTGCCCTCGTCGATAATTTCAATATTATTCTCGGCAAGTCGAAAAAAACTGGCAATGATTATCTCGTTGGATCCTTGTTTATCAAGTCTCCGATTTCTGAAACGCCGATTCGTTTGAATCTCGACTATATTGATGACAATACCCGTGAACTTCTGAAAATGGCTATTAAAAAGTTTAATGTTCAGGCTCAGAATGACTTCAAGGAAGGAATTAACGACTAGTTCGTTTTTTGTTCGATATGAGACTAGCAGACGCAATAGCACAAGTAATTATCTCGTCCGCTCCCCTGCTGATGTTTTTGATAATTCTTTTTGTCGTCTTTAGCTGGCTCCGCGTGCTGATTGATAATATGAGCGGAAGAGGTCTTTAATGCTGAATCCGCTCGTATACTCGCGTCCTGAATTACTAGCATTTTCAGATCATGAGTTGCTAGTACTTCAATACGAACTACTGCTCGCTGTTAGTTCCCTACTTTTCGCAATCATTGTAGTTTTTGTCCTCACGCTTTTTCTTCGCTGGTTGCTCCCTAGATATTGGTACAAGCAAAATAATTTAACTTAAGGAGGAATTAGCAGCGTGTTGTGGTTCTTATTAGGCGTTTTAATCGGTCATTACGTGCTTAACGATATTAGAAGATTTTTAAAAAGGAGTCTTGGAGAATGACAAGCGATCAATTACAAGCAATCTCAAAAGCGTTTTCAGTTTCGCATTTGCTGGATATATTCACTCAATTGGCTCCATTTATTCTTAGCGTCGTTGCTAGTCTGCTTGCAGTTTCGATCATCTCATCTTTGATTAAACAACTCCGCAATCATCTTATGATGAAGAAGTTTGAGCAGGAGGAACTCGAACGATATGACGATGAAGCTTATATTTTAGATCTTCAAAATACTCTAGATCATTATGAAGAGTATGATAAGTATTCTGAACCGGAAGAAGCTGAATGGCATACTTTAGAGGTGAATGAAGAATATAAACGTATGACTGGAGAATACTACATTGATCCACAGGAAATCAGAGATCATTACGCCGTTCGGAAAGGCTGAATACTTAGGTATTCTCGGCCTGTCGTGCGATTACGATGATATTGGAATATATATGTTTGATACTGGGGAGTATAAGGTGTTATGGAAAAGATAAACAAGTTTGTTTTAGTAGCAATAACTGTCGCTATTTCAATATCATTCATATTTACTCCGTCGACGCACGCTAAGAAGAATGTTCCTGAGCAACTCATGAAAGTCAATTCATTGACTTTTGGTCATAAGCACTCAAAAGCATTTAATGGAAAAGACTACGACACTGAGTTTAATTATCGATATTACCAATGGTTTTTCACAAAAAAGGTTACTTGGCAATGTGGTTTGTCTCAAACTAATGCAAAAATTCTATTTGATCAAGCTGTTCGTGAAAAAGGCGACTGGGTTATAACTGAAAAGGTTATCAATGAAGGTTATTCTGGTGATGTTATGCCAATACATCTAGTTGAATTGTATTTTTCAGAAAAGCCGATGAAAGATCAAGAATTGAATTGGAGTAAAAACGATGGCTATTATTTTATTTCACAACGCCAAGAACAAAAGAACTGGCGACATCTTACTCTTACTCAGAGTTTTGATCGAACGTATGTGGCGTGTGTATATGGCTCTAGTAACGATACTGCGTATATGGGCAATGGAGGTGTTATAATTTCCAAAAATGACAAAATTTATTCTGTGTACGTTTTTCAATCCACTCCAAAATTTAAACTTGGTAAAACACTTGATGGTGTCGATATAAACGATCTTCTACTTCCAGAAAATGCTGGAGAGAAAATGCAACCGGATTTCGTTTGGACGCTTGACGACAAACTTAAGTTTCGTCTCACGTACATGAAAAACATCAAGGAGTTTGAAGATCCAAAATATCCGAAATTATCTGACTATCTCAAGTGGCATTACGTGCTTAGAGAATCAGACGATAAGCGGACAGATGGTAAAGTCATCGATGACTCGAAAAATGGAATCAATTATGGCTATCAATATACATTACCAACAAAACAATTTTACAAGCTTGAAGTGACTCTCGATGACTCAGACATGCCGCTTGTCTGGAATCCGCGACCCGATTTTGGATACATAAAAAAGCGAACGTTTTTCATAAACGCTGACGGCAAAAACAAGATCGGCAATACGTTTTCTGGTGGATTATGCGATGCTGATGGTGTATGCGTCGAACAAGAATATAAATACAGATGTGAAGACATGAGCGACACGCTCGATCGTGTTAGCTGTAGAATGAATGAGCAATTTTCTGGCGGCGTACTGAATCCGTCGTTGTTAGCAGTTCGTAAATTAGTTTCATCTCTAGCCGTTCCTGATCCTCCAAAATGTGGAATCGACATTCCACCGATTACAGATCGACGTTTTCAAGCATTCAATCCGTCAATCGTCATTGCTGACGCTTGTAATCGAACGAAAACATTCTATCAGACATTCCCTCTCGCAACAGTCGCTGTCAACTTCTCTATGGCTCTATTCTTCTTGTGGCTGATCGTTCGAATATTTAACAAGCTAACAAGTCATAAAGATGACGATATGATTGGAGAAGTCTAGTATGAATATTAACTTCTCTGCTCTGTTTGACGCACTACTTTCATTTTTCATGTTCCCGTTACATGTGATTTTGACCCCTGTTGACTATCTTCTTAAACAGATCCCAAACATCAATGTCATACCTGAATCGATTTCCGCAATTGTTAGCTATGTTGGCAATATTCCCTCTACTCTTGTTTCCTTAACTGGAATCTCCCCTGTTATTTGGAATGCTATTATTTCCACGTTATTATTGTATTTCGCCGTTATTCCAACCATAAACGGAATCAAAAAGCTAATTAACTGGATAAGAGGTTGATATGTCGATTGAGTGGAATACATTTTTGAAAAAACGCCGTAAAGAAAAAAGAGGATTTCCTACTGGAACCATATTCTTTACTGGCTCGCAAGGTGCTGGAAAAAGTCTATCCGCGACCCACTACATTAAGAAGCTTAAAGACAAGTACCCGAATCTGTATGTGTATAGTAATATCAAGCTAAAGATAGCTGATAAGATTTTGACAAGCGACCAGATTGCCGATCATATCCTCGACGTGAAAGACGATCGTCCGATTGCATTTTTTATCGACGAGATTCAAACTGTTTTATTCTCTGGCAAAAAAGCCGTCTCCATGGAGACATTTAAGGCTATTTGTCAACAGAGAAAGGCCGAAAAAACTATTATTGGTACAATGCAGGAGTTTCTAGACCTTGACATAAAATATCGTCGACAGTTACGTTCGCAGGTGGAGTGTTTTAAGTTCGGCCCGATTCAGTTTGAATTGTGGAAAGATCCAGAGTCTTTACGATTCGATTCACGAAAAAATGACTATATCGGCAAGACGCGACATATTAATATATGGAAGCGACATAATGAAGCATATGACATTTATGACACTTATGAGATTGTTGGTGCAACAATGGATATCGATCCAAACAAACGCGAACAGTATTCAAAACAACGACCTCAACACGTTATTATTCAGAATCAGAAGGGGTCGACGCCCATGTAGATAATAATGTCGAGAAAGGAATCTGAACCGATGGGTGCAGAGACTGTAACAAAGCTTACAACTGCTTTTAATCCTGCAGGTCTACTTGACACGTTCGTTTCATTCGCTCCATTTATCTTGGGCGTTGCTGGTACGATCATGGTCGTTGGCTTGGTAAAATGGGCTATTAAAACAGTTCGACGCAAGTTGTCTGGCGGTGTTGCTTAACAACTCGTAAAAAGACGAATCACGCCCTAAATGGGCGTGATTTCGTCGGTGCTTTTCCGCCCTCCACCACGGCGAGAAAAGCATTTTACAGACTTTTGACGCAAGCGTCAAAAGTTGTGTCCCTACTTGATATAGGGACACAACTTGCATACTTTTATAAAACCTAGGGAGTATTTGGTGGAAAAAAGATTTAGTGAGGAGGGTATTTTTATAAACGATATCGTAAAGGAGTACCCTAACATGTTTAAAATTGTTATCTATCATGACGGTTATTATCTACCGTCCTCAGATCGTAAAGAGATCAAAAAAGTCAATAAAGAGACGCGTCGTCAAGATTCGATCCATCGATCACTTCGTCGCACAAAAACGACGATAAAAGACATTATGTTATGCAATCGATTCGACTACTGGTGTACGTTTACATACAATTGCCGCGCTTGTTATCCAAAATGCAACAACAACCCGTGTACGTGCAATCCGTCGACCTGTAAGCGATTTGATATAAATTACACGCGTCGAACTCTTCAAAACTGGTACAGGAATCAGAAAAAACACTCTCCAAAATTAAAGTATTTAGCGGTTCCAGAGTTTCACAAAAACGGCGCAATCCATTTTCACTGTATGATATCGGGATTCAATGGTCGACTGCGTGATTCAGGCAAAAAGACTAAGAACGGTCAAACTGTCTATAATGCCGTCGGTTATTACTCAGGTTTTACTGAGTTTGTTCGAATCGGCGAAAGATTCGATGACGTCGATTTTAACTCAGAATATCAACGCGTTATTAGCTATATCAGCAAGTACATTACAAAAGACATGCCGCTGATCCACGGTCGTCGTCGATTTCTGACATCAACAAACTTAAACAAGCCCGTTACAACTGTAAACGGAATTAGGAAGTTTAAGTTGCAATCGTTGATTCGCAATAAAAAGCCTGAGTTTATAAATGATCGGCTCGAGATTCAAAAGCATGAGTTTTCTGGTAAACTCACTGCTTCAGCTAATTTTGAACTCTTTTAGTCTTTCTTATTGATATTGACCAAGAGTATTATTATGATTATCAGTAATAATACTGATATCATTAACTCCCCCATTGTGAAAGAGTGAAAAATAATTCCATTATCAAGTATTTTAGTTCCGTTTGTCATATTGTCCTCCTGCCCTCATTTTAGCATAAAATACGTTGTTTATTTTACACTCTTTAATGTATTGACTAGGTACATTGTGCGACATTAAAACTATATCTAAAACACGACTGTTCCATCGTCCTTTTTCATGATAAATTTATCTTATTTTTACAAAATCAACCTACTCGTTATTGGATGTTTTATTAACCGCCCTATTTATTGGCTTAGTGTATTTTTATATTACATATTGGCAATTATTTGTAATTGGCTCGGATTTATAATTTATGCTTGTATTGCGCAAAATTTATCAATATAAATACCCAGCCGGATTCGGCTTTATGTATGCTTAAAAATGACTAATAATTAGTTCGTATTTTGTTCTATTGTTTTTTAATCGCTAGTTTTGCGAAAGAGCTTGGGTGATTCTGTGCTTAATTATTTCACTATTCCATTCGCCCGCCTTAAATCGCAGTAGGGGCATCCCCTGCCTTATTTTGATTGCCAGTAAAATGCGCCTTATCAAAATCCTGAAAATGATAATTTACTATATGGCGTCGCGCCGCACATAAATAGAACCCGCCCCCATTTTCAGAAGGCGGAAGTAGGTCACATGGATACTCAGACCATGCGTTTGCAGTTTATCGCTATTTATTAGATTCCGCAATATGCTTAAATATACAATAAAATAAGGCGTACCGCTTTCCGAGACCAGACCCGGGGCGCATACACCTTATGCTGACATATTATCGCGACCATCATAAAAAATCAATAAACGGTTGTTATTAATATTGTCTTTGGTTATAGTTCTCCAATAATTTAGACATTTATACAGTTTTGGTGGTGTTTAAGGGTAATGCATCAGTCAAAATAAAATAAGACAGCCCGCTTGCCCTAACATAAGGGGGCGCTGCTGTCTTACATTGCCATATTACTACAACTGTCATTGAAAAATCAATAATATCGCCTTGAGTTATAGTTTCCTAACAATTTAGATATTGATATAATGTTGCGAGTCAGATTGTCGCCTGCAGTACAGTTATAGTTCCCTAGCAGTACTATTCAATATAACACTACTGTAAAACAGACGCTGCCTCAATGTGTCCTAATTGCGGGTTTCAGTACTATTCAATATAACACTACTGTAAAACCAAGTTCTTTAGTCTTGTTATTACTGCCGAGTTTCAGTACTATTCAATATAACACTACTGTAAAACTATTCACCAAGCTGAATAACGTTATTAGTTGTTTCAGTACTATTCAATATAACACTACTGTAAAACCCTGTTCTTTTTTCTGCACAATAAGCTGTGGTTTCAGTACTATTCAATATAACACTACTGTAAAACGCGATTTCGACGAGTTTTTGGTTCAGTTCTGTTTCAGTACTATTCAATATAACACTACTGTAAAACACAACCCTCGACACAGCCGCAAGCGCCGTGGTTTCAGTACTATTCAATATAACACTACTGTAAAACTCGCTATCTATGCACCAGTAAATATCACCAGTTTCAGTACTATTCAATATAACACTACTGTAAAACTTGTCAAACGACTACGCTGCCGAAATGTTCGTTTCAGTACTATTCAATATAACACTACTGTAAAACGCGACACGAATTTTTTCGCGGGATTTTTCAGTTTCAGTACTATTCAATATAACACTACTGTAAAACTGCGGGGGGTGAATAGCCCCCCTCTTCATGGTTTCAGTACTATTCAATATAACACTACTGTAAAACCCAGCACCAGCAGAACTTGTCGCTTATACAGTTTCAGTACTATTCAATATAACACTACTGTAAAACTTGTTCGTGTACCTGCCATAGTGGTACTCCGTTTCAGTACTATTCAATATAACACTACTGTAAAACTAATCATTGCGGTTAGGCTATCTGGTGCGGGTTTCAGTACTATTCAATATAACACTACTGTAAAACGTATCCAATGACTGGATAGTCGAGAGTGAAGTTTCAGTACTATTCAATATAACACTACTGTAAAACTAAAAACGGCGCAATCCATTTTCACGCACTGTTTCAGTACTATTCAATATAACACTACTGTAAAACGAAGCGGTCGGTTTCGCCTCGGCTCAGCAAGTTTCAGTACTATTCAATATAACACTACTGTAAAACCTAATACGCCGAAGATAATTTGAGAGCTGAGTTTCAGTACTATTCAATATAACACTACTGTAAAACTTTTTCAGTGTTCGCAATACCCATTTCCCTGTTTCAGTACTATTCAATATAACACTACTGTAAAACACCGACTCCAGACATTCGCATTTTTAGGAAGTTTCAGTACTATTCAATATAACACTACTGTAAAACTTTTAATTGCGATTTGCTTTATAGGATTTAGTTTCAGTACTATTCAATATAACACTACTGTAAAACCAGGGCGAATATAACGTAGATAGAGCTTTTGTTTCAGTACTATTCAATATAACACTACTGTAAAACGACGGATATGTTACAATCCATTCTTGCATTGTTTCAGTACTATTCAATATAACACTACTGTAAAACCTCATGCGCGTGGTTTTACAGAGGTAAACGTGGTAGTGCTTACCTGGTATTATCGTGAATTAGTACTAAAATCATAGAAATCGTCATCTATGGACAAAAGTCCTTCGCTATCTAACTTGTCTTTACAGATTTTTTCAATAAAAAGTACTGAAAAATGATTATCTTCTACGTATTGTAAAAGAGCCCGCAACTCGCTATGTGATAATAGTTGGCGCTGATTGACCAAAACTACTAGCTGTTTTGACAGTAATTGTTGCGCTGAGTCTATAATACCATAAAGTCTATCAATATAGTTATTTCTTAAATTTACCTCCAGCCCCACATGTGCCATCTTTAAGATGTCATTCATGGAAATGGTTGATTGGTAACTCAAATTTTGTGAGAAATCGATATTTATATTATCAAGGATATCAAATATGCTCGATTCTATTTGCTCTATTTTTGTCTGATCTATATCGCTGTTGTCCTGAATGTTTTTATATAACGCTGCAGTAATAGTTCGGCTGGATAGATCATATGAGTATATGTCAGTAATTATTAGCGAGTCTTTTGTTATGTCTAGCGGGTTACAGTTATCATCACAAATTACAATGCGATTATTCTCTTCTCTTTTTGTGTATGTATCAAGTATATTTTCTATAATTTTTCTAAAAAACAAATCGTTGTGAATGGCTAGTGTCGCAATTCCCCCATTCTCTGGTATCGATACTGCATTGTCGAATCCTGAAACTTTAATTCTCATAAAATTACTGTCCTGTCTGTATTTTGAATTGATAATTCATCATATTTTCCAGCCAGATATTCCATCGATGCGAATTGGTTTTCGGTTACGGTCAATAATTGAACTATGCCATTTTCTGGTATTATTTTTTTGATTCTGTCATGAGTTGATTTTTCATTTGTGGAATTGAGCACCAATTTAGTGTAGACGGATTGTTGCATCATAACAAATCCCTCTTGGGTGAGTCTTTTGCGAAAAGTGGTGTATGTTTTGCGTTCGTTAGCATTGGTCATTGGTAAGTCGAAGAATATAATCATTCTCATATAGCGTACTCTCATAGTTATATTAATTCATATTCGGGTAGTTCGTCGTCCCCTGTTTCCATTGTCCTGAAAAATAGCTTCACGTAGATACTGATAGCGTTTGATAGGAACTGTTCTTTGCCGAGGATAACAACTTTATGGTTAAGAATTTCGATCAGTCTACTCTTAAAGAAGTCGTCAAATGCAAAATTGCGGCATTTGTAAACCTCGCTGTCGACTATAGGTCTGAACGACTCCATGAGGTCGCAAGTAAGATTGAACGGGTTGTATTCATTACAGTGATTGACGCCTATAGTTGTTGAATATCCAGCAGCCGCAATCTCTCGATTGAAGGCAGACAAAAGAATAGCGTAGCCATAATTTAATGCCGCATTTATATCATTAGAGCTATCTCGTGAAAATTTTGGACCAAACAATTCTTTGAAGTAGAGCTTAGCTGCATGGGCTTCCCTGTTGGTGAGATCTCCGGGAGATACGTTCGCAGCGAAATTCATTAGCGCTTCGCAGGCGGAACTATTGCCAGTTTCTCTATAGATCGTCTGGGCTTGCTTAATTATCTTTTGAGTAACGATTGCTTTCCATAAACTGTTTTTGGCCGATTGCGACCACTGGCTTTGTTTTGACATCTGTTTGCTTACATTGTGAGACCCGTAATAAGGAATTATCTCTCCGTATGGATTGCGCTGATGATCACAGAATATCACTTTGACTTTATAGCGAGATAATTCGCACAGTAGATAAGCCGTCAGGTTAACAGCGGTATTTTCAATTATTAAAGTGCCAATTTCACTTATGTGGAGTGTTTTTTCATTGCCATCGCTAGTAATAAGCATATAATCATTTTTATAGCTTAATTTACAGCGATTTTTGACGACTACAGTTCGCCAAGACATATTTTAACGCTTATGTCCTAATGATTTTCCGTCTAATTTGCGGCGATGTAACCCAGTAATGGATTCGTAGACGAAGGTGATATTGAGGGGGTTTATAGTCTTTCCTGACATACGACCGAATGAATTCGGTAGACCTAACTCTGGGAATTTAGGATTCTTCTCGCTACCTTTCATGTCTACGCGACCAGATCCAGCGCTCGTAGCCACCAGAACTAGTTTAATAACCTCTATCTTGTCGTCTATTGATAGCTTGTCATATTCTGGTGCCGCATTGCGAGCGTTATCCCCCGCCTTTCCGAATTGTTGATATTGATTAGCGAGCTTATCAGAGTAAACTTTCCAAAAGCGATTTATTCCATCAATAACCTTAGCTCTTTTTTCGATTTGTCTATTGCGTTTGTCGCGTAATTTATCATCTTCGTCGGCTTGTTCTTCTGAAATCGTAACGTGTGGAACTCCGCGCTTTAGTGCTATTGCAATGGCATATTCGATATCATAAGGAAGTTTTAATTGTTTGGCGCTAGTAACTTCGCTACTGCCAACTATAAATTGCTCGTTACCGTCATACTCAATTTTTTGGTTGATCGGTATTTTAGGTAAAAGCACTACGGCATCTTTATAATTATCTTGGATATATTTATCTATCGATCCTGGGTGAGTCTTCTCTAAGGTGTATATTTGCGTCGGAATGCTGATTATCTCAGTTGCGGGAGATTCTTTTTTGCCTGAAGGCTTTAAATAATTGATCACCGCAAAGTAAGCTGCTTTTTTGCCAGAATATCCACCGTACCTGTTGACTGGTAGGTGAGCTTTCCTTGCTATCATCTTCTTGCCTGAGTTTTTACTGTAGACGGTTTGATCATAGAATTGATTATCGCCGATCTCGGTTTTTCTCGTAATCAAGCAGTCATTATATTTCATTGTTTTATCAATGATTTCGCAGGATGATTTACCCTGCCAGACAATTTCACCGGTATTTGTGTTGGTAAAATCATATTTCATTGATGATAAGATGAAGCTGCCGTATTCCCTGTTCTTCTTTTTGTCCGACTTGAATTTCTTATATTCTCCGTAGATAAACTCCTTGTCAAGCTTTGGATAGCGAACTTTTACGTATTGGGCTAGGGTTGCTGCTAAGTAGGCGTCTTTTGCGTGGTGGAGGTCGTTTACTTCGCGGCATTTTGGCAAGTCGTGGATGCGGCGATATTCGGAACTCATGCCAGCGCGAATAGTAAACACCTCTGTTGATGAGTCTTTGTATTTTTCGGTTAGCATTCTAGCTAGGTGCTTGGTAATCTGTCGTGTTTCAACTAATTGGCGATTGATGAAACCATAGATCTGGTCGTCTGATAGTTGTTTCTGGCTAGTTAACCGCTGAAACTTGAGCTGTGACATAAACTTGGCGTTTTTTAAGGACATCCAGATTGGCAACATCTTTTTTTGAACGTCGGGCGATATTGGATAGTCATCAAGCTTTAGCTGGTTTTCTTCTCGCAATACCAAGACTGTGTTATCTAGAGAATCATCCTTTGTCAATGAGCGTGGCAAAATATGATCGATTTCGCAATCTTTAAGTCCGTTTTCAATGTCTAGTTTTTTACCTGAGTATGCAGATTTGCCATTTTGTAAGAAATACAGGTAATATTTTTTCTTATCAAGGCAATCTTTATAATTTTCTAATTGAGGCTTTATATCAGATTTATTATATTCTCTTCCGTATAATTCTTTGTACATCTTTTCTAGCTGAGAATATCGATTTTTTGTTCTGACCTTATCCTCTTCACTTCGCGCCATTTCAATGCTAATCAATTTCGGATCATAGCCGATTGTATCGACGATCTCATCTATAATCCGAACACTTCGCCAGAGGGCGCGCTTAATCCCCGGAGATGCTGCGAGATTTTTAATATCATCATAGGTGATTTCTGGGGTAGCATCTTTCAAAAGAGCGTCTTCTATAATTTTTCTGAATTCATATCGGTCGCTTTGGACAATTTGCATAAAATTGTCAGAGCATTGACGCATTACCTCGATAACCGTCATTTTTCCGTAACGAGTGTGTGCTGCAATTCCGTCAAGTAGTTCGCCGGATAACCTTCCCCAGCCTGTATATTTTAGCTTCAAAATACTATCGATCTGGTCTTTGCTAAAAATGTCACTATATTTTTGTAGTTTTTTTGCCAGGATTTTCTTGTCTTCAAACAGGGTTATCCATTTTATTATTTCCTCAATTGCCGCTTTGTTTTTTGGCGTGATTTCAATCCCAATTTTCTTAGTAAAGTCTATGTACGATTTTCGTGACGACATGAAAGATTTATCGTCGGCTGTTCCGGAAATAACTAGCGAACTAGTGTCGTATATTTGATTATCGTAAAGATATTTTGCAAGTTTTTTGTAGGTAATGGAATATTCTTTCGTAAATAGCTCGTCAATTATGCGATTTTGGATATCTGGACTTAACCTTTTTCCGTTAACTGTTACATTTTTTAGTTCATTTCGGCACTCATATTCTTGATAGAGTAATGAATTCTTGGGAAGCACATCTTTATCTGGTAAATATGTACACTTGTTGCGCATTCTCTCGATAAATTCTTCAGCTGAAGCTTCGTCGTCTATGATTTCATTAAAATTCCACGGATAAATTACGCCATCTTTCTTTTTGATTGACCAGGCAAAATCACCACCCGTTTTTAATGGTCCGATGTAATACGGCAATTTAAATGTGAAAATGCTAATAATCTTATCACGATTTTGCGCCAAGAATGGATAATGGGTCGCTTGATTATCGATAATTTTCTCAAGCTCGTATTGATGAATTTGGTGTGGTATGGCGCCATTGTCGCGTATTCGTTGTCTGGATAAAAATTCACCCAATTCTGCTCGTTTTTCAAATCTTTGATATCGCACATCATCTTTAGCCGATTCGCCTAAGTGCTTTTTAATTGATTTATATAGATCGTCTGTATCGATCTTATGATTGTTATATAAATCAAATTTTGAGGCATCCCCGTGGAAAAATGATTTATATTCTTTTTTAGAGAGAAAATCTCGGAATAGCCCTTTGAGGTCTGATAAATCCTGGCGGTAAGCGTCATACTTTTCGATCATGATATCAGACAGGCAGCTATCTTTCCTAATAAACTGACTGAAAATTGTCCATTGATAGACCGATTCTAAGGTTTCTATCAACTCGTATCGATCATCGCCGATTGCTGCGGCTATGTCGTCTCGCTGATCTTCGTAATTCTTATCAGAAAATTCTCCTTTTATTTCAAGGGATTTATCGTCAAACAATTTTTCTGCATTCCATTTTAGTCCAATTGCTGCACCGACAGCTTCGCTTATAATGCTTTTATTGTCAGCAGAAGGTTGTAGTAGCTGAATTATACTTGATTTTCGAGCGCTTCGCGTTTGAGATTGGTTTAGCAAGATGGACTTAATCTGCTTAGCTTCTTTATCTCCAGCTCCAATAAACTCCATGAATTTTTGCAAGTTTTGGCTATCGAATGACGAAATTACGCCGTCTACTCCTCCTTCGATCAAGAAATTGCCGCGATATTTAATAATGTGATGTAATGCCAAATAAATTAAGCGAATATCTTGTTTTTCTGGGTTGTGAAATAGTTCGCTGCGCAAGTGGTAAATTGTCGGATATTTTTCCCTATATGTCTTATCTGTAAATGTGTGATCCGAGAATAATATGTTGGCGTCAAGATCTAAGGACGAGCTTTTGTCGTCTATATAGAACATGGATTCTGTCAGGCGTAGATAGAAATTGGGATCGACGTTGTAGATTTCATTGTTGAATATTTGCTGCAATAATGTAATACGTCGCTTTCTTCTGGCGAGCCTTCTGCGTGATGAGCGGAATGAGCGTCTTAGTTCAGCCTTTTGAGCTTCATTAAATAGATTCGCTCCCCACATGTTCTGATGTTTATGTCTACGCAGACTGAAATCTTCGTTAATGACCGCCCACCCTACGCTACCTGTACCGATGTCTAGACCTATAGAATATGATTGTTTCATTGTGATATCCTTGTTTAATTATTTTCAGTATATCTCTTACTTTTGGGGTTTACAATATTGCTTTAGTTGTATATACTTCTACTGTACCGTTTCGGTACTTCAATATAACACTACAGGTTAAAATAAAGCATTAGCTAAAATGTTTCTACAAAAGATTCAGGCGGTAGGCCTGTTTTTTTTGACCCATTAGGAAGTAGCCGTTAAGTCCACCGTCATCTCCAGTAACATTTAGT
>ERZ773250.1093-NODE-1093-length-14024-cov-14.164865_pt1 | contig 14024 bp, 11 predicted proteins | sample MGYA00511258_ERZ773250 | MGnify/ENA primary metagenome ERZ773250 (study PRJEB29015, sample SAMEA2738164) | human oral metagenome | biome: human oral; feature: human-associated habitat; material: saliva | place: China | collected 2187 ... | reverse complement strand
TGCCGCGCGCGCACCGCATGGTTGACCCAGCGGATTTCACCGCCGCGATCCGACACGGAGCGCGCGCAGGAGATCCACTGGTTGTCGTCCACGTCCGAGCCGACGAGGAGCGCAACAGCCCCCTCGTCGGTTTCGTCGTACCCAAGCGGGAAATCAAGCGCGCCAACGGGCGCAATCGTGTCAAGCGGCAGCTGCGCCACCTCATGCGCGAACGCATCGCCGACCTACCCGAAGGAACCAGGCTCGTCGTGAGGGCATCCTCCAAGGCCCTTGGCGTGCCCTCCAAGGAACTCGGTACCCATCTTGACCGCGTGATGGAGCGAGCGTGGCGCAAGTGGAACGCGCGATCACACTCGTGAGGCGAGTGCTTGTCGCACTCGTCTCCGCGCCCATCATCGCCTACCAGCGATACATCTCCCCGGCCTTCGGTCCCCGGTGCCGCTACGCGCCCAGCTGCTCCGCCTACGCGCTGCAAGCAATCCGCGTTCACGGCCCCATCAAGGGACTGATCCTCGGGGCCTGGCGCCTGCTGCGGTGCAACCCGTGGAGCCACGGGGGAGTAGACCACGTGCCCGCGCGTGGGCGCTGGAAACCAGAGGCCTGGGTCCCACCCGATGACTGGGCAGGCCACGACAACTGGGAACGGCCCGCCCCCATGGGACTGGACCCGGAACATGACTTGACCGAGTAACCGGCCACGGCCTCGGAATGTAAGGAACAACGAAACAGCGGCGCCCAAGCGCCACGGCGAAAGCGAAAACTATGTTCGACGCAATTCTCCACCCCTTCGCGTGGGCCATCTCGTGGCTGTGGGTGTGGATCCATGACTTCCTGGTGCTCGTTGGAATGTCCTCCGGCTCCGGCATCGCGTGGGTCCTGTCCATCGTGCTGCTCACCATCCTGGTGCGCATCGCCATCATCCCGCTGTTCCTCAAGCAGATCCGCTCCTCGCGCGCCATGCAGGCCATCCAGCCCGAAATGCGCAAGATCCAGGAGAAGTACAAGGGCAAGAAGGACCAGGTCAGCCGTCAGAAGATGATGGAAGAGACCCAGGCCCTCCAGCGCAAACATAAGGTCTCGCCCTTTGCCTCCTGCCTGCCGATGCTCGTTCAGATGCCCGTCCTGTTCGGCATGTACCGCGCGATCATCGCCGTCTCCTCCATCTCCGCCGGCACCTACACGTACCGAAGCGAGGCTGCTGACCACCTCGGCCCGCTCACCGAGTCCGTGTCCACCGAGATTGTGAACTCGACCGTCTTCGGTGTTCCGCTGTCGCGTACCCTGCGCGAATCCACAGGGGATCCGCTCATCGTCGGCGTCTTCGTCACCGCGATTATCCTCATGGTGGCCCTGCAATTCTTCTCGATGCGCCTGTCCTTCCAGCGCAACATGCCCGACCTGGGTAACAACCCGATAGCTCAGTCGCAGCGCTCCATGATGTACGTGATGCCGCTGATGTTCATCTTCTCCGGTGTCTTCTTCCAGATGGGCGTCGTCATCTACACGGTGACCGCCTCCTTCTGGGCCCTCGGCCAGTCGTTCTGGACCGTCAAGGTCATGCCGACCCCCGGCTCCCCGGCCTACGCCGACCTGCTCTCCTCGCGTGAGTCCGCTTACCAGGAGTGGGCTAAGCCATTCTTCCAGAACTATGACCGTGAGCGTGCTGCCCTGGGCACCGAGTCCACCGACCCGCGCGTCGACGAACTCAACGAGCGCACGCTCGTCGCGGTGCGCTCTAAGGCTAAGAAACAGCACGTCGCCTCCGACTTCCCGGCCTCCATGACCACCGGCGAAATCATCACCGTCTACCGCAACCTCGCCTCCCAGAAGTGGACGACCCTGCCCGATGAGCAGTGGATGCACGGCCTGACCCTTGCCGTCGAAAAGCGCCTTGCTAAGCAGGAAGCCTCCGCCCAGCGTGCCGAGCTCCAGAAGCAGGTTCGCGAACGCCGCACTCTCGAGCGCGAGGCCGCCAAGGCCTCGTCCGAGTCGACCCCTGCCCAGGACACGAAGGACAGCACAAACAGCTCCCTGAGCGCCGAGGAGATTGAGCGCCGCCGCGTTGAGCGCCGCAAGGCCCGCCGCCGCTCCGGCAAGAAGCACTGATCGACAATTCACGGTCCCGGAACCCGAGCGGGTACCCTGGATCTCAGCAAGACCCCATTTCCCATCATGGAGGACCCGTCATGAGTGACGACAATGCAGGCAAGCTCACCCGCCTCGAAGAAGAAGGCGAACTCGCCGCCGACTACCTGGAAGAACTGCTCGACATCGCTGACCTTGACGGCGACATCGAGATCGACGTCGAGAACGGTCGCGCATCCGTCGGGATCGTCGCCGACGATCCCGAGGCTCTCGAGCGCCTCGTCGGCGAGGATGGCGAGGTCCTGGACGCGCTCCAGGAACTGACCCGCCTGGCTGTCCAGACCGAGACCGGCGAGCGCTCTCGCCTCATGCTCGACATTGCCGGCTTCCGCGCCGAGCGCAAGGAAGAGCTGCGGGACATCACGCGCGAGGCTATCGCCCGCGTGCGCTCCACCGGTGAGGCCGTCAAGCTCGACGCCATGAACCCCTTCGAGCGCAAGGTCTGCCATGACGTCGTCGCCGAGGAGGGCCTGACCTCCGAGTCCGAGGGCGTCGAACCCCACCGCCGTGTCGTCATCCTGCCCGAGGTTTCCGACGGTGAGTGAGAACCCGAACGGGACGGGAAGGGGTCGCCAGGTGGGCGACCCCTTCGTCCCAGAAGAACCCACGCAGGCAGTCCGTGACTTCTTCGGCCCCGCCTTTTCCGACGTCGCGGAATACGCGCGTATGCTCGAGGAGGAGGGCGAGCTGCGCGGCCTGCTCGGTCCGCGCGACATGGAACGCATCTGGTCGCGTCACATCGTCAACTCTGCCGCCGTCCTCGACTTCATGCCCCGCAAGGAGGGGCGCGAGGTTCTGGACGTTGGCTCCGGCTCCGGTTTGCCTGGCATTGTGATCGCCGCGTGTCGGCCTGACCTGCACATTCACCTCGCGGAGCCCATGGCGCGCCGCGTGGAGTGGCTTGAAGAGGTCGTCGAGGGCCTGGGCCTGGATAACGTGACCGTGCATCAGGCGCGTGCCGAGGAGCTGCGAGGCAAGAGCAAGGCTGACGTGGTCACTGCCCGCGCCGTGGCGAACATGAGCAAGCTCGTGCGCATGACGTCCAAGCTCATCGCGCCGGGTGGTTCGCTCGTAGCGCTCAAGGGGCGTCGTGCTCCAATTGAGGTGGACGAGGCCTCGGCTGAGCTGCGCCGTCACCACCTGCGTGCCGAGATACACGAGGTTCCCTCGATCATGGAGGAAGAGTCGACGTACGTGGTGGTCTGCACCCGTATCAAGTAGGTTTTGCTGAAAGTGATGGCCGCCATATTATAGTGTGGTGGCCATCACTTTATTGTGAGTAAGCCTTTCTTCTGCATGTTTTTGTGGTGCCGTTGTGTCGTTTCGATGTTTGTATCGATCGGCCCACGCGGCCAGGAGAATCGATCTCTACAGAACAATTTTTTCGGTGTTCGATGCAATGTGTCGTGATTCCTGTGTGTATTCATGCATCGCGGGCTTTCGATGCTGTTACTGTTGGCGGTGGCCCGTAGACTAGAGACAGTAGCTAGGAAGGTGTCACGTGACAACAGAAAACACCCCTCTGTCCTCTCAGATCGAACGCAATATCGCCGATTTGCGTATGCTCGCAAACGCCGAGTATCGCAAGCCGGCGTCCACGCGCATCATTGCAATCGCCAACCAGAAGGGCGGCGTCGGTAAGACGACCTCGGCCGTCAACCTGGCTGCTGGCCTGGCAATGGGCGGCCTGTCGGTGCTTGTTATCGATGCGGACGCGCAGGGCAACGCATCCAGCGCGCTTGGCGTCGCGCACCCCGTGGGCACACCATCGACGTACGACGTGATGATCGGGGGAGCGGAGCTGGAGGATGTTCTCCAGCCGTGTCCCGATGTCGAGGGTATCCTCGTGTGCCCGGCGACAATCGACCTGTCGGGTGCCGAAATAGAACTGGTTGACGTGCCCGGGCGTGAGAGTCGCCTGAAGGCTGCGCTCAGCCGGTACGTGGCGGCGCATCATGAGATTGACATTATCCTCATTGATTGCCCACCCTCACTCGGCCTCGTGACGCTGAACGTCATGGTGGCTGCCGACGAGGTTCTGATCCCCATTCAGGCCGAGTACTACGCCCTCGAGGGCCTGAGCCAGCTCTGGAATACGGTCGAGCGCGTCGGTGAGAGCATGAACCCCGGCCTACGCGTGTCGGGAATGCTTCTCACCATGTCTGACAAGCGCACCCGCCTGTCCGAGGAGGTCGAATCCGAGGTGCGTGCGCACTTCCCGCATCACACGTTCCAGACGGTAATTCCCCGCAGTGTTCGTATTTCCGAAGCCCCCAGCTACGCACAGACCGCCATTACGTACGATCCGCGCAACGTTGGTGCTATCGCATACCGAAAGGCCGCCCTCGAGCTGTGCGATCGGCTTGCTGCCGCACTGTAAAACAGCGTTTCACGTGAAACAATGGCTCGCAGCCTGGTTTTCCGCAGTTTGGAACGTAGTCATCATGATTCGTGACCATCAGTTCAAAAAAGTGATCAAAGCCGCTCATCACCTGAGCGCAATGCATTGTTTCACGTGAAACAATAAACGCACGCAATTGAAGGAGTTATGCAATGGCGGATGCAACACCGAAGACTGAGGGCCACAAGGGTGCTCGCAAGCATACCGGCCTCGGTCGTGGTCTTGGCGCTCTCATCCCTCAGGCAGGTGAGCAGAAGCCGTCGACACCCCCCGCCCCTCCTGCACGTCCACTCGACGTCTTCTTCCCCGAAGGCCCTGCTGCCAGCGGTAGGGGAGGATCCGCAAAGGATCTCCTCCAGCCTAAGCGCGCCACGGCCTCGTCGAAGAAGAAGCGCCACGCAATGCCTACCCTGGACATTGGCGCGGCACGCCGCACGGTGAATGCATCTAATCCTCTTGGCTCCGGGACCAATGGCTCAGCTCCCGACCAGAGTGGTTCTGCCCCGTGTGTTGTGCCCGTCGAACCCGTCGCCCAGTCTGTTTCGAATGTTTCACGTGAAACATCTGAGGAGAATGAGCTTCTGCCCGTGCCCGGGGCGTCCTTCGCCGAAATTGCTATCGATCAGATCGTCCCCAATGCGAAGCAGCCTCGTGAGGTCTTCGACGAGGATGACCTGAAGGAACTGTCCGCCTCCATCAAGGAGGTCGGCGTTCTCCAGCCCGTCGTCGTTCGCAACATTCCCGCCACCGGCCGTTCCGAGAAGCTCCAGGAATACCTCGCCGACAAGCCCGACGCGCGTTACGAACTGATCATGGGCGAGCGCCGCCTGCGTGCCTCCGAGCTCGCCGGCGAGACCACGATTCCAGCGATCATCCGAGAGACCGACGACGGGGATCTACTCCGCGACGCGCTCCTCGAGAACCTCCACCGGGCCCAGCTCAACCCGCTGGAAGAAGCGAGCGCATACCAGCAGCTCATGGCCGATTTCGGTGCGACTCAGGAAGAGCTCGCCAAGCGAATCGCCCGCTCGCGTCCGCAGATTGCCAACACCCTGCGCCTACTCAAGCTCCCCCCGACCGTCCAGAAGAAGGTGGCCGCACAGGTCATCACCGCGGGCCACGCCCGTGCCCTGCTGTCCCTCGACACAGCAGAAGACATGGAACGACTCTCGGAGCGCATCGTCGCGGAAGGCCTCTCAGTGCGCACCACTGAAGAGATCGTCCGAGTCGGCAAGGCCAAGGCCACCCCACGCCCGCGCGCCCGCAAGCAACAACCCCTGTCTGCACTGGGAGAGAGCGTCGTGACGGCCCTGTCCGACGCCTACGACACGCGCGTCTCCATCACGGAAGGCCAAAAGAAGGGTCGAATCGTCATCGAATTCGCAGGAGCAGACGACCTCCAGCGAATCGCAGACCTTATTCTCCACTGAGTCAGCTTCGTACGCGTCTCAGCAGATCAGCCGAAGTATGTTTCCAATCATACATTTTCCGGCCTAATCTGTGGCTCAAACTACGCTTAAACTACTCTTAAGGATCCGGCGTCGGATCCTCGCAGTACTAGAAGGAGCGAAAGGCATGCACGCCCCAGGCAGTTCGCGCACCGTGCTTTTCGATGTCGGGGGAGTCCTCGTTGACTCTCACCCCGATCCCGCCGTCATCGCCCGCATGTTCGGAGACGAATCGCGAGGCCTCACAACACTCGTCGACCAAGCAATGTGGACACACCGCGGCGACTACGACGCCGGTCTGTCCGATCGGGACTTTTGGGACCGTATCGCCGGCGACTGCGGACAGGACGAACCACCCGCAGACCTACTCAAAGCCCTCGTGGAACTCGATTCCTCACGTATGGCCGATGCAAACGAATCCACCCTCAGCCTCGTCCGGCTCCTGCGACACCAGGGCGTACGCGTCGGCATCCTCTCCAACGCCCCGTACCCCATCGCAAAAGCAATCCGCCGCTCCGAATGGGGGAGCCTCTTCGACTTCTTCGCTTTCTCCTGCGACTACGGCATCTGCAAGCCCTCCCGCGGCATCTACCGCGACGTACTCCACCGCCTCGGAACTCCCGTCGAAGACGTCGCCTTCATCGACGACCGTCGCGAAAATGTTCGCGCCGCTGAACTGATGGGCGTCAAAGGCATCTTGTGGACAGGACCCGAACAGGCCGAGGCACGCCTCAAGGAACTCGGCTTCCTGTTCTGAGGCACGCGTTCACATTTTGTTGCGCGTGACGAGCGAATTTGTGGTGCTCATCCGTGCTTGGGGTATCTTCTGGCCCAGCCACCTGTGTGAGTTTCGGCCGCCGCGGGGCCTGCCCGCCCGCTCGCCGTCCGCGCCACGAGCCTTCGGCTCGGCGCGTCGTCTCGAAGCCCGGCCAGGCCCCGCTGCAGCCCCCAGACACCGTAGGCGCCGCAACGTTCCCCACGTAGACGGTTGAGATACCGACCGATGAAGTAGGATCCAATGCGGCTCGTTCTCAGAGACACGAAGGGCCCGGGAGGATTGCTGTCCTCCCGGGCCCGGTGCGTCTCGCAGGGGAGCAGTGTCGCTACTCGCCCTCGACGGGGGCATCAGCGGAGTGTTCTGACTCCTTCGACGGATCGACCGACTCGGCAGCATCATCCGCTGTCCCATCAGCCACGCGACCACCCGCCACGAAATCAACGATGTCGGCGCACAGCTGCGCGAACGACGAATCCTCAAGCGCATCCGCCGCCTGGGGGAGAAGCGACGTATCCGTCATACCGGGCGCAACGTTGGCGTCAATAAACCAGCACGTTCCATCCTCATCCACCACGAAATCCATGCGCGACAAGTCCCGCAAACCCAGCGTCGTGTGCGCCTCAACAGCCGCGGCCTGCATGTCAGCCAAGGCCTCGGGAGAGAAACGCGCCGGAACGAAGTACTCCGACTCATCCGTCGTGTACCGCGCATCGTAATCGTAACGGCCATCATCCGTCGCAATCTCAACCGGGGGCAGCGCTACCGGCCCTCCCTCCAGATCCACGACCGACACGGCCACATCGCGGCCCTCGATACGCTGCTCAACCATCAGACGCTGGCCGTACGCAAACGCATCCACCATCGAACGACGCAACTGCTTCGCATCATGCGCCGTCGAAATACCCAGTGCCGAACCGCCATCCGTCGGCTTAATGACAACCGGGAACGACACCGATCCCTCCAGCGCAGACAGCACATTCGACGCACCCAGCTGGCGGAAAATCGCCTGCGGCAGCGTCACCCAACCCGGCGTCGCCAGCCCCGCAGAACCCAGCAGAGCCTTCGCCGTCGGCTTATTCGACGCCAACATCGACTGCACCGACGACGAACCCACAAAGGGGATCCCCACCGATTCCAGGAACGACTGCAACGAGCCGTCCTCGCCAATCGACCCATGCACGAGAGGCCAAATCACGTCTGGAGCGAACGACTCGATCGCCCCCGCCAGCGACGCATCCACATCCGAAATGACAACCTCGTAACCGGCCTGCGCCAGAATATTCGCGACGCGACGACCCGAACGCACCGACACATCACGCTCATGCGTCAACCCGCCCGAAATAATCAGAACCTTCGTAGCCATAGTGTTGTTACTCCTTCGCAACCTTAACGAGCCGACCCATCCCCGGCCCCGTCCGTTGAAGCCGTGCCGAACATGTCAACCATTTCCTTCTCAGCGTTGACGACCGTCGAGAGACGGCGCACGCCCTCGCGGATTCTTTCCGGGGTGGGGTAGCAGAACGACAAGCGCATGTGATTCGACCCCTGCCCGTCGTAGAAGAACGCCGTACCCGACACGTAAGCGACCTGGGCGCGCACCGCGCGCGGCAGCATTGCCTTCGCATCCAAACCCTCAGGCAGCGTCACCCACGTGTAGAAGCCACCGTCTGGCACCGTCCACGAGCACGACGGCATGAACTCCTCAAGCGCCGTCAGCATTGCGTGAGCGCGCTCCGCGTACATCGAGCGGAACGTCTTCACCTGCCCGTACCAGTCGTAGCTGCCCAAATAATCCGCGATCGCCATCTGACCCACCATCGACGGGCACAGGATCGCCGACTCGAGCGCCAGGACCAGCTTCGCGCGGATCGCATGCGGCGCGTACGCCCAGCCGATGCGGAAGCCCGGCGCGAACATCTTCGAGAACGAACCCAGGTACACGACCCCCTCCGGGCTGTACGAGGCGATGGCCGGCAGGGGATCACTGTGGAAGCCGAGCAGGCCATACGGGTTGTCTTCGACGATGAGGACGTGCTCACGCAGGCAGATCTCCGCGATGATCGGGCGGCGCTCCGCCGACAGTGTCACGCCCGCCGGGTTGTGGTAGTTCGGGATGATGTAGATGAACTTGATCGTCCGACCCGACGCCCGCACGTTGCGGATTGTCTCAGCCAAGGCCTCGGGAATGATGCCATGCTCATCCATCGGCACGTGCACGACGTCCGCCTGGCGCGCGCGGAACACGCCGAGCGCGCCCACGTACGAGGGGGCCTCGGCGAGGATGACGTCGCCCGGGTTCACGAAGAGTTCGGTGACGAGGTCGAGTGCCTGCTGGCTGCCCGTCGTCACCACGACGTCGTCCGGGTCGGCACCGACGATACCGTCGTAGCTCATGACCTCCGTGATGTGCTCGCGCAGGACCTCCCAGCCCTGGCCGTTGCCGTACTGCATGGCCTGCGCGCCGTGGTTGCGGATCAGCTTTTCCGCGGACGCCGCAAGCTTATCGAGGGGGAGGTCCTTCAGGTTCGGCATGCCGCCCGCGAGGGAAACGACCTCGGGACGGGAGACGACCGAGAAGAGGGCGCGGATCTCGGATGCGCGCAGATTCAGGGCTTGGTCCGCGTAGACGTCGTACCAGGGGTCGAGGCGGTTGCCCTGCGTGCGCGACGAGCCGGACGAGGCCGGGGTCGCTCCGTGTGTTGAAGGCTGAGTCAATGGGTGCCATCCTTTGCGTGGAGTCGCGTTATGCGTATAGGTAAAGTGTGCCACTTTCCTGGCCGCACGGGGTGACGAGGCCCGGGTGGCGGTCACATGTTTCACGTGAAACATTGGCGGTGGCGCGGCCGGTGTTTCGGGTGCCGCGTGGGTCTGGCCGGGGGCGTGGGTGGTCTGGGCACTGGTGCTGGTCACGTGGATACGATTGGGTATCGGCCCGGGGAGTTGCACGTGGGGAATGCAAGGGCGGTACGAGTGCCAAGGTCGGGACCTATGAGGTCGACGGGGTCAAGGTTGAGCAGGGTCGGCTGCCTACGTGGGGGATCGCCTGGCTAAGGACACGGACTTTCACCAGAAGATGCGTGAGAACCCGGCATTGTGGGAGGCCATCAAGGGCGGGCGCGTCACGGTGCATTCCGACATCGCGATTGCCCGGCGGGAACGCAGGGATAATAGACTTTAAGACTAGTCCGATTGAGCTGGACCCGGCCCACATCGCCCGCATCGACCAGGCCATCAAGAGCTACTAGAGGAGGATCATGTCTTTTGAGTTCACTGTTTTGTCCGATGAGCGTTTTATCGAGATTCTGGAGGCGTGGGTGGACTCACCCTGGCCCAAAACAGCTGAAGAGGGCTACGCGCTGCGCGACCACTTCGGGTGGAAGCCAGATTCTAAAGATCCGGCCCTATTCACTTCAGATGTTGAGCCAGATGAGCCGTCGGCTTACTTCACGGAGTCAAATGACTCGATTAATTCACTTACTTTTCCGGTTACTGATATTGCGCCTGAGGAGGCTCGGGTGGATTCGCTGGAGGATGCCCTGGTGATTTATCGGCATTTTTGTGACATCCTGACGCGCCGGTACGGTAAGCCCAAGCAGCGTAGGAACAAGGGGGGTTACTATCGTTCGACGTATGTTACTTCCCGCGGTGTTGGCATCAGTATTGGTGGCAATCGGTCACTCATTGACTGCTACGTTAAGTCTCCTGAGGAGATGTTTATTGTGAGCGAGTACCAGCGTCTTGTTGCCAAGGGATACATCTCGGAGGACGAGTAGCTGCGGCTAGCCGTGTCTGGTCTCAACCGGGGGCGCGCACGCTGATTGTTTCACGTGAAACAATCCTGGGTCTCCGGCTCAGTGCAGACGCGGAAAGGGCTAGGAAGTGGCCGACGTGTCGATAGGTGAACTAGCTGCTGACGGTGACGAAGCCGAAGGAGAGTGAGCGGATCCGCCCGATGGACTTGCCGGTCATGGGGGAGTGGGGAAGTCGTCAGGAAAGGTCTGTCCGTAGCTTTCGGGAGCGTCGTCGTGAGTGGATACAAAAAGTCCGCAGCCCAAGGGGTCTGTGGACTTGCGTGAAATTCCGGCGTGGCCGGAATTCGCTCAGTGGCGGTCGGCCTTGCGCGAACGCTTCGCGTCGGCGAGCTCGTTGAGCTGGTCGATGTGGGCCTGGGCAACCATGACGTCGATGGTGGAGAACATGAGTGGGCTCCTCGTGGGATCGTATCGGTGATTGTGTCCCTGCTTGACGAGGCCGGGGATCGCCCGGCGGTTCTCGTACGTGGAGCGCGCCAACGCGGGTAGCGTCAGCGCGACCCTGCGTATCAAACAAGAAAAAGCGCCGGACGAGCTTGGCAGCTGTGTCAGGCGCTTGATGGCTATAGTTTATGCCTCGGTTTTTTGGCAATCAATCGTTCGGACAGTTAGATCCGTCGCAGCGAGAACCAAGCAATTGCAAAGGAAAATGGCTGTCCGCATAGCTATTGAGCAATAGTGAATGGATGCAAATCACTACGTAGTCGGTCTGGTTGTGCAGAATAGGTGTTTTGAGAGGTGTTGGTGGTGGGCGTAGTGGCGGGGGAGTCATGCCAGGACTAGAATGATAACGATTCTCATTCAATGACTGTATCTTAGAGGACCCATGAACCCCACGACACACAGGAGCCTGGGCCGCGCAGCTGCCCGGGCCCTCGCCGCAATGAGCCTCGCGGCAGCATCCTTCCTTGCACCAACAGGAACACACGCCGCCGACGAGGCAGGCACTGGACTCGACTCCGCCACCGAAACAGCAGCAGCCGAGGAAGTGGCGCACGAAGCCTCCGACGCCTCCACCACCCAGGCAGACAACGCAGCCACAACCGACGCGGCCACCACAGTTACGTCCGACGCAGCCTCCGACAACGCGGACGCGGCCGACACAACCGACGCGGCCACCGACAACGCGGGTGCGACCGCGACGGACTCGACCGCGACGAATTCGACCGCGAGAGAGTCGGTCGCGACGGACGCCGCCACGGCCTCGGGAACCGGGGGAGTGACCACCTGCGACGTCATGCGCACCCCGCCCGACGGCACCACCGCCACCCTGAACCGCGGTCACGCCGACATCTTTGACCTCACCTCTGACGCGGCCGGTGCGCTCACCCTGCGCATCAAGGAGGACGCCACCGGTTCCGGCGTCCTGCGCGAACCCGAGCAGACCCTCCTCGCGATCCCCGCGAGCACGCTCGCCCAGATTCCCGACGCCGTCAGCCAGACGACCGGCGCGCCCGCCGCCGCGTACCTACTCGGCCAGTCCGGCGACAACCAAGCCACCGTCCTGTGGCCCGGGTGGGACACCCTGGGCATCGCCGCCGGCGGATACGACGCCGCGCGCTTCCACATCACCTACTCCGGGCCAGCCGACGGGCGCATCTACGCCTTCACATCCAGCTTCGCAGAAGGTCTGAAGGCGGTCACAGCCGACGGCAGCTACGACCTGGCCCCGGGCGGCGACGACATCGACCAGCCCTACGCCGCCCACAAGCACGTCAACTGGCTGTTCACGCGCGCCGGCCGCTACACGCTGACCGTCCAGGCCAGCGCGTGGACCCCTGGCAACACCGGCGCCGCCAACGCCCAGTCCGCGACCCGCACCTACACGATCGACGTGGCCGACGAAGCCACGTGCCTCGCCGAGGCCGGCCTTACCCCCGGCGGTAATGGCAACCACGCAGCCCCCGCACCCGGCGTCGACCCGGGTTCCACGGACGCCCAGTCGGGAGCCGGGCAGTCAGGCGCTGACGGGGATTCGGCCCCGGACACCACAGACCGCTCCGCTTCCGACACCGGCGCTGGAGCGAACGACCCCGCCCAGACCTCGGGCACAGGTCTGGGTGCGGGCAGCAGCGGGGGAGCGGGCACAACCTATGGCGTCACGACCTCAGGCACCACGACCTCGGGCGCTCGCACCACCACGTCGTCAGGCGAACGCTGCATCCCCACCCGCGTCACCCGCGAGGCAACGGGAACCGAATCCGCTGCCCCGGCCTCGTCCCAAGCCCCCGCCAACACCGCGCGCACCACGCTGACCGTCAGCGTCGGCGAGGGTGCATCCGGTAACGCGACCGAGGGACACTTCGACCTGGGGCCCGCCATCGAAAACGGAAGCCTCGTCGCCCGCATCAAAGACGACCGTACGCAGCCCGCGCAGTGGGTCGACCCATCAACCCTGACTTTCGCACTCGGTGAGGCCGCGCGCATCACCGCGCCCGCAGACCTCGGCTTCGTTGCCACCGCCGGCTCCAGCGTGTGGCTCATCCCCTCCACCCAAATCGCGGGCGTGCCGTGGCTGGGCCTGAACTCCCAGCGCGAAGAGATCGTCACCGGAACCACCGGCGGCGTCCAATTCACCCTCGACGCCGTCGAAGGACCCGGCCGTGTCGCCGTCTTTAACGCGGGCGCGCTCGGCTCCGGCGTCGGCGAGCACGTGTTCGACGGGCCCGGCTCCAGCTACACGCTCGGCCCCAACACGCACGCCCACCAGAACTGGGTGTTCACCGCGCCCGGCACCTACACGCTCACCATCTCCATGCGAGTCACCCCCACCGGCGCGGCCCTGACCGGCTCCGGCTACGGCGGCGGCAGCGAAGTCACCACCACCGGCGCACTCGGCACGAGCAGCCGACCCATGGCCTCCCAGGTCGTCGGCCGCACCGCCTCCGGCAAAGACTGTGACCTCTCCCTGGCCATCACCGGCGCCGACACCATTCCGCTGGCTGTCGTCTCGCTCACGTGGGCGCTGACCGGTGCGGCCTGCGTGTGGGTCAGTTCGATCGGTCGACGCAGAAACGCGCGAGCATTCTCGTGAACACTCATTCACGAGGCATCCTCTCCTTCATCCCCCGCCATCCCTCCCGTGGGTGGCGGGGGAGTGGGTGTGGGCTCGCCGCAGCGACGTTAGCGCTTACGGCGGGGGGCGCCGGGTGTGCGCCCGCTCCCGACCCCGTCGCAGACGGAGAGCTGAGGGTCGTTGCGACGACCGGTATCCTCGCCGACCTCGTCCGCAACGTCGCTGGAGACCGCGCCCACGTCACCCAGATGGTTCCCAACGGGGCGGACCCGCACTCGTGGGACCCCTCCCTGCGCACCATCCGCGACGTGGCCTACGCGGATGTCGCCTTCTCCAACTACCTCATGCTTGAGGAACACGCCCTCATCCGCGCCCTCGACTCCAACCTGCCCGCCGGCTCACGCTCCGTTTCCGTCGCCGAGGA
>ERZ773250.1090-NODE-1090-length-14055-cov-4.023643_pt1 | contig 14055 bp, 13 predicted proteins | sample MGYA00511258_ERZ773250 | MGnify/ENA primary metagenome ERZ773250 (study PRJEB29015, sample SAMEA2738164) | human oral metagenome | biome: human oral; feature: human-associated habitat; material: saliva | place: China | collected 2187 ... | reverse complement strand
TTGCGGATGAAATGAATCTTCCTCCAACGCATTCACTTGTTGAAGTAGAAGGAGAAGTCGTTTGCTCAACGATTAAGAAGGATTCTCATGGGACAATCGTCCGCCTTTATAATCCAAAGAGAAAAGATAGTGCAGAAGCTAGATTAAATAACAAAATGATAGAATTGAAGACGTGTCAGTTTGAAGATTTACGAATAGATTAAGTAAGTTTTAATTGATATTTAGAGTAGAACCCTTCTCCAAATGGAGAAGGGTTCTGTTTTGAGCAAAATAATACTATAAAAGAGCAAAATTATCATAGAAGATAATTATCATATATGATAATTTTAAGTTATGGAGGTGTCGCAAATGGCCAGTAAATTCAAGATTTCTAGAGAAATGGTTAACCAATTAGAATACTACGAATATGATGAAATGATCAAATTAGCTGCGATATTAAAAATTATACAAGAAGATGGTTTAACTCCTGAAATAATTCAAAAATGGGGAACATATTATAAAGGGAAACATGTTTTACAAATTTCTTTATGTAAGAAAAAAGAGGAGGTGGTAAAAAATGGGCACTTACCTAACTTCGAAACTAAACAAGTTCTCATTGAAATACCCTAATTTTGATTATGATTTAGAAAGGGAAGTTACTCTTCAACGAGTAGCTCTTCAAATTATTAAGTTGCAAAATAATAGTGGTCTAGATTTAGATGACTTTGCAAAGGAAGTGGATATGAAATCTTCAAATCTTTCTCGATTACAAAGTGGAGTACATAATCCAACTATTTTATCGTTGCTAGATATAGCACATCATTGTAACTATGAAGTTCAAATAGTTTTTAAAAAAACATAAAAGTTTTAATATTTATTTATATAAATCAAGAATATCAAAAAAACTAAATTTTTTAATTATACTCTACGCTAAGTAATTTAGATAATATAAAAGGAGAATGTTAAAATGGTCGATTTTAGAAATATAATCTATTCAACAGATAATAAAAAAATTACAGATCCAGTTACTTTATACCAAACGCTAGATAGATTGAGTACAACAGGTACATTAAGACCGGTACAAGAATACGTTTTAAATGAGTGGTATTCAAATAGAAAAGAAGAAAAAGATATAATTGTAAAGTTACATACAGGTGAAGGAAAAACCTTAGTAGGGCTTTTAATGCTTCAATCGATAATTAATCAAGGAGATGGCCCTTGTGTATATGTAAGTTCTAATATATTTTTAGCCAATCAAGTATGTGAAGAGGCCAAAAAATTTGGTATTTCGTTTTGCACAATAGATGAAGACAATCAAATTCCAAATGAATTTTTAAGAGGCCAAAAAATATTAATTACATATGCACATAAGATTTTTAATGGAAGAACAATTTTTGGTCTCAAGAATAGAAGTATAGATGTTAATACGATTCTGCTTGATGATGCCCATGCGTGTAATGATGTAATAAAAAAGGCTTTTACGATTAGTATAGATCGAATTAGAGATGAGCATACTTATATCAGCTTACTTTCTCTATTTGCAAAAGATTTAAAAGAACAAGGTGAGGGTAGTTATTTAGAAATTGTTAGTAAAAAAAATGAGGATTTTATGTATGTCCCCTATTGGTCATGGAATGAAAACCTATCTCAAGTTATTAAGGCCATTTCGAAGATTTCAGATGAAGATCATATTAAATTTGTATGGCCATTGATAAAAGATAAAATGGATGAAATGGCTTGCTTTTTTTCTGCGAGTAGAATAGAGATAAGGCCATATAATATCAATGCAAATGTATTTGGTACATTTTCTAGAGCTAAGAGAAGGATACTAATGTCTGCTACGACACAAGAAGATGTATTCTTTATAAAAGGATTAGAATTTTCAACTGAAGCAGTGAGTCATCCGATTGTTAATCCTTCGTCCAAATGGTCAGGTGAAAAAATGATACTTTTGCCCGGGGTAATATCAAAAGAGTGTGAAAGAGATTATGTTGCTGCCGAATTATGTAAGAGGGCAACTGCAGAAGGGGGAATAGGTGTTGTTGCAATTACTCCAAGCACGAACAGAACGAATTATTATTTAAATAATGGAGCAGTATCCTATTCAAATAATGATGAATTAGAAAATTTAATAAAGAATATAAAGGAGAAAAATTTAAATAAATTATTGGTTCTTAACAATCGCTATGACGGGGTGGATTTACCTGATGAGAGTTGTAGGGTGTTAATATTAGATTCGTTACCACATTCAGATAGTTATTTTGATAGGTATGAAGAGAAATGTTGCCCAAATCGAGATATTATAAATAAAAGAATTGCTCAAAAAATAGAGCAAGGTTTAGGAAGAGCTGTTCGAGGAGAAAAAGATTATTGTGCTGTAATTGTTAACGGAAATGATATTACTAATTTTATGTATAATACAAATACTAGATCCTACTTTTCTCAACAAACTCAAAAGCAAATTGACATAGGATTTGAAGTATCAAACATGGCTAAAAAAGATGTTGTTTTAGGACAACCCCCAATTGATCCAGTTATTGTTTTAATTCTTCAAATGTTACAGCGGGATATAGGTTGGAAAGAATTTTATAAGCGAGAAATGGATTCTATAGGAAATTCAGTTTTGAATAGTCATATTTATGAAAAGTATGTTGCAGAAACAGAATTGGAAAAATTATATGCTGAATCTAATTATAAAGCAGCAGCAGATAAGACCCAGGAGTTTATAGATAAGTATATTACTGATCGTTCAGAAAGAGGATGGTTTTTACAACAGAAAGCAAGATATACTTATAAGCTTTCTAGTGATGATGCCGAATTTTTACAAAAACAAGCATTCAAATATAATGATCAATTATTAAAACCGAGAGAAAATTTATATCTACATAAAAAAACGGCTATTAACGGAGTTAGAGTAGCCAAAATTAGAGAAAATATAAAGTCATGTAAAAGTAAAGAAAATCTGAATTTTCAAATTACTAATATTTTAAATGATCTTAAATTTGGAATAGAAGCAAAAAGATTTGAGGGAGCATTACAAAGAATAGGTGAATTTCTAGGTTTTGAAAGTACAAGACCCGATAATGAATTAGGTAAAGGACCTGATAATTTATGGAAAGAAAATCATAAAGATTATATTATGTTTGAATGTAAAAATGAGGTTAAAGAAAGTAGGAAGGAAATTAGTAAGACGGAAACAGGACAGTATAATAATCACTTGGCGTGGTTTAAATCAACATATGGTGAAGGGGTAAATACATTATGCATAATGATTATACCTACTGCTAGACTTTCCAATCAGGGAGATTTTGCAGACAAAGTTTATGCGATGAACTTGAATGGATTGAATAAATTTACTGATAATGTAAAACGTTTTTTCCAAGAAATTATGAATTATGACATTGATTCAATTACAGATAGTCAAATTCAAAACCTTATAAATCAATATAAATTAAATAGTTCAGATTTTATCAATGAGTATTTAAGTAAAATAAAACAGGTGTAATTTTTAAAAGCGCAGTTGCAATGCAACTGCGTTTTTTTATGCAGATAAAGGTATAAATGGTCACAAAAATATCTCTTATTTTTTGATGTGTGTTAAGTGAAGATGAAATAATTATAATTTGTATTTTTCATAAAATAATTTTTGAATAAAAATTTGTTAAACATAAAAAAACATATATTTACAGGATAAAATCTACACCTTCTTTACCTTCTTTACCATCTTTTCCGTAATTTAATATAGAGATTAGCTAGTTTCTAATTCTATTTTAGGAGAAGAACTATGAAAGCATGGACAGAAACTGAAGAAACAACAACTCAACTTTTCGAGCAATTCGAAGGGGTTATTTATCACGTAATGAAAAAGCTCAATATTCAAAAAAATAATTCTGAATATGATGATTTCTTGCAAGAGGGACGATTGTTACTATTGGAATCCTATCAAGAAAGCCAATCGAATCCACTTGACTCTACGGATGCAGCCAAACAGTTCAATACCTATCTACAACGGAAGTTATATTGGAAGTTTCTTAATCGTATTACTAAGAAAAACATCGAAACGGTAGAGTTTGATCAAGATTGGATGCAGGAATCGGAAAAAGATCCTTACTGGTTCGAGGTGGAATCTGATTATAAGGAATTTTTCCGAACGCTCACGAAAATCCAAATGAAAACACTGCAATATATGATGCAAAGTGATGAGTCTGTCACAGAATATGCCAGAAGAATAGGGCGCACACGCTCAGCAGTGCAGCAGGATATTCTGTCGATCCGAAAAAAGTTGAAAAAATTTTTAGACAAGCATAGCAAATTAGACTCCTAATTGGTTTATATAGATGTAGAAGTCATGACACTACAAAACAAAAATAAACCAAATAAGGAGGACATAAACATGTCAGAAACATTTAATAAAGCAACATTGGAACTATTCTACCAAGATGCGGAAAAAGGAAAAGTGAAGAAATTTAAGAGTATTCAAAACTTAAAGCAAGGGGCTACGCATGATGCAGTAATGACGGTCTCAGACGCAGTCGATACTCTTGCCAAAGAAGCAATGACATACTGCGATACAATCGTTCGTACACGACACGATAGAAACTAATAAATAAAGGAGGAAAATATCATGGCAAATGAAACAACTACAGTTAAAGAACTATATTTAGGTTTTACAGGAAGTGATGGCAAAACAAAACGTCTAGTTATTGCTCATCCGGAAGATAATCTAGATGAATCAACAACACGTGCAGCAATGAAAAAAATTGCAGATGCCAATCTTTTCGAAAAACAAGGAGTTCAATTGTATACGAATGGGGAAAGTGCTAACTATATGACTCGTATTAAAAATGTGATTTTTAACGACAAAAAGAAAAAATAAATGAAGGTTAGGAAGGTAAGTTAGAAAGTTTTTAAGGTTGAACTTCTAGCAGTGTTGGAGAATCATCTACAAGGGGTGGTTCTCCTAACCTTCTCGAAATGATGTAAGGGAGGAAAATTTATGAAAACATCATTTTACTATTTACAAACCGGAATTTTTACCCTCGGCGCTCTGTTAGGTGGGTTTCTCGGAGGGAAAGATGGCCTTCTCTATGCTTTGTTAGTTCTTATCATTCTGGATTACATAACAGGAGTATTAAATGCTATTGATCAACGACAACTTTCAAGCGCGGTAGGGTATAAGGGTATTGCTCGTAAGGTACTGATTTTTGTGTTGGTTGGAACGGCAAATGTTGTAGACGTTTATATTTTGGGGAAAGCAGGAGTACTAAGAGCAGCTGTTATCTTCTTCTATATTTCAAATGAGGGAATCTCAATCCTTGAGAATGCAGCACATCTAGGATTGCCTGTTCCTCAAAAGCTTCAAAGCGTATTAAGACAGCTACATCAAAAGGAGGAGAATTATAATGATTAAAATTTTGAGAGATTTTGTAATGAAGGATAGTGGATTTCTAGAAAGTTTTGACTTTGTAGTTATCCATAATGATGCGGGGAGAATGAAACCTCAACGATATATTTCTTTTCTTAGAAATCGTGATAAAGCCTTAGGGATCGCGCATTTCTATTGCAATCGAGACACAATTGTTCAAGTTGTTCCAATTGAAAATATTGGCTACCATACCGGAGATTGGTGGAGTAACTGCCGTTCTGTTGGATATGAGGTGTGTGAGAGCATATCAGCTAGCGACGAGGAATTTCTACAGAATGAGGATGTGACTCTATTGAAAGCAGCAGCAGATTTGGTAGAGGCTGGAATGCCGATTTCACGAGAGACAGTTCGACTCCATCATGAATTTGTACCAACTAGCTGCCCTCATCGAAGTATGGAGTTGCATGGAGGAACTACGGAGAGTGTTCGATCATACTTTATTGAAAGAATGAAATATTTTGCTTCACTCGGAAATAATCTGATTGAAATTTTACATAAGTATTTTCCAGAGGAAGAATTCCGAATGAATACATGGGTGCGTCATAAAATTTTCAATGATGATAATGAAGTTGTCCGACAAGTTATTCGAGGAGAATGGGGAGTTGGGCAAGAACGAATAAAACAACTGACAGATGCCGGATATAATGCTGAAAGAATTCAAGAGAAAGTAAATCTTGCATTACAAGGGTCACTAATTAACGACACAAAAACTATTGATGCTCTTGCCTATGAAGTGATTCAAGGCGACTGGGGCAATGGTGAAGAAAGAAAAGAGAGACTTGAAGCTGCGGGGTACGGCTATGATGCAGTGCAACAAAGAGTCAATGAAATATTGGAATAAATTAGAGCCTACTGATGAAAAAAGTCAGTAGGCTATTTTATTTCTATGGAGAATCGGAAAAAAATCCTTTAAGGAATTCAATGGAAAATATGCAAGCGGAACTATTCTAATAAATTGAAAATGGAGTTAAGTATTTTCAAAAATTTGTATGCTATAAAAATATCAAGTAAATGTTCAATGAGTAAAGTAATCTCATGAGTATCATGGTATAATCACAATAAGACTGTTGTTTTGCAGAATTTAATAATAAAGGAGAATATAAATGAACAAACAACAATTAGCTGCGAAGATTTGGGAATCAGCGAATGAAATGCGATCAAAAATTGATGCGAATGATTATAAAGATTATATTTTAGGATTTATTTTTTATAAATTCATAAGTGAACAAGAAGTAGAAAAAATTTTTGGTTCGGATTCAAAAGAAGAACTTAAGAATATTTCAGAAGAAGATACTGATCAGATTGACTATATTAAAGGGAAAATAGGCTATTTTATTCCATATAATCATCTTTACTCAACATGGTTAGAAAAAGGGATGGATTTTTCTATTGCTGATGTCAGAGATGCGCTATCCTCATTTAATAGAAATATTGATTCTAGTGCAAAGGGAGTATTTGAGGGAGTATTTGACACATTACAAACTGGATTAAGTAAATTAGGAGAAACAGATGCTGCAAGAACAAAAGCGGTATCAAAATTGATTCACCTTATTGATGAAATCCCAATGGGAAAAGAACAAGATTATGACGTATTAGGTTATGTATATGAGTTTTTAATTTCAAAATTTGCTGAAAATGCTGGGAAAAAAGCTGGTGAATTCTATACCCCTCACGAAGTATCAGTATTGATGTCAGAAATTATTGCTACTCATTTGAAAGAAAGAGAATCCATAAAAATTTATGACCCGACAAGTGGATCAGGTTCATTATTGATTAATATTGGCCAGGCCGTTGAAAGACATAAAAATGATAGAAACAATATTGAATATTATGCTCAAGAATTAAAAGCAAATACGTTTAATTTAACTAGAATGAATTTAGTAATGCGTGGTGTGGCTACACAAAATATTAAAGCTAGAAATGCTGATACTTTAGAAGATGATTGGCCAATTAATCCGATTGAAGGATATGGGCCTTTATATGTAGATGCAGTAGTGTCCAATCCACCTTATTCTCAAAAGTGGGATCCTAGTCATAAAGATGGAGACCCAAGATATTCAAGTTATGGTATGGCGCCAAAAAGTAAAGCAGATTATGCATTTTTATTACATGACTTATATCATATGAAACCTGATGGGATTATGTCGATTGTTCTACCTCATGGAGTCTTATTCCGTGGAGGAGAAGAAGGGAATATTCGTAAAAATTTGATTGAAAAAAATAAAATTGATGCCATCATTGGGCTGCCGGCAAATATTTTCTTTGGAACCGGTATTCCAACAATTATTATGATTCTCAAACAGAATAGAGAAAATGATGACATTCTAATAGTGGATGCATCTAAGGGGTTTGAAAAAGTTGGTAAGAATAATAAATTGAGAGCTTCGGATATTCGAAAAATTATCGATACAGTAGTAAATAGAGAAGCAATTGAAAAATATTCTACAGTAGTATCAAAGGATGAGATTCGCAAGAATGAGTACAACTTAAATATTCCTCGTTATGTAGATTCGTCAGAAGAACTAGAACATTAGGATATTTATGCTCTTATGTATGGGGGGATTCCTAAACAAGAACTTCATGAGTTTGAAGAATATTGGGATGCATTTCCAAACCTACGAGAGGAATTATTTGTCGAAGATGACTCCCCATACGTATCTACTACTAATACCAACTTAAAAGATATTATCTATCAAAATAAATCAGTACAGAAGTATCTGGAAGATTATGAATCATCAATGAGTAAACTAAATAATGAGTTTCAGAATGTATTACTAGAGTATCCAGATGATATTGTTCATTCGGAGGAGGTAATCACTCAAAAAATCTTTGAAGCATTTAAAGATATCCCCGTACTAGACAAATATAATGCTTATCAAAAATTAGCAGATTATTGGAATGTTATTTCAGGAGATTTAGAATTGATTAAGCTTGAAGGGATAAATGCTGCTAATAAAGTAAATCCGAATATGGTAACCAAAAAGGTAAAAGGTAAGAAGACTATCGTTCAAGAAGGGTATGTAGGTCATATTTTGCCATTTGATTTAGTTCAAAAAAATGTACTACAAGATGATTTCGAGATAATTACAAACTTAGAAAATAACTTGATAAGTATTTCCGATGAACTTACATCAATTATTGATACTTTGACTGAAGAAGAGAAGTCTTTATCTATCTTAAATGATGCAAATGATGCATTTGTAGTTGCCGAGGTTAATAGATTCTTAAAAGAAGCGTCTGAAGAATTAACATCTCCAGAAATTGAGGTGTTGAAGCAGTATATCGAATTGCTTGAATCAAAAGTTAATGAGATTACTCAAAAAAAATATATTGAAGAACATAAGGAAGTGCAATGGCAAGAAATTAAACCTAATGCTAAAGGGTTATATAATAAAACTGAAGTAGAAAAATATATTAAGATACTAAAATCACTTCTTTCATTTGAACCGGAGACTCTTGAAGATAAAATAAATAAAGTTTCGACTCTTTTAACCGAAGAAAAAGAATTAAAGTCAAAAATTAAAGAGTTGAAAATAGCTTTTCATCTTAAAACTAAAGAAACCATTGAAAGATTAAATGAATCACAAATTAAAGCGCTATTGAATGAAAAGTGGATTGTTCCAGTTTTAGAAGGTATAAGTGAGTTAGCTCATCAATCATTAGATTTACTAGTCGATGGTATTAATCGAATAAGTAAAAAATATGAATTAACATATTCGCAAGTTTCAATGGAAATAGAAGAAACGGAAGAAGAATTATGTAAATTAATTAATCAATTAGATGCTTCTGAATATGACATGAAAGGTTTGAATGAATTTCAGTCATTCTTAAAAGGTGATTGGTATGAGTGAAATAAGAAATGTACCGGAAATTCGATTTAAAGGGTTCAAAGACGATTGGAAACAGCATGAGTTGGGAGCGATTGGAGAAACAAAATCTGGAGTAGGATTCCCGGATTGTGAGCAAGGTGGAGATAGAGGTATTCCTTTTTTTAAAGTATCAGATATGAATAATTTAGGGAATGAACATGAGATGCACAATTCGAATAATTATGTAACGAATAAGCAGATTTTAGAGAATAAGTGGAAGCCTATAGATAAAGTACCTTCTATTATTTTTGCAAAAGTTGGAGCAGCTATCATGTTGAATAGAAAACGATTAGTGCGTGAGCCTTTCTTGATTGACAATAACACAATGGCCTATATTTTTGATGATAGCTGGGAAGACTACTTTGGGAAAACAAAATTTGAAACAATATATTTACCTAAATTTGCTCAGGTAGGGGCCTTACCCTCTTATAATGGGAATGATATTGAAGCAATAAAAATATATCGGCCAAATAAATTAGAGCAAAAGAACATTGGACAATTTTTCCAAAGGATAGACAATCTCATCACTCTTCATCAGCGTAAGTATGATCAAATTGTTAATTTCAAAAAAGCAATGCTCAAAAAGATGTTTCCTAAAGATGGAAGTGATATCCCTGAAATTAGATTTAAAGAATTTAATAAGAAAGATATAAATGCATGGGAGAAGAAGAATTTTGGTGATATGGTAGATTTTTTCTCTGGATTAACATACAACCCTAATTATGTCAAGAAGGAAGGTACACTAGTTTTGAGATCATCTAATGTAAAAAACGGTGAAATTGTTAGTGCAGATAATGTGTTTGTAGATTCTGAAGTTGTAAATTCTAAGAATGTAGAATTTGGAGATGTTATCGTAGTTGTTAGAAATGGGTCGAGGGATTTAATAGGGAAGCATGCTCAGATAAAAAAAGATATGCCTAATACAGTTATAGGCGCATTTATGACAGGAATACGTTCTGAAAGACCGGATTTTATAAGTGCAATTTTAGATACTGATAATTTTGATAAAGAAATATCTAAAAACATGGGCGCTACAATTAATCAAATTACTGGCAAAATGTTCATGGATATGAATTTTGTAATTCCTTCAGAAGAGGAGCAAATTAAGATAGGGGCATTTTTCCGTAAATTAGATGATCTTATTCTGCTTTATTATCAGAAATTACAAAAGTTAAAACATATAAAAAAAGCTCTACTAGAAAAAATGTTTGTATAGGAGACAGGTAAATGATGATATTTACAAAAGAATCCGAATTTGAAAATGCATTAATAGAAGTATTAACACAGCATGGTTGGGAAAAAGATGTGATTGAATATCCAACCGAAGAAGATTTAATTCAAAATTGGGCACAAATTCTTTTCAATAATAACTTGGAAAGAGATCGATTAAATGGATGGCCTTTAACAAATGGTGAAATGGCGCAAATCCTTGCTCAAATACAAGAGTTAAAGACACCTTTGAAATTGAATGGATTTATTAATGGTAAAACAGTTTCCATTAAACGGGATAATCCTGATGATGTTGAACACTTTGGGAAAGAAGTTAGTTTGAAAATATATGACAGACAAGAGATTGCTGCTGGGAGCAGTAGGTATCAAATTGTAAGACAACCACAATTCAAGAAAGCTCATCCCCTCGGTCGAGATCGACGTGGAGATGTAATGCTCTTAATTAATGGAATGCCAGTTATTCATATTGAGTTGAAAAAAAATTTTGTCAATGTTAGTGAAGCTTATATTCAGATAGAAAGATATGTTAATAGCGACATTTTTTCAGGTTTATTTTCATTGGTTCAAATTTTTGTAGCAATGACTCCTGAGGAAACTGTTTATTTTGCTAATAATCCATATCTAGGACGAGGCAATCGTAATTATTATTTCCATTGGGAAGACTTCAATAATGAAGTGATTTCAGATTGGAAAGAAGTAGCGATTCAACTGTTATCTATTCCGATGGCCCACCAAATGATTGGTTTTTATACAGTTGCAGATAAAGAAGATGGTTTCTTAAAAGTGATGCGTAGCTATCAATATTATGCTGCCAGTCAAATTTCAGCAGCCGTTTCTCGAATCAAATGGGGAGAACGAAATCAGAGAGGAGGGCATATTTGGCATACTACTGGATCAGGGAAAACTATGACAAGTTTTAAGTCTGCCGAATTAATTGCCACCTCTCAAGCAGCAGATAAAGTTGTTTTCTTAATGGATCGTATCGAATTAGGGAACCAATCTTTACGCGAATATCGTAGTTTTGCGGATGCATCAGCTACAGTTCAACAAACGGAGAGTGCGTCAGTTCTAAAATCAAAATTATTAAGTACAAATCCTCAAGATACGCTAATTGTAACATCTATTCAAAAACTATCACGAATTAAGCAAGATGAAGATGGGATTAATGAAGATGAGATAGAAAAATTGAGCTCAAAACGGATTGTATTTATTGTGGATGAGGCCCACCGTTCGACTTTTGGAGAAATGCTTTCGGATATTAGAAGGACATTTCCTTACGCTATTTTCTTTGGATTTACAGGCCCACCTATTCACGAAGAAAATAGTAAGAAAAATAGTACAACTGTAGATATATTCGGAGATGAACTTCATAGATATACAATTGCAGATGGAATAAGGGATAAAAATGTCTTAGGATTTTGTTTGTTTCCAAGTCCAACTTTTAATGATGAGGATATCAGAGAAAAGGTGGCTCTACATGAAGCAAAAGCTATAGATATAGACGATGTATACTCGGATCCTGCAAAAGAAAAAATTTATCATCACTTTATGGATGATACGATGAAGATGGCTGGATATTATGATAAAGAAAATAATAGATATATAAGAGGGATTGAAGACTATATTCCAGACTCTCAGTATAAGGGATATGATAATTTATATTTTGATAAAAATAAAGAATCAGAAGGAAGCAATCATCAAGAAGCTGTTGTTCAAAATATCAAAAAATACTGGAAGAAAAAGAGTAGGAATGAACGCTTCCATGCAATCCTTGCAACTAGCAGTATTCCTGAAGCAATTAAATACTATAGACTATTTAAGCGTGAATGGCCTGAATTTAAGGTAACAGCCGTATTTGACTCTAATTTCGATAACGTCGATGGTTATCAATTTAAAGAAGATGGAATTCTTGAAATTATTGATGATTACTATAAACGCTATGGACAATTTTATACGCTGGAAAATCATCATAGATTTAGAGAGGATGTTCGTAAAAGATTAGCTCATAAAGATGAATACCGTTGGATTGATAAGACGCCTGAAAAACAGTTGGATTTAGTAATTGTAGTTAATCAATTGTTGACCGGGTATGATTCTAAGTGGGTTAATACATTGTATCTTGATAAGGTGATGGAATATGAAATGATTATTCAAGCTTTCTCAAGAACAAATAGAATTTTTGGAATAGATAAGCCGTTTGGCTCTATAGTATATTATCGTAAGCCTAATACGATGGATCGAAATGTAGATAGAGCTTTAGAACTTTATTCAGGTAATAAACCGCTTGGGCTGTTTGTGTCTAAATTACCTGAAAATATTTCTGCTTTAAATAATAAATTTAATGTGATAGAAGTCTTATTTGAATATGAAAAGGTTCCAAACTTTTCTCGATTGCCTGAAACTGACTCTGCTATAGCAAAATTTGCAAAATTATTTAAAGAGTTGGTAGAAATTCTTGAAATGGCTCAAATTCAAGGGTTTGACTGGACGCCAGAATCCTTAATAGATTCTGATACAGGAGAAATTCTTTCAATAGATTTTGATGAAGAAACATATAATAAGTTGTTGCTTCGATATAAGGAAATCGAAAAACTCCCACCTCTTCCTCCCACTGCGGGTAAAGAGCCAGTAGTTTTTGATGTTGATCCTAACATTAGAGATAAAGAGGCACGAGTCGTAGATTATAATTATTTAAATGAGAAGTTTTCGAAATTTGTAAAGGCATTGGGTAAAGAAAATACTACTAAAGCAAGAGAAGAACTCCACTATTTGTTTGCTAGTTTAGATAAAGATGATCAAATAATAGCAAATATAATTTTAACGGATATTGAAAGTGGTAATCTAGAATGGGAAGAAGGACGTTCTCTATCTGATTATATGAATAGTTATAGAGAAGCTAAACAAGAAAAAGACGTTAATCTTATTGTTAGTACCTTTGGATTGGATAAAAGGTTGCTTCTCAAACTGATGAAAACTATGACGCCAGATGAAGCTGTTAAAAGTGTACAGTTTTATGAATTGGTAGAGAGTGTAGACGAAGTGAAAGCACAAAAGTATTTCGATAAACAAGGAAGAACGCTTAAAGGACTTAGTCTAAAAGTAGAATTATCCAAAAAAATAAGAGAAATAATTCAAACTAGGGATTTTGAATTATAAGAAGAGAGGGTGTAGCCCTCTCTTTTTTGTAAAATGGTATTACAGATAAATGTTAAAAGTTAAATAAAGCAATGTGGTAGTATAATGAATTTCGTATTTTTATGTCCCACCTATGCTATAATAAGCTTGAATAGAGAAGGTTTTCATGATTGGAGGAGAGAGTATGAAGAGAAGACAGTTACTAGCATCAGCGCTTTGTGTGTTGGCACTTGCCGCATGCAACAAGAAGCCAGAAGAGGCGGTGACGACCCAGGCACCAACAACGGTTCAGGCGACGACGGTGGCACCGACAACAGTTGCCCAGACGGAGCACGCGACGTATTTTGAGATGTTGCTCTTATCGTATAATGTGGCGGCCAAGGATGCCGATATTACGGAAGGGTTAGCCGCGGCCAA
>ERZ773250.1088-NODE-1088-length-14079-cov-4.019110_pt1 | contig 14079 bp, 9 predicted proteins | sample MGYA00511258_ERZ773250 | MGnify/ENA primary metagenome ERZ773250 (study PRJEB29015, sample SAMEA2738164) | human oral metagenome | biome: human oral; feature: human-associated habitat; material: saliva | place: China | collected 2187 ... | reverse complement strand
ATAATTATAATATAAAATTATAAAAAGTCAAATAGGAATCTTGTGTGGTCGCTTTCCGTCTAACTTCTTTTAATATTTTATCATAAATTGTACATTTAGGATAGAAAATTATATCTAAATTTAAACATTGGCGGTTTCATGGTGTGATTATAGATAATGCTTATGTTTAATGTTGTGATGATAGCAAAAAAGTCGCTTCCTATTAGTCTAATAGACAGGAGGCGACTTTGATTTTATGGTAGTTTTTGTGATCCGACTTGACTTGGTATTTTCTAGTTTTTTGCGATTCGGCTAGATTTGGTGGCTAGCGGTAGTTTTTGTGATTCGGCTGGATTTGGTGGCTTCTAGCTTTTTAGCTCTTTTTGGCCGTGGTCTTTGCTTTGGTTTTCGCCGTAGTTTTCTTAATGGTGGCCTTTTTCGCCGAGGTTTTCTTAGCGGCAGACTTCTTGGCTGAGGTCTTTTTGGCGGCTGGAGCTTTGGAGCTTAGAAGAATTTCCTCGGCTTCTTCCCTGGTGATAGACTTCGGGTCACGATCTTTTGGAATTTTGGCATTGTTTGGTCTAGCACGACCTTTACCGCTAGCCGGCTTAATGGCTGGACCCTTAATGTAGGGACCAAATGGACCGTTAATGATCTTGATGTCACCCCAGTCGGCTAGAATAGAGTCGATTTTCTTCTGATAGAGAGCTTCGGCGGTTTCGAGGGTAATATGGTATGGATTTTCCGCCTCGTTGATTTTATTAAGTGCGATATTATGCGTACCAGCTTTAATGAAGGGGCCGAACGGGCCATTGGCAGCGATTAATTCGGTGCCATCCTTGGCATGACCAAGAGAACGCGGTAGCACTGGCAATTCTAGCTGTTTGAGTGCCTGTTCGAGAGTTACGGTTTTCACGGTTTTACCCTTTGGCAGAGGAATAAAGATCGGTTTTTCGCCACTTTCTTTTTCATTTTCACCGAGCTGCAAGAAGCCGCCATTTTTACCAATTTTGGCATAGATTTTTTTGCCGGTTTTAGGGTCGGTACCTAATTCAGTGGCAGAATTATAGCGGTTGGCCATGGCAGAAGTGCCAATAGCCTCAGAAAATGGACCATAAAAATCACGGAGCATTTTTAGGCGAGTAAGTTTCTTTTCGGCAATAAGGTCAAGTTTTTCTTCGATGCCAGCAGTAAAATCATAGTCGACAATGTCTTTGAAGTTTTCACAGAGGAAATTTGAGACTAATTCACCGACTGGGGTTGGCATTAATTTACCCTTGGTGGAGCCGGTTTTTTCCGAAATGGTTTGTTTGGAAATTTGATTCGATTCATCGAGAGTGAGTTGCAAAATATCGCGTGGCTCACCTTCAGATTCGCCCTTAATCACATAATTTCGGATTTGAATGGCGTTGATGATGGAGGCATAAGTACTTGGGCGACCGATACCGAGCTCTTCAAGTTTTTTGACTAGTGAGCCTTCAGTGTAGCGAGCGGGTGGTTTGGAAAAAGTTTGCTTAGCGAGTAAAATGTGACGTTTCACGGGGTCTCCAATCTGGAGATTTGGCAAGGTGGTGTCCTTACTCTTACCGTAAACTCGAAGAAAGCCATCAAAAATTACCATTTCGCCAGTAGCTTTAAATAGTTCGTTTGGTACAGTGTCGGCCTCGAGATAGAGACTAGTTTTAGCCACCACGGCGTTTTTCATTTGGGTAGCAAGGGTGCGACTTCGGATCAATTGATATAATTTCTTTTCGTATTCGTTTTTTCCAGCCACTTCTACGTCAATGTGGGTCGGGCGAATGGATTCGTGGGCTTCCTGGGCGCTGGCATTTTTGGTATGGAAACGACGAACTTCGAGATAATTTTCCCCAAATTCGGCCTTAATGAGATTGGCAATCTCGGCGAGAGCCTGATTTGAGAGATTGAGGGAGTCGGTACGGTGATAAGTAATGTGGCCGGACTGATAGAGGCCCTGAGCGGCGGACATGGTAGTCTTAGAGCTAAAACCGAGACGGCTATTCGCTTCAATTTGGAGCGCAGCGGTAGTGAGCGGTACTGGGTTGGCTTTTTTAGCTTCAGTTTTTTCTAGATTTTGTACTTTAAAATTAGCATTTTTGAACTGTTCGAGAAAAAACTTAGCTTCTTCTTCGGTAGCGAAAGTAGTTTTATCGAGATTAGCTTCAAAAATTTCAGAGGAATCGAGATCGGAAATATTGACAGCTTGGTCACTGAACTTGCCGGTGACTTTAAAGCTGGATTTAGCGTTAAAACGTTCGATTTCCTGTTCGCGCTCGACAATGAGGCGGAGGGCCGGAGACTGGACGCGGCCGGCGGATTTAGCCCCTGGCACTTTGGTGCGCACGACACCAGAGAGATCGTAGCCTACCAGCATATCGAGAGTTTGACGAGCTTGCTGGCTGGAAACCATATTCATATCGACGGTACGCGGATTTTTAATGGCTTCCTGAAGAGCTGGTTTGGTAATTTCATGAAAAGTAATACGGTGGGTGGTTTTTGGTAGTTTTAGTACCTCTAAGAGGTGCCAAGAAATCGATTCTCCTTCGCGGTCTTCGTCGGTTGCGAGCCAAATCGTGTCGGCGTCTTTGCTGGCCTTTTTTAATTCAGCGATGACTTTTTTATGGTCTGGATCAATTTCGTAAGTCACAGCGAAATTATCGTGCACATCAACTTTGGTATCTTTACGAATATGGCCGACCGAGGCAAGAACCTTAAAATCATTACCGAGATATTTTTCAATAGTCTTGGCTTTGGCGGGAGACTCGACGATGAGGAGATTTTTAGACATATACTTATATATTATCACGCTTGTCAACTAGAAAAAATTTTTCGGATTTTTAATTGGGCGAATTTTTATAGGGATAAATTAGAGATGAATTTTAGAAAAATTTGCAAAAATCCCAAAAAATCTTGGAAAAAGGACTTGTTAAGTCAAAATGTTTATGTTAAAGTTTAGGTGTGTGAAGGTTTTCTGGCAGTATAGAAAGGAAATATACTGTGAGAATAAAAAATAAAAACCATAAAAAAATTAAAATTGCGACAACATTAATGGTTTTATCTGGTGCGGCGTTATCACCAATGCTGTTTGATTTGCCAACACCGGTATCGGCAGTCCAACAATCTGCCACAACAACAATTAGCGTTGTGATTGATCCTGTGATTTCAATTACTACGCCAAATTCAATTGATATTAATATTACGCCTACTCCTACCGGTGCGTTCAATACTGGGACTGGCACGGTGAATGTCTCTACCAATAATGGTAAGGGTTACACCACTTATGTCACTTCCAAGACGACGGATACGGATTTGTCTCAGCCAGCTGCCTCTGGTGTAGTCGACAAAATTCCTTCAATTAGTCAGACAAATTCGACGATTTCTGGTACGGGCTGGGGCTGGTCTGCTGATGGCACCACTTTTAACCCAGTGAAACAAACTGGTACTGTGGATGCTTCGACAATTTTTGCCAAGACTACTTCAGCGGCTACCTCTGGTAGTGCCAAGACGATTACAGTCGGTGCAAGTGCCACTACCTCTATTCCAGTAGGTGCTTATTCGAATACATTGCTCTTTACAGCAGTTGCGAACCAATAACACTTTCTTTTCGACTCCCTGCGGTCGACGGGCTTCAGGGGTCGAAGGGATTATTAAAGGATCTTGTTTTAAAAACTGCGTGGAGATGCTTTAGAGACCGCCTTTTTAGGTGGTCTTTTTCTGGTTGAATTTTTTGGCTGATTTCTGATTGGGCTCAGATGGGTTTTATAGGTTAGTTTTTTGAGATTAACTTAGACCTTAAAAATTTAAGCATCAAAAAACCCCAAGTAAGGGTGGGCATCACTTGGGGTTATTAGACCCTACAACGCATCTCTATTGATTCCGGGAGAGCCCCGGAGCGTGACCCACCTCACTCTATTGGGGCCCGCCGGTTATAGGGGTTGCTATGTTCTTAAAAATTGACTTTCAAGTGGAGGTAATACTTATACTTACAACCGATAAAAGAAAAATTGTAAGCCGAAAGTCTTTTAAGAACACGCAACTTCTGTTATATTAGTAACAGAAATTATGATTTATTTAGGTGCGGTTTAGAGATCGTGCCTTTTTCTGGCGCCAACCCCTAACTGACTCGTATTATAGCATTATAAATAAAAATAGTCAATACATAAAATGTAAAAAATATTAAAATCAAGTACAAAATTGGAGGTTTTTGTGCAAGTCAAATCTATTTCCCCTCTAGAAGACGGGTTTTTGCGTAAATTAGAATTCATTGCGCTTAAGCCTAAAATATTGTATTATTATGGAAAATCGCCTGGTGAAGCGGTAAAATCTGAGGCTAAGGGGGAGAAAAATATTTCAGAAAAAGAAAATGTTTCAGAAGAAGTCTCGAGGTCGGACTATGTACGACCGAAGACCGTGGCGGTGGTGGGTTCCAGAAAATACACCAAATATGGTGAAGAATGGGCATATAAGATAGCTTATGAACTAGCAAGGCGTGGAGTGATCATCGTGAGTGGGTTGGCTTACGGGATTGATTCGATCGCGCATCGGGCGGCGTTAGATGCGGGCGGGGTGACAGTGGCGGTGTTAGGAACGCCAATCGACAAGATATATCCAGCTCGGCATACTGGTTTGGCGCGGGAGATTGTGGACCAGGGTGGTATGGTGCTATCGGAATATCCACCACAAGAGATTTTGGCGAAAGATGAGAAGTTGTCGCGAATGTTAAATAGTCAGTTAGGGATGCGATCGGCTTTTCTAAAACGCAATCGATTAATCGCAGGGCTAGCCGATCTGGTGGTGGTAGTCGAAGGAGGAGTGAAATCTGGTTCATTAAATACGGCGCATCATGCCATGGAACAGGGCGTGATTGTATATGCGGTGCCAGGGGATGTGAGTCGTAGTAATTCCCTGGGATGTAATCGATTATTGGGGCGTGGTGCGGTAGCTTTTACTGAGGTGGATGAATTGTTAGATGAGTTAGGGCTAAAAATTCGTAAACCAAGGGAAAGTTTAAAACAGATTAAGGAAATGTGTAGTACGGAGAATGAAGCTTTGATGGTTTCAGTGATGCTTAGAGGTATAAAAATGGGAGAAGAAATTTTGGCACAGATACAGCAGAAGAAGGATTTTTCGGTCTCAGATTTTAGTGTGACAATTTTTAATCTTCAGATGAAAGGATTAGTGAAACCGTTAGGTAATAATGAGTGGATGTTATGTGCGTAGAAAAATTTCAATTACCGAAGACGATTACTTGGATTGATACGATGAATATTTTTGCACGGATGGAGAAAATGCGGCGTTTACACACGATGGTGGTGGCAAAACGTTTTGAGTTGAATTTAACCGAAGTAAAAATTATGAGCTATCTCAAAAATAATCAGATTGAACGGAATCTGAACGAAATTTTAGAGTGCAGTCTGATTGGTGAGACTAGTTTGTGCCGGGCAATTAATCATTTGGAAGAGCGTGAACTGATTAAGAAGGCACTGAATCCGCAAAATCGAAGATATTTGCAGTTGGATTTTTTCGGTGAGGGGAGATTTGTGGCGAGCTATATCGAAATGGAGCAGAAAAAGTTTATCAGTGAGATTTTTGAGGGGTTTACCAGAGAGGAGCGTGTGTTGTTCGGACGCATGCTTTGGAAGATTAATTTTAATATTCAGAGTAGAATCCAGAAAAGTTTGGCGTTGAAAAAATAAGTCATAAATCTAGATAAATTCTCGAGGTGGATACAGTGGGTGGTTCTGGTTTCACCACTAAGGATATTATCGGGGTGTTATTCTTGGATAAAATCGTCAATGCGTTTTGCGATATCGGTGAGGATTTCTGGGAGTTTCTCGCGCTCTTCTGACGTGAAGCGACCTAGTACGAAGTCCACATCCCCCATCTTTTTGCGCAGGGTATTATTGGCGGTGCCAAGACGAAGGCGCTTAAAGTCGGTGGTATTTAGTGCGCGAATAGTGGATTTGAGGCCATTATTGCCGCCATCGGTTCCCTTTTCACGATAACGCAGGGTGCCAAAATCTAGATTAAAATCATCACATAAAATTAGGAGGTTAGAAAGTGGAATTTTATAATAGTTCATGAATTCTTGAATACTAGAACCGACATCATTGTAGTAGGTTTGAGGTTCGATAAAGATAGTTTGGCCGGATTTTTGCCACTTGGCATGGAATTTTTCAGATTTTTCAAATTCGAGGCCGTGGGTTTTAAAATAAAAATCTAAGGCTAAAAAGCCAAAATTATGGCGAGTGAGGTTATATTCATTTCCAGGATTTCCAAGTCCGACAATAAGTTTCATGGGAATATTATAGCAAATTTTTGAGGCCAAGAAAAAGCCGCCACGGAGGTGACGGCTCAGAATTAAATTAAGAAATAGTTTTGATGAGATGAATGCTATGTATATATATTAATCTTCAACATAGTCATTGTCGTTTTCCCGGTCTAGTCCAAGAGGCTTAAGATTATCGAGGATCTGTCCAATAATGGAGCTTCTGACGATGTCATTTTCATCCATAAAAATCTGAGCTGCGCGAGGAATACCCTTTAAGGCTCGGCGCGCATAGAGAATACCATTATGATGCTTGTTGACACCTTTAGCGTAAGGATGAGGCTGACTTTCGTCGCCTGTGAAGATCATTTTAGATTCCTCTCCGATACGAGTCATAGCAGCCAGCATCTGCTCATTAGTCATATCTTGAGCTTCGTCGACAATAATAAAATCATTCTGAAAACTCTTTCCTTTGATGTAGAAAATCGGAATAGAACGGAAGGATTTTTGGTAGGACAGATTAGCCTTGTCTTCTAGAAGCTGCTGCTTGACGCGAGGTTGAAGGTTGGATGATTTTTCAGAATATTTATTCTTACCTCTATTCTTCTCTTCATGCTTCCTCTTTTTGCTAGTTCGGCAAGTAAAAGTCTCTTTTTTGTCGATCATAGTATACTCATCATCGTCTTCATAGATCCAATTTTTACCATGGATGTAAGACTGATGTGTAACTTCTTCATGTTGCTGATCGATTAGGGTACTATTATTGCAGGGGTCGTCATTGTAAATTTTATGATAATTTAACAATGCATTGATAATATTGGCAGACTTGATAGACATTTTTTCTTCCAAGTCTCCTGGCAAAGTACCAACGCCATCATCACCACGAACTTCTGAAGCAACAACGGAAACGATATCGTAGTTACCTTTTTGAACTTGTTTCATTCCTTCAATGGCGGCAATAAAAGTTTTTCCGGTACCAGCACAGCCAGAAACTAGAATCATATCAATATTCTTATTATAGATAGAGTCTAAATACATGGCTTGACCAGGTGTTTTGGCTTTCAGGAAGGGTTTCTGTTTGCTATTTAGGTAGCTATTAAGGTGGACGATTTTATCTTCATCTCCACTAACATCTAAGCGGCCGATATTCCAAAATTCACCCTTACTTTTCCCGTAGTTTTCGTCATCGATGCTATCTTCGCAACTGAATTCAATGAATTCGTTAGGAGCCAAGGTAGGCTCATCTGGCATACGTTCTTCCCATTCTTCTAAGGGGATGAAGCCACCTTTTTGGACGAAGTGACTATAGAGGTCTGATGGAATGATACACTTGCGTCGGCCGGTGAATTTGAACTTGGGATCGGTTTCCAGCGGTAAGCTTTTAATGTTATGCGCCACGGCACAAACACGCATTTCCTTGTCGTTAGTTACCAAACGGATCTTTTTATTCAGAGCCTCGGGTTCATCTTTGGCTTGTTTGCCTTTTTTGAGGCAGTGAGCTAAATCGAGAGTCTGTAAAAAGATTTGCTCATCCATATTGACGGGTTCAAAATCCCAAGAAACCACGGCAGATTCGGTGCTTTTGATAATCATAAAAGCACGGCTACAGTTTTCAAAGGCAATTTGATTACCAATATCTAGATTTGGATCGTGACCAAGTTTGGAAGATTCATCGGCTAGAACCGATTGCACGAGCTCGTCGATACGGCTTAAAACCTTACCGGCAATGAAGCTACGCTCAGAAGACTCGTGTCTGAAGCTTTTTAATTCATGAAGTACAGTATCAGGTATTACAATACATGAGTTTTTCAAGTTGATATTTTTAATAGCTAATTTCTTAAATCCGCGTTTGGTGGGAATAATATCTGGGTTATCGATAATAATATTAGTATCGATAACGTAATATTTTTCCTTGGGGTCAGTGGAAAGATAAGCTACAGATTCTGCACTTGAGATGCTTCCAGAGGTCTTCTCCTTAAGACTTGTTTGAGCACTGAGTATACTTTTAATTTCACTCATAACTATCTCCTTTTTAAGGTACGAGAAATACGTTTTAGGTATTTCTGTAGGGTGGGGCTTGGATTTTTGAAGTCCAAGAATAGAGGTGCATCCTCTATTAGGCTAATTATTACATATTTTTCTAAAAATTCAAGAGTGAAAAATAGAGGTCGAGGAGTTTTTTGATCTGGTGGGATTGAAGATAAGTTTTTTCGCTAGCCGCGAGGTTTTGGCTGAGTTTTTGAATAAGTTCTGGTTGGTGATAAATTTCGAGTAAAAGTTCCGCCATGGCGCGAGGCGCTGGAGATTTGGCGCAGAGGCCACCGTGATTTGGCACGATTTCGGACATATCAGGGTCGGCATAAATAACTGGAAGATTACAGGCGGCGGCCTCTAGAATAGTGAGACCTTGGGTGTCAAATTGGTAGGAATTGATGATGGAAAGATGTTGGTCCTCGGTATATTTTTGGAGGATTTCTTGGTGTGGGATGGTGCCAAGAATTTTAATGGATGCCTCATCGAAATGTTTTTTGCAAAATTTTTGCACTTTGGACATTTGGTTGCCGTCGCCAATGATAGTAAAAATAAAACGAAAATTGGGCTCAAGTTTTTGAGCGATTCTGAGTGATTCTAGAAATGGTAAAATACGCTTTTCTTTCGAAAGACGAGAAAACCAGAGGATACGCAGAGGCTCGCTTCTCTGGTAGTTACGGATTTTAGTGGTGAAATTTGCAATTTCTTGATCGGCGATACCGTTTGAAATGACGGAAATTGGGTGTGTGACACCAAAGAGTTGAAGTTTTTTGGCAAAATGTGCGGAGGGGGTAATTACCTGGTCAGCGAGGTTAGCTTGTCGGACCATCATTTGCCACATCTCACGACGTGCAATAGTAGGCGCAAGATTTTTGATCTCGGTGTTCTGGTAATCGGGCTTAGGAGATTTTTTCGCGATAGATTTTAGAGTAGTGCGATGAATTAGATTAATTCCAGTAGCGGCAAGGGTCTTAAAGGGATGTGGTACATTGATTGCGATAGCCATATCTTCCCGACCGTGCATAGTTTGGACGACTTTAATACCGTATTTTTTGGCGAGTAAAAGACCAGCCATGCTAGTGGTGGCTTCATAATGGATATGAAAAAGGTCAAAAGTTTCAGCGAGATTTGGGTATTTCTTCTCTATAAAACGCGTTACGTATTTAGTCCATTTGGAAAAAGGTGCGCTATTGACTAGAAATTTGGCAGTCGGGACGAGAATAATGTTCGGGTCGTGATCGGCGCCAAATTTATTTAGGGGATTAGAATAATCTTTCTGAGTGCCAGGGCAAAAAATCGTGACTTGGTGTCCAAGTGCTTCTAGGCTGGTTTTTTGAGCGCGAATGGAAGATGGAATGCCGCCAGGAATACCAAGAAAAACATCGGTGAAAATCGCGATATGAAGTTTAGAGTGAGGGTTTGGCATGTTTTTGTGATTATCTCATATATGAGATATTTAATTTAAATTAAATCTTTGGTACGATTGATGGATTTGCGTGGACCATTTTTGCGGTCATTGTGGAAGGAGAATTTAAGTGGGGTGCCGAGGAATGGGAATTTTTCACGAATACAACGCTCGAGATAACGTTTGTAAGACCAGTGCAGTAGTTCCATTTCACGACCATGAATGACGAACCATGGTGGACAGGTGTCGGTCTGAGTGATGTATTGGAGTTTTGGATGGGTATTTTTCAAACCAGCTGGCGGGTGAGAAATTACCGCTTCGTTCAGAACTTTGTTTAATTCAGAAGTCTTAAGTTCGGTGTGGCGAGCCAGGTCAACTTCGGTAATAAGTTCAAATAATTTGGTGACATTTTTGCCAGTTTCGGAGCTGGTAATAATCACTGGAGCAAAAGACAAGAAATTGAAATCGTGCTCTAAGTTATCAAGAATATTGTCAATTTGAGAAAGTTCCGTTGGTTTGGACTTGTCGGAAATTGTTGAAACTACAGGGGTAGAATTATCGAGGAGGTCGGCTTTGGTGATGACTAAAATCACACTTTTACCGGCTTCGATGATTTGGCCAGCGAGGGATTGATCGAGCTTAGAATGTGGCTCGGTGGAATCGACAAGCAGTAAACAGATGTCGGATTCTTCAATGGCGGAAAGAGTGCGAATGGCAGAGAATTTTTCGATACCAACTTCGCGCTTGCCTGGTTTGCGGAGACCGGCAGTGTCGAGAAATTCAATAGTTTGGCCTTTGAATTTAAGTTCGAGACGATTAATATCGCGTGTGGTTCCCTGCTTGGAGCTGGTGATAGCTTGCTGTTTTTGGCCAAGACGATTGAAGAGACTGGATTTACCAACATTTGGGCGACCAATCAGGGCCACCTTAATGGCGGTTTCGGTTTTTTCATCCGAATCAGCCTCGTTGGTATTTGGATAAGAATTTAATTCGCGATAAATACGGGATTTGAGGTCTTTAATTCCCTGTCCGGTAGTGGCAGAAGTTTGGTAGGTTTCGTTTTCTTTTATACCAAATTTGATATATTCGGCAAAAGGTAAGGATTCTTTGAGATCCGATTTATTAAGCACTAAGAGGACTGGCTTGCGAGATTTTAGCGCCATGCGAGCAATATCTTTGTCGCGGAAATCCGGATACTTAGTAGAGTCGACGGTAAGTAAAATTAAGTCTGCTGAGTCAATAGCATCCTCGATTTGATCCTGGATAGAAGCTTCGAAATCATCTTCGGGATTTTTCAAACCAGCAGTATCAATAAGAGTAAAAGCTTGGTCGATGGTCGCCACCACGCTATCACGAGTCGTGCCAGCCTCACGCGCAACAATGGCAATATTTTTGTGTGCCATGCGATTTAATAGGCTGGATTTACCAGCATTAGTTTGGCCGATGAGAGCGACAATTGGAAGCTTTTTCATGTATTATATTATAACATCGAAAATAGAGTATGTAAAGAAAAAGCCTAAGTTAATATCTCAAGTGCAACACTAACCAACAAAAAGAGACCTCAATCTAATGTCTAACTATAATCATCGTATTATCGTCATAGGCAGAATAACGGTTAATTTTATCATATTCAGCTTGGGTATAGTAGCCAGAAGCCCGTTCTTCCCTACTATCGATAGGCTCATCTAAACCGTCTTCATATTCGGCAATTGCGCGACGAATTACTGGGTTCGAGGCGTGATAGTGTGACATGGCTGGCGGAATAAAAAATCCATTCATATCTTCACATTCTTGAATATCTTTAAATTGCTCGTCGGTAGACGGTCGAAATTCAAACGCAGGGACATCTTCTAGTAATGCCTTAGCAAGAGCAACTGGACGACCAGCATATTCCTCAGAAATTATATCCCAATCTGTAAGATCTTCCGTAAATACGCGAGCCGTCCTAGCACCACGACTCATAGCCTTATTTAAGAATAGCGCAATATCAAAAGAGCCGATATATTCTGGTTGTTCCATATCTTCAATGAGGGGAATGGAATCTGAGATTTGCGACAATACGCTCCTCATCATTAAAGCTTTTAGAAACAGCCGGCTGCTTATATCATCACCATCATAAGGATGTTCAAAAAATGTAGGGCGAATAATGTTCTCTTGGAAATCATTATAAGCAAAATCGCTGACAATGAGTTTGCCATCTTTAATCAAACTTTGATTGACTGTAAAGTCACGAGTTCTAAAATAGTGGTCTAGGGTGTCATCTCCGATACTATGACCAAAAGTATAGTCATCTGGCATAAACTTGCGCGAGAGCTTGTCTAGGGCATCATAATCAACCTCACTATTACCTTCTTCATCAGTAATATTTATAAGATCAATATCGCGGATAGGTTCACGCTCACCAGTTATAATTTCTCTTGCTATGCTACGAGCCACACCGCCCATAACGGCAACGCCATGCGGTAATTCGCTGAGAAAAGAATAACGCTCTAATATTTCCGCCGGCAAAGGGATCTCTTGGAGTGTTAATTTTTCTTCATCGAAGTCAGCACGTTCCTCGCCATAATCATCATCGTAACCATCCTCGTAGTCATCCTTCTCGTCATACTCACTGTCGCCATAATCGTCCTCTCTGTAATAATCATCGTTGTCAGTCTCGTCCTCGTGCTTGCCAATGACGCGAGATAAACCATTGACGGCCAATTCTGCAATATCTGGATCAGATTCTTGCTCATTTTCAAACGATTCTGGATTACTACGCAAGAATTCGCTCATAAATAAACCTTCGAAGAAGTTTTTATTTTGATAATCATAATACAATTATACTATTTTTAGATGGTTTTAAGAACTTGGAATCTGAGTTAACATCTCAAGTGTTATACTTGAGGGATTAGAGTAGCAAGCTGAATCGAGTATATAAATATACTGTTTGGTGAAGTAGGGTTTTACAAGTAATTTCAATGCTGATATTTGCTGATTTTTGATTTTGCTTATGATAAAATAAAGGTATGTCAAAAATCACTTTCTCTCATAATTTTTTGTGGGTAAATTTTCGAAGGAATTTTACTTTTTTATTAGGAATTTGTTTGTCGATTTTTATTTTTAACTTTAATTCTGCTTCTGTTTTTGCTCTGTATACTCCGACCTTATCGGTATCAGTAAATAATGCTGCGGTGAACGTGAATGGTAATCAGGTGATAAATTCTGTGAACGGCACTACTGAGTTGCCAATAAATTTAACGATAAATACGACAAATAAAACTGGCTATACGGCCACATTAAATACGGAAACCAACGAGACAGCCTTGGTAAATTCTGGTTCGACGAACGGCGCGAAGATTGATTCGATTACTGCATCCAGGAGTATTTTGAATTTGCCGGTGAATTCTTGGGGTTTTAAGACTTCAAATGAAACTAGCTATAATCCAATTCCATCCTTGGCGACGCCTACAAATATTTTTCAGACTACAGAAAAAACCAATGGCAATGACGTACGTGGGTTAAATATTGGTATGAAGTTGGGTCAGAATATTGAAAGTGGTAGCTATGATAATAAGCTGATTTTTTCGGTGGTGACAAATCCGTATGTGGGAAAGGCGGTAATGACTGAGGGTTTGGATTTTAATGAAAAACTAAAAAATATTGAATATTCTGTTGGTAGTGGTAGTGTTGAGCATTTTAAGAAGAGTGCGATGGCTCCAGATGTTTCTAAAAGGGTAGTAAAAATTGATGATGAAGAATCCGATTATGAAATTAAATTATGGTATAACTCGCCAGATAAAACAGTTTATTATTTTTCAGATGCTGAAACGGTTTATCTGAATAAAGATAGTAGATATATGTTTTTTACAGGATATGGCGATACGAGAATAAAAAATATTCAAGATATAGATGTCTCTCATTTTAATACTTCCATGGTGACAGATATGAGTGGTATGTTTTTTGATAAACCTAATCTTACTTCACTTAATCTTTCTAATTTTGATACCTCTAGTGTGATAAATATGAGCACTATGTTTAAAGGTGTAGCTAGCCTAACTTCTCTGAATCTTTCTAATTTTGATACCTCTAAGGTGGAATATATGAACTCCATGTTTGAAGGTATGACTAACCTAACTTCATTAGATATTTCAAATTTTGATACTTCTAAAGTAAAGAGTATGTATCAAATGTTTTATAATGTATCTAGTCTTTCTTCGCTTAACCTTTCTAATTTCAATACTTCTAATGTAACGTATATGAAATCTATGTTTAGTAGTATGACTAATTTAACTTCATTAGATGTCTCAAATTTTAATACATCTAAGGTGACTGATATGAGTGAAATGTTCTATAAAATGACTAACCTAACTTCATTAAATCTTTCCAGCTTTAATAC
>ERZ773250.1085-NODE-1085-length-14099-cov-4.102820_pt1 | contig 14099 bp, 4 predicted proteins | sample MGYA00511258_ERZ773250 | MGnify/ENA primary metagenome ERZ773250 (study PRJEB29015, sample SAMEA2738164) | human oral metagenome | biome: human oral; feature: human-associated habitat; material: saliva | place: China | collected 2187 ... | reverse complement strand
TATCGTATACACAGAAGGCGGTAAAGAACATCAAGTAGCTACGATGGATGATGGCGTGAAATACGCTGGTGACGACGCACAAGGTGCTGACAAATCCAAAGTCATCGCTAAGAAGTTGAACCAAACTGTAGATATTGTTGGTGGTGCAGATAAAGCGAAATTAACGGATAAAAACATTGGCGTAAACAATGTGGATGGCAAGTTAAAAGTACAATTAGCTAGCGACTTAACAAACATCAACTCCATTACAAATAAAGAAAACAACGGCAAAGTTGAGTTCAAAGATAAGGGAGTAACTACTTTTAGTGGTGGCAAAGCTGACGATAAAGCAGTATCCATTGATGGCAAACAAGGATTTGTAACAGGCTTGCAAAACAAAGACTGGAATGTAGTTAATCCAACAGTTGTATCTGGTCGTGCAGCGACAGAAGATCAATTGAAAGTGGTTAGCGACCGTCTAGCAGAGGCTCGTAAATTCACAGGCGATAACAAAGGCGTGACGGCTGTAGTTGGTCTTGGCGATGTATTGAATATCAATGGTGGTGCAGATGCGACTAAGTTGACGGACAATAATATTGGCGTGATCGCTAAAGAAGCTGAGAAAAATGCAGATGGAACGATCAAAACACCAGCGTCTATGACGGTTAAGTTGGCGAAAAACGTTCACATGGGTGATGGTTCTACCGATTACACAGGCGTATTTAAACCTACTTTCATAGACAAAGATGGCAAGGTAAAACCTGTGACGGATGAGAAAACAGGTAAGCCTGTGGAATTACCTACAACGGTAAAACATGATGGAGCAGGCAGTGAATACACTGTATATCGTCCTGGTAAAGATGGTAAACCTGAACCAGCGATTACGACGAATGTGACACCGTTGGGTGTGGTGATTGAATCCAACAATTCCAATGGTAAAGCGAACCCTGCTGTGACGTTGACTGCGAGTGGCTTAGATAACGGTGGTAACCGCATTATTAATGTGGCGCCTGGTATCAATGGCACTGACGGTGTAAACGTAGATCAGTTGAAAGCTACAGCGAACAATGTTCTGAATCAAGCTACGGGTGAAGCCCATAAAGCTGGTGCGAGAGCAGCCGCTTTAGCAGCGTTGAAACCATTACAATATGACCCATTAGAACCAACACAAATTATGGCGGGTATTGGTAATTATCGTAGTGAAACTGCAGCAGCTGTAGGCATTGCTCATTACACGCAAGAAGCGACTATGTTCCACGTAGGTGTTACATTAGGTCAACATCAAAATATGGTGAATGCTGGCGTGACTCATAAATTTGGCTGGAGCCCAGAAGAAAAAGCAATTCCTGAACGTTATAAAGCGGGCCCGATCTCCTCTGTGTATGTAATGCAAGATGAAGTATCTGCATTGAAACAAGAGAACGAACGCACGAAAGTAGCGTACGAACAAGTATTGGTAGATAATGCAAATATCAAAGCAGAAAACCAAGAAATGAAGGAATCTTACAACAAAATGGCTCAAGACAATGAAGAAATGAAAGCACAAATCAAAATGTTGATGCAGGCTATGGGAATGAAATAAGTCCTGAAGATGTAACTTCCTAGAAGATGCAAAAAGCCCCTACCCTTCCGGGTCAAAAGACTCGGAAGCGGTAGGGGCTTTTGTGTTGTATGATCCGTATAGTATGTCTAGTCGGTGGTAATGTTTGGGACATAGTAAAAGGGACACAGGTTGTACTGCGTCCCTTCTACTAATTAAAACGAAAAATCTTCGATGGTTTCGAGATCCACTAACTCTACTGCTTTTCCGTGGAATTGGATGATTCGTTCGTCCTGTAACCGACCTAATTCACGGCTAAGGGCGGTGCGGCTCACGTTGAGGACATCTGCCATTTCTTGCCGATTATGTGGTAAGGTGAGGATGTTCTTTTTTTGTACTCGTCGAATGTCCATGAAGTAGGCAAAAATTTTCTCCCGCATTCCTTTGAGGGATAGATAATGCACTTTGCGAGTTAGCTGCATCGCCTTTTCAGACAGGTCATGCATGAGGTTCGTGAGCAACTGGATTTGACAGGATTGGCAGTCCGGGAATGCTTTGGTGAAAGTCTCTATTGGTAAAAATAAGACGATCGCATCTTTTGTGGCTTCAATGGTAGCCGGCCACAGAGGATGGTTGCTAAAGAGCAAGGCTTCCCCGAACATAGAGGACGGCTGTAACTCTGTTACAATGGTTCGTTGTCCCAACATGTTCTCTCGCGTTAATAAGGCACGCCCCTCTAGCAAGATACCAATGCCTTCCATAGGTTCACCTGCGATGGCAATAAAGGAATTTTTTTTGAAACTTTGTACTTTCACATTCGCTTGCGATAAGAAAAGTGACAAATTTTCTGGCGCAATATGTGCACATAATGGGGATTGTTGAATCCTGTGCATGTATGTTTCTAACGTTGGATGTAATGTCGACATAAGACCTCCGATGACTAGAAAATTATAATGTGGTATTAGGAATATAATGATAGTGTGACACAACCATATATTATAGGGCGGTGTATGTGATGTATAGCAAAAGGGTCCAAAGGGACCCTTTTAGTATCGTACCAAGACAGTATATACTGTCATACAAATCGCTATATTGCAAACATTAAATTAAAGAGTGTGCTTTACCGATTTCCTTGATTTGTTCTATGGTAAGCTTAGTATATTTGGCGATCATTTCTAAGGATAATTTATCTTCCAACATGCCAAGAACTACTTCGGCTTTACCTTCGGCTCTACCTTTAGCTGTGCCTTCTGCCATGCCTTCTTTCCATCGGCGTTTTAATTCCATTTCGAGTGTCATATATTCTACCCTCCATTCTTTAGAATGTCGTACTTTATCTACGACAGAATCCATTTCCAATACTAACTCATCAGCAGGTGATTTACCATCTACATAATCTAGAAAATAATGTAGTGGTTTAGATATATCATTGGCAGTACCTTTAGTACTTAAAAATAATTTCGTAGTTCCATCGTTTAATTCGATATTGTGATTCTCTAAACAAATATTTCTGAAAGTATACTTGTGGAGCTCCCCAGTAAATACTGGAAAGGTACATATAAATATAATATACGTATCATTGAGTTCGGTGTAATCCTGGCCTTTTTCAATGTTGTGTAAATCGATAATACTTTGGTAGTACCTGACTCGTTTTACTAATTCCTCCATGTTTTTAGTAGTTTGCATTTCTACATTAAAGACAGTACCATCCACATCGTTGACGTAGACATCGAGTCGAATACCTTTACTGTCTGGGTTCATATGCAGTGACTTTTCTTCTTCGAGATAGGTGATATCTTTAATCTGGATATCTAACAGACGTTCTATTGTTGCCTTACAAATGCGCTTATTACGCATCACCTTTTGGAACATAAAGTTATCCTGTATGGTCAGTTCTTCAAAGGGTTTGATATGCATAGAATCACCTCCAGCTCTTATCCAAATTATACCATATATTTTAGATATATAATATTGCTCTTTACATCTATCTTCAACACAAAAGACACTATCGCTTCCGAGTCTTTCGCCTCGGAAGGGGAGGGGCGTATTTACTTACGTTACTATATCAATCCATGGGTACGACCAATTTCTATAATTTGTTCTACAGTTAGCTTAGTATACTTCGCAATCAATTCTAAAGACCAGTTATCCTCTAACATGCCAAGAACTATTTTGGCTTTAGCTTCAGCTTTGCCTTCGGCTATAGCTTCGGCTCTACCTTCAGCTCGTCCTTCTTTTCTGCAACGTATTTTTTCAACTTCAAATCTCATATACTTCCCTCTTCATTTCTCAAAATGTTTTTAAAGTGTAGCCAAGGATACGTTTTTTCTGCTTTCAGTATACTATACTACATGTATAGATAACAAGACACTGCTAGATGAGCCTTGAGGGTGCTTTCATGATGAAAGTAATCGTCTAGTGAGATATCTAATGTAATACAGAAAGTATGTTGTAGTATACATGTTAAGGGCAAAGTTCCCAAGGAGGTTTATGATGAGTATGTTCTGTTTCCAATGTGAACAAACAGCGCAACCAAATGGTTGTACAGTGCAAGGTGTGTGTGGTAAAACAGCACCAGTTGCCAATTTACAAGATGAATTAACAGCAGCGTTGATCGGTTTAGCGCGTGCAATGCAAGCCACAGAAGTAACGTTAGAAAACGTACAATTGTTAAAACGTGGTTTATTCATGTGCGTAACAAACGTAAACTTCTCTGAAGATCGTGTACAAGAGTTCATCGATGTGATCAACAACGCTCACAATAAATTAGATGCAAACATTCCTAACTTTGATTGGGAAGAATTGTGGAAAGGTCATGAAGACATTGTTTCCTTACGTTCTACATTGTTATTAGGTATGCGCGGTATGGCTGCGTATGCATGGCATGCAGCAGTATTGGGCTACAATGATCCAGAAGTTGACGCTTGGTTCGTGAAAGGCCTTGTTGAAATGGCAAAAGACCACAGCGCAGAAGAATGGTTAGGCCTATTGATGGAATTCGGTGGCATCAACCTTGCTTGCATGGCATTGTTAGATAAAGCTAACACAACTACATACGGTACTCCAGTGCCAACAACTGTACCTTTGACAGTAGAACCAGGTCCTTTCATCGTGGTAACAGGTCATGACTTACACGACCTTAAAATGTTATTGGAACAAACTGATGGTAAAGGTGTTAACATCTATACACATGGTGAAATGCTTCCATGTCATGCATACCCTGAATTGAAAAAACATCCTCAATTGAAAGGTAACTTCGGTACTGCATGGCAAAACCAACAAAAAGAATTTGATGGCGTTCCAGGTGCATTCTTGTTCACAACAAACTGCATTATGCCACCAAAACAAACATACATCAAAAACATTTTCACAACTGACATGGTTGGTTTCGATGGCTGCGGTCATGTGGAACACAACGAAGATGGCACAAAAGATTTCTCTGCAGTCATCGAACGCGCTATCGAATTAGGCGGTTATAAAGAGCCACAACACTTCACAGGTATCAACGGTGGTACAGAAGTGACAACTGGTTTCGGTCATGGTACAGTACTTGGCGTAGCTGACAAAGTAATCGAAGCAGTAAAAGCTGGCGCTATTAAACACTTCTTCTTGGTAGGTGGTTGCGACGGTGCAAAAGTAGGCCGTAACTACTACACTGAATTCGTAAAACAAACTCCAGAAGATACAATGGTATTGACTTTAGCATGTGGTAAATATCGTTTCAACGACCTTAACATCGGTGAAATCGGTGGCTTGCCTCGTATCCTAGATATGGGTCAATGTAACGATGCGTACTCCGCAATCCAAGTGGCTGTAGCATTAGCAGGCGCTTTCGAGTGTGACGTAAATGAATTACCATTGACATTGGTATTGTCCTGGTACGAACAAAAAGCGGTATGTATCCTATTAACATTATTGTCCTTAGGCATCCGCAACATCTACATCGGACCATCCTTGCCAAAATTCTTGTCCAACACAGTACTTGGCATCTTAGTTGAAAAATTCAACTTACATCCAATTACAACACCAGAAGAAGATATGAAAGCGATCCTAGGCTAAGACGTCTCTTGTTTCACTATGCAGCCTTGTGGCGGTGTTAACTGAATATGATAAAGGGAAGCCCATGGCATACTCCTTCTCAAACGGTATTTCATAATGTTTGTTCAGGAGCACGCCATGGGCTTCTTGCATTTGTTTGATTTAGTCAGTAAGACCCGCCACAAAGGCTACTACTTGTAATGGCGTTCCTCTGGGGATTGGAAGAGCACGGTATACCCCTCACAAACGGTATTTCATAATGTTTGTTCGGGAGTATACCGTGCTCTTCTTGTATTTGTGTGATTTAGGTAGTAAAGGGGCGCCACAAAGGCTGCTACACCTAACTGCGTTCCTTTGGGGAAAAGCACTTGTAGCGTTGTTATTTGTAAACTTGCGCTTTGCTTAGTTTGCTGTTAGTAAATCTCTTTGAGTATTTCTATTGCTAGTTTGGCAATTCAGCTCATTGCTCTGCTTAAGTAGATAATGAAAAAGCCTAACACAGTCAATGCATATCTACATGAAAGAAAGATGAAATAACTTGCTATTTTTACATCTGCTATGCGTTTTAGTTATAGGGGGGGGTAGTGAGAGAGGTGTTGATAATATTGTATATAAATGCAGAAGACATGATAGAACATGCTCAATTATTAACAAAATGAAAAGAATAAATCAAGATATGGAACTATGTATATGGTAGTGGTACGTAATTATACATTTTTGTGTGCAATGTAGTGCAGGAATGCTGAAAAACTAAGGATTCCCAATCTATATAGAATCGGTATGAATATAACAAATCTGTTGCATTCCCTTGTATTGTTGTATATAATTTAAACAGAATATAAGATGGTTGTATACTCACTCATGAAAACTTAGTTGGTACCTTGAGTTTGTTTGAGAAAGTATACGTACAAAACTGAATCTTATAAACGAATTTTTAAGTACATAGTACGTGTAGCTATAACTTTTAAAAAGATAGTCGAAGTTATAGTTTTTTGTGTTTATAGGAATAAGAAATAATTAACAGTTAATTCATGTAATGAGTATAGATTAGTATCGAAAGGTGAGGAATTAAATGGCATTGAATCGCATTTATAAAGTTGTATGGAGTAAAACGAAGGGTTGTTACGTGGTTGTATCAGAACTAGCGAAACGAGTGGGTCGCAATAAGGCGAAAGCCATTGTGATTAGTTCTGCTGCCATGGCTATGGCGGTGAGTCCGGTGATGGTAAATACAGTAGGGGCAGCCGTCAATGATGCAGGTACCGGTGGAGATACTAGTGTCGCTTGGGCTAAAACTTCAAATGCTAGTGGTACGAATGCAGTGGCTGTAGGGGCTGAATCTAAGGCTACTCAGAACAATGCAGTGGCGGTAGGTAGAAAGACAGAATCTACAGGCGATAGTGCAATTGCAGTAGGCCTAAGTGCTAAAGCATCTGGAAACTTGTCAGAAGCAATCGGTGTTGAGACTGTATCGAGTGGTGTTAGATCAATAGCAATAGGGTATAAAGGAAAAGCAGAAGGAGAGGAAGCTGTAGCGATTGGAAAAGAAGCTACGGCTAGTAAAGCGAGTTCGCTGGCTCTTGGTCAAGGGGCACAAGCCACAGGGGATCGTGCCACTGCGATAGGTCAAAGCTCTAAGGCAACCCAAGCTGATACGATTGCCTTAGGCACAAATTCACAATCTACAAATACATATACGGTAGCTATTGGTAGAAATACAGAAGCGGCTGGGCAGCGCTCAATGGCATTTGGTAATGAAGCAAAGGCTACCGCGAATGATACAATTGCTATTGGCGCAGCGAGTGTGGCAAATAAATTGAATGACATTATCATTGGTAAAGAAGCCAAAAGCCGTGCTGAAGGGGGTGGATATAGCATTGCCATAGGCTATAATTCCACCGCAGGTTCTACTAGAGTAGGAGATGCTACTGATATAAAAAGCACAGGGAAAAATACTGCTGCAGGTGGCGTGGCAATCGGGGTATCATCGTATACGGGGGTTAATAGAGAGAATGCTGCTATTAACTCTTCTGTAGCTATTGGTGCTGGTGCTGGCGCTGGATTTCGTGCGATTAATACAGACGGCATACCAACAGGAAATGGTACGGATCCTGATGATAATGCAACCGTACTAGCTAAGGCTTTTGGTAACACATCGGCAGAAGCAGGAAATAAGGATGCAGCAAATCGATTTAACTATAAAGGAGTAGATATTAATGAAGGCACTGCGGTTGGTCGTAATACTCGCGCTATCGGGGACCAAGCGGTAGCCTTAGGTGCGCAGTCAATAGCTGGTCAAGGTGCGATTGCCATTGGGGGTAATGATATTACTCAATTTGCAAATGCTAGATATTTTATGTCAGATAGAACTAATTTTGGCGTGGCAGACGTGTCTGATCATGATCAAAGTGGAATGTTAGCTAGTAAAAACATTAGTCAAAAGTACCAAGAACTTGTTGGGGCTGCGTTAAATACAGCATATCAAGCTACATATGCGCAAAATGGATCTACTGTCATTGGTATGCAAGCTCATTCTACTACTCCGTTGGGTGTTGCCATCGGTACGAATGCATTAGTTCGTAAGGGGGCCTATGGCGCCACGGCTATTGGATCTGGTTCTGCTATACAAGCAAATGCGGAAGCTGCAGTAGCCATCGGTATGGGTTCTTGGGTAAATGGCAAGTTTGGCGTAGCTGCAGGTACTGCTTCAAGGGCAGAGCAATCCGCGGTAGCCACTGGTTATAAAGCAGATGCAGGTGTGTCTGCTGTATCTGTTGGTGATGAGTCTAAAGCAGTTGCATCCTCTGTTGCAGTAGGTCAATTGGCAAAAGCTGAAAAAACAGCAGATATTGCGGTAGGTCAAGGAGCGGTTGCTTCTGGTGAACAAGGTGCCATTGCTATGGGTCTTGGAACACAGGCACAAGGTGATTCCTCCATCATGATTGGTGGCTCTGAAATTAATAAAGTAGCAGCGCAAACTGTGAACTATCAAAAAGAGAAAAAAGATGCACAAGGTCACACGGTCATCAAATCCACTGAAAAAACAGAGACCGTTGGTGGAGAACAAATTAAACGTACCATCCGTTCTGTAGAAATGGAAGACACTAGTGGTACTATCCAACAAGCCTATGGTGAATTAACAAATGGAGCGATTCTTGATACGAAGACATTGAATTATTCCTTGGCGACGAATAAAAATGGACATGGGTCTATTTCTATGGGTGTTCACTCTTTATCTACAGGTGATTTGGGGACCGCTATTGGTACTGGTGCTCGTGTCACAAAATTAGGCGGTGTGGCACTAGGTACAGGGGCTGTTTCTGAATTACAAAATGGGGTGGCTATCGGGACAGGTTCTAGAGCGGATAAGAACTCTGTTGGTACTCGTCAAACAGATATTTCCTATGATAAAGAGGGTAAAATTGTACCATTTGATAGTAAAAAAGTAGCTTACACATTCTATTGGGCAGGCGGTACGAATACTTCCGAAGGTGACGTTGTATCCTTTGGTACACCAGGGGCAGAACGACAATTGAAAAACGTAGCAGCTGGTCGAATTGCAGATGACTCTACAGATGCGATCAATGGTTCTCAGTTAAACTCCGTTACAAAACGTATGTCCAGTGGTTGGGCTGTAGAAGCTGAAAAAGATAAAACTAGTTCCGGTGTATTAAAGTTAAATGGTACTGTTGCTACAGAGGGTACTGAAGTACATTCTACTGATGGTAAAACGACAACACGAGAAAATCCAGGTACAGCTACAGGCCATGTAGATAAAGTGCGTCTCAATGATGAAGTGAAAATTCGTGTTGGCGATAACTTGGTATTACATCAAGAAGATGCATCTAGACCAGTCTATGAAGATCCAGATAATCCAGGTCGTCAAACAGGAACTCGTGTAACCTCTAAATTTACTTATTCCTTGAATCCAGAATTAACGGGACTAAAAAGCGCTCAGTTTAAAAATGATGCAGGAGATACGACTACTATCGATGGAGCAGGGGTGACAGTCACTCCTGTAACTGCGGGGAAACAACCTGTTTCTTTAACAACTGTAGGCTTGAATAATGGTGGTAATGCGATTTCTAATGTGGCAGGTAATTTACCGGAAACTAAAAATAATGATGCTACTACAGGCGCAAGCAATGCCACTACATCTCAAGCAGCCCCAACGTTAGGGAATGCTGCTAATCAAGTGAATCCAACCAATGCAGCCACTGTATCTGACGTGTTGAATGCTGGCTGGAATTTACAAGGTAATAATAAAGCTGTAGATTTCGTGAAGCCTTATGATACAGTGAACTTTGTCAATGGAGATGGCACGACAGCTACTGTGGAAAGTACAGATGGTAAAACATCTACTGTAAAATACAGCGTAAACCTTGGCGAGGGTTTGAAAAAAGACAATAACAACAATATCACTGTGAAAGCAGCGGATAAATCCTTAACCGTAGGAACTGATGGTGTTAAGGTGAACCCAGGGGATAAGTCGTTAAAAACAACAGATGCTGGTTTAACCGTTAATACAGCTGACAAATCTTTAGAAGTAACTGATGCGGGATTAAAGGTCAAAGCTGGAGATAAAACGTTAACTACTGATGAAAAGGGGTTAAAAGTAAATACGGGCGAAATTGAATCTGTTACTACTGGTGCTAATCCTGGCACTGTGAAAGTAAAAGATGGCGATACTGGCAAAGTGGCTACTGTAGATTCTGTAGTTAATGCTGTAAATAGTGCTGCTTGGATTGCGACCTCTGCCAAAACAGCAGCAGGTGAATTAGGGGCAGAAGCTAAGGATCAATCTGTGAAAGCAGGAGACAAAGTTACCTTTGAAGCTGATAAAAATATTAAGATTACACAAGCAGGTAGTAAATTTACTTTTGCTACAAAAGATAATGTATCTTTTGATACAGTACAAGTAGGCGGAGATCAAGGCCCTAAATTAAGTAAATCTGATGCGGGAGATCTAAAAGTATCTGGTCCTAATGGTACAGATCCAGTGAAAGTTACGAATGTAAAAGATGGTGAAATCTCTGCAGACTCCAAAGATGCTATTAACGGTAGTCAATTCCATAAATTAGCGAATAACACTATCCAATTAAAAGGCCAAACAGGAGATAGTGCTGCTACAGAAACTAAGAAACAAGAGTTAAATAAAGAAAATGGTATTGCTTTCACGGTTAAATCTAGCGATGGTAGTTTGTTAGAAGTATCCGCAGAGGGGGATACTATCACGTTGACTCCAAAAACTGGTACGATTACAACAACAGATGGAGTACCAACAGTGACTACGACAAATGGTAAATTAATCACTGCTGATCAAGTGGTAAATGCCTTAAAAGAAATGGGCTGGAAAGCGACAGCAGATAAAGATGGCTCTGGCACTGTTGATGGTGCTGCTGCTACATTAGTTAAAGCTGGAGAAACTGTAACTTTCAAAGCTGGTGACAATTTAGCCGTTAAACAAGATGGTAAAAACTTCATCTATTCTTTACAAAAAGAATTAACTGGACTAACAAGCGCTGAATTTAAAAATCAAGCTGGTGACAAAACTGTAATCAACAGTGATGGAGTGACAATTACACCTGCTACTAATGGTAAACAACCAGTCTCTTTAACTAATACAGGCTTGAATAATGGTGGTAACCAAATTGCTAATGTAGGAAGCAACTTAGACGGTGCTAAAACAGGTACAGATGTACCAACTACAAACCATGGACCTATTAATACTACAGATGCAGCAGGTCCAAACTATGTAAATCCAAATAATGCAGCTACTGTTGGTGACGTGCTACAAGCTGGCTGGAATTTACAAGGTAATAACACAGCTGTAGATTTTGTAAAACCATACGATACAGTGAACTTTGTAGATGGTGATGGCACAACAGTAAGTGTAAGCAATACAGATACTAAAACATCTACTGTGAAATATAGTGTGAACCTTGGCGATGGCTTGAAAAAGGACGATACTACTAATAAAATTACTGTGAACGCAGCTGACAAATCTTTAACCGTAGGAGCAGATGGCGTTAAGGTTAACCCTGGAGATAAGTCCTTAAAAACAACGGATGCTGGTTTAATCGTTAATACAGCGGATAAGTCTCTAGAAGTAACTAATGATGGTTTAAAAGTTAAAGCTGGGGATAACACGTTAACTACCGATGAAAAAGGGTTAAAAGTAAACACTGGTACAATCGAACCTGTGATAACTGGTGCTAATCCTGGCACTGTGAAGGTAAAAGATGGTGATGCTGGCAAAATCGCTACCGTAGATTCTGTGGTAAATGCTGTGAATAGTGCAGCATGGACAGCAACATCTGCAGCAACATCAGCAGGTGAGTTAGGTGCAACACCAACAGATCAATCTGTGAAAGCAGGCGACAAAGTTACTTTTGAAGCAGATAAAAACATTAAGATTACACAAGCGGGTAGTAAATTTACTTTTACTACAAAAGATAATGTATCGTTCGATACAGTACAAGTAGGTGGAGAGCAAGGCCCTAAGTTGAGTAAATCTGATGCGGGAGATCTAAAAGTATCTGGTCCTAATGGTACGGATTCTGCACATATTACAAATGTGAAATCTAACCTTCCGAATACGCAAAATAGCGATGCTCCGAACACGGCGACAAACCCAAGTAATGCTACTAAATCACAAGCAGCTCCAACATTGGGAACGTCTGCTAACCAAGTAAATCCAGCAAATGCAGCTACTGTTGGTGATGTGTTAAACGCAGGTTGGAATTTACAAGGTAATGGAGCAGAAGTAGATTTTGTAAAACCATACGATACGGTGAACTTTGTGAACGGTGTGAATACAACTGCTGTTGTATCCACTGTAGATGGTAAAACAAGTAATGTTACATACAATGTAACAGGGCTACCGATTACCTATACGGATAAAGATGGTAATCCAGTATCTAAAATTGGAGATAAATTCTATAAAGTTAACGATAAAGGTCAACCATTAGATTCTAAAGGCAATCCAAGTACTAAGGTCAATAAAGATGGTAAACCAGTGGATGATGCGGGTAATGTTATCGATCCGATTGATACAACGAATAATCCTGTAAAAACATCCTTGGTGAACCCAGCCCCTGAAACTAACAAAACAGGTACAACAAGTCCTACTACTTTGGATAATGTGACAAGTAAGTTGGAGAACTACAAAGCTGATCCAGTGAATGGTAAAGAACCAGCTAAAAATAGCTTGCGTGACTTAACGAATACAAATGTAACGGACAACACAGCCGCTACTGTAGGCGATTTACGCAACATGGGTTGGATTGTGTCCTCCGATAAAACAACAGGTGCTAATGGAACAACAACTGCCACTGCATATTTTGAGGCAGTAAAAAATGCTAATGAAGTACGATTTGTCGGCGAAGGTAGTGCTATTGTATCTGGTAAAACAGAGGGTAATGTTCGTACTATCACTGTAAAAGTAGATAGTCAAACAGGTCTCAATAAAACAGTGACTCCTGTGAATTACACAAAAGCAGATGGTACGAAAGTATATCCTCAAGAAGTGGATAATGGAGATGGAACTAAGACGGTTAAATTCTTTGAAAATCCAGATGGTACAGGTAAAGAAATCCCAAGTACAGAAGTCATTACCTCTGTGAATGGACCAAAAGGAACAACTACGCCAACTACATTATCTAACATAAAATCTAACCTTCCTGATACAAAAAATAGCGATACTGCCAATACAGCAGATGCGCCAAGCAATGCGACAAAATCTCAAGGTGCACCAAATACAACAGATAAAGCAGGAAATACATATGTAAATCCTAACAATGCCGCTACAGTATCCGATGTATTGAATGCTGGTTGGAATTTACAAGGTAATGGAACTGAAGTAGATTTCGTAAAAGCATATGATACTGTTAACTTCATCGATGGCGAGGGTACAACCGCAACAGTGGCAAGTACAGATGGCAAAACATCTACTGTAAAATATAGTGTAAATCTTGGCAAGGGCTTACAAAAGGATGATACAGGAAATACAATTTCTGTAAAACCAGCAGACAGTTCTTTAGTTGTTGATGATGCGGGCGTGAAAGTTAACACAGGTACAATCAATAATGTTACTACAGGTGACAAACCAGGTACTGTGGAAGCCAATAATGGTGATGAAAATAAAGTCGCTACCGTAGGTAATGTTGTTAATGCTATCAACAATGCAGCATGGACGGCTACATCTGCGAAAACAAATGATGGAGAATTAGGAAAAGAAGCCACTAATCAACTTGTTAAATCAGGCGACAAAGTTACTTTTGAAGCGGATAAAAATATCAAAATTACACAAGATGGTAGCAAATTTACATTTACCACTAAAAATGATGTATCTTTTGATACAGTACAAGTAGGTGGAGAGCAAGGTCCTAAGTTGTCTAAAACTGATGATGGAGACTTGAAAGTATCTGGTCCTAATGGTACGTCTCCAGTGAAAGTGACTAATGTAACATCTGGATTAGATACATATGGAGATAATGTACCAGGAACAACGGATAAAAACCGTGGCCTAGTTGATTTATCC
>ERZ773250.1084-NODE-1084-length-14101-cov-7.590631_pt1 | contig 14101 bp, 20 predicted proteins | sample MGYA00511258_ERZ773250 | MGnify/ENA primary metagenome ERZ773250 (study PRJEB29015, sample SAMEA2738164) | human oral metagenome | biome: human oral; feature: human-associated habitat; material: saliva | place: China | collected 2187 ... | reverse complement strand
ACAGACCTTGAAGAAAACATTGCACAACTTGCGTTTGAAAAACAACTCATGGAGAAATATGGCATGGGGCTAGCTGATGCGGTTAATCCTTCCGTTGGCTCTAAATCTAAAGCGAAAGGAGGTGAAGAGGATGAATAAATTCTGGGCTGTTAAGAATTTTGTAAATCAAGATGGTACCGGTCAATCTGAATTGATTTTGTATGGTGATATTTCTGATACTTCTTGGTGGGGTGATGAAATTACACCACGTGAATTTGCAAGTGACTTAGCTAGTTGTAATGGTAATGACCTAACAATGCGCATCAACTCTGGCGGTGGTGACGTATTCGCAGCGCAAGCCATACACAATATGATTAAGACTTATACCGGCAACGTAACGGCACATATTGATGGACTGTGCGCAAGTGCAGCTACGATTATTGCATGCGCTGCCGATAAGGTAATCATGCCAAGCAATGCCTTGTACATGATTCACAACCCATCCGTATATCTAGGCGATAGCTTTGATGCGGACGGCTTAACTAAAATGGCTAACTATTTGGCGAGTGTTAAACAAACAATTGCAAACGTTTATTTGAGCCGTAGCGATGTTTTGACATCTGAACAGGTAAATACACTTATGGATGATGAAACGTGGCTCACAGCGGACGAGGCGAAGTCCTACGGCCTAATTGATGAAGTAGATACGGCGATTATTGATAATGCTGTTATGAATAACGGAATGGTTATTGTAAACAAAGTATCTTGCAAGTATTCGGCCAAAAATGAAGCCAAAATTAAACAATTTTTAAAACATAAGGAGAAACCTATGACTGAAAACCAATTCATGGCAAGCTTAAAAGGTTTGCTTGGTATTTCTACAAATGAACATGCGGAAAATGTAGTAGTAACAGCAGAACGTGAACGTGTTGAAGCGTTAAATGCGTTAAAAGGTGACAATGAAGTCATCAATCGTTTAGTTGATGTAGCGGTTAAAGAAGGTAAAACTGTAGATGAAGTAACACCTTTCATTTCTGCTGTATCCGATATTCCTGCTACTGACAATAAAGTAGTCGACAAAATTCGACAATTAGTTATTGATCAAATGGAATCTGGTGCGGATAAAGTGGCCACTCAAGGTGCATCTACACCAGAAACCAAAGATGCAGTAGCAAAAGCTAGTGCAGTTGATGAAGTCGTAGCATTTGCGAATGCTAAGAAAGGCGGTAAATAATGGCATATTTCGAACAAGTAAATGGTGTCGCAGCTGATTACCTATTAGGTGGTGGTGGTGTACCTGTATTAACTCAAAATGTAAAAGTAGCAGCTGGCGATTATAAACGTGGCCAAGTGCTTGAAAACAATGCTGGTACATTCCAAAAAATTACAACAACTGGTAAACCTGCAGGTATCGTAGTATCTGATACTACTGCAACTACTGACCACAATATAGTGACTGTATATATTTCTGGTCGCTTTAATCGTGAAGTATTGGTAGTTGACCAAGCTTATAAAATTAATGAACACGAAGCGGATTTTAAAGACGCTCATTTATTCTTAACTAGCATTAAATAGGGGGAACTATATAATGGCAATTGATTTTAAAGATACATTTTCCTTGATGCAAGCGGTGGAACGCATGAAAGCGCCGGCAAGTTTCTTGCTTGATACTTTCTTCCCACAAGTTCCAGCAGTTGCAACTTCTAAAAAAATCACAGTAGAAACTCGAAAACGTGGTCGTACATTAGCACCTTTTGTATCTCGTGGTGCATCTGGCGTGAATGTTAAACGTGCCGGCTCTAAAATTGCTTTATATGAAGCGCCTATGATGGGCCCTAGTACAGTTATTGACCCAGACCAACTTGACCAACGTGCATTTGCTGAAAATGTTGTATCCACAATGACACCTTCACAACGTTCTTCTCAAATGCAAGCTGAAGATTTGTCTTACTTGCAAGGGACAATTATTAATCGTAAAAACAAAATGGCGGCAGAGCTACTTACTACAGGTAAGTGCAAAATTGAAGGTTATGCGGATGATGGTACAACTGTTTTAACTGATGAAATTGATTTCGAATTTGAACAAGATATTACACCAACTACTGCATGGGACCAAGCTGGTGCTGATATTTATAACGATTTGAAATTGGCATCTGAAAAAATTCAAGAAAACGCAGGTATCGTACCAACTGTGTTGGTCGTAGGTAGAAATGTTGAAAAATACATTCTTGATAATGCGTCTATCAATAAGTGGTTAGCTATTCCTAATCGCGAAAACATATCTATGTTCAGCTTTGCACCTGAATACTTGTCTCCACAAGTTCGATATGTTGGCCGTATTATGTCCTTGAATATCGATGTGTACGCATATCTTGAAACATATCAAGACGCCGAAGGCAAAGTAAAAGCCTTTATTGGTAATGATGCAGCTGTATTAGGTGTTCCTGGTCGTGGCCGTCAACAACATGCAGCAGTAACATTGCTCAACGATGATAGCCAATTTACAACGTATGCAGGTATTTATGTGCCTAATTACTATGCTAATAAGGGCACACAAGAATTAACGTTGACTGTGTATTCTCGTTGCGTATTGATTCCTGAAACTATCGACGATTGGGCTACTATTAAGACTAAATAGGGGGTAACATACTTATGAAAATCAGAGTATTAAAGGGTTATTTAGCACATGAAGGTGAGATGTATGGCAAAGGCGAAGTAGTCGACATCAAAAAGAAAGCGATTGCGTTGTCTTTACTTGAATCTGATAAGTTTGAATCTGCTGAAGATGATCCTGTTGAAGTACCGGAACCATTGGACGTCGTTCCAGATGAACCGGAAGAAGAAATGGAATTACCTGAAGTTGATGCGGAAGTCACGGTGAAAAAATAATGCGATTTAGAGATTACCTAGAAAGCGATATTGACGATGTATTCCTCAATGAAGACGAATTCGCCGAAGGGCATAATCTAAATGGCACAGTAGCTAAAGCGGTTATTCAATCGCCAACGGCGAGGGAGTCATTCTTGTCGAATGGCTCTCACGTATCAAATGACGGACTGCATGGGGTGTCTGTATTTGTGCATTGCAAATTAAAGGACATCCCTGAAATTCCATCACAGGGGAACGTATTCCGATTAGATGGTGATGTGTACATCGTTCAAAGTGCAACGGAAGAAGATGGACTTGTGTCTATCGAACTCAGAGCAGAAGCTAGAGGTGGTGTTGACGGATGGTTGAGCTAGAACTTGATAAAAGTGCAGTGAAAACAATTGAAAAAGCACTGGAAACATTAAAAGAAGATAGAGTTCGACGTGTCTGCCAAGCCGCTTCAAAGCGTGCTGCAACGACTGCAAGAAAAGCAGGTACGCAAGCACTACGTAATATCTACGCCATTAAAGGTGTATCGGTCGTAAAGTCCGGTGTATCTATCAATAAATTGAATGACGGCACAGAAATGCGTATCAAAGGTGGTTATACTAGCGCTCAAAAGTACTTCAAAATTAAATCACTTAAGCGAAAAGGTGTGTTTGTATCTATTAAAAAAGGTACAGAAACAAAGGTACCAAATGGCTTTGTTAGTGCATTAGGTATCTTTATGAAACGCCAAGGCAAGGAACGATACCCATTAAAAGGGATATATGGACCAGCCTTACCGCAAATGTTTGGTAATGAAACTGTTATGAATGCCATGCAAAAAGAAGGCATGGAAATGTATGAAAAGCGCCTATATCACGAATTAGAGCGCGCGTTAGGAGGTAACTAATGACACCATTAGACGTATCAGACGGCATTGCTGCCTATCTCATGGATGAGTTGCGCAAGCTAAATGAAACCAGTGATGTTACCGCGAGCACTATTCGAGTATGGAGCGGTTTCTTACCAAGGGTGGATAATAATGCGGACTTGCGCAAGTTATGCCCTGCAGTAGTAGTACGTCCGTACTCTGTTAATGATGCAGATAGTTCGACTGTAGGGATTACAGTATTGGTTACTACATTTGACGAGGCCTTAACAAAAGGCCATGTCGGACTATATCACCTCTTAGAGGTAGTGCGTGAGCGGTTACTATCTGATAATCCTGTCGCACTTAAATATGAAATTAAGGAGAATACAGTTAATACAACAATTCCTGATGATCAACCATATCCTCAATGGGTTGGATATCTTGAATTCGAAGTGTATATTCCTGTTATTCGTAGAAATCTAAATAAGATATTTACGGATAATAAAGTAATTGAATAGGAGACAACGATGAACCCTGTTGTATATGTTGGGCCTTCGTTCCGCAGTAGCCGGCTAAATCAATTCATGGTATTTAGCGACGGTGCACCACTGCCGGAAGCGGAAGACCCTATTTTTATGCATTTATTCGTGCCTTTAGATGAACTCAATCAAGCAATGATTGATGTGAGAACACAAGGCACACAATTAAATGTATTCTATGTAAACGCATTGAAGAATTATAAAGGAGTGAAGTAAATGGCCTTTTATCATGGCGTCAAAACAAGTGAGCAAGCTACCTCTGTAATTGCTCCTGTCCAAACTACTGCCGGCCTTCCAATTGTGTTCGGTACTGCACCTGTACACCTTACAGAAGACCCTAGTTCAGTAGTTAATAAGCCAATTATCTGTTATAGCTGGGAAGAAGCTGTTCAACAACTTGGCTATTCTGAAGATTGGACACATTTCACATTATGTGAAGCAATGTACGCACAATTCAAATTGTATGGCGTAGCTCCAATCGTATTTGTTAACGTATTGGATCCTACTAAACATAAGAAATCCACTACAACAACTGCTACATTGACAGAAAAGAAATGCATCGTAAAAGCTGCAGTATTGCTTAATACCTTACAAGTATCTAGCGGTGATCAAACAGGTGTGGCCAACACAGACTATACGGCTGCATTTGATGACAAGAATCAATTGATCATCTCTGTTATCAAAGGTGGCAAATTCGATTCCGCAACTACATTGAACCTCACATATGATGAACTCAATGTAGAAAACTTTGATTATAAAAATGTAATCGGTGGTGTGGATAGCAATGAAAAGGCAACAGGCTTTGAATTGATTGATACAATCTATCATCATTTCGGTATTGTACCTGGTCTAATTGCTGCACCTGGATTCTCTCAAAATCCTACAGTCGCTTCTGTAATGAAAGCAAAATCTCGTGTTATCAACAACTTATTTGGTGCGACTACTTTGGTAGATATTGATACTACACAAGTTGTTAAATACACAGATGCTTACGAATGGAAGAAAGGGAATAGCTATACTGGTGAATCTGAAGTCGTATGTTGGCCAATGGTTCGCAATGGCGATTACATGTTCCATATGTCTACACACATCATGGGTATTATTGGCAAATGCGATGCATCCAATAGCGATATTCCTACATTATCACCTTCCAATAAATCTATGAACATTACAGGCTTGTGCTTAGCTAATGGTAAGGAAGTAATGCTTACTCACTCCCAAGCCAACTTATTAAACTCTCAAGGTATTATGACTGCCGTTAATATCAATGGTTGGGTATCTTGGGGCAACTATACAGGTGCATATCCTGGCACGACTGATGTTAAGGATACATTTATTTGTGTACGTCGTTTCAATGATTGGGATGACCAAACATTCATCTTAACGTATTGGCAAAAAGTAGATATGCCTATCTTGCCACGTAACATCAAGACAATTCTTGATAGTGAAACAATCCGTCTTAACGGTCTTACTTCTCGTGGATTTATCTTGGGTGGTCGCATTGAATTTAAAGAAGCAGAAAACCCTACAACAGATTTGTTGAATGGTATTATTCGCTTCCACAAATACCGTACACCTCCAATTCCAGCGCAAGAAATTGAAAGCATTTCTGAATATGATGTTTCCTATTTCAAAACGCTATTTCAAACAGTATAGAAAGGAGTAATAAATAATGGCATCTATCAATCAAGTACCGGAAGTACTTAATGACTTCCGTGTATATGAAGAAGGCTCTGACAACTGTTTAGGTGTTGCCAAAGTGGAATTACCTAGTGAATCTGTAATGACTCAAACTGTAAAAGGTGTTGGTATTGCAGGCGAAGTAGAAGCGCCAGTTATTGGCCACTACTCATCTATGGAAACTAAACTTACATGGAACACTCCAACAGAAACTACACACCGCCTTACAGGTGGCCGTGGCGTACGCTTAGAAGTACGTGGTGCTATCCAATGTTGGGATAGTGGTAAAGATAAATATGTAATCGTGCCTACACGCGCCGTTATTCGTGGCCGTGCTAAATCTAAAGAAAATGGCACCTATGAATCTGGCAATACTATTGATGCAACGAACACAATCGAAACTACATACTTGAAACTAGAACAAGATGGCAAGGTAGTTCGTGAAATCGATAAATACGCCTATAAAGATTCTATTTCTGACGGTACGGATTTCCTTGGTGATGTTCGTGCTGCACTCGGTATTTAGTCTGTAGAAAGGACGATCACTAATGAGTAAACATAACACTATGAACGAAACACATGAACAAACGGGTATTGAATTAGTAAAAGCTGGCCATTCCTTACAATTTGAAGGAATCAGCGGTTATACATTAATTAAATGCGAAAAGTCTGCTAAGAATGAAGATAGAACAATCACAGTTCCTGCATTATCTATGACATATCAAGCACATGTAGCAGCTGCTGCATGCGGTTGTAAAGTAGATGATATTTATAGCCTTCCGGCTGCCGATTTCACTAGAGTGTGCTTAGAGGTACAGAATTTTTTGCTCAATTCCGAAAAATAACAGACCTAGAACGGTATTTCACAGAGTGTGCAATTACGTGTAGCAAATATACTAGTACACCGATGGATTACTTCATTCGAGAGCTAGACGTGGATGAGTTCATAGTCCACGTTCAGCTCATTAGTGATGGTATCGAACGCGAGAATAAAGCAATGAAAGGGAGAAAATAATGGCCAATAAAGTCTTAGAAATGGCAATCGCCATTAAAGGTAAACTCGATGGCGGGTTATCCTCCTCCGTATCAAAAGCGTCTCAGGAACTCAACAAATTATCAAATGCAATCAAAGACCAACAGGCACAATATAGAAAACTACAGGCCATATCGCAAAAGACTGGTAACGCTAGTGACAGGAATGCAGTAATTGCAGCTGAGCAAAAGCTAAATTCTATGCTACAAAGACAGGCCCAGTTGCGGTCTAATATTGCAAGTCAGACAGCACATCAAAACGCAATCAGTAAAATGGGTGGTGCAAGTCCTTTAGCAGGTGCTGCATCAGCTGCGCAAGGTGCTAGTGCTGCGGTAAGTGGCATTACAGGTAAGCTTGCAAGTTTTGCTATGGTTGCCGCCGGTGGGTTTGGTATTGGTGCCATTATAGATAATGTAGTTAATGCCGGTGAAGCACTCTATCAATTGTCCAATAAACTACATATGACAACTGCTGAAACATCGCAATTTAAGAAGATTATGACATTAAGTGGTGTCGATGTAGAAGCGGCGGCTAAGTCATTCGCTAAAATGGATAAGACTTTAGCCGGTGGCGGTAAAAGTGCGGAAGCATTGCAAGGATACCTCAGTCAATTTGGTGTATCCTTGACCGATGCCAATGGCAAGTTATTGCCTATGAATCAACAGTTGGATGCAATGGCTAAAGGATACCAAAATGCAGTGGCACAAGGCCGTGGACAAGAATTCATGCTTGAAACATTAGGTGCTAAAGGCATGGAGCTTACTAAAGTTTTTGAAAATTACGCAGATGCACAAGCAGCCGCGTCACAAATTAAAGGTGTTGGTATAGATCCTAAATCACTCCATGAAATATGGTTACAAATGAACATTTTGAAAGCAGAAGCTACGCAAGTTGCATTAGGCTTGGCACAGGCATTTATACCAATTGCTCAGCAAATATTACCGGCACTGATACCGGTATTACAAGCTGTTGTAACTTTCATGAAGGATAATAAGGAAGCTATTGCCGCCGTAGTCACTAATGGCTTGAAATTGGCATTACTATATGGCACGGCTACTAAGTTGGCATCAGGTATTACTACAATTACCACGGCATTTAAAGGTGTAGAAACGGCAATGGGTGCGTTTAAAGCAGCGGGTGCATTAATAGGTGGGCCTTGGGTAATTGCTATTATGGCGATTATTGCAGTGATATACCTATTAGTAACTAACTGGGATACTATTTGTGCTACATTAACATCTGTTTGGGATAGTGTATGTTCTGGATTGAGTTCAATATGGGATAGCGTGTGTTCTGCTTTAAGTTCCGCATGGAGTGCCATTATATCTGGTATTATGACAGTAATTAATGGGTTTTTATCATTAGGCCTTAGCGTATTTAATGCGTTGAAAGCGGCAATAATTGCCTATGTAAATTTATGGTTAAATTTACCAACATATATTGGTATGGCTGTAGGATTTATCATAGGTATTATTATGCGATTGCCTGAGATTGCGGTACAAGTTGGTACTGCTGTTATATCTGCCGTGGTATCATTCGCCACTGAATGTTATAACTTTGCAGTTACTACTTTTGGGGCTATGGTTGATGAGATTTATAACTTCTTAATTAACTTACCTATGTATATGATCACTTTGGGCGCTGAATTCGTAGCGGCGGTTATTTCGTTTGCCTCTGAGGCATATGCTACAGCCACATCGTGGATTAGTAGTTTGGTTAACGATGTTATTAATTTCATTATGAATTTACCAAGTGCATGTGCTGATGCGGGAGCCGGTTTCGTAGCTGCCGCAGGCCAATGGGCAAGTGATGCATATAATGCAGTAATGGATTGGATTAAACAAATTCCTAGTGCTGTATCTAATGCAATTGCTGGTGCATGGGATAGTATTAAGGCACAATTTAGTGGTGGATTTACTGTAGGTGTTCAAGCTGCAGGCGGTAATGCGTATGCTAATGGTGGTGTTATTACATCTCCGGAAGTTGCATTGATTGGTGAAGCTGGATATCCTGAAGTAATTGTACCTATTGATGGTAGTGCAAATGCTATGAATTTATGGCAAACGGCCGGACGGATGTTAGGTGTGAGTGGTGCGCAGTCAGCTGTAGCACCTACTGTATCATTAGCACCTAGCGTACCTGTAACATCCTCATCTAGTAATAGTGGTGCACCTGTGCAAATTACTTTTGCACCAGTTATTAACGCGGGTAATGGTTCTTCAACAGATGATATTATGTCAGCATTAGACGCTAAAATGCGTGAATTCGAACAAATGATGCGTAGCTATACCGCCGGACAACGGAGGTTGAGTTATGACTAACTATACAACAATACAAGGGGATATGTGGGATTTAATCGCTTATAAAGTGTACGGTAATGAACGATACATCAATCTATTGTTAGAAGCCAATCAAAAGCACCGTAATACGGCGATATTTTCCGCTGGTGTTGTGTTGACATGCCCAGATGTCCCTGCTGATTCCTTACCTGAATTCTTACCACCATGGAGGCGATAGTATATGAGCTTACAAAAAAGCCTAGCTAAGGTCCAAAAATGGAAGAAAGACTTAACACCACAAACGAAATTAGCACGGCGGGCATGGTGTACGATTGGGTACCAACATTGGGGGAGTAAGGAGTCAAAGGACATCACAGACGATATTAGTAAGTACCTTCTTGATGTAACTTTCACAGATAACCTTTCAGGGACTGTAGATGATGTGTCCATCTCATTAGAGGATAGGGGCCGTCTATGGGTCGGTGATTGGTATCCTGTGAAAGGATCATTACTAGAAGTCGCTATTAATACCGTAGCATGGGAGAAATTAGGGGATGAACAATTTACATTACCAATAGGCAAATTTGAAATTGATGAATTCGAGGGAAGTAGCATTCCTGATGTAGTCAAAATCAAAGGTGTCGCTATTATCGGTAGTACTGACTTACGGGAGAAAAAGAAAGACAAATCGTGGAAAGCCACAACGCTGAAAGTGATTGCTACCGAAAAGGCAAAAGATAATAAGTTAAAGCTAGTATGGGATGCTGATTTTGACCCACCGTTAAAAGATGCCTCTCAAAGTGCTGAATCAGACCTCGCATTCTTGCAGAAACTATGCAATGATGCGGGGTTTTCTCTTAAAGTATCCACTGAACAGTTGATTATATTTGATGATTACAAATACGAAAATGTGAAGCCTAAAGTTATAATTCGTAGACCAGGTGGACAGTATCAACCTGTACAGACTAAAGAAGGTGAACAACCGCCTTTGATTATTACTAGGGCGTTATCTTACTCATATAAAAGCAAAACTCGTGAGGTATATCGTGCATGTCATGTGAAATACACCAATAAGGATAAGAAAACTGTGATTGAGGATACGTTTGAAGATCCTGACCGTAAGGGCCATACGTACCTTGCTGTATTAGAGGTTAATGAGCAGGTAAAAGACAAAGCGGAGGCAAAGAGATTGGCTAAAAAGAAGCTAAGAGAAGCTAACAAGGAAGCCGATACAATGTCTTTTAGTTTCCCTGGCAATCCTCTTATTATGGCATCGGTTACGGTTAAACTCGAAGGATTTGGGGTATTCGATGGTAATTATTTAATTACGAAAGCAACGCATACATTAGGGGCCAATTATTCAACGTCGATTGATGTAAGGAGGTGTTTAAATGGCTACTGATATATTATCTGCATTAGCAGATATGATATTCATTGGAAATGTTTCAAGTACAATTCCTGAAGAAGGTAAAGCCGTTGTTACGCGCCTTGATAGAGAAGGTGTTGTTACGGCGCCACTATCTGTCATTAATCGAGGTGCAGCACATGATAAGGACTATTGGATGCCGGCTATTGATGACCAGGTATTGTGTATTATGTTACCTAATCGGTCCGGTCGTGGTTTTTCTGATGGATTCATTATTGGCACATTCTTTAGTAGTGCGGATCCAACTCCAGATGGTGCGGATAATGGTAAACGTGTGCTCACTGTTCCTGGAGATATGACTCTTAATATTGGTGGCACGCTATCTATCAATTCAAGTGGTGGTGATGTGGTGGTCAATGGTATTTCCTTAGTTCATCATGTGCATGGTGGTGTGGAGTCTGGTGGTTCTACAACATCAGGACCAGTATAGGAGGTATAGATGTATATCGGTTATTTGGCGGATATAGTATTCTATACCGCATTAGACAATGTGCTTACTGTATCTGATGTAACGCGTTCAGGAAGTGCTAGATGGGAAAAGCATAATTTGATGCTAGAAAAGCCGGTTAAACAATTTAGTGGGCCGGACGTAGAACAAATAACATGTAAAATTCTTATTTCTTCATCGCTTGGACAATCTCCAGATAGTACTGTTAAGAAGTTACGAAATTATCGCGATACAGGAGCTGTATTGCCGTTTATTATCGGTGGTAAGCCTGTTAGTCAAAACTACTTTGTCATCATGTCTATGAGCGAAGATAGTCTATTCACGGATGCATATGGGAAGACCCAATCTATTGAAGTATCGCTAACGCTTGAAGAATATCCTGACAAGAACACAGTAGAAGAAAAATCCATGCTTAATCAATATGGTCAGAAGTTCAATAAAGTTAATACGATATTGAGGAGGTTCTAGCAATGTCAGCAACGTATGAAATTAAACCAGTTACGGACAATAGGATATCGCTAGCACCTGAAAGTGAAGTCGCTGAGATTTTGCAGAATGTACAAACGATTATTTCTACTGTTCGTGGTAGTGTTCCCCTAGATAGGGAGTTTGGTATTGATGGTCGCATTATTGATATGCCTATTCATCAAGCACAAGCGCATCTATCTAATGACATATTCCAACAAATTAAACGGTACGAACCACGTGCCAAAATTAGTGATATATCATTTACCGCCACACAAAATGGTGCGTTGATTCCGAAAGTGATGGTGACTGTATGAGATTATCTGATTTACCTAATGTTGAGTTCTTTAATACTGATAAAGAACACGTTCAACAGAAGGTGTTTGATATTTACACAACGATAACAGGGCGAACCTTGGGAGAGGGCGACCCTGTTACTTTATTTTTAAATGTAATTTCGGAAATTATTATCCGATTATTGAATGATGCAAATTATGCAGCTAAACAAAATCTATTAGCCTATGCAGAAGGTGATAACTTGGACCACGTTGGAGCGGTTCCTGCTGCCGTTGAGCGACTACAGGCAACAAAAGCGACTACGACTATTCAAGCTACATTGTCAGCAGTGCGTACGAACTCTGTTATTATTCCAAAAGGTACAAGAATATCCACAGAAGGTGGAGAATATTTTGCTACTGTTGAGGATTTGGTAATTTTACCAGGTCAACTCAATGGATCCATAAAAGCAGAAGCACAACGTACAGGCGCACAAGGTAATGGGTTTAAACCAGGTGAAATAAGTACAATTGTTGACCCTATAGCGTATGTGGATACGATGAGTAACACTACATTATCTGAAGGTGGTTCCGATACAGAAGATGATGAAGCCTATCGTGAACGTATTCATGAGGCTCCTGAATCATTCTCCGTGGCAGGTCCTGAAGGTGCTTATGAGTATTTTACAAAATCTGCATCACACCTCGTGGCCGATGTAGGCGTATCCTCTCCACATCCTGGGGAAGTTAATATCTATCCATTACTATCTGGTGGCGGTATTCCAGGACAAGAATTACTTAAGACTATTACGGATTATTTGTCTGATAAGAAACGTAGACCGTTAACAGATAAGCTAACTGTATTAGCCCCTACTATTACGCAATATAACATCGATGCTAAGTACTACATTGAAAAAGGCGCCGATGCAACAGTGGTAAAAGCTAAGGCAGATAAAGCCGTCAATGACTACGTAATTTGGCAAAAATCTAAATTAGGCCGTGATATAGTGCCTAGTCGATTGGTGCAAATGCTCATGGATGTATCTGGAATTAAACGCGTTGAAGTGACTGCTCCTGTATTTACTCAGATTTCAGAACAAAGCGGTGTGGCAGTAGCAAATACAATCGCCGTAGTATTTGCAGGAAGCGAGGAAGAATGATACGTGATAGTAAGTATACCAGCGCAGAACATCTTCCCTCCTCAATCGATAAGGATCCAATTAAAGTCATTGCTAAAACGTGGGATGATACGCTAGCCGAATTAATGAATACGAATACGCTGCTATTGTGGTCATCTATTGATACTGAATCAGAGAGTGTCATTGATCATTTAGCGTATCAATTACATGTAGATGATTACGATAGTGGATTACCAATAGCAACTAAGCGTGAATTGGTGAAGAATTCAATTGATATTCACCGTCATAAAGGCACACCATACGCAGTCGAAAAGGCTGTACAGACTGTATATTCTGATTCGAAAATAGCAGAATGGTTCGAATATGGTGGTAAGCCTTATTATTTCAAAGTTACGCTCATTACGGCACCATTAACTGGTGCATCGGACATTGCTAAGCTTGTGCGTGCTATCAATACGGCCAAGAATGTACGGTCCTGGTTAGATGGTATTGAATTCATTCGACGAATTAACTTCAATAAGTATTTTGCGGGATGGTGCGGTGTATCTAAGAAAGTGAATATCAAGTGTGATTTCACGAATGCATGGCGCATTAATTTGAATACCCATGTAACGTCTTACACAGTTGAATCAAAGAAAACGAAGATTAATGTAGCGCTAGATAATAGCGTTAGATAGGAGGAATATATGGCAGAATGGTCAAATGCAACCATGACTGATGTCGGTGCTGATTTGCAAGCAAAGGTAAATGCAGGCAAAACAAAACTGACATTTACGAAAATCAAAGTCGGTAGTGGTGTTAATGCAACGAATCCATTGGCATTAACTGATGTAATCTCCTCTAAATGGGAGACTACTAATTTCGTAGTTAAACAAGAAGGTAAAATTGTAAGCGTAGATACCTTTATAACTAATACTGGCATACATGAAGCTTTCCGAATGTCTGAAATTGGGTTATTTGCACAAGATCCTGATAAAGGCGAAATATTGTATGCATACCTTACGGACCCTGAACCGGACAGAATGCCGGCAGAAGGCGGTTCGGTAGTTGTATCTCAAGAATTAACCATCGGAATGGTATTTAGTAATACGGGGAATGTATCGCTAACTGTTAA
>ERZ773250.1079-NODE-1079-length-14140-cov-2.969755_pt1 | contig 14140 bp, 12 predicted proteins | sample MGYA00511258_ERZ773250 | MGnify/ENA primary metagenome ERZ773250 (study PRJEB29015, sample SAMEA2738164) | human oral metagenome | biome: human oral; feature: human-associated habitat; material: saliva | place: China | collected 2187 ... | reverse complement strand
CTTTCCCCGCTTGCTTCACTAAGGTTTGCTTAGGGGCATCGTATTCTTCTGTAACATTTACGGTAGAGCCGGTATAGGTCAAAATATTGAAAAATATTGAGAAATGTAATAGAATAAAAATGGATTTTATTTTGCAGAACGTATATGGATTGGGGGCAGCAAGTGAAACGTATCTCCGTTGAATTGGTACCGCGTGAAGAAGAAGCGCTGAGAGAAGAACTCTCGCTCTTGAAGAAGTTTGAAGACAAAGTAGACGTTATCAATATACCGGATCTTCTCCGTCTTGAGATGCGGAGCTGGGAGGGCGCAGCGGTTGCAGGCGAATACTTTCCTGCCGTCATGCCGCATATCCGCGCGATGGACATTGACCTCGATGCGGAACTTCCGATGAAGGATTATCTTCGTACACATGGCATAAAAGAAGTGCTCGTCATCGAGGGTGATCCGCCGCAGGATATGAAACATGCGACTTTTCCAACGGAATCCACGGACGTCATCTGGAAGTTTGGTCATGAAATGCCGGACATCAAGGTCTATGCAGGGATTGATCAGTACCGCAGCTCGATGAAGCAGGAGCAGTACCGCATCAAACGGAAGCTTCAAGCGGGTGCAGCAGGTTTTTTCACTCAACCATTCTTTGATATGCGCCTTCTCGATATGTACCGTGAGATGCTCGATGGAACAGAGGTCTATTGGGGCGTTTCTCCGGTCATGACACAGGCATCGAAAAACTATTGGGAACGAAAGAACAACGTCGTTTTTCCAAAGGATTTCTCGTATAACCTTCAGGCGAGTGTTGCTTTTGCAAAGGAAGTCATGGCATATGCTGAAAAGCATGAGGCAAGTCTCTATTTCATGCCGATTAAGACAAATCTCAAGGCATACATCGAAGGTATCTTTGCCTGATTCCGCTGGAGCAGATTGACGTGAGCGGCATCGAGGTTAAGGCTTCGAAGTAACGCGAACGATTGCGCCAGCTGATTGAATGAGCTGATATGCGAAGAGCCGCCGGTTCCCCTGATTGAGGGGAGCCGGCGGCTCTTTGCTATCTGCAGTTTATTCCGCACGGGTGAGCTAGGCTGTATGCCCTGCAGCTCTTAGGAGTGGCGGCGCGAGCGCATAACGCTCAACCCCAGACCCGCACAGATTGCAACAACACCAATGCCAACAATCACACCAACGCTGGATGCACCGGTGCTCGCCAGGGTAGCCTTCTTGGGGCTGCTCTCCTTAGCGAGGCTGTCCTTTGCCCCAGTGTCCTTAGCCAGAGTGTCCTTAGCCGAGCGGGCGGCGGTCACCGGAGCCTCCTGAGAGGGCTTGCTCTGAGCTGGCTTACTCTTGGGATGCGCCACGGTTGCGTCCTCCAGCTTGTCAGCGTTCGGGGTCTTATCGGCAACCGGCGCCTCCGGTAGCGCAGGCACCGTGGGTGCGTCGGTCGGGTTTACACCAACGGTTGCCTCGGGCAGGGGAGCCACGGTGGGCGCATCCGTCGGGTTCACGCCAACGGTTGCTTCCGGCAGCGCGGGAACCGTCGGCGCATCGGTGGGGTTTACACCTACGGTTGCCTCGGGCAGAGGTGCCACGGTGGGCGCATCCGTCGGGTTCACGCCCACGGTTGCTTCCGGCAGGGGAGCCACGGTGGGCGCATCCGTCGGGTTCACGCCCACGGTTGCCTCGGGCAGGGGAGCCACGGTGGGTGCATCGGTGGGGTTTACACCGATAGTTGCCTCAGGCAGGGGTGCCACGGTGGGCGCGTCGGTCGGGTTTACACCAACGGTTGCCTCAGGCAGAGGCGCCACGGTGGGCGCGTCGGTCGGGTTCACACCAATGGTTGCCTCGGGCAGGGGCGCTACGGTCGGTGCGTCGGTCGGGTTCACACCGATAGTTGCCTCAGGCAGAGGAGCCACCGTCGGAGCATAGGTCGGAACCGCAGAAACCACGGGCTCCTGCGCGAAAAGCTCAAGAGGCTTCTGAGCATCAAACGAACCGTACTCAGCACCCTCAACTCCGGCAGCCATGGTGCCCGCAATGTACTTGTGAGAGGTATTCAGCGTCGCCGCAACATCCGCCGGGACCTTCACCTCCGTCTCAAAAGCACCGTTGTGAATCTGCGAAGCAGGTACGGTCACCTCAGCCACGAAACGCATACCCTGCTGAGGAAAACGGCCGGGAACCCACACATTCGTATCAGACACCACCACGCGCACACCGTGCGGGGTTGCCTCACCGGTGTAGCCGGTACCGCGCACCTTCAACACAGTCTCACCCTTGGTGTTCAAGCGCGGCGAATCCACCTGAAGAACCGGTGCGGCGCTATCCTTCACAACGTCCATGCGCAGAACCTGACCGCCACCGTAACCATCAACGATGATATTAGCGACGAAGCTGTAGTTCTTCGCCGGGTCAATCAGGCTACCGGGAACGTAATGGGTCGCAGTCGCCGTGCCATCCTTGAACGGGCCCTCAACGCGCACCGTCTGAATCGGGTTCAGAAACGGGAAACCCCTATGGTTTGCCTCGTGCAATGCCGGGGCAAAAGCGGTAGTTTTCGCGGGCAGTTTCGACGCCTTGAACGTAATCTTGTTCAGACGCAGGGCAGTCTTCAGCTGACGGGTATTGGTCTCAACCTTGTAGTTGTAGACCGTAATAACCGGCGGGTTATCCGGATTCGGGGTATTAGCCGCTGCAACAGAAGGCAGAGCGCCCAGGCTCAAGGATGCGGCAAGAAGAACAGAAGCGCCGGCGCTACCGTAGCGGCGGGAACGAGAAGAGTTAGCCATCATGAAGTTCCTTCTACATGGGTGATTGAGTGATCCGCACTCTTCCTGTATCACGCCAAGTCGAGTGCGTATACGGTACCGCGACATCGCGGTTAATTACACCGTAACACGCACCTAAACGCATGAACCGGACATAACATAACTCGCCGAAATATTACGTAAAACCAATGCCTACAGGGCGCACAATAGGGCGGATGAATAAGACAAACACGCACAGCGCCGGGTGGAGGATACGGAAATGCTAGGGTAGAAAGATGCCCACGCAGAAGAACCCGCAGAACCGAGTAGAAGCAGCCCAGCCCGCCGAGCACAGTGCTACTAAGCACAGCGTCACTGAACATAACGCTATCGACAGCACGCACCGCGTCGTGAACGTGTGCGCTGTAGCAGTCCGCAACCGGGACGGGCTCGTACTCACCGTACGCAAACAGGGCAGCGACGGGTTCATGATGCCCGGCGGCAAACCCGAACCGGGGGAGACCCCGCTACAGACCGCCTGCCGCGAAGTGAACGAAGAAATCGGACTCATCCCCGACCCCGCCCGGATGCACCATCTCGGACTCCTGGAGGCGGCGGCACTGAACGAGGTAGGCTTTACGGTACGCGCCGAAACCTACGAGTACCTGCCGCACCCCAGCGAATATGAAGTGCTCGCCGCCCTCACCCCGCAAGCCGAAATCGCCGAACTGCGCTGGGTAGACCCCGCACAGAACCGGGATGCCACCCAAGCCCCGCTCAATATTGAATGCATCTTTCCGGTACTTTCTGCCCACCCGCGCTAAACAGGCGGGGCGGTTCAGCAGCAGGGCACCTCACCTGGTAACACGCCGTGAATATGCGCACACCCCACCTGTCCCACTTGCGTGTGCCTCCCCAATAGCTGTAGCGTGCAATAGGTGTTTGCACTATACCCTGCGAGTGAACGGCGCACTGGAGCGCGCAGAAAGAAGAACAATGACGGAACAAACTAGTCAGCCTGAAAAATACAATATTGCTGTTTACTGTGGTGCCGGTTTCGGCAACGACCCGCTATTCGTGGAACGCGCGCAGCAGATGGGTCGTGCCTGCGCCGAACGAGGTATCGGTGTGGTCTACGGCGGCGGCAGTACAGGTCTGATGGGAACCGTCGCGGGTGCAGCCCTGGATGCAGGCGGCAAAGTCTACGGCGTGGTCACCCACCAGCTCGTGGAGTGGGAGGGCGTGTACCCCGGGCAGACAACCCTCGATATTGTCGATACCATGCATCAGCGTAAGATCGCCATGATTAATAAGGCCGACGCCTTCGTTGCGATGCCCGGTGGCCCCGGAACCTTGGAAGAATTTTTCGAGGTATTTAGCTGGCAATTCCTCAAGATTCACACGAAGCCTGTGGCGCTCCTGAATGTTAATGGGTACTGGGATAAGCTCGTTGAGGCGATGCAATATATGGCTAGCACTGAGCTTTTGCGCCCTTCATACCTGGAACGTTTGATTGTTGTTGACACTCCCGAAGAGCTTATGAAGGTGCTTGGGAAATAGCCCGGAAGCTCTGGAGAAACCAACTACTTACACGCCCGTGGCCTGAGCGCTGCGGGCGTTTTTGCATCACCCGTCGGTAGGGGGGCGTGGACGCGTCTAGTTTTTACCGCGCGCCCTGCTCAGAAGCGAAGAAAACGGCAGAATATGCACAATAATCCATACGGGCGTGAGCGTCATCATAAGCATATAGAGAACCCGAATCAGGGACTCCATGTGAGGGTCTTCTGAGAGCATGCCCAGATAGACCGTCAACCCCAGTACCGCGCCAGTGGTGAGTGTCAAATAGAGCAATGCCCACAGCACTTCGGAGCGGCTGGCGTGCCCGCGACCGAGTGTGTAGAAGCGGTAAAACCGCCCCACCGCCTGAAGGAACGAGGCACCTTCTAACGCCTGTGCGGGTTCACGAACAGCGGCTAGCGCCTCCTGCTCATCATCAACGCCGATTTCGCGCAGGGCATCGGGGGTATCCTGGAGAAGAAAAACGGGTTCTTCTTTGTGACGGTGTGTGCGTGCCATACCTCTAGGGTACCCGACGACGTGTAAAGGACAACGATGACAAAGACCCTTCTCATCACCTATTTCGGCCCGTTTCCCGGCGTGAGCGTGAACCCGAGCGGGGTAACAGCGCGGCAGGTGGCTGATGTACTTGCCGACGAATCTGCGGTACGGGTTGTAACCCGTGAGGTTCCGGTGAGCTATGCGGGTTCTTCAGAAGCTTTAGGGGAGATGCTGACCGATATTCGCCCGGATGCGGTGCTCAGCTTGGGCGTGGCAGTCGGACGGGATAAGGTGAGCTTTGAGAAGGTCGCCATCAACCTGGACTCTGCCGAGATTGAGGATAATGACGGTGTGGTGCGTGTGGATGAGGCGATCGCCCCGGAGGGACGCGAAGCGTATTTTTCGACTTTGCCGGTGCGGGCAAGCTATGAGCGTTTGCGTGGTGTGGGGCTACCGGTTGAGATTTCGTACACCGCCGGAACTTATGTGTGCAACCACGTATTTTATGAGGCACACCGTATTCTGGAACGCCAGGGGCGGCGGATTCCTGCGGGGTTTGTGCATATTCCCGCCACGCAAGTCGATCGTGAGCCCTCTGACGCACAGACAACGCTCACTGCGCATGCCGATGCTGGGGGAGTAGAGAGCGAATCGGTGCCGACTCTGCCTGAGGCGGTGGTTGCGCGCATCGTGGCAGAGCTGGGGCGCGACACCCTCAAGGTGATGTAGTCTCATTCATACCGTTGAACTGGGAAGACGAACGAAAGCGGCGGTTAAAACGCGGTGCCCCCGATGAGAAATTCATCGGGGGCACCGCGCATATTAGCCTAGGGCACTGCTACTTGCGGTGCTTAAGGTAGTAGTCGATCAGGGATGCGGTCGAAGAATCCTGGCGTGCCAGAACCTCGCGGTCTCCTTCGATAGCAGGCACCAAATCAAGCGCCAGCTTCTTGCCGAGTTCGACACCCCACTGGTCGAAGGAATCGATACCCCACACAATACCCTGCACAAAGGTGATGTGCTCATAGAGGGCAATCAGCTCGCCCAGAACACGCGGGGTCAGGCGGGAGGCCATGATAGAGGTCGAAGGACGGTTGCCGCTGAAGATACGGGCGTTTACCACGTGCTCGGCGGTACCTTCGGCGCGTACCTCATCCTCGGTCTTGCCGAAAGCGAGCGCCTGAGTCTGTGCAAAGAAGTTTGCGAGGAAGAGCTCGTGCACATCCTGCTCGCCATCCTTGGTGGGGTGCGCCGGGTTGGCGAAGGCCAGGAAGTCCGCAGGGATAAGGCGGGTACCCTGGTGGATCAGCTGGTAGAAAGCGTGCTGACCGTTGGTGCCGGGCTCGCCCCAGAAAACCTCGCCCGTGGAGTAGTCCACGAAGGAACCGTCGGCGCGCACGGATTTACCGTTGGACTCCATGGTAAGTTGCTGCAGATAGGCGGGAAAACGGTGCAGGTACTGGTCGTAGGGTAGAACCGCGTGGGTTTCGGCACCCAAGAAGTTCACGTACCATACGTTAAGCAAGCCCATGAGTACGGGCACGTTCTTTTCAAAGGGCGCAGTGCGGAAGTGCTCGTCCATGGCGTGGAAGCCCGCGAGGAATTCTTCGAATACCTTCGGGCCGAAGACGATGGCCAGCGAGGTACCGATCGCCGAGTCTACGGAGTAGCGACCGCCTACCCAGTCCCAGAAGCCGAAGGCATTTTCGGGGTCAATGCCGAAGGCAGCAACCTTATCGAGCGCGGTTGAAACGGCGATAAAGTGCTTAGCCACGGCTTCTTCTGCGGTTTTTCCCTGCAGGGCGTTCGCCTCGCCAAGCGCGGTGAGCAGCCAGTCGCGTGCCACACGAGCGTTGGTCAGGGTTTCTAGGGTGCCGAAGGTCTTCGAAGCAACGATGAACAGGGTAGTTTCGGGGTCAAGATCAGAAACTTTTTCGGCAACATCGGTCGGGTCGATATTTGAGATGAACCGTGCGGAAATCCCGGCATCGGCGTAAGGCTTAAGCGCCTCGTACACCATCACGGGACCAAGGTCAGAACCGCCAATACCAATATTCACCACGGTCTCGATGCGCTTGCCGCTCACGCCGGTCCACTCGCCCGAACGCACACGATCGGCAAAAGCGTAAATCTTGTTCAGAACGGCGTGAACATCGCTATCGACATCCTGCCCATCAACAATGAGGGCGGGGGAGTAGCCTTTGGGGCGGCGCAGCGCGGTGTGCAGAACCGCGCGGTCCTCGGTCACGTTAATGTGTTCGCCAGTGAACATAGCATCGCGGCGTTCGGCGAGGTTCACCTCTTCGGCGAGTTTGAGCAAAAGCTGCACGGTCTCTTCGGTGATGAGGTTCTTCGAGAGGTCTACGTGCAGGTCTGCGGCATCAAAACTAAATTTCTGGGCGCGAGAAGGATCCTGCTCGAACCAGGCGCGCAGATTCGGAGTGAGCGATGCTTTGTGCTGAGTTAGTGCTGACCACGCACCGGTGGTCGTCGGGTTCGTAATAGTCATGGTTTCTATTTTCCCTCTTCGGCTCGGTAATGTCACCCTAGATACCGGTTCTGTGCGGGAAGCTGAGGGTTGGCAGCATTATTGTTTTCTTGCGGCCCGCAAAGACCGTACGTGTTTCCTGCCCATCGCAGACAGGGTGCGCGTCTTGGAGCAGGTAGGCGGCTCAGTTTGGTGGGGTGCCCCGGTGCGGGCGTAGAGTTGAGGGCATGAGCACTCAGAACAAGAAGCTGTCAGCGCATACCACCGTAACTGATGAAACCGCCTCACGCCGCACCCGCTACTTGGTTGTTTCCCGGTCGGGTGACACCTTGGTCGGCGCCGACGGAACCCTGCACTACCTCGATAGCCCGCCTGAAGGCAGTATTACGGACGTCAGTCTGGAACCTAAACTCATGAAACCTGAAGCACGGCACGCTATTGAGTACCGCGCTGTTTATGTTGAAGATGCAGATTTGGCGGCGCTCACCCAGGAGCTGGGCGCGCTGCCTGAAGGGTGTGAGGTATCCACGGCGGGTTTTCGGTTCTACCCCGTGCACGCCGACCCGGCGGGTCGGGCCCGGTACGGTGCGGCGCTGGCGAAACGTGACTACCTGATTGAGATGGCATACTCCGCCTACACGGGAGAGTCAGCCCCGGTGGACCCCCACAAAGGGATACGTCTGACCGGTTCCGGGGAGATGGTGTTCCCGCGTATTGAGCCGGCGGTGATGGCACTTATTATGAGCGAGGATAATAGCCGCGTTCTATTAGCCAATAACAGGCTGTGGCCGCGCAACCGGTTCGCCCTGATTGCCGGGTTTGTGGATCCGGGGGAGAACCTGGAGCAGGCGGTGACCCGTGAAGTGTATGAAGAGACCGGGCTGGATGCCCTGCGCCTGGATTACCGGATGAGCGATATTTGGCCTTTCCCCCGTTCACTCATGGTCTGCTACCGGGTGACGGTTGATGCTTCCCAGCCGGTGACGCACTTAGACGGTGAGATTCACTCCGCCCGCTGGTTTACCGCACCCGAGCTGGCGCAGGCTATTGCGGAGCAGCGCACCGGTGAGCCGAAACTTGAGCTGCCCGGAACGAATGCGGTGGCCCACCGCATGTTGGATGAGTGGCTGCAAGAGAAAGGCCTGTAAACGCCTTACAGGGTGCAGCAGGTATGTCAGCGTACCAATTATGGGTGAATTTTCATCTTCATTTACCCTGCATAACGGCGGATCTTTAACGAGGCGGAAGAATACTTTTGAGGGGGACAGAGAACGGGCCGAAGAAGAATGTTGGGGGCATTCTTCTTCGGCCCTAGAACATGGCGGAATAAGTGGTTGACTATTCCGCTGAATAAATATAGTGTGGATATTTTTTATGCTGTGTAATATGCGGGATCCGGATGTTATGCTCTTTACCTCAACATATAAAACATGTAAAGAGCGGGGGTACTGTCACCACGGTGAGTATTAGCTTTAAATGTGAAGCTGCTTGAGGATATTTGCAATGATCTTCCCAAGTGTTTTTCCCGCATCTTTAGGGGAGTAAGATGGGCTGGAGGTAGGGCGCGGTTCCGGATCGGGGCCAGATACCGCTTGAGCTGGAGCAAGAGGAGCGAGGAGGACTGCTGAGAGTCCCACAGCGACTGTTGCACGGCGAATAATTTTCATAGCGCTCATCTTAAGATCCTTAATGTTTTAGAGAATGTCTAAGGTGCTTACTTCTCGGTGAATCTTTACCGATTCGATATAAAAAATATAAAGCATAAAAACTTGGCTGAACAACAGGACTCAGGAAACTCCACGCTTTCTTTGAGGATTTGCGGGATAAACAATTGATAGATAAAAACTTGATCCTTGAAAAGCCGTGCGCTAAATGTCTTTATAACCCGCGAGCAGAGGATATTTTCACCTCTGCCCGCGGTATATTTTTATGTGCGGGATTCGGCTAGAAGCAGCTCTTGACCACGCCGTCAGCTCCCAGTAATGCCTTGAAGACATCGACCATTTCTTCGCCGACCTCGCCCATATGGATCAGGAACGTGCGCTCTTTAATGGCCTTCCACATATTACGCACACCGCCAAAGATCCGGCGGGCCTTGCGGATCCACGAGACTACCTTAAAAATAGATATCCCGTATTCCACGATGATCTGCCCCACTGAAAGCATGCACGACCAGAAACCAAACATCGGCTGAACCCCGCGGCCGCCCCCGCCGCCTCCAGCGTGTATCTTGGCGGGGCTAATGCCGGTGATTGACTCTGCGTTCACCACTTTCACATCCCCCAGGTGCTTATCCAGCTCCTTCTTGTAATTCTTGTAGGTCTTGGGGTTGGCGTGCTGAAGGTGGGCGGGTACCTTCGTGAGTTTATGTACGATGTGGTCAAGCTGCTCATCGGGGGTAAGGTCTGCCGAGGTGCCCCCGGAGGACTTGGCTGTTGTGGACGTGGTGGTTGCCATTGCGGGCGTGGCAGCACTCGCCGCGACTGCGGAACCACCCAATAAGGCGGCGGTGTGCAGGGCCTTGCGGCGGTTGGGGAGTAGGGTGCTCATTGGTGCTCCTTTAACAGTAGATAGCTTATAGATGGGGTGAAAATACACCGGTGATGCCGACTGTATTCACCTACCGCCAACCCTAAACTTAAAGTTTAAGGTTAATCAATAATTATCAGGAAGCTTTGCCCTACCTCTCAGGTTTCCACGGCGCACCGCAGACATATAAAAGCTGTCTGACCGCTGTAGCCTCAGCGTACTTGTCCCAGCAGAAGATACTTTCTCCTCATGCTCGAAACCGATAGTTGCTGCTTGCGGTATGCGGGCCACTCGCTGCGGCAGGTGGTACACTGGACAGGCAAGCCCACCACTAGGGCGCGTTTGCCGTGCCCACACAGTGGCCCTGTACCGCGCATCCGTGGTGATGCACTCACACGGCGTGGCGGGCAGTACCGTACCCCTAGATTTAAGCGAGAAAAATTACGCATGTCTGAAAACACCGCTTCGCGCCCTGATTTGCGCAACGTGGCGATCGTGGCACACGTTGACCACGGCAAAACCACCATCGTGGATGCGATGCTCAAGCAGACCCACGCGTTCTCGGCGCACGCAGACGTCGAAGACCGCGTGATGGACTCCGGCGACCTTGAAAAGGAAAAAGGCATTACCATCCTCGCGAAGAACACCACCGTGTTCTACGATGGACCCTCCGCGAACGGTGAAACTATCACCATCAACGTGATTGATACCCCCGGTCACGCCGACTTCGGCGGCGAAGTTGAACGCGGCCTGTCTATGGTCGATGGCGTGGTGCTGCTCGTGGACGCCTCTGAAGGCCCGCTGCCGCAGACCCGCTTCGTGCTCCGTAAGGCACTCGCCGCGAAGCTGCCCGTCATTTTGGTGGTGAACAAGGTGGACCGCCCGGATGCGCGCATCGACGAGGTCGTCAGCGAAACCATGGATTTGCTGCTCGGCTTGGCATCGGACCTGTCCGAGGAGGTGCCCGACCTTGACCTCGACAGCGTGCTCGATGTACCGGTCGTCTACGCCTCCGGCAAGGCTGGCGCCGCATCGCTGAACCAACCCGCCGACGGCGCCCTGCCCGATAATGACGATTTGGAACCGCTGTTTAAGACCATTATCGAGCATGTGCCCGCCCCCACCTACAACCCTGATGAGGTGCTGCAGGCGCATGTGACCAACCTTGACTCTTCGCCGTTCCTGGGCCGTCTGGCGCTCGTGCGTATCTTCAACGGCACCCTCAAGAAAGGGCAGACCGTCGCTTGGGCACGTCAAGATGGCGATATTAAGAACGTGCGTATCTCCGAGCTGCTGGCAACCAAAGCGCTCGAACGTGTTCCCGCCGAAGAAGCAGGCCCCGGCGAAATCGTGGCGGTCGCCGGTATCGAAGACATTACCATTGGTGAAACCCTGACCGACGCCGAAAACCCCAAGCCGCTGCCGCTTATTAAGGTGGACGACCCGGCGATCTCCATGACCATCGGCATTAACACCTCTCCGATGGCGGGTCGTGTCAAGGGCGCGAAGGTGACCGCACGCCAGGTCAAGGACCGTCTTGACCGCGAGCTTATCGGTAACGTCTCCATCAAGGTTCTGCCCACCCAGCGCCCAGATGCTTGGGAAGTTCAGGGCCGCGGCGAGCTCGCCCTCGCTATTTTGGTGGAGCAGATGCGCCGCGAAGGCTTCGAACTGACCGTGGGTAAACCGCAGGTAGTCACCAAAACCATCGACGGCAAACTGTACGAACCGATGGAACACATGATTATTGATGTGCCCGAAGAGCACCTGGGTGCCGTAACCCAGCTGATGGCGGCACGTAAGGGGCGCATGGAGAACATGTCGAACCACGGCACCGGCTGGGTGCGCATGGAATTCGCGGTACCCGCGCGCGGCCTGATCGGCTTCCGCACTCAGTTCCTCACTGAAACCCGCGGCGCCGGTATCTCGTCGTCGTACTCGATAGACCCCGAACCCTGGGCTGGCGATATTGAGTACCGCACCAACGGTTCGATGATCGCCGACCGTGCCGGCGCGGTAACACCCTACGCCATGATTAACCTGCAGGAACGCGGCACCTTCTTCGTGGAACCGACCTCCGAAGTATACGAGGGTATGGTCGTGGGCATGAACTCTCGTGCGGACGATATGGAAGTGAATATCACCAAGGAAAAGAAGCTGACCAATATGCGCTCCTCCACCGCAGACAGCTTCGAAAACCTGACCCCGCCCAAGAAGCTCACGCTGGAAGAATGCCTCGAATTCGCCCGCGAAGACGAATGCGTGGAAGTCACTCCCGAAGCTATTCGCATCCGCAAGGTTATTCTGGATGCGAACGAGCGCGTGCGTGAATTCCGCCGCCGCGCCCGCGCCAACTAGGGCACACGAGCATCACACACCCCGCGCACCGTAAGGCTCGCGCACCGGGTGGGGGTGCACCCACACTGCTGCAGGTGTGGATGCGCCCCCACCCGACTTTTTAAAAATACCGCCCATATGAACACATGTGGGGATAGAATATAGTGAACGCTAAGTTGAAGGAGGCAGCGAGCACGGTTATGTCTGAGGCTACCCCAAGTTACCCCCAGCAGGGCACCAGAATAGTGTCTGCATCTAAACGTAATCTGCTACCGAACGGGCGCCTCATTAAAGACGGTGTGCTACTGTTCGTACACGCCCACCCGGATGATGAGACCTCCTCAACGGGCGCAACAATGGCTGCCTACGCCCGTGAAGGCGCCAAAGTACACCTGCTAACTCTTACCCGCGGAGAAATGGGTGAGGTCATCCCCGAAGACCTGAAACACCTGCAGGTCGGCGACCCCGAATGCACCGATAACGGGGAAGCACTGGGAGAATACCGCACCGGCGAACTCGTCGCCGCATCCCGCACCCTGGGTGTTGCCAGCCGTTTCTACCTGGGCCAAGCACCCGCCATCGCCACAGGCACACGAAAAATTTACCGCGACTCCGGCATGGTGTGGGGCGAAGACGGCAAACCAGCCCCCAACCCCAAGGCCAGCAGCGACTCGCTCACCGCAGAACCCATAGAGCCACAGGCGCAGGCCATAGCAAACGCAATCCGCTCCATTAAACCCGACGCCCTCATTACCTACGATGCCGACGGCGGGTACGGGCACCCCGACCATGTGCGCACTCACCGGGCAGTCATGCAGGCACTCTCACTTCTCAAAAGCAGTCAGAAACCGGTGCTGGTGTGGGGTATAGAAGGGGAATTTGACGAAACAGATAAACGCACCCAGGCGGCGATCTACGGCTCCACCACCGCTAAACGTAAAGCAATGCGCGAATACGGTACCCAAATTGTGGTGACCGGTGATGACACCTTTGAATACTCAAACGGTGTGGAACAGAAAATATCGGGGGTAGAAACATACCGACTGTTGGCGGGGGATGCGAATATTGAAGTCCCCAGCGGCCACGAGCCCGCCGGAATAATAAGCACCTCCTTCACGAGTATCCTGCTGGGCATTATGGCTGCCCTGGGCGGTTCCATCTACCATGCCTGGATACAGTATGCGGGCGACACCCCCATCCCGGTGGGCTTGGGCCTGGGGTACCTGACGGTGTTCTTCGCCTCCCTGTGGGGCGCCACCATGATGCGCCGCCCGGTGGCCGCGCCCATCCAGGCAGCAGCCGTGTTTATTACCATCTTCGCGTTTGCCTACGCCCGGCCGGAAGCGCCGTTTGTGCTCGTGAACCCCACCACCGGTGCCGCAATCGGCATAGTGGGCACCTGCTGGCTGATGGGTGCACCCATTACTGCCATGCTCGCCGCCCCCGTTGCGGTACGCTCCCTGCGCAATGAAAAGCAGCAGCTGCGCGAGCATAAAAGCGCACCCAGTTTTTCGCCGCCTCACAAACGCTAACACCGAGTGAGCTATATATGGACCGCGTGAGTGACGCTGCGACATAAAAACACACCCGAAAACTATGTGGCGAACTTAACTTTATTTTCTTATTCTGCTAAATTTAAGGCTCTGACTAGGGGGAACGCTAGAATTTTGCAGGACAGCCTAGCCTAAAAAATAGGGTATTTTACCTCTCAAACACCTGTTCACTGCGCCACGAAAATATTGTAAAAACGCCGTAGCGAGATAGACTTATACACAGGCTTTCGGGCGGATACCCCATGCCCCAGCGCCAACACACCCCACACCCCACCAACATTGGGGCAGTGGGCGCTGAAACCGGTTCAAGAAAGGCACCCATGACTTACGTAATTGCACTGCCCTGCGTAGACGTGAAGGACCGCGCCTGCGTAGAGGAATGCCCCGTAGACTGCATCTACGAAGGTGACCGCACCCTGTACATCCACCCCGACGAA
>ERZ773250.1078-NODE-1078-length-14147-cov-8.132274_pt1 | contig 14147 bp, 9 predicted proteins | sample MGYA00511258_ERZ773250 | MGnify/ENA primary metagenome ERZ773250 (study PRJEB29015, sample SAMEA2738164) | human oral metagenome | biome: human oral; feature: human-associated habitat; material: saliva | place: China | collected 2187 ... | reverse complement strand
TCACCTCAGTATCTTTATTTTCAGCGACAAAGGCCAAGACTTGAAGTAGAGCTTGGTTATCAATTCCTTGCTCAAAATCCAGTTGATAATAAATGATAGATTCTTTCTTAGTTTGGCTTCTCCCCAATCGTAAGCGAGTGTCAAAAGGTGATAAATGATGAAATTGATGCATTCGTTCAGGGTATAAATCCTGTAACAATCGTAAACTATCTTCTCTATCCACCAAAATCAAATCAGACTTTTCAAAAGTTGAACCTAAATCTCTAAAGGTATCTTGAGGATTACGCCCAATGAAAAGACTCAACAGTTTCGGATTTTCTCTAGGTAAACGGTCTAATACCATCTGGTCATGATGAGAATGAGAAGGAACTATAAAAATATCCTTGTTCTTCACATACTTTTGCAGATAATTCTCAAAAAATTCTGCCACCAAATCTCCCATGTCTTGATAGCTGAGAGCTTTAAAGCGATAACCAAAAATTGGATTGACTTCTACCCGTCCTCCTTCTTTTAAATACTCTCTAAACTGCCACACTCCCTTTGGATTCAGATATTCTTGATAAGCTGCTTGCCCATCTTCAAAAAAGATAACACTCGACACAAATCCACGATCATCCATGATATAGTGCATATGTATTTGACCATTCGGTTCAAAATACTGTATATCACTGATGAAACCTTCAACCCCATGTTCAACCTTAGCAAATTTCTTCCCATTTTTTTGAACGATAATCGTAAAGGGACTATAAATAAATTCACAGTCATTATCCCACTCAATATCTCTAATGGTTAAAACTTGGGTATGAAGATTATGAAAATCCTGCATAACATCAAAAACAGAATATGTTGCTGTTTCCAAAACACCGTGCCTATGTAAAAAATAACGCAAATGAGGCTGATAAGCCAATATTAAAAGGTGAGACTCTATGTTCTGTCTTTGAAACAGTCGAATCTGGTTAAAGGTATCATCAAACTCTAGACGAAAATGAGAAAAATACCAAGGAGTGATATTTGCATGCCATTTCCGCTCAGAACCATACCAAGCTGGAATAAAATAATACATAAAAGTCTCCTAAATCAAGGGTCTATAGGTTTCATTTAACCGTAGAGCCTTGACCTCGTCTCTAATTGTAAAAATCATGCCTCCAAACATCATAAACAAGCCTGGAATCATCGCCAATCTTAATAACTTTTCATCATACAAAACAAAAAGCATGGGACCACCTGCCATGATTACATTAAAGAGACCACCGATGACTGAGAAACGAAGGACCAACCGATTGATAAATCGACTAGTGTCCTCGCCTGGATAAATACCATAAATGTATTCTCCAGATTTTTTCATGCGGTCTGCAATCTCTTCACCATTCATAGTAACAAATGCAAAAATAATACTAAATAAAAATAAGACCGAAATATAAACATAGACCCACAAAGGTTTCCCAATCATAAATTCCTTTGATAAAGTCTCCAATCCTGAATGATCAGGGAAAATAAATCCCAGCAAGATGAATAGATAAGTTGGTACACTAAGAAAACTCATCACATACATATAGGGCATCCCGCCAGCAGGATTCAACATAATTTCAAGATAAGAATAGCGTTTAAAACGATTGTGAAGTCCTATCTTATTGACTGGCACTAGATAACGCGCACGATACATAATGGCAAGCAAGTAAGAAAATACAATGGTCATAAAAATAAGCAAGACAACAATCCCTGTTGGGATATGAACCAGTTTAAAAGTTTCAATAACATCCTGGGGAATATTGATGATAATACTAGATAAGAGTATGACAATAGATCCCCCAATCCCCATACTAGCATTCAAATCTGACAACCACACCAGAAAAAAGGTCCCTGCTATTAGTAATAAGGTATTCATAAATATAACCAAGACCGAAGAATAGGATGCTTGTATCGGCAAACTTAGAGAAATTGCCAAAGATTGAATAACAGCAATCAGCAAGGTCAGATACATTTTTCGACGATCTTGAATTTCAATCGCTGTAGAACTTAGCCCCAATTTTTTAGAATAAGAAAACATCTGCCACAAGATCATTGCAGACATCCAAGGTGATAATCCTATAGAAAAAATCGATAAACTTCTTAGATTTCCACCTGTTAGGGCGGCTGAGAAGGCTAGGTAGGCCGTTGAACCACCTAAGAAGTCTTTGGAATTCAAATCAACAAAGGGGAGAGTAATACGACTTCCCAATACATAGATAAACAGTAGAAATAAGGTAGCTAGGCCTTTTTTTACTGCTATTGAGGAATAAAATTTTTTCAAAAAAACTCCCCTTTCTTTACAATTTTGTTCAAGAGCACTTTTTTAAATAGGCATTAATTTTTATTGGCTTTCATTTTTTCTTCTGCTTCAAAAAATAATCTCAATCTAAAACAAATATCTTTATATTCTTCAGTATCTGTTAATTGATGGTATTCTAAAGTTTGCTTATAATCTTTTAAAAGATTGACAAATCGAATACGCAAAACAGAAACATCCAAACCAGCCAAGACACAATCAGATATTTTTTTAGAAAACACTTCAACAATATCTCTTGCCCAAGAAAGATCAAATTCCGTTCTCATAATGCTTCCTGAACGTCTTCTATACAGATAGAGATTATCGTTTATAAAGACGATTTTAGACGCTAAAAGATAAAAGCGATGCATGGTTGCTTCATCATCGAAGCGACGACCATTTGAAAAGTGAACTTCATTAAATAATTCTTTTTTAATCAACTTAAATGTCGGCAATATAAAGGCTGAACTATTGAATTTCCAGTCACCTGCTTGACGGTTCATAATTTCTTGTATAGATAGTTCTTCAATACAAAAATCCTGTCCAGTTACATAAAAATAAAAATTTCCATCAGATTCATCAAAATTATAGTAATTTCCTATCACTATGTCCGCATTTTTCTCTTTAACTTGCTGATAAAGAGCTTCAATCATATTTTCTTTTACAATATCATCGGAGTCAACAATCGTGATATATTGTCCTCTAGCTTCACGCAGGCCTACATTTTTAGCTTGTGCTGCTCCCTGATTTTCTTGATGAAACACTCTGACACGCTCATCTTGCATCATAAATGCATCACAAATTTCCCCAGAATTATCTGTAGAGCCATCATCAACTAAAATAATTTCTATATTTTGGTAGCTCTGTCTTAGAATATGCTCGACACACTCCACCAAATATTTTCCCGTATTGTATATCGGCACCACAACACTAATTAATTCGCTCATTATTCTATCTCTATATTCTTCATTTTATCCACTAAATCATCCGGTCTCTCTATAGAAAAAATACCTTCATAGAGTCCATCATCCATACTTTTACGTGTTATGTCAAAAGCCAAGATTTTCTTGCCTCTCTCTTTTGCTCGCGTAACTACATCTAGGACTTCCCCACCCATATTAATATCCAGGTATACAGCAGAATCATCCAACAACCAATCGATTCTCTGGTGAAGAATAGATTGGTATAAAGTCATATTCGAGTAAACAGATAATTTAGTTAAATCTTTATTACAATAAACAGGGGCCGCAACATGAAAATGCCAATCAGGTAAGTGTTGTAATAAATACTCTAAATGTTTTACATCTGCACTCCATGTCACAAGCATCGCTTGTTTCTTAGATTGATTGCTTCTATCAAAAAAATTCAAACTGGAACGTTGAAAAGCAATCTCTGACCAATCCAAATCTCTATAAGCCCACCATAATTCACGTAGTCTAGATATGCTGTATGTATTCCACGGCTTATCATGACTAGCAAAGTGAACAATAACAGGTGGATTATCATCTAGCCGTTCACACTTCTGATCTAAACGATAAATATCAACACCAGCCATATAATTATATGTTTTATCTAATGCTAGCCAATTATCCTCAAAGTAAATATTTAAAATACTCTGATCCCCCAGATGAACAGCTTGATTCTGACCAGCAGCTAATTCCAATAAACTATTAACAATAGAATGCTCTTTCCACTTTGCAACATGCATTAGCAAAACACCAGAATTAAATCCAGATTTTCGTCCTTCATAAGCATAGACATCATCAACAGCTCCAATAAAATATCCTTTAAGATCTATCTCAAACAAAGTAGATAGTTCCCCAGTTACAATAATATCAGAATCTAGATACAATACTTTGTCAGACTCAACCACTTCTGTCGCAAAAAATCTAAAGTAAGAAGCATAGTTTAAATGTGGCCCAGTTTTATAACCTTCAAAAAGTTCTTTGTCAAAGTGTACATTGTGAATTGTAGAATTCACAACTTCCATTTTTCTCCCCAATAATTTGAACCATTCAGGAGCTATATCACTATTTAGAATATAAAAATCAACATCCCTATTGTGATATAATACAGACTTTATAGTCGTCTCTAAAGGAATAAGATAGGCATTATCTGCCGCTAATACAATAGATTTTCTCATACTGTTCTCTACCTCATATAAGATCTGATTGCGTCTACCATTTTTTCCGGAATGGAACTTGGATAGATACCTTCATATGAAATTTCAGAAAGATTCTCATAGCAAGTATTGTCAAAAGCTATCATTGGTTTTTTATGCTTAGCTACAAACTCATATGCATCTTCTAATTTTCTATCATGATTTAAATCCAAGTAAAGATCTGAAGTAATTACTATTTGTTCCAATAACATTGGTAAGGAATTTGGATATACGGTAACATTAGGAAAACGTGTTAAAGCCAGCAATTCATTTGCCATATTTGTATAAGCAACAATATGAAAATGAACATCTGGCAGTTGCTCCGCCAAATAATCTATTTTCTCTACACACCAGGAATTCGTTAAATTAACACATTGTAACTTAAATGGTTGTGATTTACTAGGATACTTCACACCCTTTGAAAACCATTCATTTAAAATAACAGACCAATCCATTAAAGAGTTTTCCCACCAAATTTCTCTTAGACGTCCAACAGAAAATTGATTCCATGGCTTATCCTGAGAAATATAGTGTAAAATTAGTGGCAGTGGTTCGAGTGGCATATCAAAAATAAATTGATGTTTAAAGGCAGCTGCTCCATAATCAAATCCTATTTGAAAATTATATTTGTCCTCAAGCAGGCTAAACTGATCTTTAAACAACATATTTAAAATTGATTGGTCCCCCTCCTTAACATTCTCATGTTCTTTTTCTGTTAATTCAATTAATTTTTGTCGAATATTTTCAGAGCGCCATTTTTTATTATTAATTAACAGAACCCCAGCATTGAAGCCAACTCCAGCTCCAAAGCAAGAACGAGCTGCGCCCAAATAATTTTCACCCAAATCTAATTCAAACAAATCGGTCAAATCACCAGTCACAATCAAATCACTATCTAGATAGAGAACTTTATCTTCTGTTACAAAATCTGGAATAAAATAGCGTGCAAAGGTCATATGATTGATATGAGGTAGTTTATTAGACCAGTTCATTTTATACTGCGAGCCAATTAACTTGCAATCAATCAAGTCTCCCCCCATCTCTTGTAAATAGATTCTTATTTGACTAACCCATTCCTGGGGAATGTCCTGATTGAGTAAATAAATTTTCAAATGACTATTGTGTCTACAGAGTGATTTCATCGCCGTTTCGATTTGTCGAATATAAGCGTAATCACCTGCAAATACTACTGCACGTTTGGTATTTCCCATTTTAAATCCTTATCATTTATTCTAACTAACATTATTTATTATCCTACATACATTAAACCAAATAGATTTTATTCTATCATCTTTACATAAAATCAATCTGTTCACTTACTCATCAAGTAAATATAATGTTTCCTTAATCCATTTCATCGTATCTGTTGCTGATAGATTTTTTTCTTCAAGTTCTTTTTTTCTAAATTTTAACAGGGATACAAAATTATCTACGTATCGACCAACTTCTATATTTCGAGCAGCAAGAAGAGCTATAAAATTTTCACGTTGCTGTAAATCTGACTTTATAGCAATTAAATTAAAATGCCTGTTAGAGCTCCTAATCGTTCGATAAACGTAGCTATCTCGATTGATGTAAACTAGTTTAGGAGAAATAAGATAGATTTTAAACCAAAACTCCATATCCTCACCCAATCTTGTCAAAGTATTAAAACGAATAGCTCCTAGAATATCTCGTCTAACTAACTTTCCGCTAACAAAGCGATAGGTATGATCGAACGAATCTAAATCAATTAATTCATTTATTAGCTCTAAGCCATTAAAAACTCGTTTTTCATAGCCTCTTTGGAAAGAATGAACATACCAAGAGCCATCCTCCATCTCAAATCTTTTATAAGTTGAAACAGATACACCTGCTGATTCATCTATGATTGCATTATAAAGAACTTCTAAATAATCTTCCTCTACCCAGTCATCTGAATCAACAAACGTTAAATAATTTCCTCTGGAATATTCAATCCCCAAATTACGGGCAGAGGAAACTCCACCATTTTCTTTCCTATAGTAATGAAAACGGGAGTCCCTCTCTGTATATTCCTGACAAATTTCTCCTGAATTATCTGTAGAACCATCATCAATCATAATCACTTCAAAATTTGTATAAGTCTGTTCAACAAGACTTTCTAAGCAAACTCTAACATAACTTTCAGTATTATAAACTGGAATAATAACACTAATCAAAGATTCCATACATTTCACCTACAATCTTAAAATTATAGAATAAATCTTTATTTATCTAGCAATATAGTTGTTGGGCAGTCTCTATGTAAATCATGAAAATGTTTCTTTAAATTCCTGTTCATAATAGACTCATTTTTATTAAAAATATCTATTTTTTAGAGAGATAGCCACATGAATTTCTCTATTTATTTAAAAATGTTCCATCAAAATTGTGAACTCACTTATCATACTTATTCGTTATTCTAATATCCTTGCAACAATCTGATTGTTATAGGTTTCATCCTCAATAAATTCAATATCTTGGTCGAAATTATGTTCAGCAGTATGTTTATGAGAAAATTTAACCTTGGTTTTAGCACCCATCTTCATCCACTCATACTCTGAGTCAATATGCCCCACATCCAAAACTTGATATCCCATCTGACATAGATTATAACTCAGAACCTTTGCTGTTGGCCCCAACATACATAAGATGAGTCGTCCTTTCGCATGTTTAATAATTTCCTCTTGAATCTTATCGACAATAGAATAGGCGTTATGAGATGGACAAATAATTCGCTTCACGGATTTGGCCTTATCGAATAAATCATTTCCAACCCCAGAGCGAGATGTAAGCCCCTCCACAATCAGAATATCTCTATTCTCCCAAATACTCTTTAGCTTTTCAAATTGACCTTTTGCTTTACTCTTATCCTCATAATCAATGTAGGGACGTGAGATAAAGGTAGAGCCGTACCATGAACCTTTACACAACTCTTTATAAAAATCCATATAAACATTCATATGGTCTTTCCAGAATGGTGTAGCCCACCAAGTAAAGACAAAACGATCTTCAAAAGCATCAGGTAAACAAACCACTAATTTCTCATCACTCTCTAGTCCCACAATATGTTTTAATTGGTTAGCCAATTCTATATCATGATTTTGATAAGGTATAGGCCAGCCCCACATCAAATTGACTTCTCCGTCTCCAAAACGAACTAATGAAGACTTATTTTTGATAACATAATCCAGAGTCTGATCAATTCCGATAACTTTAATTGGCTTCTCTGGTTCTCCCAAAGTCTCACCTTTTATCAATGTATGGAGTGCTTGAAGAAGCCTTTCTGGATGCTCACTTGAATACAAATGCTGGCCATGATTCCCATTTTGCGAAGTATAAAATGCAAGCATTGGTTTATTCAATAATGATATCTCTTTGACAACCTCACTAGTGGAATTGTGGAGGTTAATATCCAAATAAACATCCATTTGAGATTTAAGTTGTTCAAATTGATCGCTTTTCACTTCAGGATAAAGCTTAACATTTTTATATTTTTTCGCTAGTTCATGTAAGAGTGGTCCCATTACCGTCCAAGCCGCTATATGGAAGGTTACCATAGGAAAATTCTCTACTAGATAATCTATTTTTTGCAATTCTTGAGAATTTGTCAAAGTTAAGCAATGGAAATCACTACCTGCATAACAACTTAGAAATTTTCCATCTCTCTGGTAATCTTTAATTGCTCTAACCATCACTGAAACTTCATCCTTTTTGAATACTAGATGACCAGTATTGCCATGTTTAGTCGCATCAAATGATAGAATTGGCTTTTCTAAGAGCTTCATATCCTCTAAAATAGTACCCGCTACTTGACCATAGTTAATGTCCAGATATAAATCTATACTTTTCTTTAACTTATCTAACACAGGTGGAACAATTTGGGGATGCAATCTCACATTAGCATATACCGCCAATCTTTTTAGCTTGTCTCCCATATCCGTCCAAGCAGCGATATGAAATACCACATCCGGTAGAGCTGTAACTAACTCTTCTATTCCTTCTAAATCTTGGGAATTTGTCAAAGTTAAACAAGAAAATTCCTTATCTAGAGGCGATATTAGTTCAAACTCTCCTAAATGGTGTTGTAAAATCTGACTCCACTCCAAATCATGAAATTCCCACCATAAATCACGGTAACGATTGGCTATCAAGGTGGTCCATGGCTTTCTGTAGGTCGTAAAATGAATCACCACTGGTTTGCCATTAAAAGCTAGATGTTCCTGCCAATTATTATACAAAGCCACAATATCATGTCCCACTTGTAAATTATAAGCTCTATCTAGCTCTAACCAATCATCTTGTAAGACCTGATTAAATATCGTTTGATCGCCATTAAAATGATCAAAACGTCCTTCTTCAACTTCTTTCGTTGTTAGGATAGACTGTTCAATTAGTCGTTCTTTTAAATCCTCTTGGCGCCATTTTTTATTGTTGATTAGTAGGACGCCAGTATTGAAACCTTGACCATTTACATCTCTAATCGCTGCGATATAATGTTCTTTTAGATCCTGCTCAAATAGACTATCTAATTTTTCATTAATAAGTAAATCACAATCCAAATACAAAACAGTATCTTCTTGTATATAGTCTGGAATAAAATATCTAGCATAGGCAATGCTACTAATATGAGCTTGCTTGGTCCAATCCTGAAAAATAGCCTGTTCAGGTAGTTTAACATCGATAATCTCACTACCTAACATGCGAGCTATTTTTCGTGGTTTGCGAAACCAATCTGGCATGATATCTTGATTTAAAATATAAATCTTAACATCTCGATTGTGGTATAGAATAGATTTTATAGTTATTTCTAACTGCGTAGTATAATTGCGATCCCCAGCTAATACAATTGTTTTGTTCATTTCATTCCCTTAATCAATTCCCAAGTGATAGATTGCATCTACCAATAGCTTTTTAGTGAAATACCCTTCTTTTAGAAGATAGCTAAATGTCTTGATACGATTCGTCATTTCTTGATATTCTACTACATTCATTTTATCAACTATCTCATGAGCTTCTTCCAGACTATTTACCACAAAGCCCAAGCCTTGATCTACTATAAATTTAGCAGTTGACAAGCTACTTGGCACAATCAATGGGATACCAGCTGTTAGATAGGTACTAACCTTATGAGATATATTTAAAGTATAGTATTGGTTACTTTCTCCATCGTTTTGATGAGTTCCCCAGACAAGACCAAATCCACCTTTTGATAATTCTAGTAACAGTTCCTCATCTTTTTTCCATCCTTCAATACTAAGATTTCTAGCATTGGAACTAGCTTCTCCTTTATTTGAAAATACTCTCAAAAGCGTATCTTGAGACCAATTTTGTAAGTCTGGGAAACGCTCCAAACTTCCAGCAAAAAAAAGTTCTTTTTTAAAAGTCGGAGTGTATAAGGATAAATCATGAGGATGATCCCACATCCCTTGAATGAGAATCTTCTTTGTCGTCAACCCTTCTTCTATCAGGCGTTCTTTCATCTGTTCGGATGGAACAATCAAAACGTCCGATAGATTATACATGTACATATACTCTTTCATGAGATAATAGTTACTATCAAACATGAGAGGAACAACATCATGGATAAAGCAAATAATTTTCACCTGCATATCCTTCAGCTTATCAAACAAGACTCGATCAAACTCAAAGCCATTCCAAGTTGGAGACTGAAAGACTAGGATATCTCCAATTGAAATACTGGCCATAATGCCATCCAGACGTTTATTCATTTCAGAAGGGCTATCTGAAGCAATATTGTAAAAATAGATGCCAACCTCTCTGAACCCCAATTGGCTGGCTATTTTTTGAACAGCATTTTGCGCTAAGATAACCGTACTATCACCAGCCATGCCATATAAATTTGTTAAATGTAATTTCATACTTCTTGTTTCTATAATCATTAATTCCAGTAAGTCGTTCTTTCATTTTAAGTTCGTGACACAATTTGGATTCTACTCCCAGTAACTGCCAAATTTAAAATTTATCTTCGACTTTCTATTTTTACATGTCCATCATTATAAACCATACTGTTTGATGGAATATCATTTCGAATGAGACAACCTGCTCCGATAATGGTATTATCCCCAATAGTCACTCCTTTTAAAATCGTGACATTGCTTCCTATCCAGCAATCTCTACCAACTCTAATCGGCGCTGTAGTCCACTGCCACTTTTCAATTTTTTCAACGGTATAAATATGGTCGTGATCATAAAAACGGACACCTTCCCCCATCATGGTACCTGCCCCGATTTCAATTCTTTCCATACAGTTAAAACTACAAGAGTTATTGATAAAAACACCATCATGCAGTATTAACTTACCAGAAGAAACATGAAAATTTTCAAAATTTCTGCAGATGACATTGGCTCCTACAAGCAAGTTTGCCTTATCATCGATTTGAAAGACATTCCAAGTCCCATCTTGAATGATTTTTTCTTGATGATTGGTGCGGACTCTGACTTCATTCAGATACTCTCTCACTCTAGAAACCAATTTATCTGGTGTACTTGACAGAAAAACTTCCTGTCCTTGATTTCCATGGGCTGTATTATCAAATGAAAAGACAGGTTTTTCAGCCTGTACAAACCTTGATACAATAGCATCCACTTCTTGAAAGTGATTGATATCTAGTAGAAAGTCACACGTATTGATTAGAAAGTTTAGCTGTGCTTCATTTGTAGCCGTTAGGAGACGGACATTGTGTTTAGTTTCTAAGCTACGGATTTTCTCGGAAAACTGGACAGGGGCTGCAATATGAAAACAGATGTTTGGCAAGTTTTCAAGAAGATAATCCAACTGTTCAATCTGATCACTAACCGTCAAAATCAGAGCATCTCCTAATAGATGTTTTTCCTTCATTTGCTTATTTCTCTTAATTTTTCAATCATTGATTGAACTTGGTCAACAGCATATACTTCCTGACCAACTTCGTAGGATTTGGTATTTTCAAAGGATAAAATAGGTTTCCCAAATCTTGCAAATTGATTGAGAATTTCCTCTGTTTTTTCACCATGATTAATATCTAAAAGTACTTGGCTCGTTTCTACCAACTCATGATCGACATCTACCAAATAGTGAATCCCGTTAAAAATGGTCACGTTTGGATGAACTGTCAACTGTGCTAATTTATCACTGACCATTACTCTAGCTGCTATCTTAAACTGAATGGCTGGTAAGGATTGAATCAATGTTTCAATTTGTTCAATATGGTCTGAAGCTGTATAAATGAGACAAGTGAACGGTTCCTTTATAGGATAAAGGTGAGATTTTTGTAATGGATGTAAATGATGATTTTGTCCCAATTCTGTCCATTCAAGGCCATGGTAGTACCACCAAACATCACGATAGGTTTGAGCTGCTAAGTCCTTCCACGGTTTCCTATGAGAAAGATAATGAATAATACCAGGATAATCCTGACCTGCAGGTAATTGATAATCAGTGAACTGCTTATGAATGACAATATGATTATAATCAAAGTCTAATTCCAGCCATTTATGTTCAAAAAGCATATTCAAGATACTCTGATCTGCCTGATCCACCTTATCATGCCATTCATTGGTCAAATCAATCAACCTTTGAGTCATATTCTCTTGTTTCCACAGGTCATTATTGATTAAGAGAACACCTGCGTTAAAGATTTCTTGACCGAAATAGGCTCTTCCCCCGAAATCTCTAACAGCAGCCAAAGGATAATCTTGTAAGTCAGTATCAAATAAGTCATCCAGATTTTTCGTTACAAGTAAATCACAGTCCAAGTAAAGTGCCTTATCTTCTTTCACGAAATCGGCTACAAAATAGCGTAAAAAAACAGTGTAACTAATATCTGTTTTATAACGTGAAATTTGCTCAGACGTTACCCGACAATTAATAATTTCTGAATCAAACTTCTCTAAGCGCTTATTTAATTGCTTGATCCATTCATTAGGAAAATCGCTATTAATCAGATAAAAACGAAGCGAACGATTGTGATAACAGATAGATTTAATCGTGGTCAATACTTGGTCTACATAGGCATAATTCGCCGCTAGAACAATGGCTTTCTTTTGTGTATTCTTAGTTTTTTCAAGTTTGTCTAGTAGATATTTTTTTGTCTCAAACTCTTTATAGGTAGGCGTTTCTTCTAAGCCACTGACCTTCCCGTTAGAAAGACTCCCTTCTAACATCTGACGATAAATAGCTAAATGTTTTTCTAAAGGATATCCTAGACTGGCTAATAAAGTAATACGTTCAGACATGGCATCAACCAAGGCATGCATCCACTTTTCTGTCCAAGTCCTAGATAAACTATTATTTCTGATGCGATAAGAATAGATTCCTTTATGGATATAAACAATTTTTTCTGCCAACAAATAAATCTTTTGATTGAGGTAACCGTCCTCTCCTAATTTACCTATGTCGAAGCGTAACTGCTCGAACAATCCTGCCTTATAAAGTTTACCCCAAGCAGATATCAAAGCAAAACTCTTCATTTCTTGAGATTCATACAAGTTCTCAAAGATGGAAACATTGTCATACACTTTCTCATAATAGGAGTCTCCCAATATATGAAAGTAGAACATTCCTTCGCTTTCGTTGAAAGAATAGTAATTCCCAACTGCTATATCAGCCTGATATTCCACTATTTTTTTGTATAGAGTTTCTAGGTAATCCTGTTCAATCCAATCATCTGAGTCTACAAAAGTCACATAATCTCCGGACATATTTTCCAGACCGGTGTTTCGTGCAGCAGACAAGCCAGCATTTTCTTGTTCTATATAGATAATTCGGTGATCGATTTCTCCAAATTCTTGACAAATCTCGCCTGATGTATCAGTAGAACCATCATTAACGACAATAATCTCAATATTTTTATATGTTTGAGCAATAATACTATCTAGGCATTTTCTCAGATAGCTTTCCACATTGTATACCGGTACAATGACCGTTATTTTATCATCCACTAGCGTTTTTCTCCTTATATTTATTATACAATTTTTTAGTCAAAATTTCAGCTATATAATAGTAAAAACCCCTTGAAAATTCTACTTTTTCAAGGGGTTTCTATTATTTACGTGCACGAGTTAGTTTACTCTAAATTTATAGGTTATCTTACTCTTCTTCATCACGCTTACGACGTTTCGCAACTAGGCCTAGACCTCCCACAGCTGCCAAAGCTCCAAGGAGTACAGATGATTTAGAAGCTTCTGTACCAGTATTTGGCAATTGCTGTCTTGACTTACCTGCTGATTCTGATGGTGTTTCAGAAGATAATGTATCTGCTGAGGCTGACGCGCTTGTTGACGCTGATGTGCTTGCTGAAGCTGAAGCACTTGTTGACGCTGATTCAGAAGCTGATGTGCTTGCTGATTCTGACGCACTTGTTGATGCTGATTCAGAAGCGCTTGTGCTTGCTGAGGCTGAGGCTGATGCACTTGTCGATGCTGATTCAGATGCCGATGTGCTTGCTGAGGCTGATGCTGATGCACTTGTCGATGCTGACTCAGAAGCTGATGTGCTTGCTGAGGCTGAGGCTGATGCACTTGTCGATGCTGACTCAGAAGCTGATGTGCTTGCCGATGCTGAAGCTGATGCACTTGTTGACGCTGATTCTGATGCCGATGTGCTTGCTGAGGCTGATGCAGACGTTGATGCTGATGCTGAGGCTGATGTGCTTGCTGATTCTGATGCAGACGTTGATG
>ERZ773250.1071-NODE-1071-length-14226-cov-7.862960_pt1 | contig 14226 bp, 13 predicted proteins | sample MGYA00511258_ERZ773250 | MGnify/ENA primary metagenome ERZ773250 (study PRJEB29015, sample SAMEA2738164) | human oral metagenome | biome: human oral; feature: human-associated habitat; material: saliva | place: China | collected 2187 ... | reverse complement strand
AATATTCGATGTTCGGAATAGTTTTTGGAGCAGTCTTAAATATGATTTTAAATCCGATATTTATTTTTGGTTTCAAATGGGGAATTGCTGGTTCAGCATGGGCAACAGTAATAAGTCAATTTTTATCTGCTGTTATTTTATTTTTCTACTTCCCTAGATTTAAAAGTGTAAAATTTAAAAAAGAAGATTTTATACCTAAATTCTCACTTTTAAAAATAGCAGTGTCTCTTGGAATGACGTCGTTTGTATTCCAAGGTTCAAATATGATTATTCAAGTAGTAACAAACAATTTACTTAATATACATGGATCAGAAACTGTATATGGAAATGACATTCCTATAGCTGTAGCTGGAATTGTTGCTAAAGTTAACATAATATTTATTTCAATAATTATAGGGCTTGTACAAGGAGCTCAACCTATTTTTGGTTTTAACTACGGTGCTAAAAAATATGAACGTGTGCGTGAAACTATGTGTTACATGATGAAATATGCAATAATTATATCTGTAATATTCTTTATAATATTTGAAGCATTCCCTAAACAAATCGTTTCAGTATTTGGTAACGGTAACGAGCTATACTTTGAATTTGCAGTTAAATACATGAGATTCTTCTTACTATTTACCTTTATTAACGGTATTCAAATCTCAAGTTCAACATTCTTTGCCGCAATTGGAAAACCAAAAATTGGTGTTACAATAGCCTTGGCAAAACAAATAGTAATACTATTACCAATGTTACTTGTTTTATCTCATATTTTTGGATTGAATGGAATAATTTATGCTACACCTTTAACTGATATTTGTGCATTCTCAGTTTCATTATTCTTCTTAACTAGAGAATTTAGAAATATGCCAAAAAATAATATAACTGAATAAAATAAAAAAATCTTATGACACAAAAGGTCATGAGATTTTTTATTATCTTTTTGCTACATATTTTAATTCATCTTTATGCTTAGCTAAAAAGTCATCCATTTCTTTGTCTGGAATTTGGCGTAGATATAGATTAGCTCTTATTGTTTCATCTTCTTCTCGACAAGTTGATAATACTACATACTTGTCATCTCCTCTTAATTCAACATTATTATTTTTAGTTTTAGCATCTTTTTTAACATCAGTTAATTGTTTTAAGAAATCTTCATCATTTTCAAAATCTATACGATAAAATGAAGTTGTTTCAGGTACAATAGTTAAAAATGCAGCTTCATAGTAATATTTTCTCTCAGGAGTTTCGATAACAACATATTTGTGACTATCCATATACTCTTGTTTATCATAGTAGTTTACATCATTAAACATACGATGGTCATTTAATTTGCTTCCACGTGCATGTCCAAATAGCCATGTTAATCTATCTTTAAAATCTTTTTTATTATCCATATCCATAAACACAGTACCTAAAAATGGAACATTTCCACCTTCAAAAGTCTTATTTAGATATGTTTCATTATCGTTTGTTTGAACGACTGGTTCATCTAAATCAGTACCCGGAGCATAAATATACCCAACTACTTCCTTATTAGTTTTCGATAAATCTGAAAAACGTTTTGATAAATAATCTTTTTCTTCTTGACTTACTTTATATGTAACTTCAGTAGAATTTTGAGTAGTACTTGTTTTACTACTACAACCAGATACAAACACCACAGAAGTTACTAATGCTATAGCTAAAAGTAAGACAGAGAATATCTTTTTAAAATTAAATATTTTTTTCATTAAATTATTTCCTCTATATTATATTATTAATTGTATTTTTATTTAACTACTACCGCTGTTCCCGTAACTGTAACTAAAAGCATATTGTTACCGTCACTTCCTAGAGCATCAAAATCAATTCTAACTCCGATAACAGCATTAGCACCCATCTCCTCTGCACGAGCTTCTAACTCTTTTAAAGCTTCAGCTCTTGCTTGAATAATTTCATCTTCGTACCCTTTGATTCGTCCACCAAAAAGGTTTCGAAGACCTGCTCCAATATCTTTAACAACATTAATTCCTGCTACTACTTCTCCAGTAGCAAGACCTCTATATTCTACAATTTCCATTCCTGGTACATCTTGTATTGTCGTTATAATCATAATTTTATACCCTGATTAGTATTAATCTACTAATATATCAACTACTTCTTCTAAAGTAGCTCCTAAGAAGTATGAGTTAATATCAACTTGTTCTAATACTTTCTTAATGTCTTCTTTTTGATATTTTACTCCAACTAATTTATTAGCTATATCTTCTACATCCATAACTCCAAAGAAGTCTCCATAGAATTTAATGCTAGAAATTACACCATGTTCCACCAAGATATTAGCTTCAATTTTACCTGTTTTAAGTCTTCTATTACGTTTAATATTAAAGTCTGGGTTTTTACCATATACCCAATCCCAAGAATTATTTCTTTCTTCTTGGATTGCTAAAATAGCCTCTTCATCTTCTTTTGTAGCTACAAAGTCAGTCATTTCATATTTTTCACTCATATATTTTTTAAGTGCTGCTACGAAGTCAAGAACTGTCATATCTTGGTTTGGTAAATGTTCTTTAATATTAGTTACACGTGAACGAACTGATTTAATACCTTTTGATTCAATTTTGTCTTTAGATACTTTTAACGCATCTGCAAGAACTGTTGTATCAACATCAAACATTAAACAACCGTGGTGCATAATTCTTCCAGAACGAACATACTGTGCATTACCACAGAATTTTCTTCCATCAATTTCTAAGTCATTACGACCTGTGAATTCTGCTTTAACACCTAGAGAAGCTAATGCATCAATTACTGGTTGAGAGAATGATTTAAAGTCGAATTCTTCTCCGCTTCTACCATTTGAAATGATAGTATAGTTTAAGTTGTTTAAATCATGATAAACTGCTCCTCCTCCACTTACACGGCGAACAATTTTTATTCCGTTATCATCACAGAATTTTTGGTTAACTTCTTCTCTTGTATTTTGGTTTTTACCAACAACGATACATGGGTCGTTAATCCATAACATAAAAACATCATCTTTTTTTGCTAATTCATTAAAAGCATATAACTCCAATGCAGTATTATAGCGTGGATCATTACTTTTTGATTCAATATATATCATATTAATCTCCTTAATTAATAAACTTATTTCTTAATATATATATTATAATACAAAATTCAATTTTTCTAAACAAAAAAACACATAAAATAAAATTTTTAAACCTATTCAACCAAACTTTTCTAAATATATGGTATAATTAAGAGAAAAACAAAATTTTACATTGAAGGAGTTTACTCACTTATGTCAAAAATTATTTTAACTGGAGATAGACCTACGGGAAAACTACATTTAGGACACTATGTTGGTTCTTTAAAAAATCGTGTAGCTCTACAAAATGAAGAAAACACAGAAATATTCGTTATGATTGCCGATCAACAAGCACTTACTGATAACGCTGATAACCCTGGTAAAGTTATAGAAAATATTACAGAAGTAGCACTTGATTATCTTGCTGTTGGGCTTGATCCATCAAGAACTACAATATTTATTCAATCACAAATACCACAATTAGCTGAATTAAATATGTATTATCTAAACTTAGTAACAGTTTCTAGACTACACCGTAATCCCACGGTTAAACAAGAAATCAATGATAAAAAATTTGGAGAAAGTATTCCTGCAGGATTTTTCACTTATCCTGTCAGTCAGGCAGCAGATATTACAGCTTTTAAAGCTACACATGTCCCTGTTGGTGAAGACCAAAAACCAATGCTTGAACAAACACGTGAAATAGTACGTGACTTTAATAGAATTTATAATAAAGACGTTCTTGTCTTACCAGAAATCATTCTTCCTCCTAAAGATCATGCTCGTCTAGTTGGTATAGATGGAAAAGGAAAAATGAGTAAGAGTCTTAATAATGGTATTTACTTAGGAGATAGTGAAAAAGATATCAAAGATAAAGTAATGAAAATGTACACTGACCCTAACCACATTCGTGTAGAAGATCCAGGACAAGTAGAAGGAAATGTAGTATTTAAATACCTGGATATTTTCGATCCACGTACTGATGAAGTAGCTGAATTAAAAGAACATTATTCTCGCGGTGGTCTTGGAGATGTTAAGTTAAAAAAACGTCTTAACGAAGTTATGCAAGAGTTCCTTCGTCCAATTAGAGAACGTCGTGAAGAATTTGCGAAAGATAAAGCAGAAGTTTATAATATGCTTAAAGCGGGAAGTGAAAAAGCAGAAAGCGTAGCTGCTTCTACCCTAGATGAAGTAAAAGATGCTATGGGTATCAATTATTTTAAGAAATAAAAAATTTAATAAACATTTTTTAGAAGTGTATTTCTTCTAAATTACTAATTAGAGCGACTAAGCAATATTGTTAAAATTATTTGTAAGTCGCTCTCTTATCTGTAAAAATTTTATAAGGAGGCTTTATGGCTAAAAGAAAAAAACAACAAATTTCACTATTTACAATTGTTTCTATTATATTAGTTATTGTAGCTGCATTTGCAATTACATATTACACTACTAATAAATCATCAAGTAAAACAACATTTTCTAATGTTTCATCTATTCCACAAGATGTACTAAACTCATTATCTGCACCAAGCGAGAGTGAAGCATCTGATAGCAATCAATATAAAGTATTAAATAATAACACACCATATTTTACTAAAGATGATTTATCTACAAAATCTTACGAAAGCTATAGTGATTTAGATAGTTTAAAACGTGTAGGTCAAGCAAATGCTATTATAGGTACAGATCTTATGCCTAATGAAAAGCGTTCTGAAATCTTTCATGTTCGCCCTAGCGGATGGCAAAGCAATAAAGGAACTCACGTATATGATCGTTCGCACTTAATAGCATTCCAACTAGCAGGTGAAAATGATAATGAGAAAAATCTTATGACTGGTACAAGATTTATGAATCTAAATATGATTCCTTTTGAAAATCAAGTTGCCGATTATGTGAAAAAGACAAATAAACATGTTCGTTACAGAGTAACACCAGTATTTAAAGATAAAGACCTTGTAGCTCAAGGAGTTATTATGGAAGCTATGTCTATTGAAGATAATGGAGCAAGTGTTAAATACAATGTATTTATATACAACTACCAAAAAGGTGTTACAATCGATTATAAAACTGGAAAATATACAGTAAAATAAAAAAGTAGACCTCAAGGTTAATATAGCCTTGAGGTCCTTTTATTTATAAGTTATTTTGTTGAAGCTCCTTCAACTTCTCCAATAGCTGCTTTAGCTGCAGCAATTCGAGCAATTATTACTCGGTACGGAGAACATGATACATATCCTAAGCCTAACTTAGAACATAATAGGATAGATTTTTCATCTCCTCCGTGTTCACCACAAATTCCTAGTTTAATTCCAGGTTTTACTGCTCTTGCTTTATCAACTGCGATATGCATTAACTCTAATACTCCACTTTCATCTAAATGTACGAATGGATCAGATTCTAAGATATTTTTCTTTTTATAAATATCAATGAATTTTTCTGCATCATCACGTGAATATCCGAAAGTTAATTGAGTTAAGTCATTTGTACCAAAGCTGAAGAAGTCAGCATGTTTAGCTATTCTATCAGCTATTATACAAGCTCTAGGAATCTCTATCATTGTTCCTACTTTGTAGTTGAATTCAGCATTATATAGGTGGATTTCTCTTTCTACTAAGTCAACGATTTGTTCTCTTAGTACTGATAACTCATTTTCAAGTCCAACAAGAGGAATCATGATTTCAACATTTACTACTATACCTTCTTTTCTAGCTCTTATTGCAGCAGAGCTAATAGCTTTAGCTTGCATTAAGTATATTTCAGGATATGTTACACCTAAACGACAACCACGGTGTCCCATCATTGGGTTGAATTCTGCAATACTTGTAATTTTAGCTTTTAACTGCTCTACAGTTACTCCGACTTCTTCGGCAATAATAGCTATAGTTTTATCATCTTTTGGAAGGAATTCATGTAAAGGTGGATCCAATAATCTTATATTAACAGATTTTCCTTCTGCTGCTTTGAAGATTTTGTAGAAATCATCACTTTGAATAGGTTGTAATCTTTCTAAGAATTTAACTCTTTCGTTTGTATCAGCAGCTAAAATCATTTTTCTTACAAGACTAATTCTATCTTCTTCAAAGAACATATGCTCTGTTCTACATAATCCTATTCCCTCTGCTCCAAAATCAAATGCTACTTTAGCATCAATTTCATTATCAGCATTCGCAAATACTTTCATTTCTCTAATTTCATCTGCCCATGATAGTAATTTTTTGAATCTATCACTAAATTGTGCATCTACTTTATTAACTTCACCTAAGTATACTTTACCACTACTTCCATCTACAGAAATAGTGTCCCCTTCTCTAAGTACTACATCAGATACTTTTAATGTTTTTTCGTTGTAATCAATTATCATATTTTGACAACCACATACACAACATTTACCCATACCACGAGCTACTACAGCTGCGTGAGAAGTCATACCACCACGTAATGTAACAATACCTTGAGAACTTACCATCCCTTCAATATCTTCTGGAGATGTTTCTTCCCTAACTAACACTACTGGATGTGACTTAGCCGCTTCTACAGCCTCTTGTGCAGTAAAGTAAATTTTACCTACTGCAGCACCAGGAGAAGCTGCTAACCCTTGTGTTAATTGTTTTGCTTCTTTTAACGATTTTTCTTCAAATGTAGCATGTAAAAGTTTATTAATTTCTTCAGTACCAATTCTTAAAATAGCTTCTTCTTTAGTAATTATTCCCTCTTCTACTAATGAAACAGCTACTTCTACTACTGCATTCGGTGTTCTCTTAGCATTACGAGTTTGAAGTATATATAATTTTCCATCTTCTATAGTAAACTCAATATCTTGCATATCTTTATAGTGATGTTCTAATTTTTTAGAAATTTCCACAAACTCTTTATATAAGTGCGGCATATCTTCTTCTAATACACTTATATTTTTTGGTGTTCTTATACCTGCTACTACATCTTCACCTTGTGCATTAATTAAGTACTCTCCGAATAACCTATCTTCACCAGTTACAGGGTTTCTACTGAATGAAACACCTGTACCACAGTTATCTCCCATATTCCCAAATACCATTGCTTGAATGTTTACTGCTGTACCTAATTTGTCACTAATATTGTGTAGTCTTCTATATACTTTTGCACGGTTATTATTCCATGATTTGAATACAGCTTCTACAGCTAACATAAGTTGTTCTTTTACACTCATTGGGAATTCACGCCCAACTTCTTTTCTATAGATAGCTTTAAATTCTTCAACAACTTTGAATAAATCTTTTTCATTCATATCGCTGTCTTGAGCATATCCATTAGCTTCTTTTACTCTAGTTAGAACTTCCTCAAATTTATATTTTTCAACATTCATTACAACATCAGAAAACATTTGAATAAAACGACGATAGCTATCATAAGCAAAACGATAGTTGTTATTTTTCTTAGCTAATACTATAGTAGTTTCATCATTCAATCCTAAGTTTAAAACAGTATCCATCATACCTGGCATTGAATAAACAGCACCACTACGTACTGATACTAAAAGTGGATTTTCTAAACTACCAAGTTTTTTACCCATTGTTTTTTCAAGTATTTCTAATTGTTCATTTATCTGTTTTAAAATTTCAGGTTTAATTCTTTCACCATTTTCATAGTAACTGTTACAGCTTTCAGTTGTAATGGTAAAACCAGGAGGAACATTAATACCTAAACTTTGCATTTCTGCTAGGTTTGCTCCTTTTCCTCCTAATAAAGATCTCATATCTTTATTACCTTCACTAAAATTATAAACATATTTTTTTGACATTTTTCTTCCCCCATTAATTTTTAATTTTTTTCGTCTTTAAATAATTAGTATTTTGTTTAAACCTCTAAACCACGTTCCCTCATTATATTAATAATAATTTCAGCAGTTTCTTCTATTGCCTTATTCTGTACATCTATTACAGGGCAACCAATTTTTTCCATAATCTCCAAAGCATACTCCAACTCCTCAAAAATTTGAAGCTCGTCAGTATAATCTGTCCCTTGATCAACACCAAGTGTTTTTAGTCTTTGCTCCCTTAATTTGTTAAGTTGTTCAACAGAGTTCGTTAAACCAATAATTTTTCTTTTTACTTCATATAGTTGTTCAGGTAAAATTAAATCTTGTACAATTGGTACATTCATTACCTTAATATTTCTATTAGCTAAGTATAAACTTAGTGGTGTCTTTGATGTTCTTGATACTCCTAGAATTACTACATCAGCCTCTTTTAAGCCATTAATATCTTTCCCATCATCATATTTAACAGCAAATTCTAGTGCATCAACACGTTTGAAGTATTCTGTCCCCATTCTTCTAATTAAACCAGGATTATTTTCTGGTTTCACTTCTAATTTCTCTTCAAAGATATTCAACATTCCACTAAGTAAATCAATTACTCTTATCCCTTTTTCTTCAGCAATTCTCTTAGTGTACTCAGCTAACTCCCTATCTACTAATGTTTGTACAATTACATCATCTTTTTCTATATTCTCCACTATAGATTCAATTCTCTCTTTTGTACTAACATTAGAATTTTTTAAAATCTTATATCTCGCATCCGAATAAGAAAACTGTACTAAAGCTGCTTTTACAACATCTTTTGCAGTATTTCCTATCGAATCAGATATTATATGTACAGTTAACATCCTATCCCTCCAGTATCTCTAATAATAATTTAATTAATGTAGTTTTAGAAATTTTTCCTACAATCACTCTTCCACCAGCCTCTTCCCTTACAACTGGTAAACAGTCAATTTCATGTAAAATAATTTTTCTAAGTGCATCACTTACTAGGTCATCTTCATGAATATAAATCACATTGGGAACTCTTGTCATAGCAAGCGCTATAGGTAAAGTATCCGCATCTGCATTTCTTGATAATTTTAACATGTCTTTTCTTGAAGTAACTCCTACTAAGTGGCCTTCTTCATTAACAATGAAAATCGTGCCTACATCATATATAAATAACTTAGATAATACATCTGCATAGTTTGCTGTACTTTTTGCAGTAATTGCAATCCCCATTACTTCTTTTACTAATTTACTTTTAATTTCTTCCTTTTTTTCTCCCGGTGAAAAGTCATAATTGTAATAATACCCCACATTTGGTTTAGCCTCTAGTACTTCTAGCATTCCCAAAACAGCCAAATCATTTCTTAATGTAGATTTCCCTAAAGAAAGCTTCTCTGCAATTTCATCACTAGTAATTGGTTCAAAACTTTTTACTATTTCAATTATAGCCTTATGTCTATCAGTAAGTTTCATTGTTCCTCCTTTTTATTGTTTTACATATATCATTATACAATATCTTACACATCAATTCAACACTATTTTTAATTAATGTGTAATAATTAACTCGGAATAACCTAAATTAATTATCATTTTTAACAATTATTATATCTTTTACAAATAATTTTTATATTTTAAAACTATAAATAAATCGATTTCTTAAATGCTATTATTATCTTTTTAATGAAAATTATGTAACAAATATTTTACAAAATTTTTATTTTATTCAAATTTCTAGGGATATATGATATAATATAAAAAAATAAATTGAGGTGAATTAAATATGTCAAAATTATCTAAACTCCTTGTAATTGGTAGTGGTGTAGCTGTAGCTAATTTCTACACAAAAAATCCTAAAAAAGTAGATGAGCACGCTAATTATGTTAAGAAAAAAGCAAAAGATTATTACGGTTATACTCGTTGTATGATTAGATATACTAAGAAGAATGGTGTAGAAGAAGCTGTTAATTACATGTATAATGACTTTAAAAATGTAGTTAAACGTACTAAAAACAGCCTAGAAAACACTTATGAAAATGTAGTGGATTATGGAAAAGAACTTTCAAGTAATGCTGCAGAAATAAAAGAACATGCAGCTGATGTTAAATCTTACTCTAAAGAATTTAAAGAAAATATCACTACAGCTCGTGCTGCTGGTGACGAACTTAAACCAGTAATCAATAACTATAAAGAACAAGTTCAATCAACACTAAGCGCTATAAAATATCAAGTAGCAAATATTAAAAAGAATGTTGAAGATGATAAAGTACAAGAAAAAGTAGAAGAATTCAAAAATGAAACTACTGAAAAACTTAACTCTGTTAATGAAAAGCTAAAAACTGAAGTTCTTAATAAAGAAAAAATAGTAGAAGAAAAAGATAAAGAAGAGAACAAAACAGAGGAATAATAAAATTAGATACTACCCGTCAAAGACAGGGAAGCTATAATAGATTGCAGTATCTATAATATTGTAATAATTATTCTAGTTACTTTCTTTCTACTAAAAAAGATAAAAAAGACAGCCAAGATTACTTTTCTTGGTTGTCTTTTTACACTATTATTAACTATCATTATTTTTATCAATAAGCTTTATTTTTAATCTCAAAGTACTTTATATCGGCGTATATTAAACAAATAATTATATTTTTTATAATCACTATTTTCCAAAACAATCATCAATCATAGTATTAACGTTATTTGTTATATTTAAGATTTCTTCTAGTCGCACTCCTGCCTGTTCTATTGTTTGACCTTTATTTTCCCTAAGCAAGCTATTAAACACCGCTGCTTGTTTATTAATCTTCTTTAATATGTCACTTACTAAGTTATGCGCATTCAATATACCACTTAGATTATCATAACCGTATATTAGTTCCTCAAGAGAACTCTCTAATAAATACTGTAGTCTAGGTAAGTTTGATGCAACATTTTCTAAATCTGAAAGTAATCTAGAATGCTTTTCTTCTATCCCCTTACTTATTTCTCCTACTTCTTTTATTAAAGCTGCCTCACTTATACTGCTTTCTACTGATCCATAATATTTTTTATCTTTACTTCCAATAGTTTTAAGATAAATTTGAGTAGGAAATTTTTGTACAACGTTCTCTATATAACTCTCATTTTCTGAAAGCCTGTTTAATATGGACTTTATCGACGATGCAACTGATTCAAAATAATATCCCAGTTTACTTATCATCTCTCCTGATAATTCTTCTGTTCTAGTATCCACCTGATTATCAAATGCTTTTACAACTGCTACGTCATCAAATACATTTGAATGATTTAAAAATGTATTATAATCAGATGCTAATGTTGGGGCTTGATAATTACCTACTACTTCTTCATTTATTTTTAATTTATTACCTAAATCTGTGTCGGATCTATTAAAACTATAAGCAGTCATCTGAACTGCTGAATTCATATATTGAAAACAATTTATTAGCATTTGAATATTTTCCTTTTCTACTCTAATTACTTCTTTTAGGGCATCTACTATTCCATCATCAAAACTGCTTCTGTTACTTTCTCCTTTAAAGCTATCTCTTATTTTATCTTTAAAACTATTTATTATACTTTCTCCATGTTTAGCTATTTCACTACGAATATTTAATTGCAACATTGTATATTTTGCTCCTACAAATCCTCCTGAAATATTTGATTTTATAATTCTAACTACTTCATTACTTGAATCAACCACCTTAGATAATTTTACTTCTACAGAATTATAATCAAATGGATGTTCGTCTTCCTCAACCCATAAATCCTTACCTGAATTTTTAAATTGATTAGAAAAATTCTTAGGATTATATTTTCCTAATCTACTATATTTTACTATATTATCATCTATATCATTAAATAATTTATCTATTTTTACAATTGCATTCACTACTTCTAATTGTTGCAGATGATCTAAAACATATTGTTCTAAACTTTCTTTTCTATTTTCCTTCTTATTTGATAATTCATTATTATATTTTTCCGCTCTATTTAATATGTCTAGAGCCATTTTTAAATCATTTATTGTATTATTTAATTGATTCGATAGATACTTGAGACTTTCATAATTAATTATTATCTCATGTCCACCATTAATCTTGTTAATATATTTTGCTGAAAATAGGGGCTCTTCAACTAAGTTTCTTGAATCTAATCTGAAGTCTATCTTACCATCATTTTCTACATCAACTTCTTTTAATACTGTTTTACGAGCTATTTTTCCATCTTTATCAAGTAAATTACCTTCTTTATCATATTTTTCCCATGAATATATAGTGTGATACTTTGAAAAAATATTTGATAACCCCGATAGTAATCCATATGAAGACATATCGCTATCTACATAAATTGCTATTCCTAATTTATTACGACCAAAATTACCTATAGGATCCTTTCTATTCCTATAGTTCACTAATCTACCTTTATTTAAATTTGCCCATTCTATGTCTTTTTCACTTAGAATATTTGAAGCATCCGGAGCATTATATACAGTTGTAGACCACTTATTTAATATTGCAATATAACTAGCTAAATAACCTCCCAAAGAGTGTCCTGTTGTACTTATATCTGAATAAGGATATTCATTTTTTATTTTTTCCGCAAACTTTTCTGCAGTTGCAACCTGGCTTTCTCTCTGAGTTGCTCTTCTATATTCTTTAAGAGCCGACAATCTATATTTTTCCCCGAATACAACTTGTTGAATGTCTGTTGCAATGTCAAGTTGATCATTAAAATCTGTACCTGCATAAGATATTACTATTTTGCTTGTATCTACTTCTCCATTACTATCTACTGGAGCTACAGCCATTGCCTGCATTCCATTATCCTTGTTGTTTTCTACGGCTAGGACTTTAAACCCTTCTTTTATCTTATCATTTTCATGTATCTTTTTACTTTCATTATTACTATTAACATCATAAACTGCCTCTGATAGATATTTATTCTTTTTATCTGTACTCATTTTTATCCTTCCCAATAATGTACTTCTACGGTATCTTTACTATTACTGCTTTCGTTTTCATCATTATTTTTTTTTCTTTTTATTTCTTTCCCGTTACTTACTGATATATGTGAATCTATTCCAATTTCACTTTTTCCAGATAAATCATTTACACGATATGTTATATGTATTTCGTTATTTATCACAGCATGCGAAGACCATGTTCCTGTAGAGGTATTTTTTTCAAAATCTTTAAACTCTATTTTTTTGATATTCTCAAAATTTTTTACCGTATACTCTACCATTCTATCTTCTTCTAATCTAATTTGCCCCTTACCTACACTATTATATGTGCAAAAAGCATATACTATTATTATCATTATAAATACTATAAACGCTACCATTGCTCTTGTTATTATTGCTTTCATATCTTTCATTTTTGCAAACCTCCTTTGTTTACATCATTTATCTTATTATAACATATATTTAGGTAAAAAAAATAGAGTCATTATACTCTTTTTATTTGGTTATTAAGTTTTAAAATCTCTATTTGTTTTGTATCTACTTCCCATTACTATCTAGCGGAGCTACAGCCATTGCCTGCATTCCGTTATTCTTGTTGTTTTCTACATCTAGGACTTTGAATTTCTTATCACGTGACTTTCCACCCTTTTTTATTATTTCATCGCTTATATCATAAGCATCATTTGATAATCTATAATTATTTTTATCTGTTACCTTATTTTGCATATATTACCTCTATACTAGACTCATTTATATTATTTTTATTCTCTATCAGATTAATATCTCCTTCGTTTGTAAAACTTAACTCCACTTCTCCCATTTCCCTCCACGAAGTAAAGTACAAATCTATTTTGTCGTTTATAACTACATCATACCTCCAACTTCCCGTAGAATCATTTTTTTTGTACTTTACAAACTCAATTTTTCTTATTTCTTCATTATTTTGCAACTCTACTTTTTCTTTTATATATCCTACTATTCTATCTTCATCTTTTCTTATTTTCCCTTTATCTTCACTAGTACCAACAAAAGTATATACTATTATTATCATTATAAATGCTATAAACGCTAACATTGCTCTTGTTATTATTGCTCTCATATCTTTCATTTTTGCAAACCTCCTTTGTTTACATCATTTATCTTATTATAACATATATTTAGGTAAAAAAAATAGAGTCATTATACTCTTTTTATTTGGTTATTAAGTTTTAAAATCTCTATTTGTTTTGTATCTACTTCCCATTACTATCTAGCGGAGCTACAGCCATTGCCTGCATTCCGTTATTCTTGTTGTTTTCTACATCTAGGACTTTGAATTTCTTATCACGTGACTTTCCACCCTTTTTTATTATTTCATCGCTTATATCATAAGCATCATTTGATAATCTATAATTATTTTTATCTGTTACCTTATTTTGCATA
>ERZ773250.1068-NODE-1068-length-14253-cov-3.093816_pt1 | contig 14253 bp, 15 predicted proteins | sample MGYA00511258_ERZ773250 | MGnify/ENA primary metagenome ERZ773250 (study PRJEB29015, sample SAMEA2738164) | human oral metagenome | biome: human oral; feature: human-associated habitat; material: saliva | place: China | collected 2187 ... | reverse complement strand
GGTTATGAAGAGCAAGCGGACGCAGTACGCGGACACAAGGGCGCTGCTCGACTACGGGTTTCAGGTCGCGGGAGAGTCCGGCGGAAAAAAACAGGAAGCCGTGGGCGGGGAAACGGCACAGGAGACAAGCGGCAGAGTACAGGCGCTCACGGCAAACAGTCAGGCTCAAAGTCAGCAGGAAAATCCGGCGGAAAATCAGCAGGAAGCAAATCCGGCGGCAAGTCAAAGTCTGGCGGTAAGCAGGCAAACGGTAAGGCCGGCGGGAAGTCAGGCAAATCCGGCAAGCAGACAGGAAGCAAATCCGGCGGCAAATCAAAATCCAGCGGTAAGCGGACCGGGGGCAAAGCTTCCAAGTCAGGCGGGGTGGCTCCAAAGAAACGGTGTGTGGGCGTACAGAGAAGCAAACGGTGAGTTTGTGAAGAATGCCCGCCGGGAGATTAACGGTGCGCAGTACTGGTTTGACGCGGACGGCAATATGAAGGAGGGCTGGCAGCAGGATAGCACGGGTGCCTGGTACTACCTGACACCGGGGCAGGGCGCACTGCAGCAAAACTGCTGGCTACAGTATCGGAATCAGTGGTATTATCTTGGAAGTGACGGCAAAATGTTGACAGACAGCCGCACACCGGATGGATACCGAGTCAACAGGGAAGGGGTTTGGATTGGATAAGAAGAAACTTTTCTTCTCGTTCGGTTTGGCGGCGGTCGGCATTGCGGCGGCCGCCCTTTTTGAATCCGAGCGGGAGCGTCGGAGCCTCATTGTGCGCCGCTATGAACTGCGTAGCCCGAAAATCGAAAGACCGCGCCGCATTGTATACCTCTCGGACTTTCACGAGCGCCGTCTCGGCGACATTGCGGCGCGGCTCCTGAAAGAAACGGCACGACTTCGGCCGGACTACATCTTCCTCGGCGGAGATATGGTGACGGCAAAGCACGGCGCTTCGATTCAGGCGACTCTCGCGCTGACAGAGCGGCTCGCGGAAATCGCGCCGGTCTACTACGGCGAGGGAAACCACGAGGCGCGGCTGGACCGCGACCGCGGGCGCTATTTGCAGCTGTTCGATGACTTGCAGGCAGGGCTCGGTCGGCAGGGCGTACGCTATCTCTCGGATGAGACCGTGCTGCTCGGCGATGACCTCGCGCTCTCGGGGCTTCATATCACCGAGAATTTTTACCGGAGAGCGCCGCATGATGAGATGCGCGAAGACTATGTGCAGTCTCATCTCGGCGCGGCAAACGTGACGCGCTTTCAGCTTCTCTTTGCGCATAGCCCGGCTTTTTTTGACGCCTATGCGCACTGGGGCGCGGATCTCACGTTCGCAGGGCACTGGCACGGCGGCACGGTGCGGCTCCCGGGGAATATAGGCCTCATGACGCCGCAGTTTGAATTTTTCCGCCGCCCGGCGAGCGGGCTTTTCTACCGGGGAGAACACGCGATGCTCCTGAGCCCGGGCATCGGCACGCACAGCATCAACCTTCGCTTTATGAATTTGCCCGAGCTCATGGTGCTGGAGCTTCGAAAGGGGAGAAGACATGGCAGATGAGGCGCTCTCGCTGCGGCTTGAAAAGTATGAAGGGCCGCTCGATCTTCTCTTAAAGCTGATCGAGAAGAATAAAATCAATATCTACGACATTCCGATTGCCGAGATTACGGAGCAGTATATGGCGTATCTCTCCGGCATGGAGAGAGAGGATCTCGATCAGCTCTCGGAGTTCCTTCTGATGGCGGCGACCCTGCTCGACATCAAGGCGCGCATGCTCCTGCCGCGCGAGGTGGATCAGGAGACCGGCGAAGAGGTGGATCCGAGAGCGGAACTTGTGAGCCGCCTTCTGGAGCACAAAAAGTACAAGCTCATGGCGGAGGAACTCGCCGATCGCGAATTCGACGCCTACAAGGTCTTTTTCCGCGAACCCGCGCTGCCGAAAGAGGTTGCGGAGTGGACGCAGCCCGTGAATCTCGACGAGCTCTTTCAGGATGTGACGCTCACGCGTCTTCAGTTTGTGTTTCAGGAAGTCATGCGTCAGCGCGAAGACCGGATCGATCCGGAGCGGAGTCGCTTCGGGACCATCAAGCGCGAGCCCATCAGTCTGAAGATGCAGATTGAAGCGGTCATGAGCTATGCACGCGCGCACGAGAGTTTTTCATTCCGGGACTTACTCGAAAAGCGGCGCAGCAAGCTGCTCCTTGTGGTCACGTTTCTCGCGGTGCTTGAGCTCATGAAGGCAGGAATTCTGACTGCTTCACAGGAGAGTCCGGCGCTCGACATTTACCTCGAGGTCTCGGCGGAAGAATTGGAAAACAGACACGACTTTTCGGAGCTTTTTGACGGCTGAGCTTGCGCGCGGCTTCCGGGGCGTGGTATGCTCTCTTTGTATCGATAAATGTACAAGGTCTCGGAGAGATCGGAGGTGTATATGGAATTTCGGCATGTATTGGTGGCGGGCGGCGGCGTGCTCGGCGCGCAGATTGCGTTTCAGACGGCGTTTAAGGGCTTCCCGGTGACGATATGGCTCCGGAGCGAAGGCTCGATCGGCAGAACGGAGCCGAAGCTTGCGCGTCTTTACAATGTGTATCGCTCGGAACTCGCGCGGGTCGGCGAGGCGATGCTCGCGGGTAAACCGCTTGATTTGCCGCGCGGTTTCGGCGACGCGGCGGCGGTTAAGAGTGCGGAGGATCTCGATAGGCTCGAGAAGGCCGTTGAGGCAGCGAAACAGAATATTCGGCTCTCGCTGGATCTTGAAGAGAGTGTCCGCGAGGCGGACTTTATCATCGAGAGTATGGCGGAGGACAGGGAGGCGAAGCGGGAGTTTTATGCGAAGCTCGCGCCCTTCCTCGACGAGAAGACGATTGTCGCGACGAATTCCTCGACGATGATTCCGAGCATGTTCTCAGATTTGCTGCCCTATCCGGAAAATTATCTCGCACTTCACTTTGCAAACAATATCTGGCGCAGCAACACGGCGGAGATTATGGGACACAGCGGCACTTCGGAGGCGGTCTTTGGCCGCGTCGTGGAATTTGCCAAGGAAATCGGCATGATTCCGCTGGAACTCAAAAAGGAGCAGCCGGGCTATATTCTGAACTCGATGCTCGTGCCTTTCTTAAGTGCCGCGGAGGCGCTCTGGGCCAATGAGGTCGCCGACCCGGAGACCATCGATAAGACCTGGACGCTCGGCACGGGTTCGCCCTACGGCCCCTTCCGGATTCTCGACATTGTGGGGCTTCAGACGGCGTACAATATTGTCTCGATGAATCCGGAGGCGAAAAATCCGGAGAGCACGGCCGGCAAGATTGCGGCGGGTCTCAAGGCGAAAATCGACGCGGGCAAGACCGGCGTCAATGCGGGCGAGGGCTTTTACCGCTACGAAAAATAAGAGGCAGGATAAACGGTTCCGTGCTATACTGGTACGGACAAGAGTTCTTTAACAGATTTCAGAAGTGGAGGAACCAATATGTTGACACATCTTTCTATTGAGAAGGTAATCGGAAGAGAAATCATTGACTCCCGCGGCAATCCGACGGTTGAGGCGGAGGTCACGCTTTCCGACGGTTCGGTCGGCAGAGGCACCGCACCGAGCGGCGCTTCGACCGGTGAGTTCGAGGCGATTGAGCTTCGTGACGGCGACAAGTCCCGCTTCGGCGGCAAGGGCGTGAGAAAGGCTGTCGAGAACATCAACACCGTGATCAATGACGTGCTGCACGGTCTGGATCCGCAGAATGTCTACGCGGTCGATGCCGCTATGCTTGCGGCGGACGGCACCGAGAACAAGTCGAAGCTCGGCGCAAACGCGATTCTCGCGGTTTCGATTGCTTCGGCAAAGGCAGCGGCCGAGTCGCTCGGCATTCCGCTGTATCGCTTCCTCGGCGGCGCAAACGGCAATAACCTGCCGGTGCCGATGATGAACATCTTAAACGGCGGCGTACACGCGACGAACTCCGTGGACACCCAGGAGTTCATGATTATGCCGGTCGGCGCACCGAGCTTCTCCGAGGGTCTCCGCTGGTGCACCGAGGTGTTCCACAGCCTCCAGAAGATTCTGAAGAGCGAGGGCAATACGACGGCTGTCGGCGACGAGGGCGGTTTTGCGCCGAACTTAAAGGATGACGAGGACACGATTGAGCACATTCTCGCGGCAGTCCGCGACGCAGGCTACGAGCCGGGCAAGGACTTTGTGCTCGCGATGGATGCGGCTTCCTCCGAGTGGAAGAGCGACAAGGGCATCGGCTTCTATCACCAGCCGAAGTCCGGCAAGGACTTCACCTCGAAGGAGCTCATTGCGCACTGGAAGAGCCTCATTGAGAAGTATCCGATCTGGTCCATCGAGGACGGCCTCGACGAAGAGGACTGGGAGGGCTGGAAAGAGATGACGAAGGAGCTCGGCGACAAAGTTCAGCTGGTCGGCGACGATCTCTTTGTCACGAACACGAAGCGCCTCAAGAAGGGCATTGAGCTTGGCTGCGGCAACTCGATTCTGATTAAGCTCAATCAGATCGGTTCGGTCTCCGAGACCCTCGAGGCAATCAAGATGGCGCACAAGGCGGGCTACACGGCGATTACCTCCCACCGCTCCGGTGAGACCGAGGATACGACGATTGCCGATCTCGCGGTCGCGCTGAACACGCGTCAGATTAAGACCGGTGCGCCGAGCCGTTCCGAGCGTGTCGCGAAGTACAACCAGCTGCTCCGCATCGAGTCGGATCTCGGTGTCGCAGCGGAGTATCCGGGCAAGAACGCGTTCAACCGTTAATCACACGAAAAAAATAAAGGCAGGGTGCCGGAGAGAAATTTCCGGATAATCGGGAAGCAGCAGAATCTGCGCGAACTCGTCACCGTATGCGGGGAGTCCGTCTGTCACTGCGAGAGCGGGAAGGCAGACAAGGGGCTGTGAGCCGCGAGCCGGGAGACCGGCCCTGTCTTTCAAGTACCTTCCTGAGCACGAGTGCCTGTCCGGGAACGCAGAGAAGAGGCGAGCTGCCTCTTCTTTGTGTGACAAAGAGAGGCTCTCTGCGAAGATGAGTCTCTCTTTGCACTTTATTTGGAATTTTTGCGCGGATATGTTACAATGAAACGGCATCATTTCATGCAAAGGGAGGAAATTGAAATGAAGAAAGTTAAAGTTGGAGCAGTTTTAGTGGCAGCAGCGCTCGCGGCAGTTCTGGCGACCGGCTGCAGCAGCAAGAAGGACGAGAGCAAGGCAGCTTCCGAGTCGGTTTCCGGTGCTGTGGAGTCCGCTTCCAGCATGGTGGAGAGCACAAATGCGGCAGCTTCCAGCGGTGTCGAAGAGGCGAGCAAGGCAGCTTCCGGCGCGGTTGAAGAGGCGAACAAAGTAGCTTCCGACGCGGCAAAGGCAGGCTCCGATGCAGCTTCCGCAGCAGTGGAGGGCGCAAATAAGGCGGCTTCCGATGCGGCGAAGGCAGGCTCCGATGCGGCGAAGGCCGGCGAGAAGGCTGCGGGCGCAGCGGCGGAGAAGGCCGGTGAGGCAGCCGACAAGGCGGGCAAAGCGGCAGAGAAGGCAGGCGAGGCAGTAGATAAAGCTGCTGCGGGTGCTGACAAGGCCGGCGAGACCACGGTTTCCGAGTCCAGATAAGATACTGTTTGCTGAAATGCCAGAGGCTCTCCGCGAGGATGAGCCTCTTTTTATGCGGACAGAGACGGTTCCGAGGAATGGGATAATAGACAGAGGGGTTAGGCAATGAAGAAGAAATACGGAGTAGCGGTGGCAATGGCGGCGCTCGCAGCCGTTCTCGCAGCGGGTTGCGGCGCAAAGAAGGCGGAGAGCACGGCGGCAGCGATGTCTTCGGCAGGCGAGAGCGCGGCCTCGGAGCTTGCATCGAAGGGCGAGAGTGCGGCGTCCGAGGCAGCGTCGAAGGGTGAAAGCGCGGCGAGCGAAGGCGAAAAGAAGCTTGCGGACTTCAAGGCTGAGGATTTCAAGGCGGGCGACGATATTACGGCACAGGCCGAGGCAGCGGCGCAGATGCTCGCGGAGAAGCACGAGAAGCTGACGGTTGCCGACGGAACCTATCAGGTCAACGTGACGCTTTCCGGCGGCAGCGGCAGAGCAAAGATTGCGAGCCCGACCGAGCTCACGGTGAAGGACGGCAGAGCGACGGCAAAGATTGTCTGGAGCAGCGACAAGTACGACTACATGGAAGTCGAGGGCATTCGCTTTACGCCGGAGATCCAGAATGGCCACTCGGTCTTTATGGTTCCGGTCACGGAGCTCGATAAGCCGCTTGCGATGGTCGGCGACACGACGGCGATGAGCACGCCGCATGCAATCGACTATCAGCTCACATTTGAACTGCAGAAGTAAGGACTTCGGGCAAACAGCGCATTCATAAAGGAGCGGAGAGATGAGAAAGACAAAGCTTGCATTGTTGGCATTGACGGCGGCCCTGGCGGTCACAGCCTGCGGCGGCAAAAAGGAAGAAAAGAAGCCGGAGACTGTGAGCGCGGCGGAGACACAGGTAACGGAAGCGACAGAGGCGACGACACTTGCCCCCGCGACCGATGAAGAGAAGGCGCAGGCGGCAGAGGTCGGCAAGAAGATTGATGCAATCTATGTCCAGAATTGGAGCGAGGACACGGAGAAGCTCTGCAAAGAGGCAAAGGAGGCTTGGGACGCTTTGAGTGACAGCGCAAAGGCAGAGGTGAAGGGCGAGCACGCGTCACCGGAGTATTTCGGTCTGGACACCGGCGATGTGACAAAGGACAATCCCTTAAACCAGGATGAGATCGGTGAGAAGGAGATTCTGGTGGTGAGCTTCGGCACGTCCTACAACGACAGCCGCGCGAAGGATATCGGCGGCATCGAGTCCTATCTCGCAAAGCAGTTCCCGGACTACAGCGTGCGCCGTGCCTTTACGTCTCAGATCATCATGAACCACATCCTCGCGCGGGACGGCGAGAAGATTGACAATGTGGAGCAGGCGCTGGAGCGCGCCAAGAAGAACGGCGTCAAAGAGCTCATTGTCCAGCCGACTCACCTCATGCAGGGCAAGGAGTACGATGAGTTAAAGGAGACGCTCGACAAACACAAGGCGGATTTCGCAAAAGTCGCGCTCGCAGAGCCGTTGCTCGGCGAAGTGGGCAAGGACGCGGAGGAGATCAATGCCGACAAGGAGCAGGTCGCGACCTTGCTTGTCCAGGCGGCTGTGACCGACGGCGGTTTTGATTCTGTCCAGAAGGCGGGACAGGAAGGCGCGGCCTTTGTCTTCCTGGGACACGGCACCTCCCACACCGCGGCAATCACCTATTCCGAGATGCAGACCGCAATGCGGAAGCTCGGCTACAACAATGTGTTCATCGGCACCGTCGAGGGCGAGCCGGCGGAGACCGCGGTTGACGCTGTGATTGAGGCGGTCAAGAAGGCCGGCTTTAAGAAGGTCACGCTTCGCCCGATGATGGTCGTCGCAGGCGATCACGCGCACAACGATATGGCAGGTGCGGAGGAGGATTCCTGGGTGCAGAAGTTTGTCGCGTCGAAGAACTTTGACCGCGTCGAGACCCAGATTCTCGGCCTGGGCGGTATCGCCGACATTGAGAAAATTTATGCGGCGCACACGCAGGCGGCCATCGATCAGGCCGAGGGCAAGACGGCAGAGAGTAGCGCAGCCGAGACGACGGCTGCCGAGAGCAAGGCAAACTAAAGACTGACAGGGAGAGAAGATGAAGAGAAACAGCAGGATGCGAGGCATAAGCGGATTGCTTGCGCTGGCACTCGGGCTCAGCTTACTCATGAGCGGCTGTGGAGCGAAGGCGCCCGAGAGCGGCGCCGCGGGCAGCGCGGCGGCGAAGGAAGGGACGACGGCGGTGACAGCGGAGAGTCAGGTCACGGCGACCGCTGCATTGCCGGACGGCGTCTATACGGCGCACTTTGAGACCGACAGCTCGATGTTTCATGTGAGCGAGGCGATGCACGACCGCGGGACGCTGACCGTAAAGGACGGGAAGATGACCCTCCATGTGTCGCTCCAGTCAAAGCGCATCCTGAATCTTTTTCCCGGGCGCGCCGAGGATGCCAAAAAAGACGGCGCCGTTCTCTTGCAGCCCACGACCGACACGGTCAAATTTGAGGACGGGAGCACGCAGGAGGTATACGGGTTCGATATCCCCGTCCCGGCGCTCGACACGGAATTCCCGCTCGCCCTCGTCGGCACCAAGGGTGTCTGGTACGACCATCAGGTCAAAGTTACAGAAGTCAAAGCAGAAGAGGTAAGTCAGGCGGCAGCTCCGGAGATTCCGGGGCTGCGCTTTGTTAAACGGATGGACCTTCGCTACGCAAAGACCTTTGACATTTACTTCTATGAGAAGAATTTCGCGCTGATTGATGTGCACGGTGCGGCGCGCTATCTGGTGATTCCGGAAGGAGAGACAGCGCCGAAAGAGCTGCCGGGCGATGTGGTGCGCTTACAGCAGCCGCTGGATCACATCTACCTTGCGGCGACGGCGGCAATGAGTCTCTTTGAGGTAAACGGTGCGCTCAGCGATGTCCGCTTTACCGGCACGAGAGCGGAGGGCTGGCACATTGACGCGCCGAAGCGGGGGCTTTCGAGCGGTACCATGCGCTTTGCGGGGAAGTACAGCGCGCCGGACTACGAGCTCCTCACATCGGAGGGCTGCAATCTTGCCATCGAGTCGCTGATGATACTGCACGCGCCCGAGGTGAAGGAGATGTTCGAGCGGCTCGGGATTCCGGTCTTTGTCGACTACTCGAGCAATGAGAGCCATCCGCTCGGGCGCACCGAGTGGGTGCGGCTCTACGGCGTGCTGACGAATCATCAGGCGGAGGCAGAACGGTTTTTTGACGCGCAGTGCGAAAAAATGGACACATTGCAGAATGTCGCGGACAGCGGCAAACAGGTCGTCTTTTTTGCGATGAACCGCGACGGGAGTTTTGTTGTCCGGCGGCGCACGGACTATGTGCCAAAGATGATACAGCTTGCGGGCGGGCACTATGTCGGCATCGGCGCGGATGAGAGCGGCAGGAGCTCGGTGCAGCGCGTGTCGCGCGAGGCGTTTTTCGAGGCGGCGCGCGATGCCGATGTATTGATTTACAATGCGACCGTGGAGGCACCGCTCAAAGATCTCACGGAACTCAAGGCAAAGGATGAGCTCTTCACCGATTTTAAGGCCGTACAGGCGGGGGAGGTCTATCAGCTCGGCGGTGATATGTACCAGTCGGCGGATGCGGTCGCAGGACTGACGCTCGACTTTTACCGTGTGCTGCACGGCGAGACCGATATTCCGCTGCAGTACCTGAGGAAACTCTCATGAGTGCGGGGAGAGGGCGGAGCGCGCTGGTATTTCTGTTTCTCAGCCTTGCGCTGCTTCTGTTGTTTTACTGGAATCTCGCTGCGGGGACGGTACTCTTTTCGCCGGGGAAACTTTGGACGCTTCTCACTTCAACGGGCAGCACAGATCCGGCGGCGAGCATTTTATTCAAGATACGCCTGCCGCGCGCACTGATGGCCTTGCTGCTCGGCGGAGCGCTCGCGGTCTCGGGCTTTCTTCTGCAGACCTATTTTGCAAATCCGATTGCGGGTCCCTTTGTGCTCGGCGTTTCCTCCGGCGCGCGGCTTGCGGTGGCGCTTTGCATGATGCTCTTTTTCGCGCGAAACCGCGCGACGAGTTCGCTTGCGCTGGTGCTCGCCGCCTTTCTCGGCTCGCTTGTCTCGCTCGGCTTTCTGCTTGCGGTCTCAAGCCGGGTGCGCCATATGGCGGCTCTCCTGGTGGCCGGCATCATGATAGGGTATATCTGTTCGGCCGCGACTGATTTTTTGCTGAGTTTTGCGGCGGATTCGGAGATTGTGTCCCTGCACAGCTGGTCGCAGGGCAGCTTTTCCGGCATGAGCCTTGCAGAGGTCAGGACAGCGTCACTGCTCATTGCGGGCTGCGCGGTAGCCCTCCTCTTTCTCGCGAAGCCGCTCGGGGCCGTACAGCTTGGCGAGAGCTATGCCGAGAGCCTTGGCGTCAATGTCGTGCGGCTTCGCACGCTCTTAATTCTCCTCGCAAGCCTGCTCGCCGCGACCGTGACTGCTTTTGCGGGGCCGGTTTCGTTTGTGGGTGTGGCTGCGCCGTTTTTAATCCAGCGCCTGCTCTGCACCAACAAGCCGCAGCTCGTGCTTCCGGCTTCGTTTCTCGGCGGCGCGGTTTTCTGCATGGCCTCGGACTTCATTGCGCGGACAGCCTTTCAGCCGACCGAGCTCGCGCTCAGCACGGTGACCTCCTTCTTCGGCGCGCCGATTGTGCTCTGGCTATTGGTGAAGCGGCGGGGAAAATGAGACGCTGCGATCCAATCAGAGATTCCGGTAATACGATGTTGCTCATGAAAGAACGCTATATGGAGGGGATATGTCGGTCACAAGCTTTTTACATCTGAGCAATCCGGGGGGCGGTGAATTTGATACCGAAACGTTCTGTGGGGAGATGGCGAGAAAATATCCGGGAACGGATACGGAACAGAGTCAAAGCAAGTCTTTGGCTTACGATATTACTTGGAGCCGATATGCGGATGGCCCACAGTTTGAAGTAAGGCTCGATCGAACACGGCGCACACTCGCGGTGGAGTATTTTTATTCGGCGGATAGAATTCGGGATTACGCAAATTTCATTCTATGGATCAGACGGTACTTTCCGAGAGAACAGGAAGTGGTCTTGGTGGACGAAAACAATGAGGCGCCAATGCCGCTTTCCCCGGAAGCAGCGACAGGAGATATCGAAGCATGGATCTTGAGAGTCGGTATCTAAATGTCGACAGATCGAAAACCGTCAATATAGGTTGCATACAAACGGATGCGATAGCGCCGCAGCGCCTTGTCATTGCATAGCGGTTAAGCAAAGAAAAAGAACGGCGCTGTCAGTCGGAGGGGGCGTATCGAGAGGAGGAGAGACTATGCGGAAGGAGCAGCAGGCAAAGCTTGCGGCAAAGGGGGTCAAAACGGGCTACGGTTCGCGCGTGGTGCTCTCGGAGGTCGCGTTTGAACTTCGCCCGGGCGAGGTCATGGCCCTGCTCGGGCCGAACGGTGCGGGCAAGTCGACCCTCTTAAAGAGCGCGGCGGGACAGCTTGCTCTGCAGGGCGGCAGCATCTACCTGGAAGGCAAAGATTTGCAGGCCTATTCCGGGAGGGAGCGCGCGGCGTGCATGGCGCTTTTATTTACCGAGCGCAGAGAGCCGGAGTTTGCAACGGCGCGCGAGGTGGTCGAGGCAGGGCGCTATCCCTATACCGGGCGCTTCGGAACCTTGCGGGAGCAGGATCACGCGGCAGTGGCGCGCGCCATGGCCTATGTGCGCACCGAGGAACTTAAGGAGCGCCCCTTTGCGGAGCTGAGTGACGGCCAGCGCCAGCGCGTGCTGCTCGCCAGGGCGCTCGCGCAGGAGCCGCGGCTCATTCTGCTCGACGAGCCGACGGCGTTTCTCGACCTTCGCCACAAGATAGAACTTCTCGGTTTGCTGCGGGATCTCGCGACTCGGGAGGGACTCGCGGTTCTGGTTTCGCTCCACGAGCCGGACCTCGCGCTGAAATGTGCCGACCGCGTGCTGCTTGTCGCGGACGGCAAGGTGTTGCCGCCCGCTTCGCCGGAAGAGGCGCTCTCCGAAGAAAATATGCGCCGCATTTACGGACTGAGCACTGCCTACGACGCCCTCTCCGGCAGTGCGGAATTGCCGCGGCACACGGAATACACGCCGCCGGACACGCTGGTACTCGCGGGCGGCGGAAGCGGCATACCGGTTTACAGGCGGCTTCGGCGCGAGGGCGTTTCTTTTGCGGCCGGGATTTTCAGCCCTGCGGATCTCGATTATCCGGTGGCAATCCGCCTTGCCGCAAAGGTCATTGAGACCGCGCCCTACGAGCCTGTCTCGGAGGTGTGTCTGCAAGCGGCAAAGGATTGCCTCTCAAAGGTCGGGCGGGTCATCTGGGCGGAGCCGCCGCTCGGGAGCGGCAATATGGCCTTGCTTGCCTTGCGGGAGCTTGCGGAAACGAAGGGGATTTTAGAGCAAAAATAAAGAGGGCATCTTTTCGGCCGGACCGCGGAGAGTCCGGGGCGTGCTCACGCGGGCGAGTCTGCGTGCAGGGGCAACACGCGCTTCCTGCGGGCGTGCGGAAGGACTGCCGAAAGCCAAAGCATCGATGCGGGGAAAGACCGTAAGTGCGTGAGGGAAGAAGAGAGAAAAGAACTGCCGCGATTGCGCCTGCAGGGACGATAGCGAGTGCTTATCCGCGGAACTGACAGATCATCGGACGGAGAGCGGGATAGGAGGAAAGGTGGAATATGAACATTCAGATTTTCGGCGGCGGCAAGAATTTTGATGTGAAAAAGGCAGAGCGCTATTTTAAGGAGCGCCGCATCCCGGTGCAGCGCGTGGATCTCTTTGAGAAGGGACTCAGCAAGGGGGAACTCCGCGCGGTGTGCCGGGCGCTCGGCAGCGCGGAAGCTCTGGTCGACACCGCCGCGAAGGCGAAGGAGACTGTGATCTGGTTTCAGCACACGGCGGAAGAGGACAGGGAAGCCTTTTTGCTGGAACACCCGGAAATTTTAAGACAGCCCATCGTGCGAAACGGCGCGCAGGCGACGGTCGGCTATCAACCCGAGGTCTGGAAGAACTGGGCGTGAGGCGGTTTCGGATTTAACCGAGCCAGCTCCAGTTCTCTTCGCGGGGCAGGGTGAGGGTCAGCATCACAACTTCGCCCGCATTGTCTCGGCAGAGATCCTTCGGGAGAGAGCGGAGCGGGAGCGGATTGCCCTCCTCGAGTTCCTGGAGAATACAGCGGACGCCCTCCGCGCGCGCGTCATCGATCGCGTCGGCGCGGTCCGCGCCTTCGCCGTAGCAGCCCGGAAAATCCGGGAAAGCGGCCCGAAAGCGGCCGTCACGTTCGGTGAGAATAATCGGGTAATCAAATGCCATGGAGGTATCCTTTCCGGAGACTGAAAACTGTTTCGCCTCATTATAGCATGAATGACAGATTGCATGAATGACAGGAAAACAGCGGCACCCCCTGCCCCGCGATTCGCTGGGGTAGGCTTTCAAATTGTCCTATTGCGGTATACTCGTTCCGGGCTATGGCGAACCTCCCGGTGTGTTGGTGTGTGGTAGCTGCATCATACCACGAGTTCGTCATCAGCTCTTTTTAATTGTCCTAGTTCATCTTACAATCATCCCCCCGCAAAAAAAATAAAAAAGTGCTTGCATTCTCCGGGACGCCATAGTAGAATAACGAAGTACCGAGCGGGGATGCTGGAATTGGCAGACAGGCTAGACTAAGGATCTAGTGGCCACAAGCCGTGTGGGTTCAAGTCCCATTTCCCGCAGCGTATGAGAGGGTTGTGATGAAAGTCGCAGCCCTCTCTTTTTATGCCCGCGGCGCGGCTTGAATTCATTTCTGTAAACCGGTATAATGAAGATTAAGGTTCAAGAGCAAAAGACAATGGCAGGTAAATGACGGGAGGTTCTATATGAGAAAAGCAGGATTGTTCTGCGTTGCGGCACTGGCGGCACTCAGCATCAGCGCTTGCGGCGGTTCGAAGCAGGAGAGCACGGCGGCGGAGACCACGGTTGCGGCTTCTACGGTCGAAGAGGGAACCACGGCGGCAGGCGGCAGCATCATTGCACCCGAGGCGGCTAAGACCGACCACCAGAACGGCGGTTTCCCGGTGCAGCTGGATGCGGACAGCTTCAACGGCAAGACCGTAAAGGCAGAGTTCTTTGCCTTTGACCGCTATGATGTGGCAAAAATCAATGCGCTGAAGGTGGGCGATGTGCTTCAGGTCGCGAATCACAATGTCGCAATCAAGACCATCGACAAGAAGAACGCCGAGACCGGCAATTTCCCGGAGGTCATCATCAACGGCGGTGTGGCAAACGGCGGCGTGAGCCTTTTGCAGGACGGCGACTACTTCCGCACCGAGAGCGAGGACGGCACGCCGCTCTACTACTCGATCGGCACGGAAGAGCTGAAGCTCGCGAGCGATGTGGTCTACATGGACTACTCGGATCTGAACCAGCAGAACGGTGTCACCTACCAGACTGACCAGATTAAGAAGGCGTTCGAGGCCGACAAGGCCAAGGGCTGGGGCCCGCAGGTCATCTCGGTTGTGATCAAAGACGGCGAGGTCAAGCAGATTTTCCGCACCTTTGCCCAGGAGAGCGCGAAGAAGTGAGCGGAATCAAAAAAGAGGCATACAGCGAAGGCTGTATGCCTCTTTTTGGGCTAAGCGAACAAAAAGAGTTGGTGCTAGCTCCAGAGTTCGG
>ERZ773250.1063-NODE-1063-length-14304-cov-6.820619_pt1 | contig 14304 bp, 8 predicted proteins | sample MGYA00511258_ERZ773250 | MGnify/ENA primary metagenome ERZ773250 (study PRJEB29015, sample SAMEA2738164) | human oral metagenome | biome: human oral; feature: human-associated habitat; material: saliva | place: China | collected 2187 ... | reverse complement strand
TGTTTTAGGGAAGGATAGAAAAACAGCAGAACTTGGATATAGGATTGGAGAAAATTACACCAATTTAGGCTATGCAAGCGAAGCGGTTAAACTCGCTTTAGAAAGGGCGTTTCATACTTATGGTTTAAATAGAATCATTGCGGGAACAGCAACGGATAATCTGGCCTCTAAGAGAGTGCTTTTAAAAAATGGTTTCACTTTTATTAGGATCATAGAAAATGATTTACAAATTAATAATGGGTGGGTGGATACAGCAGTATTTGAGATAAGGAATCTATAGTATTATCATTCCCAGTTTACTGGTAGAATCAATGGAGTCCTTCTTTGGCATTCTTAAGTCTGAGATGTTTTATGGATATGAGAAGAATTTTAGGTCTTTAGAAGAACTTGAACAAGCTATTGTAGACTACATCGATTACTACAACAACAAACGAATTAAAGTTAAACTAAAAGGACTTAGTCCTGTTCAATACAGAACTAAATCCTTGCAATAATTAGTTGTCTAACTTTCTGGAGAATATGTCTTTTTCGGAAAGTTTATCTTTTGTATGGTTTAGGTTTTGCATCATTCCGAATGTATAAAGGATGCTTTGGTTCGCCACTTTTATTGGTATCTAAACAATGCAATGAATCCACTAGCTCATAAACTTCGTGTGAACGGTTATTGAAACTACCATGATTTCCCCAACAAGCGATAATCATCTCTGATTTATCTGCATATTCTTTGATATAAAAATCATTATCACTTCCGATGGGATCTTGCTCTGAATATAATACCCGAGGATTGGTTGCTCTATATGCGAAAAGATTTGCCATAAGAATACCGCCATAACCCCAGCTCTTTGCGAAATTGATACATCTCCTTATTGTTGGATCGTCTTCGTTTTCATCAGCAGTTGATGGATTTAATCCAATAAATAGGACAGTTGGTTTTGCTTCATCCCATACTCGTGATAAAATGTACCGAAATTTTCTATCTTCTGATAAAATAGCATCTTTTTTCATATTTAATCTCCTTTTCTTTCTATTATACACTATAATTCAAAGAATACTATTAGTAACTTATAGTTGTTAAGTAAATATTCAAAGAAAATACCCTGTTTCAAACAAACTTATTGTAATCTTTTGATAAAAAGCAATTAGCGCCTGTTAAAGATTGATATAAAGCCATTTTAAAATTTGTTAAAACAAAGCCTTGTCAAACCCGACCTTAAGAAATCTCGTAAATCATAGCAATTCTCAAGTTATTGATGACCAGTGATATATCAATCTTTACAGATATTCAAGAGAATTCTCTTGGGTGTCTTTTTAATGTTATTCATCTCACCTATAAAATTTTTCTATTACTTTCATAGAAAATATATATTAGCCAGATAGGGGGCAATCATAGTAAAATAGCTATCAAAATAGACTAAAGGAGTTTGGAATGAAGATAGTTTCTTTATGGTCAAAGGTTTCTCTGGGCTTGCAGTTGTTGATTGCTTTGATTTTGGGTGTTTTTGTAGCTCTTATCTGGCCGCAGTTTTCCCCTTTTTACCAATTTTTGGGTCAAGCTTTTATCAGTTTGATCAATATGGTGATTATTCCGCTGGTATTTCCGGTTGTGGTCGTAGCAGTTGCCGGTGTGATTGGTAAGAAATCTTTCGGGAAGCTCTTGTCAAAGAGTCTGCTCTATTTCTTTGCGGTCACGACGGCGATTACCTTTATTTTTGTCTTTGCATCTTATTATCTGGGCTTTGGTCAGGGAGTCAATATCGGTCAGGCGGGAGCCAGCATTGACGGTATTGCCAAAAGTATTCAGCTGGAGGAGTTTTTGCTTAGCTTCATTCCCTCTAATATTGTCAAGTCGCTTTCAGAAGGAGCTCTGCTTCCTATTATTGTTTTTGCTATATTTTTAGGTTTTGGGCTTGGAAGCCTTAAGGAAGAAAAGACCCAGAAAGCTGTTGAGCTGCTGCAGATTTGGATTGAGGCTATTTATAAAATTGTCGGTGTGATTGTGAATCTGTCGCCAATTGGTATTTTTGGTTTTATTGCTAAGGATGTAGCCACGACAGGAGTTGACAAGTTGATCGGTTTGGGGCAATTTGTAGCAGGGACTTATCTGGCTTATGGGGTTCTAGCTTTAGTGATTTTTCCTTTGATTGCTTTTGCTTTCAGAATTCCTTATCTGACAAGCTTGCAACGGATTTGGAGCCTTCTGACTTTGGCTTTTGTCTCTGGCAGTTCCAGTGTTGTCCTGCCGCCGCTGTTGAAAGATTTAAAGAAGCAGGGATATGATGAGCATGTCATAGATTTGGTTGTGCCTTTGGGTTACACTTTTAATCTTGAAGGAGCGGCTGTTTATTTCTCTGTAGCAACTATTTTTATTGCGCACGCTTATGGGATTGCTTTTTCTGTATCAGGACTTTTCTTTACTGTTTTGCTTTTGACTTTGATTGGTAAAACAGCTGCGACTGTGCCTTCAGGAGCGATTGTTGTCTTGCTGGCAGCTGCACCTCAGCTAGGCCTACCAGTCGAGGGTGTTGCCTTGATTTTTGCGGTTGATTTCTTTGTCAATGCCGGCCGTACTGCCCTCAATGTTCTAGGTCAGGTCTTGGCCGTCAGTGTTATTGAAAAGACGGAAGGCAATGTAGTAGAAGAATCGAAAAGCAGCAAGCTGGCTGTTCGGTATTCCTAAAGGAGAGAAGACTTATGAGTCAAGCAAAAGTATACGTTATTCATGAAAATTTGGAGTGGACGCAGCACTTGGTCAAGTGGCTGGAGGAAAAAGATGTGCCCTATGAACTTTGGGATTTGTCAAGTGGGATCCTAGATCTGCAGAGTCCGCCCCCAACAGGAATTTTCTATAATCGGATGTCTGCTTCTTCTCATACGCGTGGACACCGCTATGCACCAGAATTTACAGAGCAGGTTCTAACTTGGCTGGAAGCTCACGGTCGCAAGGTCATCAACGGAAGCGGAGCAATTAATCTGGAAATCAGCAAAATTAAACAATATTTGAAGCTTTCTGAGGTTGGAATTACTTATCCAGAGACAGTAGCCGTTTTGGGACAGGAGAATATTCTGGAGGCAGCTAGAAAGCTTAATATTTATCCTCTGATTACCAAGCATAATCGGGCTGGGAAAGGTTTGGGAGTGCAGCTCTTCAATAGTGAGGAGGAGTTGGAAGCCTATGTAGATAGTCCTGCTTTTGAGCCTTCTGTGGATGGGATTACCCTGCTTCAGGCCTATATCAAGCCTGCGGATGGCCGGATTCGTCGTTCGGAGTTTATCAACCAGAAGTTTCTTTATACAGTGTCCATCGATTCATCAGATGGTTTTCAGCTTTGTCCGGCAGATGGGTGTCAGATTGAGCAAAAGCCTGCTCAGTTGGAAACGTCGGATAAGTTTCAAATTACGGAGCCGCTGCCTGCTAGTCAAAGACAGGCTTATGAAATCTTTCTAGCTCAGGCTGACATTGATGTGGCAGCTATTGAGTGGGTAGAATCCGAGAGCGGTCAGATCTATGTCTATGATGTTAACATTAATACCAACTATAATCCGACAGCTGAGGAAAAAGCAGGAATTTTTGCTCATCAGTATCTGGCAGAATATCTAAAGAACGAGCTGGCAGCATCCTATCCAGAATAAATGTTAAACGAACAAGAGCTTTCCGTTTTGGAGGCTTTTTGTTTTTTCTTCATTATTTCTAAAATATGACATCTGTCATTTTGTTTTTGTGACAAACGTTAGGTGAAGCGCTTACAAAAATTTGTTATATTTAGATTATTGAGATTGCTTCTTTTTTATAAAGGAGTTAGGTGCTGAACAAAGTGTTCATTTTGAACAAGAAAAGGTGAAAGGAGTGCGTTATGTAGCAGTAATTTGGTTGTGAGGAGTCTGATTTTATTTTTAGAATATTGAGGTGTGTCATGAAAAATCATCAGGAAAAAGTGTGTAAAAATTGGTTTATGAGAAAAAGCGGTAAGCGTTGGGTTTTTGGGTGTGCCCTGCTGGCTTTTGGAGCTTTCTTGTTAGATGGCGGCGGAGTAGTTTATGCGGATGAGGGTAAGGCTAATCCAGCTCCTGCTCAGCTCTTGCAGACTGATTCTTCAGCTGTCTTGGAGGCTGAGAGCGGGCAAACAGCCGCTCCTGGAATGAATGCCGATAAGACAGAAAACGCTGTAGCTGGAGAGACTGCTGCAAATGCAGCGACGGAAGCAGATGTTCAGGGTGCAGCAGTAGAGTCAGCCAATCAAAAGGCTGATAAGGAAGATCAAGTCACAGCAAATGCTAAAGAGACCAAACAGGAAGAGGACGGACAGCCAGTAGTGAAGGAAGTTGCTTCGGAAAAACTCCCTGCCGTAGAGACTATGGATAAACAGTCAGGCTTCAATACTAATTTGGCAGAAGCCAAGGGAGACAAAAATGGAGTTTGGGAAGTCCGAGGGCAAGGACTTTATAGTGATGCCAGAGGCAAAGGTGATAGTTTCCTTTACTCTCAAAGTCAGGGCAAGGATTTTGTTTACTCGACGGATGTGACTTTCCTCAGTAAGGAAGGGGCGGCAGCCCTCATTTTCCGCAGTAATAATAATCCGGATGACAAGAGTAGCTATGCAGTTAATATTGATGGTGGCAGCAACAATGTGAAATTTTGGCGTTGGCAAGGCGGTCGGGACTATCAGTTTATCAATGAAAAACATATCGAGCCAACGGATGATAATAAATATCGGCTCAAGGTCGTTTCTATCGGCTCTTGGGTATCCTACTATGTCAATGATATTCTAGTGGCCAGCTCAGGAGATTACACGCTTCAGAGAGATGACAAGGGGCAGAATACTTATCTGTCAGAAGGCTATTTTGGCTTACTAAACTGGAATAGCGAGCTGCTTTTTCAAAATACCTTTTATAAAGAAATCACTCCTCAGTCTAATCCCGAGTTGGAGGATATAAGGGTGACTTCTTCGGTTGGGAAAGTGGAGCAGAAAGGTCAGTTTACTGCCCCTATTACTATCCAGTATGTCAAGCATGATGCTGAGACTGTAGACTTGACTGTCGTAGCGAAAAATCCCGCTGCCAAGGTAAGCGTGACCGATGCTGCAGGTAGGGTTTATAGTGATTTGAAGAATATTCCGCTGGTAGTGGGGGCAAACTATCTGACGGTGACCAGTACTGTGACGGATGCGGATGGGCAAGAAGTCAGTCTGACTTACCGGCTCAATGTCCATCGTCGGCAGGCGGATGAAGTATACTACAATGAGCTCTATCGCGGTCAGTATCATTATTCGGTCAAGGACGGTTGGGCCAATGATCCCAACGGGCTGGTTTATTATAAGGGAGTCTATCATTTCTTCTATCAGTTTTACGACGATACCAAGTGGGGGCCTATGCACTGGGGCCATGCGACCAGCAAGGATTTGATTCATTGGGAAGAACAGCCGATTGCCTTTTATCCGGATGCTAATGGGGCTATGTTCTCAGGCTCTATCGTAGCAGATACTACCAATTCCTCTGGTTTGTTTGACAATGACCAGGGCGGTTTAGTCGCACTGATTACTGCCGACGGAAACGGTCAGCGCATCAAGTTAGCTTACAGTAAGGATGAGGGTCGGACTTGGACGAAGCTTGATCAAATTGTAGCTGACTGGACGGATGATCCACTGCAATCTCAGGATTTTCGTGATCCCAAGGTCTTCCGTTGGGAGGGTAAATGGTTTATGGTCGTTGCAGGCGGACCGCTGAGAATTTATTCGTCTGATAATCTGCGTAATTGGAAGGTGGAGTCAACTTATGCAGATCTCCACACGGAGTGTCCAGATCTCTATCCTCTACTGGCAGATGATGGTAGCCTAAAATGGGTCCTGTCTCGTGGCGGGCGCTCCTATAAGGTCGGTGATTTTAGACAGGTGGAGGGCAAGTGGACCTTCGTCCCAGATGCTGAGTTTGCTCAGGCTGATCAGGTCATGAACTTTGGTAAAGACTCTTATGCGGCCATGACTTACTACGTTCAGGACTTTGGCAGCAAGGCTAATCCAACCCTACCCGACATTATCGCGTCTAACTGGATGAATACCTGGGAAGATTACTGTAATCTGGTAGCCGATACCGTCGGTCAGAAGTTCAACGGCACCTTCAATCTTAACCTCAAACTAGGCCTTATCAAGCAAGACGGCAGCTATCGGCTGACTCAGACGCCAATTACAGCTTATCAGTCTCTGCGTCAGGAAGACAAGGCTGTGTTGTATAAAGACGTGGAAGTTAGTGAGAAGAATGAGCTGTTGAAAGATTTTTCCGGTGATCAGTATGAAATTGTCTCTACTTTCCGGCCGAGTGAAACGACTAAGAAAGTCGGTTTTAACCTGCGGGTTGGAGATGGAGAAGTGACTAGAGTTATCTATGATCTAGAAAAGGAAACTCTCTCTATTGACCGCAGCCAGTCCGGCATTCTTCTCAGTAATAAATTTGCTCAGGTGGATAGTCAGTCTGTCAAGCGCAATGCGGATGGCAGCATAGATCTGCATCTCTACGTAGATCGTTCTAGCCTAGAAGTCTTTGCCAAAGGATATACTGTGGCGGGTGCCAATCAGATTTTCCCTGCGCCAAATAGCCTTGCGGCTAGTGTGTTTGTAGAAGGTGGTGCTGCTAAGGCTGACATTGCTCTTTATCCGCTGAAGGGCATCTGGAAAGACAAACAGGCAGTGAGCAAACCACTGGAACTAGTGCAGGCTTCTCCTGTAACAAATAATATTTATGTCGGCGATACTTTGGATTTGAAAGCATATATCATGCCAGCAAGTGTCTCTCAAGCGGTCAGCTGGAGTGTGGATCAGCCAGACTTGGTCTCTGTCACGGAAGATGGCAATAAGCTGCGAGTGACTGCTCTGCAAAGGGGTGTGGTCAAGGTAACGGCGACCTCTAAGGAAAATCCAAGTCTTTCCAAGGTCTTCACCATCAATATCAGCCGTAATGACTTTAAGACCAATGTTCCAGATTTAAAAGCTGTTTCCGGTAAGTGGTATGTCGACGGTGAAAGTCTCTATAATCAGAATACCAGCGCCAATGATTATTATATGGGAGGTCAGAAGATTCCTTTCCCTGAATATAACTTGGATGTGGATCTCAAGTATCAAAAAGGCTTGATTAATATTTTCTATGCGTCTGAAAATGTTGACCCTCGCAATGCTTATTCTATTCAATTTGGTGATAATGATAAGATTCGACTTTACCGCTTTATGGGAGAGACGATTGCAGAAAGTAGCATGAATGGCAAGCATCTTAATGACGGCCAGTTCTACCATGTTAAGCTAGTGAAAACTAAAAATGGTGTCAGTGTATCTGTGGACGGTGTAGAATACCTGAACCACCAATTTGATACGGTTGAGCCTTATTATAATGATGCCTACGTCGGTCTGGGACTCTGGGATGGGGATTTGGAAGCGCGCAATTTCTTTTTGACCAATCTTCATGACCCAGCAGTTAATAAGGCTTCTCTGCAGAAAGTGGTAGACAGTACGGCTAGTCTAGATCCGAGCCTCTACACAGATGAGACAGTTCAGGCTTACCAGTCAGCCTTGGCTCGAGCCCAGTCTCTCTTGGCAGATGAAAAAGCGGAGCAGGCAGATTTAGATAGAGCAGAGCAAGATCTGAAGACAGCTCTTGCTGCTCTGGCTGTGAAACCAAGTCATCAGGTCACTCCAGAAGAAGGGATAAAGGACCTAGTGGAAGAAAAGCCGTTCTTAGAAGTCGTAATGGAAGAGATTGCATATCAGACCCGAGAACAGGAAAATCCAGAACTGGAACAAGGGCAGCGGCGGATACTTGTAGCCGGCCAAAAAGGCCAAAAGCGAGTCTTTGTAGAAGTCTTGAACGGTCAGCGAACCGTCTTCGGTCAGGAAGTGCTCTCTCTAGCAGTTGACGAACTAGTAGAAGTCGGCAGCAAGGTGGTGGCTGAAAGTGCTAAACAGCCTTCAACAATAGCCCAGCCTCAAGCTCTCAATCAAGGTAAGGAAGGAAAAGTTATTTCGTCGCCAAGATTGCAGCCAGCTCCCGACTCAGCTCTGCCTAAGACTGGCACTCAAGAAGATAAGTTTCTGCCTCTGGCTGGTTTAGCTTTTCTGGGAATGGGTCTTCTAGCTGGAAGGAAGAAGCAAGAAGACTAAGGTGCTAAGCAATGGTTATTTGCACATAAAAAGGATGGGTGTTTTCCCGTCCTTTTTGATATATATATACGGCTTGTGAAATGATTAGTTTTTAGTTGAGCATGCTCCAGTATCTGGGAAGAAATTATACCACATCCATCTGTCTGCTTTTTAATCCTCTATCTGAACTTGCATCCGGATGAACATATCGCGGTGCTGCTCCTGGAGTTGTGGCTGTTCATGAATGACCTCGCAGATATAATCGCCCACAGGAGTATATCCAGCTTGGGTCAGAGCTTGGTGAAAATGCGGCAGAGCTTTAAGTTCATCTGCAAAGGAAGAGCAGTAAGCAACAGCATAATTTCCTGCCGGCAACAATATTCGATTTAAGTGAGGGAGTTCATTGGGAGTATGATGGAAGAGACAGAGTTGCTTGGAAATCCATCTTTCTTTTTGGAAATCTTCTTGTTTCATAATGGAGCCAACACGGCTGAAATGAGTGAAAAAAGGACTGTAACGCAGGATTTCTTGCTTGAAGCAGCGGAGAGCAAGTTCGTATTCTTCACTTTTCATTTGATAAATATTTTGATCAATTTCAAAAGTAAGCAGCTGCCGCTCAGGAAAAGTTAGGATTTCCAGCTCTTGCTCGCTCTGTTTTTCGCCATAGATACGGGCACCAGACCGAAAGATTTCGATTTCTTGGATTTGTTTTTCTAAATTCTCTTTTTCCTCTAGAAGGCGCTGATAGCGTTCCTCGATAAGCTGATGCAGTTGAAAATGGTCTTTGTCAGATAGGATTTCTTTGATGTCTTCTAGAGAAAAATTCAGTTGACGCAGGTACTGGATGGAGTCAACCAGAGAAGATTGATTGATGTGGTAGTAGCGATAGTTGGTTTCTGGATCGACTTTATAGGGTTTTAAAAGACCGATTTGGTCATAGAATCGTAGAGTTTGGATGGAAATCTGATTTATTTGGGAAAATTCTCCGATACGCAAAATTTTTTTCATTTTTTAAAACCCTCTATTGACTCTCTAGTTACTAGAGATATTATACTATAATTGTGAAAATAATAACAATTAATGGAGGGTTTGCCATGAGAAATACAAAAATTCGTGCTGTCCAATATGGCTGCGGCAAGATGTCTAAAGTGATTTTCAAGTACCTATTGGATCACGGTGTAGAAATCGTCGGAGCTATTGATAACAATCCTGCTGTAGTAGGGCAGGATGTTGGTGATTTTGCAGAGCTAGGCTATAAGACTGGTGTCCTGATTTCTGATAAGGCTGACAGTGTGTTTGACCAGTGTGACGCAGACATTGCCATTGTCACCATTGCTTCCTATATGCCGGAAATGTATGATTTTTTTGAAACAGCCATCAAGCATGGAGTTAATATCATCACGACCTGTGAGGAAGCGATCTACCCTTGGACGACCTCGCCATCCGAAACAAACCGCTTGGACAAGCTGGCTAAAGAATATGGTGTCACTGTAATGGGATCTGGCATGCAGGATATTTACTGGATTAATATGCCTTGCTTGGCTATGTCTGGCCTTAATCGCATTCAAAAGGTGAAAGGGGTTGTCAGCTATAATGTGGAAGATTATGGTCTGGCTCTCGCAGAAGCGCATGGTGCTGGTTACGATTCAGAGCGATTTGAAAAGGAAATTGCCAGTGCTGAGAGCCTGCCGTCCTATATGTGGAATGCTGCTGAAGCTATCTGCTCTAAGATGAACTGGACAATTCAGGATATTTCACAAAAGAGTGTTCCTTACATTTTGGATGAAGATGTTTATTCTGAAACGCTGGGACGCACGGTTTCAGCGGGGCAAGTAACGGGTATGTCAGCTGTGACGACCATTCATACCCATCAGGGAATTGAGTTAGAAGTAGAGTGTATTGGCAAGGTCTATCGTGAAAATGACGGAGATATGTGTGATTGGGAAATTACTGGTGAGCCAAATCTAGTCTTCTCAGTCAGCAAGCCTGATACCGTCGCCTTGACCTGTGCCACTATCGTCAATCGAATCCCTTCTGTGCTAGACGCACCAGCAGGTTATGTAACTTCAGAGTTGGCGCGTGAGTTGGCTTATCCGACCTATCCTCTTCATACCTATGTGGAAAAATAGCAGAGCTTATAACTAAAAATACACCTCCCGTATCAATTGGGAGGTGTGTTTTTAAGTATTAGTCGTCCTTCTTCTTTAAGAGGAAGAGTCCAGCTGCTCCTGCAATTAGGAGTCCAGCTAGAGTAAAGCTGGCAGTTTTTTCTTGGCTGCCGGTCTGCGGAAGGGTCTGACTCTTGTAGGTCATAGCTACTGTCCGAGCCGGTGGAATGACAGTAGCAGGCTTCCAGTCAAGGACAGTCTGGCTTGGTGCTTGATAGGTTGGGTCAGGTGTCGCAGGACTTGGGAGGTCTGTCAGCTCAGCCAACTGGCTGCCAAAGATAGCATTGGAAATCCAGCGGTAGAAATGAACAGGGTGAAGCCGATTGGTCGGATTGCCAGCATAGACAAAGAGAGGCTGCTCATTGTAGGTACCAGCAATGGCTACGACTTTGTTGGCTAGCTGTTCATTGCCAGGCCACCAGCCAGCGATATAGAAGTCGCTGCCAGCAATGCTGGCAAGAGTCCTAAAGTTGGCAGGAATCTTGGCAATCCAGTTACCAGAGTTGGAGTAAAAGAGTCCATCCTTCTTGTAGCCGCTGGTCAGCGGATCTTGGTCTCGGATAACAGCCTTCATCAGTCCTTCATAGTCACTGCCGTTCTTGAAGTGCTCAGCATCAAAGCCGTCTAGGATTCCTAGTTTTTCCAAGCGCTGCATAGCAGAGCCTCCGACGACGATGGTTGGCTTAAGTCCGACAAGAGACTTGTCATAGTTGTTGCTTTCAAGGACGATGACATCCGCATCTTCTGGGCGATCGACGATGTCAAAGCCCATATTCTTCAGAGCTAAGGCAGTATGAGCTGGAGCGTCCACACCTGCCCATGAAAATTGATGCGGTGGTGCGTAGACCTTGAGAGGCTTCAGAGTTGGTCCCTGTGGAATCTTATAAAGGGCATCACCGTAAATAGCATAACGATCTAGAAGACTGGTAAAGGTCGGTGTATCAACAATGTAGCCGTCGTCTGTCAGATAAACCTTTTTGCCTTCTGCAAGAGCTTGATTGACGGCCTTAACGGCACTTTCAGACGTATTGGCAATGACATAATAAGGAGCTTTCTCGTCAACCTGGCTAGTACGGGCTGCACGGAGGGCTGTCACCTCTCCTAGCTTGCCTTCAAAGAGCTTGTCGCCAAAGACTGGCTGGGCTTTGAAGCCTTTCATATCAGGGAAATTGACGACCAATTCCGCATACATGGCTGCCCACTTGGATTCATTTGAGCCTTTGTAGAGAACATGGTTGGCATAGCCACGCTTGGCCTGCGCCATATCGACAACCAAATCACCTTTTTTATAGTTGCCGCTGTCTTCTTTGAGTTCTTTGACAAGGACACCGTTGCGCTTGAAATAGTCAATCATATTAAAGGCTTCTTGGGTATCGTTGTCCTTGTCCACTCCCATCGGGATGACATAGTAGTCTGGGAAGAATTTTTCTTGGCCTTTTTTATTCCGGCCTACGACCTGACCATCAGGTCCGACGAGTTCATTTTCTGCCTTAGGATCTTCGACTTTATTAATACCGCGCAGGTAGAAGTTGAGACGCATCTCCATGAGCTTGTCGGGGTTCTGAGCTAGATAGTCAAGGCCTCCTAGAACTGCATAATATCCAGCTTTGTAGGACTCTTGATTGCCCTCGGGAATTTCAATGGTATGTCCCAGGATGCCATGGTACATAGAATAAACCGCTGTGTAGCCGGAGAAGGAATCGTCCCATCCGTCTCCCCAGTCCAGTTTTGGAATGATGTATTTGTCGTAGCCAGAGTTGGCAACACCTGCCCGGCCCATGTGGTGGGCATTATCCAGCATGAGATCAGCTAAAAGGTCATATTCAAAGTTAGGATCGTGAGGCGGGGTTGCCGGCTCAATCAGAAATTCCTTGACAAAGCCGTGGATATCATAGAGGGCAATTGGGTTCCATTTGTTAATCAATCCAGCAACGGTGCGGGTTTCAGGATTGGCTTGGTAGCCAGTATCACGGTTAGGGTCAAGACCATTGGCCAGAGCCCGAGTGTTGAGGACATCGCCGTCAGGGTTCTCCGTAAAGTCAAAGAGGAAGATAAACTTCTTCAGTAAATCTTGGATTTTGAGAGTGACAAATTTTTCAGAACCATCGGCAGCGGTTGTTTTGAAGCTGACTTGGTCTTTAGTTGCAAAGGTATTAAATAGCCCTGTGATAATATCAATCCCAGGCTGTTCATCAGCGTGGGTATTGTTGATGAGGACAGGCAGTTTGTAGTCCAGATTGCCATTTTTGAGAGCTGCTAGCATTTCTGCTGGTTTGGTCAGGGCCTGCGGATTCGTTGTGCTGAGGTAGTCGTCAATGCTCTTTTGGTCGGAACTAATGATACCTAGCTTGATATCACGCCCCTGAGCGCTCTTTCCGATGTTCTCAATCTGAACCAAGCGGTCCGTTTTAGCATCCTGTCTGCTCTTTTCAATAGATGCCAGCATCTCCTCATGGCTGTGGAAGTCTTCATAAGGGCGCAAGACGATATTTTTACGAATAGTCAGGCTCAAGTCCTGGCTCGTACCAACCAGTTCATGGCTACCAATGAAGTTTCGATAGGTCCGGCGGATATTATGGGGAGAGCGCAGGCTGAGATCGTCTTCGAAAAGTTTTTGGAACTGCAGATTCAGATGAAGATCGTTCCCGTCTGCCTTTTCCTCAATTGTGACAAAGGGTTGGCCGGTAAAGGTGCCGCTGTCCATGTTCCAGGTTTTCCAGTCGTCAATCGGTTTATTGTCCAGAGTCCAGATCAACTTGCCCGCCTGAGAAGCCTGTCCTTGAACGGTTTCCTTGAGCTCTGCAGGCTCGGACATATAAACGGTACTGTCGGCTAGCTGTGTCTTGGCTTCTTCAGAAGCAGCTGCTCTTGTTTGAGCTGCTGCAGAGACAGCTGGATTGTCTGCAGCAGGAGCAGGAGTCTGTTCTTTTTCTCCTGTCTGATTTGGAGCAGCTTGAGCTGCTTCTGTTGCAGAAGTTCCAGCCTCTACCTGATTGGCAGCTGGCTGTGAGTCGGTGCTGTTCTGCTGGTCAGCTGTGGCCTTGCCCTGAACTAAGACAGCCATCAATACTGCGGCTGATAAACTCAAGGCCTGAGTATAGAGACGCTTCTTGTATGAATCGTTCATTAGGAAATCTCCTTTATGTAAAATATTCTATATTTAGTATAACAAATATAGAAAGCGCTCTCAATTAAAAATAGAAAAAACATACAAAGATGTTCAAAATAGTTTTTCAGGTGAATTGCTGAGCATAGGGGGAACTTCCTTGTTCCGAGCGCTATTTGCAATATCCGAACCTTCTGCCTTTATTTTCTGAAATAGTATACAAAATCCTCGAATTTATGCTACAATGAGACAAACTAAAAATGATTGGAGCCAAGCATGAAAGCGATTATTACCGTTGTCGGAAAAGATAAAACAGGGATTGTAGCCGGAGTTTCCACTAAGATTGCTGAGCTGGGGCTGAATATTGACGATATTTCCCAAACCGTTTTGGAGGAATATTTCACCATGATGGCCTTGGTGTCAAGCGATGAAAAGCAAGATTTTACGGCCCTTCGCAATGAGTTTGAAGCTTTCGGTCAAGAGCTCAACGTCAAAATCAATATTCAAAGCGCAGCCATTTTTGATGCCATGTACAATATCTAAGGAGTGAAGGATGGATATTAGACAAGTAACAGAAACCATTGCCATGATTGAGGAGCAGAATTTTGATATTCGGACCATCACCATGGGCATTTCTCTCTTAGACTGCATCGACACAGATATTGATCGGGCAGCGGACAAGGTATACCAAAAAATTACGACAAAAGCGAAAGACTTGGTGGCAGTTGGGGATGAAATTGCAGCAGAGCTTGGGATTCCTATCGTCAATAAGCGGGTCTCAGTGACTCCGATTTCTCTAATTGGGGCAGCTACGGATGCTACGGACTATCTGCCTCTGGCTCATGCTCTGGATCGGGCAGCAAAAGAAATCGGTGTGGACTTTATCGGTGGCTTCTCCGCTTTGGTTCAAAAG
>ERZ773250.1062-NODE-1062-length-14318-cov-4.182360_pt1 | contig 14318 bp, 16 predicted proteins | sample MGYA00511258_ERZ773250 | MGnify/ENA primary metagenome ERZ773250 (study PRJEB29015, sample SAMEA2738164) | human oral metagenome | biome: human oral; feature: human-associated habitat; material: saliva | place: China | collected 2187 ... | reverse complement strand
GAGCAAGAAGCTGTTAACTTCGAGGTTGTCAGTTCGAGCCTGACCGGGGGAGCCAAAATTATTGAATAATCCCATATTTCGGGATTATTTTTTGTTCTCACTATCACCGGTTAGGCGAGAACGTAGTTCGACTATGCAACGAAACGAGTGTGTAAAATAAATCTTTTTTATTTTATACCGAGTGAGGCAGCTATGGAAAGCTTTTGCTTTTGCAAAAGCTTAGCCTGACCGGGGGAGCCATATGAAAAAATCAGGCCCTAAAGGCCTGTTTTTTATATTCCCCAAAGTTGGGCGAGAACGTAGTTCACCCATGCAACGAAGTGAGTATATACACTATGATATTTTACTAAAGCCTCAAAACTATTGTTTTTGCAGCTCCTTTTTGCTATAATGCAAATATATTCGGCATCTAGCCGCACACACCCCAACCGAAAGGTTGGGGCAAATTTTTTATTCAAGTGGTGCAGGAAAATCAAAATGATAGAGGCTATCAAACCCTTTACAGATAGCCTTAAAATCAGCCCTGGAAATTTGTCCAATTGCATTGCCATAAAGTCTAGATACACTCATCACTCTAATCTGTGCAAGTGCCGCATAACTCATTTTACCTTGAAATTCAAACGACACATACCACGAACCTGTATGTTCCTGAGTAGTTAGCGGTATACCTAGAAAACCAAATTTGCTCAACTTTTTATACACCAATACTGGACGGCTGAAGCGTCCACTTTTACCGTTTATCTCCACACCGACATTTTCGCCAACAGCTACCCACCAAACCTCTCTTTCAGAAATCGCAGGCAGCCTTCCAACGTTATGAATACGCTCTTTGCGTTCCATCCATTCAAGAAATCTTTTTTCCTCCACACTCAAGTTTGCTTCTTCCATAATCAGTCCTTATTTTATCATATCTCCATTATCATCTTCCAATTCGTCATAAAACAGGTCATCGTCATCCATATGAAAAAGCAGCCCCTAAAGGCCTGTTTTTTCATATTCTCCAAGGTTAGACGAAAACACGGTTCGCCCATACAACGATTTTTTCATAATCACCTTACATCACAACCCATTTTTGTGCTAAAATAAATATGGTCGTATGACCTTGAAAATGATTTCCCGCGCCAATAGCGCAACTTTGATAATAAAATTAAGGGTCTTCCCGACCAAATATCTAAAAACCTTAACAAGGATAAATTTTTATGAATGATAATGAAATTCAGCATATCCCTCTAATTGGCGAAATGCTACCAACTATGCAAGTTCAAACCACTCATGGCCCAAAACCCTTCCAGGTGACTATGCTGGCAAATGGCTCGTACTTTTTAGTCACCCAGCAGATTTCACCCCTGTTTGTACCACCGAGTTCGTCTCTTTCCAAAAGAATTACGACAAATTCCGCGCCATGAACACCGAACTTCTCGGTCTTTCTGTCGACCAGGTTTTCTCCCACATCAAGTGGACCGAATGGATCAAAGAACATTTTGACACCGAAATCGAATTCCCGATTATTGCCGACACTGGTCTAGTCGCAGGTCGACTTGGTTTTATTCATCCAGGCAAAAACCACGATACCAACACCGTTCGTGCCATCTTTATCATCGGTCCAGAAGGTAAAGTTCGCTCAATTCTCTACTATCCACAAGAGCTTGGCCGCAATATGGACGAAATTCTCCGTATGGTTAAGGGTCTCCAGACCTCTGAAGAACATCAAGTTGCCCTTCCTGCCAACTGGCCAAACAACGAGCTCTTCGGCGCTGATGTTATTGTTCCACCAGCCAAAGATGTCACAACCATCAAAGAACGCCTAGCCGCTGCTAAGGCCGGCGAATTCACCTGTGAAGACTGGTGGCTCTGCCACAAACCATTGAACAAATAATTTATTCAATGAATAAACCTAAAAGGACCTCTGTTAAAGAGGTCCTTTTAAAAACTTTTAACCAACAACCCCCTCTCATATTTTTATCTTATGCTACAATAACCTTAATGTCCTACTTACCTCTAGATACCGTCAAACTCTTCCTTGACCTCTTTGAGGTGCTTTATCTTCGTGAATACAATGTTTCAAAATTTAGCTTTGACGAATACGGCCTCGAAAAAATTTATCTCATCGATAATGAATTGATCCTCTACGTCAGTATTACACCCGACAAAAATCCACGCGCACTTAACGCCAAAGAACTTTTTAAATCCGCTCACGGGCCCGGCAATCGTTTTGTCCATCTCCCGGACGATAACGAAGTTTACTACCAACTCGAAATCGAAGAACTTACTCCAAACACCATTAATTTTCAAATTAATCAAACCGAATTTATCGACCGCCTCGAAATGCTTACCGGTTTCTACCCGCTCGACCTAGATATCAGCTACTCCCGTTTCAGTGGCTGGCGGCGTCCTTACTGGTGTCAAGATCGCGAACTAACTGTTGAAAAAATTCATCGTTTCTTCCCTGAGCTTCAGCTAAAGGAACGTTACGAAAAATGGCCTGGTATCGAATATCATTTTGCTATCCTTAAACTTCCTCAAGGCCTCACTGATCTCTATGCTGTCGCCTATTTTCGCGCTCATCCCGAAAACTATCTCGACCGTTTTGTCAAAAGATATCTCGCTTCTGGTACCATCTCCAGTGAAATCCGTGGTGGTTATAATTTTAGTGATGGTTATAAAGCCGTGCCCAAACGTTTTCGCCGTAAAAATCTTGAAAAAATTACCGCCACTATCACTTCTCGTCACTTCCGCGAAAAAGACGATGTTTGGCGTTATGCCGATGAGCTTCTGATTGAGGCCAGAAATGAAAAATTTGCCAATGATTTCAAGCCTCTCTTCAGTCTTTTTCCTAAAATCACTCCTAAACCCGAACCAGAAATTGAACTCGAGCGTTTTCTTAAAAATCAAAATTTCACCTATTATCACGATAACGGCAAAATCAAAAATACCACCTACGAGAGGCTCCTAGACAGTATTAAACAACGTAAATTCATGTCTAATATTTATTGGATTAACTTCATTTTTCCGCAGCTTAAAGGTTACGGTTGGGATGAACTCAATAATCGCATTGGCCTTCGTAGTTTTCATGAAGCGGTCGCCTACTACGAGCACCCCATTCTTAAACCACGCCTCGAAGAATCTCTCAAAGTTCTCATGAAGGCCACCAAAAAAGGTTTTGATGTCCGCGATATTCTCGGTACCATTAATACTCAAAAATTACACGCCTGTCTCACTCTTTTTTCTGAAATCGATCCGAATAACCGCTGTTTCAAAAAGGCCCTGGATAAATTTTTTACCGGCGAAAAAGACCCTGCCACGATTAATCTCATAGAAAAATCCCGCTACAATTCCTATCCCACACTATAAATCCCAAACATTACACCCAAAAACCCCAATCTCACAATTGGGGTTCCCTATTTCTCAGAATCTAACTGCTTATTTTATCTCGATCTCAGCCGAAATTCCTAAGTGATCCGAAGCATAACCTTCGTGTACCATGAAATTTTTCGCTTCCAGCTTATCGTTTGGCATAATATGGTCACATGGGACATCACCATTAAACTTCAAACCCGAAAGTGTATTTTTCACTCCGTTTTCATACGTCAAATCACGCAAAAAGTCCAATTCTCTCATTGCTGGCGCTTCGTGTCTCACATTCAAGTCACCACAAAGCACGAATGGCTTATCTTGATATGGCTGAATAATCTCCGCCAAATACTTAAATGCTTTTACCGTATCCTCATCTCCGAGTGGTTGCAAACGCCAAAATCCGTGATGATTTGCGATCACTACTCCGTTTTCTAATTCTACTATCTGCACATTTAAATTGTTTGAACACATTTTTTCCAGAATCGTATGTTCCGTATATTCCCCGTTCACAAAAGTGTTCATCGTCGAACGAAACGGAATTCTACTTAAAATCATATTTCCTAGTTCAAAACTTCCGTCCGCTATATCACTACTCCAGTTTGGCGAAAAATAAGCATACGGCATCCCAGTCGCCTGCTTAATCGCCTCTGCATCAAAACAAAGTCGCGCCAAATGCACTTGGCAATTCTCTGAGCTCATTACCTCCTGCATACAGATTACATCAAATTTATTATTTTCTAAAAAGCGTTTTAACTCCCCCTCCACTTTTCCCATCCATACGTTCAATTGTAAAATTTTCATGCTTATATTATACATCAAAAATCCCCTCATTGAGGGGATTCCAAAATTCTTGTGAAATTATTCAACGCGAGATTAGAAAGTATTTTATTTTTCTTTCTCCTCTTCAGATTCACATTCTTTCTCTTCTTCACAAAATTGGAAGTCATCATCATCTGCAACTAACGGCCAAACCCCCATTGAGAATAGCGTTATGTTTATCGCTATACACACTAAAAGCTCTGCCCAATTTCGACAAGCCATAATTGTTAATCCCCATAATGGGATTAACATCATCGAAAAGAACCAGATATTCGCTAGGCTTTTTCGCATTTGCTCCGAATATTTATCATGTGTAAAAACCCAAATAATCAGACCATAACAGAATAAAAATCCTACCATAAACAATGCGATCGTTAATGCCGAGTTCCCGCATACATAAAAGACCATGAGCATTACCAAAATTCCATAAACAAAATCTGCTAATGATACTCGATCCCCTAATAATGTCTCTCCCAGCATCCAAAAATCACATTCCTGCTTCTTGAAAATTGCCTGCCGAAAATAGTCTATCATCACAACCACGAACCCTAATATGCTAATACCAACACCAACTCGAGGGTCACTCAAACCGATAATCGTCGAAATTAAGCACAACAGAATTCTCATTAAATCTCTATTGCTAAGTTTAAACAATTGTTTCATTTTCCCCCTCCATTTTTTTCTACACTTCCCGCGTTTTTAGTGATTTAACACTCCCACACAGGCTAAATAAGTCAAAACCACAGCCATAATTAAAACGTGGCTCAAGATCAAATAAATTGCACCTGACAAAATTCGATTTAGCTTCAGAAAACTCTTCTCAAATTCCGCCGGCCAAAAAATCTGCAGACCATAAAAAGCTGTCGCTAGACTCACCAGCATTAACGCGAAAATCGTCGCCAACTTCTCTGTTCCCGGGATAAAAACATACACACTATAGGTTAAAAAAATCCATGCATGCATATTATTGCAGAATTTTCGATTCAAGTTTAGCTCTTCTGGCAGAAATTTTACCCACTTATTATTTATCCGCATATACGGATCCAACCAATAAGCATTCACCAGCAGGCTCGGCAAAACCAGCACCGGAAGCCCGATCATTAAAATCGCCATCTTATAACCATTTACCACCGAAAATCCAAAAAATAGCACCATTAAACTAATTGCCACCTCTAGCAGCATGATTCCGTTTAATACTCTAGTACGTCGATTTTTCTCCTGCACCGCTAAGTCAATTTTTTCACCGTCAAAGTCATTCACTACTTCACTTAATTTAATCAATTCCACAAAATTTCCCTCCATTTTTCCCTCCTTGTCGTATCACCAAAGTGACCCAAAAAAATAGCATCAATTTTCCAAATTCAATTAAAATTAATCAGGACCTAAGCTTACATAATTTCACCTCATTTCTAAAGAACTATTTTGGGACAAAATTGTCCGAACACAAAATTACACCTATATTATAATACCAATAGTCAATTTTGTCAATGTTTCACCCCTGTTACACCCCGCCATAGACTTTCCTCTTTTTCTATTCCGCCATGCTTAAATCTCTTCACTCTTTTCTTATTTCCCATCCCGCTCTGCTTAATTTTACCCACCCCCTTCCTCTTTTTCCATACCGCTCTGCTTATTTTGCGGTATAATATAAGCATTATGGAGCACGAAACACGCAAGAATTTTAATCAATTTCAACAGGAGTCAGAACCTCACGTCCAAAATCATAATCAAGGTCCTGAAATTCCTCAGCTCCATCGCTCCGCCGCCTATCAGGAACGTCAATTCCAGAGACACCTTCAATCTGAACTTGATAAAAAGCGCGAAAACGAACCTGCTCTCGATACTATTGGCGAAAGACTTATTTATCTTGCTACCATGGCCGCTCCTACCATCGGTCGCGCTGCCCTACTTGCCATTGGTACAGGGCTTGCCGTGAAGGGTGTTTCTATGTTGACCAACCACGTCTCTAATCAATCCATTGAGCAACACCAAAAAGATATGGAAGAACTCGGCGTCCCTCTCGAAGATAACGAAGAAGACGATTACGATCGCACCTTCACTGGCTACGAAGATTATATGAATTATCACAATGCTCTTCGAGCCCAAAAAGGCCTCGAACCAGATTACACTCTCGAAAATGGCCCCGTCAAACTTCAGTCTGAATTCGATTCTCCTGCCGAAGCTCCTCAGACTTCCAACGACACCGAAAATTCTGCGTACTCCATCCAGTTAGATAATGATATGCAGAAATTCACTCCTGATAATAATCTCACTATTCCTGAAGAAAAAATAACTGACGATTTTACTTCCATAAATACCAACGCCACTCCAATTGAACACCGCGCCGCCATCACCTTGCAAGACGAAAAACTTGCTCATACCGCTGAAAAATCTGTTCTAAAAACTGTTAATTTTCCTGCTGGAATCGGTCAATTTAAGTCTTTCATGGACTATAAAGCCATCACCGATAAATCCACTCCGAATTATAATTTCACCCACGAAAATGCCAATTTCCATGTCGGTAAATCTGGCCTCACCTACTACCAAGATGGCGAAAATACCTATCCGGTCGTCGCAGTTGGTAGTGGTATCTCCGATAGAATCGGCCAACTCATCGAAGTTACCCTTGATAATCAAGGCCATCCAAACACCTTACGTTGCGTCATTGGTGATCAAAAGGATGATGGTGACACCGATCCCACCACTCATACCGTTCATAAAAATGACCACAGCGTTGTCGAATTCCTCGTCGATTACGACCGCTTAAAAGAAGCCAATCCCACCGCTGTTAATATGGGTGATCTCACCTATCTCGATAATTCTCAGTTCAATCTCAAAGGTAGCGTCGCTAAAGTTCGGGTCCTCGACCAAAATTTCTACTCAAACAATAATCAATAATCAAAAAAATAAGCTCGAACCCCGAGCTTATTTTATTCCCCACACCAATCACTCCATTACTATCCCCAGAATCAACACACAAAAAAAATAAGCCCTCACGGGGCTTATTTTATTTTCTATCTTATTTTGCAACAGAGAGTGAAATCTTGCGACCTTCACGATCGATATCTAGAACCTTGAAGTTTTTGCGTTCGTTCAAGGTAAAGATTTTTTCTGGATCGACGTCGTTACCTTCACCAAGTTCAGAAACGTGAACCAAAGCTTCGACAGCTGGAGAAATCTGAACGAAAGCACCAAATGGAGTGATACGAGTAACCGTACCTTCCACCTTGGAACCCTTCTTCAAGTTTTCTACCTCTGATAGCCATGGATCAGCTACGAGTTGCTTGATAGAGAGGCTGAGGCGTTCCTTATCAATCGCAATAATTTTTGCCTTGATCGTATCGCCAACCTTAACGTAGTCAGATGGATTGTTTACGCGTTCCCAAGAGATTTCTGAGATATGTACCAAACCTTCGATACCTTCCACGTTTACGAATACACCGAAGTCCACCACACCGGTTACTACACCTTCGACAGTGTCACCGACATGAAGTTCAGCAAAACGAGCAGCGAGGCCGTCTTTGACAGCTTCCTTTTCAGAGAAGATAAGCTTATTATCTTTCTTACTTGCATCAAGAATGCGAACTTTGATTCCCTTACCTACGAGAGAATTGAGGCGTTGCAAGATTTCGTCCTTGTCAGCAGAACCTACACGTGGGTAGTGTTCAGCAGAAAGTTGTGAAACTGGCAAGAAACCACGAATTCCTTCGTATTCCACAAGAAGACCACCACGATTTGCATCAAATGGGGTAACTTCCACGATTTCAGAAGCATCGAGCTTGGCTTGGATTTCATCCCAACCTTTATCCTTCACTGCCTTGCGGAGTGAAAGAAGCACCATGCCGTCTTCCATCTCAGAATCGATCACAGAAGCGGTAACTTCTGCACCTTCTTCGAGGTTACGTGCGAAAGAAGCTTCGCGGCGAGGCACCAAGCCTACACCTTGTGCACCGAGATCGATCAAGATTTCGTGCTTTTTTACTGATAAAACAGTTCCGGAAACTACATCTCCAGTTGCTGCTTTTTTGATAGAGTCACCAGCGTTAGCTAGCAATTCATCCATTGTTACTTTTTTGGCATCAGCCATTCTTATATTTTTCCTTCCTTCAGGCCCGTTCAGCTGATTTTCTTCCACAAAAAATCACTTGAACGAACCCGAATTTATTCCTTAATATATCAAAATCACCTCTGTTTGTAAAGTGTTAACCTTCTCCGCTTTTGCTTTCTTTTTTTCTTCACTCAAACTACAATAACCTTATGAAAAGCGAGGTAACCTATCAAAAAAAATCTTTCTCTAGCGAGGTTATGCATAAAAAACAGCAATTTCTTGATTTTTTGCGCTCCAAGTATCCCGATTACCATTTTCATCTTAAATCCCGCTTCTCTTTTCGCTATCCCAAGATGATTAATCTCGACCAATCCGCCCTCCTTGATGATACCCCTTTCTCCGATTTTGCTCTTCAAACCCTCCACGAACTCGGCCACGCGCTTAATGAACACCAAAATTATGCCACTTCTATTGAACGCCTCAAACTCGAATCCGAAGCCTGGCAAACCGCCAAGTCTCTCATCGAAAAACATCACCATTTTCAAAATATTGAGTACTTAAATTATGACCCCGAATACGCCGAAGCTCATCTGGATACTTATCGAGACTGGCTACATACTCAATCTCTCTGTAAAAAATGTACTCTCACCCGTTTTCAAGATGACCACGGTCATTGGCATTGTCCACATTGTGATCACTTATTTTAAGTAATTCCCCACCACCAGATCGCATTCACATAAAATCAGACCCCACCCATACAAAAAAATAAATCCGCCGAAGCAGATTTATTTTTCTTAATTCTAGGTGAATAAATAAATTATTCAGTTACAGTTTTTGCTTTTGCAGGACCGCGTTTTGACAAACGACCACCTTTAGCACCAGCAATTTTCGCAAGAGCAGGGTTAGCTGCAAAGCCACCGGTACGACCTAAGCGTCCACCTTTTTGACCAATGCGAGCGTAAAACTCCTTACCATATTTTGCGCGATTTGTTGCAGCAGCTTTCAAACCACCAGCTTTAGTTCCAGCCATTTAAAATCCTTCTGCCCACCATTTTTTAATTCTCTTATTTACCTTAAGCCTCCCGCTCAAAGGTTAATGATTAGCATTATATAATAACAGAAGCATTTTGTCAATACGCTAAAGTTAAAAAATATGTCATAATATTTATTCTTCCCTTAGACTCAATATTCACCCCATGATATACTTCCGAGTCACGATATTCATCTCATGATATATTCTCTCTGTAAAATCTTCCTAATAACTCACAGTTCACTCTCCCACCTCTTCGAGCCTCCCTGATTTTATTGACATTTCTTCTGCTTTTTGCTAAAATTCTTGCGTATGGGGCAATAGCTCAGCTGATTAGAGCGCTGCCTTTGCAAGGCAGAGGTCCAGGGTTTGAATCCCTGTTGCTCCACCATACATGGGGTGTTTAGCGTCCCCCCGCTGAACACTCCACCAAAAATACCCTCGCGGGTCTTTTTTTATGTCTTGATTTGATTCCCCTTTTATCATTAGAAACTATTCACTCCAACAAACTTGTTAATTCTCACACAAACCATTCAACCCCATCTAAACCATTATCTTCCCGTCACCATCAAACCCCAGCTTCAAACACAAAAAATTGGCCTTACGCCAAATTCATCATTTCCAATTTGGTGGGGATATGTGGACTTGAACCACAGACCTCGTCATTATCAGTGACGCGCTCTAACCAGCTGAGCTATATCCCCAATATCACTTATTTTACCCCATAAAATTCAAAAAAGCAATAAAAATCCCCGTTAATTCTGTTATAATTATTGCATATGGATTGGAATTTTAGCTTTTCTTGGGTTTTTATCGGGCTTATTATCGTCATTGTCGGCGGTATTATGGTCGCCAAATACCAAGAAATTTCCACTAATTTCTTAAGTGGCGTTTCTTCTTATGAACGCGTTAAATTTTGGGGCCTCATCGCCATCCTGCTTGGGCTCGTCGTAATGTCGAATCTCCACATTTTTCTCCTTACCCTCTTAGTTCAAGCAATTTTTAAGCGTTAATCACTAACCCTCCAAGGCCAGCTCGAAGACTAAATACTCTTAAGATTAACTTCGAGATAAAAAATTTTTAATCAAATCGAGAAACATAAGCTCCAATCAAAAAAACGCCTCCTCGGCGTTTTTATTTTAAACATTTATCACATTTTGACGCACCCATTCGTACATCGCAATCCCGGCTGCCACCCCCACATTCACCGAACGCGTCGAGCCAAAAGATTCAATATATCGCACGTCATCTGCCGCATTTACCAATTCTAGACTAATTCCATTACCCTCACTGCCGAAAACTAGCGTAGAATGGCTCTCAAAGCGTTTAAGGCCCAAAGGTTTGGCACGTTCCACGTTGTTTTCAATTGCCACCACTTCCCTTTTACGCGCCCTTTGATCCGCCATAAATTCTTCCATTGAAGGCCAATATACAATTTCTAAATATTTATCCGTACACATCGCACCCCGGCGGTTATATTTTCGTCGTCCCACGATATGTACCTTACTCACATTAAAATTATTTGCCGAGCGCACAATCGTTCCCGCATTAAAATCGTGATCCACATTTTCAATCGCAATTTCTAAGCTATTTCGCTTCTCCGCCAATCTATCTTTTACCTCTTCATTCGGCAGCCCCTTATACTCATCCACCAAATTACGCGTATCGGTTGTCGCATCTAAAATCTCATCACCTAAAATTTCACTGCTCAAGTTTTTACTCAAATTTTCACTTTCTAGAGTTTTCATTACCTCTATTATAGCCTATTTTTAAGCTTCAATTTTATAAAAACCAAGAAAAAAGGCTGGTTAGTCCAGCCTCCGGAATTGTTTTATGTTAGTCAAATTATATCTCGCTCAATCCCTCAGAAATTCATCTTGAAGTCTATCAAACAACCTAAAAACCAAAATTAAATTAGAAATTAGATACTAGAAATTTGAAAATAAAAATATCTGAATCATGAATTTAATACCAACTAAATCACAAATCTCAAAATTTTATCTCTGAAATTAATTTGCGCTTCCGCTTCCATTTGGAGCTTCTTCTTTCCGCTCTTAGTTTCGAGTTTCCTCAGCATCAAAACATTCTTCAAAAGCAAACATTTATTATCTTCCGTGTGTAGTAAAATCTGTTCCCTTGCACGCAAATCCGTCCTCTCCCTCATAAAAAAGTCGAATAACTTATCTACAGGGATAGATTGAGTCAATTTTGTAGCATCTTGATGAAGCATCCCAGATTGACGATGTAATAACTCCATCTTCGCAGCCCCATACGGCATCATTAAATTAATTTCACCTTGGTGCATATCATAATCATAATGCGCAGTAAAGTGGCAATAGTCACCATTCACCGTTCTTGCCTTTCCAGAAAGTTCCAGAATCATCGAGCTTCTGACTCCAATTACAGAATCTATCTGTTCTAACATGATTTGAAAATCTCTCTTTTTGGAACTTAGCTGCAGTAAAATTGGTATTTTCTTTTCATCATCACAAAAAGATGCGAAGAAATCTTCTTTTTTCACACATCGTTCAGTTCTAAACTCATAAGAACGTCCTCGATGGCCGCGACCATCATGTGCTAAAATAAATTCTTTCCCCGTTCTCTCGTCTACAAACTTCACTTCTTGCATCAACAACATAAAACCCTCCTTTTAAATAACCACTGCGTTCACTTATCTCTCTTTGTTCGCAGTCCACAAAAAGACATTCCCATTTTACCACAAAACGCTTAAGTTGTCAAAAAGCACCTCTGTTAAAAGGTGCTTTAATTCCCCATATTCTATTCGTTTATTTTATCTGAAACTGTTTATGCCCCACAATTTCACAATTTCATCAGTTTATTTTACGCAAAACTACTTACAATCACATAGCCATAATAAATCACGAACAGGACCAAAAACGCCAAGCCTTCTTTGAAACTAATTCTCTGGTCATTCTTCGCAAAAATAAATAACACAATTGGTGAAATAACCAGAGCCACCACATCCACGATCGAAAAAGCCCCACCTGCTACCCCACCAAGAATCGCCACTGGTAAGCCTGCCACAATGCCAATATTAAAGATATTTGACCCCACAATATTCCCAATCGCAATATCATATTCCCCCTTTTTTGTGGCAATCACCGAAGTCACCAATTCCGGAAGAGAAGTTCCGAGTGCCACAATGGTTAGAGAAATCAACCTCTGACTGACGCCAAAATTCGCCGCGATATCCGAAGCACCTCTCACCACCAGGTCACTACCAAGTACTACTGCGAGTAGGCCAAACACAATCATCGCAATCGATTTAGCTAGGTTCACCGGCTCACCTTCATCCTCTTCTTCTACTTTATTCGACTTGCGATTTAACATGCCGAAGAGATAGTAAATGAAGATTCCGAAGAACAATAGTAAAATTACTCCGTCCTGCCTGGTGAACAAATTTTCTGATAGCCCGAACAATTTATCCGACAAGACCGCGGCAAACCCCAAAGTCATCAAAACTAAGACTGGAATTTCTTTCCGCACCGTTGCCGTCTTCACATGAAGTGCCCCCACCATTGCCGATACTCCTAAGATTAGTAAAATATTCAAAATATTACTGCCGATCACGTTGCCGAGCAAAATATCGCCCTTCCCCGCCAAGATTGACTGAATACTCACCGCTAGTTCTGGTGCGCTCGTACCAAAAGATACAATCGTCAAACCAATCAACATCTTCGGCACCTTAAATTTTCTCGCCGTATCACTCGATCCGTCGACAAATACGTCTGCACCTTTTATCAGTAGGACAAATCCCACCAACAATAAAAATGCACTAAAAATTAATCCCATTTTTATTTATTCTCCGTTAAACTCTTAATATTTTACCATGAGAATCTTACTCTAACCATCTTTTTTTAGTATTCGCCTGCATAATTTGTGCCGTAAGGGGTAAATATTCATTAACTGCCAAGTTTAATCTATGGTCATACGCCTCAAATTCTTCATTTTCATATCTCGCACTATGCATGTAATAATAATTTCGTTCCATCCTAAATCGGTAGTTATTGTCCTTCTTCACATTTTCAATCTGCATTCTAATATATTCTGAAGTCGCCGTTTCCGGATAGCCTAATATCTTCCCTATCTGATAATTCGCCTCGATCCACTCTTTCTTATCTAAAATTTCTCCCGTCTCCGACACACTATTAAAAAATTCTCTGTGCCATTTCTGTAGTTCGAGGCTCATTCGGGCGGTTTTCGCCAAATACAAATATTCAATTTCCTCATTACTAAATTTGTTCAACCTTTCTCGAACTAAATCCACCCCTAATTTGTTCAAAATTTCCATAATTCTCTTATTGTCCAACAATTTACTATCGTTTAATTTATCATTAATCAATAATGCCGCTGGTTTGAGATCGATTAATACTCCTAAAACTCCTGTCAAAAAAGAAACTCCCATCATTTTCTTCTTCTCATAAAAATCCAAAACAACCCCCTCTAATTCCCGCAAAAGATCAATATTCATGTCAGCAGTATAACATAAAAGTCAACAAAAAATCCCCTTTCGGGGATTTTCCTTAACAACTCAGCTGTGCAATTCATCGTCTGTTTTAGTAAGCTGTAAATCGTATCTTACTTACGTAAGCTATATTGTGTCTTAAGCTTATAAACACAATTACGACCGACCTAGATACATTAAACCTTAGTTCAATGCTCATCAAATCCTTCTCTAGAAAGGAGGTAATCCATCGACACGTTCTCGTACCGATGCCTTGTTACGACTTAACCCCAATCATCTCCCCCACCTTAGGCCGCCGAGGCGGACTTCGGGTGTTGGTGACTCTCATGGTTTGACGGGCGGTGTGTACAAGACCCGGGAACGTATTCACCGCAACATGCTGATCTGCGATTACTAGCGATTCCGACTTCAAAAAGGCGAGTTTCAGCCTTTTATCCGAACTGGGACCGGCTTTGGTGCGATTTGCTTCACATCACTGCTTCGCTTCGCATTGTACCAGCCATTGTAGCGCGATTCTAGCCCAAGGCGTAAGGGAAATACTGACCTGACATCATCCCCTCCTTCCTCCCCGTTACCGGGGC
>ERZ773250.1051-NODE-1051-length-14415-cov-2.857173_pt1 | contig 14415 bp, 10 predicted proteins | sample MGYA00511258_ERZ773250 | MGnify/ENA primary metagenome ERZ773250 (study PRJEB29015, sample SAMEA2738164) | human oral metagenome | biome: human oral; feature: human-associated habitat; material: saliva | place: China | collected 2187 ... | reverse complement strand
ATCGGGCAGGCCGGCGGCGTCCAGCGGCATCGACTGGAAGCTCGCCGGGGCGTCGTCGAGCACGCCGGGCTCGTAGTACTTGGCGCGCAGCACGGCGTGCGGACACACGAAAGAACAGTTCCCGCACTGGATGCAGGCCTCGTTGTCCCACACCGCGATGATCTCGCTGATGTTGCGTTTCTCATAGCGGGTGGTCCCGGACGGGTAGGAGCCGTCAGCGGGCAACGCCGAGACCGGCAACTCGTCACCACGACCGGCCAGCATCGTCGCGGTAACCTCCCGCACGAATGACGGAGCGTCCGACGGGACGGGCGGGATCAGCTCCCGCTGCCCCGTCGCACTAGCCGGCACCTGTACCTCGTGCAGGTGGGCCAGGGAAGCGTCAACCGCCTCGTGGTTCTTCTGCACGATGGCCATCGACTTGCGGGCATAGGTCTTGGTGATGGCGGCCTTGACCTTCTCAATAGCCTCCTCGCGCGGCATGACACCGGAGATCGCAAAGAAACAGGTCTGCAGCACCGTGTTGGTGCGCGAACCAAGGCCCGCGGCCCGCGCAACAGTGGAGGCGTCGATGACATAGAGGGAGATTCCCAACTCGACGATCTTGTCCTGCATCGGGCGCGGCAGCTGCTCCCACACCTGATCCGCCGGGTAGGGCGAGTTGATCAACAGCGTCGCACCGGGCTGGGCGAACTCCAGCACATCCACCCGTTCCAGGATCGACCAGTGATGACAACCGATGAAGTTCGAGCGGGTCACCAGGTACGGCGCCTGGATTGGGTTGGGGCCGAAACGCAGGTGTGAGACGGTGCGTGAACCCGACTTCTTGGAGTCGTAGACGAAGTAGCCCTGGGCGTAGGTTCCAGGATCGGAGCCGATGATCTTGATGGTGTTCTTGTTGGCGCCGACGGTGCCATCCGATCCCAGCCCGTAGAACACCGCGCGGTGGGTCTGTGGGTCGAGAAGCTGGAAGTCGGGGTCGACCTCGAGGGACAGGTGGGTGATGTCGTCGTTGATGCCCACCGTAAAACGCGGCCGGGGCCGGTCCTTCGCCAGCTCGTCGTAGACGGCCTTGGCCATGGCGGGGGTGAACTCCTTGCTGGAAAGGCCGTAGCGACCGCCGACCAGCATCGGCATGACATCCCGGTCCCCGCGAGCCACGGATTCCCCGACCGCGGAGGAAACGTCGAGGAACAACGGTTCGCCTCCCGAGCCGGGCTCCTTGGTGCGGTCCAGGACCGCGATCTTCCGCACCGTGGTGGGCAGTGCGTCCAGGAGATGTTCCTTCGGGAAAGGCCGGTAGAGCCGCACGAACAGGACACCCACCTTCTCCCTCGACTCGTTGAGGTGCCTGACCACGGGGATCATCGTCTCGATGCCCGAACCCATGATCACCACCACCCGGTCGGCCTCGGGGTGACCGTGGTACTCCACCAGAGAGTACTGGCGACCCGAGATCTCCGCGAATCGTTCCAGCGCCTCGGTGAGAATCCCGGGCACGGCGTCGTAGTAGCTATTCGCGGTCTCGCGGGACTGGAAGTAGGTATCCGGGTTCTGCGCGGTACCGCGAATGAAGGGATTCTCCGGGCTCAGCGCTCGAGCACGATGCTCGCGAATCAGGTCGGTGGGAACCAGGTCGCGCAGCTGGTCGTCAGTGAGCTTGACGAGGGTGTTGAGTTCGTGACTGGTGCGGAAACCGTCGAAGAAATGCACGAACGGCAGCCGGGCGCGCAGGGTCGCCAGATGTGCCACGGCCGCCATATCGTGGGCCTCCTGCACCGATGCGGAACTGAGCATGCAGCAACCCGTCTGACGCACAGCCATCACGTCCTGGTGGTCGCCGAAAATCGACAGCCCCTGCGCAGCCAGAGACCGCGCCGCGACGTGGAAGACCGTGGAGGTCAGCTCCCCGGCGATCCGGTACATGTTGGGGATCATCAGCAGCAGGCCCTGCGAGGCGGTGAAGGTGGTGGACAGGGCTCCGCCCTGGAGGGCACCGTGCATGGCGCCGGCTGCTCCGCCCTCGGACTGCATCTCGACGACGGTGGGTACCGTACCGAAGACATTCTTACGTCCGTGGGAGGACCACTCATCGGCCAGTTCGGCCATGGTGGAGCTGGGGGTGATCGGGTAGATGGAGCAGAGCTCGCTCAGCCGGTAGGCGACGTCGGCGGCGGCCTCGTTGCCGTCGATGATGGTGCGCTGGTTCATCACTGGCCCTCCGGAATCATCTCGATGGCATGCACGGGACACTGCTCGTAGCAGGTGGCGCAGCCGGTGCAGCGTTCGTAGTCGAAGCGGTACCGGTTGCCGGGGCCGAGTTTGATGACGGCATCCTCGGGGCAGGCACCGTAGCAGCCGTCGCACTCGAAGCAGTTGCCGCAGGACAGGCAGCGACGGGCCTCGAACTCGGCTTCCTTCGGGCTGAGGCCCGCGACGATCTCGCCGAAGTCGGACACGCGTGTCTCGGGAGCCTGTTCAGGCTGGATCCTCCGGGTGTGACCGCCGAAGTACCACAGGTTCATCTGGTCGAGATGGACGAGCGGGTGCTTCGGATCGCGGGGGGTGGCATCGAGGTTCAGCCACTTGTCGATGCAGCGAGCGGCCTTCTTGCCGTGCCCGACACCGACGGTCACGGTGCGTTCACTCGGAACCATGTCGCCTCCCGCGAAGATTCCGGGAACATTCGTCATGAGGGTCTCGGGATCGACCTGCACCACGTCCTGATCGAAAATCATGCCGGGAATGCTGTGGAGGAAACCGGTGTCGGCTTCCTGTCCGACGGCCAGGATCACGGTGTCGGCGGCGAGTTTCTCGAACCGCCCGGTGCCGTGCGGCCTGCCGTCCTCGTCGAGTTCCATGACCTCGACGGTCAGGTCCTCCTCCCCCATCTCGGTGATGGTCCGCAGCCAGTTCATCCTCACCCCCTCCTGCTCCGCACTCTCGCGCTCCTCAGTGTGGGCGGGCATCTGCTCAACGGTGCGACGATAGACAATCACTGACTCCTCGGCACCCAGCCGACGAGCCACGCGAGCCGCATCCATGGCAGTGTTGCCGCCGCCGTAGACCGCTACCCGGCGTCCGATGACCGGCCTCTCGCCCTTGGCGACATCACGCAGGAAGCTGACGGCGTCGACCATCTTGGTGGCGTCGGCCGAGGGAATGTCCACGCGCTTGGACAAATGCGCACCAATAGCCACGAACACCGCGTCGAAACGCCCCGCAACCTGTGTGGCGAGCAGGTCGGTGACCGGGGCGTTGTTACGGATCACGACCCCCATGTCGGTGATGCGTGCCACCTCGGCGTCCAGAACGTCACGAGGCAGCCGGTACTCGGGAATCCCGTAGCGCATCATGCCGCCGGGGGCGTCGGCGGAATCGTGGATCTCCACCTCGTGGCCGAGGCGTCGCAGGTGGTAAGCGGCTGACAACCCGGAGGGCCCAGCACCGATGATCAACACTCGCCGCCCTGAGTCACGGCGCGGCGCCTCGAAACGCCAGCCACGTTCCAGCGCCAAGTCACCCAGATAGCGCTCAACGGAATGAATGGAGACGGCCGAATCAAGATCCTTGCGGTTGCAGGCCGTCTCGCAAGGGTGGTAACAAACGCGACCGTGAATGGCCGGGAATGGGTTGTCTGCGGTCAGCTGCCGCCAGGCCGCCTCATGTTGCCCCGCCTTTATCAGACGTAACCACTCCTGGATGTTCTCCCCCGCCGGGCATCCGGCGTTGCAGGGGGGCAGCATGTCCAGGTAAATGGGTCTCCTCGATCGCACCGGGGCGACCCGTCCTGTGGTTGTCAGCAAATTGGGTAGACCAGTCACATCATCGCGCTCGGTCATGGTGTCCCTCCGTCGCTACGACTATTCTCGTCAATCGTAGGACGTCCGAGGGACACCATGCCTCGTAAATTCGCGAGGAAAACTGCGCCTATTGAGGAAAGGGGGCTCTCAGGCCCGTCAGTTGGTGGAGCTCTTCTGTGCTTCTTCCTTGACTTTCTCCGGGTCAAGTTCCCTGAGCTGCTTGACGAGGTCGTCGAGCTGGGTCCCGTTCAGCAGGCCACTCTGCCGGAACACCAGGACTCCGGAGCGGAAAGCCATGATGGTGGGGATGGACTGGATGTCGAGAGCAAAGGCCAGGTCCTGTTCGGCTTCGGTGTCCACCTTGCCGAAAACGGTCCCGTCGTGGCGCCCGGAGGCCTCCTCGAAGATCGGCCCGAACCGGCGGCAGGGCCCGCACCACGAGGCCCAGAAGTCGACGAGCACGACATCGTTTCCCTCGATGGTGGAGCGGAAGTTCTCCTTGGTCAGGTTTGTGGTTGCCATGTTTCCTCATTTCGGATTTCGTTGTTCATTTCAATCAACGACTGCTCCGCCCGGCTTATTCCCCAGGCAACATGACTACTCAGCGGGCTGCGACGAAGAGCAGTTCCGCAACCGCATCGTCCACGGTGACCGCGTCGTCACCGACGCAGAATCTGAGGTCGATCCCCACGCGACGCACCACGAACTCCACTCCCGGCCGGAGCCCCAGCGCCGCGAGGGCCGAGAGTACCTCCGCGTCGGCCTGCAGGTTCTCGCTCATCCGTTCCATGGTGACGGTTATCTCGCCGCGGTTTGGAACCACCTCCGACAACGGCACGACCCCCTCTCTGAAGGGCACGTGTTCGTGATCCAGCCCGAGTTCTTTGAGTCCCGGAATGGGATTGCCGTAGGGGGAACGGGTCGGTGCGTGGAGGATCCTGAGCAACCGGCGCTCGACGTCATCCGAGATGACGTGTTCCCAGCGGCAGGCCTCGTCGTGCACCTTCTCCCATTCGAGACCGATCACATCGATCAGCAGGCGCTCCGCCAGCCGGTGTTTGCGCATCACGTCACGCGCCAGCCGGGCGCCCTTCGGAGTGAGTTTGATCGTGCGGTCCGCCTTGACGGAGAGCAGACCGTCACGTTCCATACGCGCCACGGTCTGGGATACCGTGGGTCCGGACTGGTGAAGACGCTCAGCGATCCGGGCCCGCAGCGGAGGCACCCCCTCCTCCAAGAGTTCATATATAGTACGCAGGTACATCTCCGTGGTGTCGATCAGCTCACTCATACCTCACACGCCTCCTTGAAAGCAATGGTAACGATGTGTGACGACACCGAGACCCGCAATCGCTACACACCACCAATATCCCAACACACGGATTGCAAGGTTGTATTCCATGGCGCGCATTCCTGATGAAAAACCCCTCATTGGTCGCATCGTGAGGCTCGATCCCACTCAGGAGTCGGACCGGGACGATCTGATCGATGCGCTCGACGATCCGCGGGTGTTCGCTCTCGGGTACGCAGGTGGCGCAACGGATCGGGTGGCTGCGATCGAGAATCTGATCGCCGGTGCGGGCGGGGATCGTGTCATGTACACCATCCGATTGGTCGGCGACACCCGGTTTGGCCCGATGGGCGAGGTGGTCGGAACCACGTCCCTGGGTGATCTCGAGCCTCGGGCCCAGCGCGCCCACGCGGGCTGGACGGCGTATCGTCCCGCGCTGTGGGGCACGGGAGTGAACGCGGAGGTGAAGCTCCTGTTGTTGGGACACGCCTTCGAGGACTGCGGTTTCGAGCGAGTGAAACTCCAAACCGACTCCATCAACCAGCGTTCCCGGGACGCGATCGCCCGCTTGGGAGCCGTGCAGGAAGGGGTGCTGCGGCACCACCAGCCCCGCGCGGACGGCTCATGGCGCGACACCGTGGTCTTCTCGATTCTCTCGGCCGAGTGGCCGGCGGTACGGGCCGGTCTGGAGTCGAGGGTACGGGCCACCCTCACCTCCCTGACTGCTCAGGAGTCCTAGCGCTCGCAAGTCGGCTCGCCCAGCTTTGGCGTCTCTCAACGAATGCGTTCTCCCCGCCGCCAGACCTGTTGCAGTTCTCCTGCATCATCAACAACACAGATGTCGGCACGTTTGCCGACTTCCAGGGTTCCGACTTCCTCCAGCCCGTGCCAGCGGGCCGGGGTGGTGGCTGCAATCCGGGCGGCTTCGGGGATGCTCAATCCCACCTGACCGACGACGAAGCCGAATGCCTTGGCCATAGTCAAGGTGGAGCCCGCAATGGACCCGGGAGTGCCGTCAACAGTAACTAGCCGGGCGGTTCCGTCTCGGACCTCCACTTCGAGCTCTCCCAACAGGTAGCGCCCGTCGCCCTGACCGGTGGCGCTCATGGCATCGGTGACCAGGCAGATGCGGTCGGTCCCGGCGGCTTCGATAGCCATCCGTGCAACCACAGGCCGGTGGTGGATACCGTCACAGATCAGTTCACACATCACGCGGTCGTCGGTGAGCAGCACGGGCACGGGACCGGGCTCGCGGTGGTGGATGGAACGCATCGCGGAGAACAGGTGGGTTACGACGCAGACTCCCCAGCCGATGGACTCGACCGCGAGGTGCTCGTCGGCGTCGGAGTGCCCGAAGGCCACCTTGACGCCCGCCCGCGTGAAGCGCCGGGTGGCGGTTTCTCCCCCGTCGCGTTCGACGGCCAGGGTGATCATGCGCAGCGCCGCGCCGCCCGCCGATATGAGCCGTTCGACGAGCTCCGGTTCGGGGTCGCGCAGCAGGCCGGGATCGTGCGCACCTCTCCGGGCCTCGGACAGGAAAGGCCCCTCGAGGTGGATTCCGTCGAGCTCGCCGGATTCGACGAGCCCGCGCAGCACCCGGCACTGGGCCTCCAGTTTCTCGATGGGCTCGGTGACGGTGGAAGCGAACAGGGTGGTGGTTCCCTGGGAGCGGTGATACTCGATGGCACGCAGGTTGGCGGCGGGATCCGGATCACCGAAGCTGACACCGATCGCACCGTGGCAATGGGTGTCGACGAAACCCGGTACCGCCCAGAAATCACCGGTTCCCCCACCCGATGTAATGGCCACCACCCGACCATCAGCGATCTCGATGATCGCTTCCTCGATCGTTCCCCCGGGCGTCACCGCCCTGCCGACCCGCAGCTTCGTCATGCCACCATCCAAGCACCGGTTCTCTTCCCGTCCGCCGAACCGCGCACTTCGGTTTCACAGGTACGTGGGAGAATTCGGGGGTGATCGTCATTCCCGAAGACCTCTTGCCCGCAGACGGCCGTTTCGGCTCAGGCCCGGCCAAGGTGCGCCCTGAAGCCCTGGAGTACCTCGCACTGCGTGGCGATGTGCTGGGCACCTCGCATCGCCAGGCACCCGTGAAACAGCTCGTCGCAACGATTCAGGAGGGGCTACAGGAGCTGTACCAGCTGCCTGAGGGATATCAGGTGGTGCTCGGCAACGGGGGATCCACCGTGTTCTGGGACGTAGCGGTCTGCTCCTTGATCGAGCAACGTTCTGCGCATGCCGTCTTCGGGGAGTTCACCCGCAAGTTCGCGCGCGCCGCCGCGGCGGCCCCGTTCCTAACCGACCCGGCTATCACACAATGCGACCCAGGAGCCGTGGTCCTACCCGCCCAGGAGGACGCTGACGTGGTGGCATGGGCGCAGAACGAAACATCCACGGGTACTGCCGCCCCGGTGGAACGGATCGGCGACGGCCTGGTGTTGATCGACGCCACGTCGGCTGCGGGCGGGATGGCCGCCGATGTCTCACAGACGGACGTCTATTACTTCGCCCCGCAGAAGAACTTCTCCTCGGACGGAGGTTTGTGGGTGGCGTTTTGTTCCCCGGTCGCGCTGGAACGCGCACAACGGATCGCGACCTCGGGCCGTTGGATCCCGGAGTCGCTGAACCTGGATGTTGCGGCCTCGAACTCAGCCAAAAACCAGACCCTCAACACCCCAGCCATCGCGACCCTGCTGCTCCTGGAGGACCAGATCAACTGGCTGCTGAGCCAGGGTGGAATCGACGCCGTCGAGGAACGTTGTCGGCGGATGAGCAATCACCTGTACGGCTGGGCGGAGGCCTCAACGTACGCAACCCCGTTCGTCACCGATCCAACACACCGCTCCCCTGTCGTCGCGACCATCGACCTGGCCCCCGAGGGGGAAGCCGCCCGCGTGATAGCAGAACTACGCGACAACGGAATCGTGGACATCGACCCCTATCGCGCGCTGAAACGTAACCAGCTGCGGATCGGCACCTACGCATCCGTCGATCAGGCCGATGTGGAGGCATTGACCGCCTGCATCGACCACATCGTGGAAAGGCTGTAAGAAGTAGCGGTTTCCTACTTCTTGCGGAAGAAGACAACCGCTCCCAGGGCCAGGGCCAGCACCGCCGCAGCGGCTATGGCCAGGCGGGTACCGCCCTGCGCCGGTTGGGTGGCCTTCTCTTCTGGGCCCGGCGCGGTGGTTTCCTGCGACGTGGGCGAGGCCCCACTGGCGGGACTCTCAGATGGCTCAGGGGTTGGTGTTGGTGATGTTTCACCCGACGGCGAGAGCGTGACGGTGCTATCAGAGGTGGGCACGGCTTCCTCCCGCAGCTGTGGTCCCGCTCCCACCAACAACGTGTCGCCACTGAACGTGGCGATCGACTCCCCCTCAGGGGCACCCTGATACGTGAGAGTGGCACGGGTTTCCCAGCTGGATGCATCGACGACCTGCACCCCGGAACCAGTTCGCAACGCCATGGTGACGCCGTCGGAGAGGAAAACTCCGTCGGTCACCCCCGCAGGGGCGTCGGAGGCGCGGCTCAATTTGTTCACCCCCGAGCGCGTAGGCTCCAGCTCGGCGTAGTAGATGCCCGGATTCTCACCCGCCGTCACCACATAGATGCGTCCTCTTCCTGAGACCAGCACCGACTTGGCGTCGTGCGCCCCATCCGGGTAGCGGAAATCGTAGGAGTTGTAGGACTGGTTACCGACCTCGAGCGGGAGCTTGTACACGGTGATCTTGTCGCGTTTACCCCTGGAATCCCCCACATCGCCGACGTAGAGCGACCCCGAGTGCACTGCCAGGCCCTGCAGCGATTCGGTGTCGGCGGAGAAACTGATGTCCCCGATCTTCCCACCCGTGGCATCGGTGACAGCGATGTTCGTCCCGCCGGTCTCGGACACCGCGAACAACCTCGATGACTGCTGGTCGAAGGCCAGTCCCGTCAGGGGGCCACCTGCATCGGAAATGGTCACGTCGGCCAGGGCTGGGGGCGCCCCCCAGACCAGGCACGCCGTCGCCGCAGCGACTGCGGCGATGCGTCGAATGGATCTCATGGTGTCGGCCAGCATACTGGGCTTTGCACTGTAAGCTGTGTTTCATGCGAGCAATGAGGCTCTTCGGCATACGCATTGATGATGTGCGCGATATCTTCGGCGCCCCACCCGAGGTGGCGGAGGCGCTGACAAGGGTGTTCACGGAGCACCACCCGGCACCCGTCATGAAACGCCGCTGGGGGCTGTTCCGGCGCAATCCCGATCTGGACGTGGACCCCACGCGTCCCATGATGCGGGATGCCACCACCCTTCTGGAGGGTGGCTTCGTGCCCCAGGAACGCCTCAGACCGTGCTGGGATGTGTTCCTGCTGTGGCTGGAGCACTTGGCGGAATCCACCTCCCGAATCGAGTACCGACGCCTCGACTCGGTGGAGTTCGATCTCGCACGCCGAGGTCTGCCCTCGACGTTGTCGGTGACGCACCTGGGTAAACGACCTCTCGGTATCCCGCTGACGCCCCTGCCAGGCATGCAGGTGGGCTACAGCCATCGAACCCATGCCGCAGCCACCCGCGAGGCCCTTGAGGAGATAGATCCCGAAACCCTCGATAAAGCCACCCAAGAAGTTGTGGCTCCTCTCCGAGGGTTCCTCCAGGAATTGTCCAGCGAAAAAGATGTCGTCGTGGTGGATCAGGCGATCCCGCAGGAACCGTCCTAACCTGCCAGTGCCCAGCATTAGCTGATCACGACCACCAGATCCCCACCATCGAGCTGTGTGGTACCCATCAGCACCACTCGCTCGATCACACCTGCCACGGGCGCATTGATGGCGGCCTCCATCTTCATGGCCTCAATGGTGGCAACCTGATCTCCGACCGCGACCTCGTCACCCTCTGCGACCGTTACAGTCACCGCCCCCGCGAATGGCGCGGCGACGTGCCCACGATTACTCGGGTCCGCCTTTTCCGCGGAGGCCACCTCCGACTCGAGGGAGTTGTCACGCACCCTGACCGGGCGCAGCTGGCCGTTCAGAAGGGTCATGACGTTACGTCTGGCCCATTTGTCGGGAGCACCGATGGCCTCCAGACCGAGCAGCAGCGTGACACCCTTCTCCAGAGTGACGGGGTATTCGTGACCAGGTTCCATCCCGTACAAGTAGGGCACTGTCGGCAGCACGGAAACGTCACCGAAGTCGTCGCGTTTCTGCTGGAATTCCCGCGTCGGGCCAGGGAACAGCAACCGGTTGAGGGTCTGCTGCCGTTCGATGCCCGGGGTGGTCAGCAAGGAGAGGTCCTCGGGTGCCACCTCGGTGACGCGCGGCGGTGTGCGGCGACCCTCCAAGGCCCGGCTGCGGAACGGTTCCGGCCAACCTCCCGCGGGTTCACCCAGCTCCCCATTGAGGAAACCGATCACCGAATCCGGGATGTCGAAGCGACGCGGCTCCGCGGCGAACTCCGCCGGGTCCGCACCTACCGCCACCAGGTGCAGCGCCAGATCGCCCACCACCTTCGACGAAGGTGTGACCTTCGTGGGGCGTCCCAGGATCTTGTCGGCGGCGGCGTACATCGCCTCGATGGCCTCGAACTTGTCACCCAGGCCGAGCGCGATGGCCTGCTGGCGCAGATTGGACAGCTGCCCGCCCGGGATCTCATGGCTGTAGACACGCCCCGTCGGCGCCGGCAGCCCCGACTCGAAAGGTTTGTATACCCTGCGGACCGCCTCCCAGTAAGGTTCCAGATCCAACACCGCCTCCGGGTCGATGTCCGGGGCGCGGTCGGTGCCTTCAAGGGCCATCAGCAGCGCCGACATGGGTGGCTGTGAGGTGGTCGACGACATCGCCGAGTTCGCGACGTCCACTGCGTCCACCCCGGCCTCGATGGCGGCCATCAGGGTGGCGAGCTGCCCTCCTGTGGTGTCGTGGGTGTGGAGGTGGACGGGCAGTTCGAACCGTTCCCGAAGGGCCGCGACGAGCTTCGCTGCCGCGGCGGGGCTGAGCAGCCCCGCCCTGTCCTTGATGGCCAGGATGTGTGCACCCGCACCCACGATCCGTTCCGCGAGCCGCAGGTAGTGGTCGAGAGTGTAGGTCCTCTCGTCGGGGTCGAGGAGGTTCGCGGTGTAGCAGAGCGCCACCTCCGCCACCGATTCGGTGTCGTGGACCACCGCGTCAATCGCGGGGCGCATCTGTTCGACGTCGTTGAGGGCGTCGAAGATGCGGAAGATGTCCACCCCGACCTCCGCAGCCTCCGACACGAAGGCCCGGGTCACCTCGGTCGGGTAGGGGGTGTAGCCGACGGTGTTGCGGCCGCGCAGCAGCATCTGCAGGTTCTGGTTCGGCATCGCGGCCCGCAGCTTCTCGAGACGCTCCCACGGGTCCTCGCCGAGGAACCGCAGAGCCACGTCATAGGTGGCCCCACCCCAGCACTCGACAGAGAACATCCCGGGAAGCAGCCGGGCCTGCCAGGGGGCCACCGCCACCAGGTCGCGGGTACGCACCCGCGTGGCGAGCAGAGACTGGTGGGCATCGCGGAAGGTGGTGTCTGTGACGCCCACGGCCCGCTGTTCGCGCAGGGCCTTGGCGAATCCGACCGGGCCGAGGGCGAGGAGTCGTTGCCGGGAACCGTCGGGAATCTCGCCCGCCGGCAGTGTCCTGGGCAGCTTCACCGAGGGATCCAGCGTGGTGGGAGCAGGTCCATTGGGCTGGTTCACGGTGACGTCGGCGAGGAATCGGGCCAGTTTGGTGCCACGATCCGCTGGGATGCGTCCCGTCAGCAGGTGGGGTCGCTCGTCGATGAACGAGGTAGTCACCACGCCGCTGCCGAAGTCCGGGTCCTCCAAAACCGCGCGCAGGAAAGTGATGTTGGTTGCGATGCCGCGAATCCTGAACTCCGCCAGCGCACGCCTCGCCCTCACAACTGCGTCATGAAGACTACGACCGCGCGCGGTGAGTTTGACCAGCAGCGAGTCGAAGTGAGGGCTGACCTCCACCCCAGTACCGGTGGTGCCGCCGTCAAGGCGGATGCCCGCCCCGGATGCGGAACGGTAAGCCTGGATCACCCCGGTGTCGGGCCGGAAGGAGTTTGCCGGGTCCTCGGTGGTGATGCGGCACTGCAGGGCGGCACCACGGATACACAGCTCGTCCTGACAGATTCCGATCTCGTCGAGGGTCTCCCCCGATGCGATCCGCAGCTGCGCCTGCACCAGGTCAACGTCGGTGATTTCCTCCGTGACGGTGTGTTCCACTTGGATACGGGGGTTCATCTCGATGAACACGTGGCTACCGGCCCGCGGCCCCGAGGTCTCGACGAGGAACTCGACGGTCCCGGCGCAGGTGTAGTTGATGGCCTTGGCGAATTTCACGGCATCGGCGGTCAATGCCGCACGCAGCTCGTCGCTGATATGAGGGGCGGGGGCGATCTCCACCACCTTCTGGTGGCGGCGCTGAATGGAACAGTCGCGTTCGAAGAGATGAACGACGTTGCCCTGGCGGTCGGCCAGCACCTGCACCTCGATGTGACGGGGAGCCGCAACTGCCTGCTCCACGAACACCGTCGGGTCGCCGAACGCCCCTTCGGCCTCGCGCATCGCGGCCCCCAGCTCCTCGGTGAAACGAGCGGGGTCGTCGACACGCCTCATACCGCGGCCACCACCGCCGGCGACTGCCTTGATGAACACCGGGAAGCCGATCTCCTCGGCACCGGCGATCAGCTCCTCGGGGTCGGTGGACGGAGATGTCGACCTGAGGGTCGGCACCCCCGCCCTGCGGGCCTGTTCGAGGGCCCGCACCTTGTTGCCGGCCAGCTCGAGCACCTCGGCGGAGGGGCCGACGAAGGTAATCTGGTTAGCGGCACAGGCCGCGGCCAGGTCTGGGTTCTCGGAGAGGAAACCGTAGCCGGGATAGACCGCATCGGCCCCGGACTCCTTCGCTACGCGGATGATCTCCTCGATATCAAGGTAAGCCTTGACAGGATGATCCCGTTCTCCGATCAGATAGGACTCGGAGGCCTTGATCCGGTGGTCGGCGTTGCGATCCTCGTAGGGGAAGACGGCAACGGTCTTACACCCCAGTTCGAAGGCAGCGCGGACGGCTCGAACAGCGATCTCGCCTCGGTTGGCGACAAGGACCTTCTGGAACATGCGCCAAGACTAGTGGCAAAGCGGGACAGCGGCTCAGGCCTCCTGGGGCTCAGCTTCCTGTGCGCGGGTTGCGGAGAGCCGGTAAAGACCCCAACCGAGGAAGCTGAAGAGCAGGCCCGCGCCCATCACGAGGGCCGAGACCCCAAAGGCCATGACAGAGGTGAACAAGGATGCGCGCACAAAGTTTCCGGTCTCCACCATGGTGCGGGTCTGCTGGAGTTTCTCCGCGGTGGCGGTGTCACCCGCGTCCTTGGCCTCCTGGACCTTGGCACCAAGTTCGGCATACGTCAGGCCGTTGCTCGCCGCACGGGTGTGTTGTTTGACCGCCTCGGCCTGATAAAAGGCGGTGAGGGGGCCCGTCACCTTCGATCCCGCAAAGGCCGGGGCGTCGGCGGCAACGGTAATGTTTTCGGATGCGAGCTGGGTGGAGGTGATCCCCCAGGCGAATGCCCCGGAGACAAGCATGATAACCCCCGCTATGAAGGACACGATGCCGGCAATCCTGGCTGATTTCATGGTTGTTCCTTTCTCACTACAGGCCCTCGACCAATAGTTTGATGAATTTTCAATTAGATGCTCTAGTAGGTTACTCGAGCTTTCCTGAAAACCCAACAGATCTCACGACCACCCCACCCCACAGGACCAAAGGGACGACACACGCCCCCACATCCAGATCAGTCTCCATGTTGTACTCAGCCGATGAGAGCCAGTAGCGCCCCCTGCAGGAAGTACACGACGAATAGCGCAGCGACCACGTACATGAGTGGGTGCACACGCTTCGCGTGTCCGCGGATCACCTTGATGAAGACGTGAGCGAGGAAACCCACGCCGATGCCGACGGTGATGGAGTAGGAGAAGGGCATGAGGATGATGGTGAGGAACGCTGGGATGCCCACCTCGGGATCACTCCAGTCGACGTCGACCACCTGTTCGATCATCAGGAAACCGACGAACACCAACACCGGCGAGGCGGCCTCGGAGGGCACCATGTTGATGATCGGCGACAGGAAGACGGCCACCAGGAAGGCCAGACCGGTGACGACGGAGGCCAGGCCCGTGCGAGCGCCCTCACCGACACCTGCCGTCGACTCGACGTAGCAGGTGTTCGACGACACCGACCCGAGACCGCCGGCCACCGCCCCCAGGGAGTCGACCAGGAGGATCTCAGTGACGGGGTCCGGCATGC